>VFQU01001015.1_pt1 | contig 18735 bp, 16 predicted proteins | sample 3512311 | NCBI WGS metagenome assembly VFQU01 (sample SAMN10412377, study PRJNA504923) | tailings metagenome | isolation source: Relicate 3 Philex TSF3 active mining site | place: Philippines: Tuba, Benguet | collected 2017-08-29
CGCGCGATGGATCACGTCGAAGCCCTCGGTCTGCACTTGCCCACCGTCGATCAACGGCGCCACGGCCTGGGCCAGAGCCTCTGGCGTCGCTGCATCTTGAATCAGCTCAGGCACCAGCAGACGCTCGGCCAGCAGGTTAGGCAACGAGATATAGGGGCTCTTCACCAGACGCTTGAGGATGCGATAGGTCAGCGGCGCTACGCGGTACGCCACCACCATCGGCCGCTTGTACAACAGCGCTTCCAGGGTCGCGGTACCCGAAGCGATCAACACCGCATCGCAGGCAGCCAACGCCTCGTGGGAGCGGCCATTGAGCAGCGTCAGCGGCAAATCACGCCCGGCCAGCATCTGTTCCAGCTGCACGCGACGCTCGGGTGTGGCGCAAGGCAGCAGGAAACGAATGCCAGGGCGCAGTGCACGCAGACGAATCGCCGCATCGAGAAACAGCTCACCGAGACGCGCGACTTCACCACCGCGACTGCCGGGCATCAGGGCCACCACGGGCTCATCCTGCGGCAGATCCAGCGCCTCGCGCGCAGCAGCACGATCAGCTTGCTGCGGAATCGCATCGGCCAGCGGATGACCAACGAAGCGCACCGGCACCTTATGCTCGTCGTAGAACTGCGCCTCGAACGGGAACAGGGTCAGCATCAGGTCGCAGGCTTCGCGGATCTTCAGTACACGCTTCTGCCGCCAGGCCCAGACCGAGGGGCTGACGTAGTGCACTGTCTTGATGCCGGCACGGCGCAGCTTGAGCTCCAGGCCCAGGTTGAAATCGGGCGCATCGATACCGATGAAAACATCAGGTTGCGCGGCGATCAGATCGCGAGCCAGTTGCCGACGACGCCCCAGTAACTCGAACAGACGGCCCAGTACCTCGACCAGGCCCATCACGGCCAGGCGCTCCATCGGGAAATAGGATTTAAGGCCCTCGGCCTCCATGCGCGCGCCGCCAACACCGATGAACTCGGCACCCGGATGGCGCTGCTTGATGGCCTGCATCAGGCCGGAACCGAGGATGTCACCGGACGCCTCACCGGCGACCAGTGCGACGCGAATAGGTCTGCTCATAGGTATCAGCGCGTGATGCCGCGCGTGGAGGCCTGAATCGAATCACGGAAAATCGCCACTTCCGGGAACTGAGCAGCGGACTCGGCCAACTCGGCCAGCGCCTGCTCGACGGTCAGCCCCTGGCGATAGACCAGCTTGTAGCCCTTGCGCAGGGCAGCGATGGCCTCAGCGGAGAAACCACGCCGGCGCATGCCCTCGAAGTTCATGCTGCGCGCCTCGGCCGGGTTACCGAACACGGTAACGAAAGCCGGAACATCCTTGCCAATCGCGGTGCCCATGCCCGAGAAGCTGTGTGCGCCAATGCGGCAGAACTGATGCACCAGGGTATAACCGGACAGAATCGCCCAGTCATCGACCCAGACATGCCCAGCCAGTGCCGTGTTGTTGACCAGAATGCAATGATTGCCGATCACACTGTCATGGCCGATATGGGCATAGGCCATGATCAGGTTATGGTTGCCAATGGTGGTTTCGCTGCGATCCTGCACGGTGCCACGGTGAATGGTGACACCCTCACGAATCGTGTTGTGATCACCGATCACCAGGCGCGTCGCTTCGCCCTTGTATTTCAGGTCTGGCGTGTCTTCACCGACCGAAGAAAACTGGTAGATGCGGTTGTGCTTGCCGATCACGGTCGGCCCCTTGAGCACGACGTGCGGGCCGATGACTGTACCCTCGCCGATTTCCACATCGGCCCCGACAATGCTCCAAGGGCCAACGACGACGTCGTCGGCCAATCTGGCACTGGGGTCGATGATCGCGCGGGGGTCAATCAAACTCATAGCTTGCGTTCCGCACAGATGATTTCAGCAGCGCAGACTTCCTTGCCATCGACGGTGGCGCGGCACTCGAATTTCCAGATGCTGCGACGGTCGCTCAGGTATTTGGCTTCCAGCGTCAGTTGATCGCCCGGCAGCACCGGCGAGCGGAAGCGCAGTTTGTCGGAGCCGACGAAGTAATACAGGGTGCCATCGGCCGGCTTCACGCCCATCATCTTGAAGCCGAGGATACCGGCAGCCTGGGCCATGGCCTCGATGATCAGAACGCCCGGCATGATCGGGTGCTCGGGGAAGTGACCGTTGAAGAACGGCTCATTGATGCTGACATTCTTATAGGCGCGAATCTGTTGATGTCCATCATGTCCGGTTAAGCCTGTAAGAAAAGAAAAGAGCACGGCCACGCCGTGCTCAGGCATCAGATGAGACGTTTGCCGTCTGGGTCACGGCGGCCAGCTGTTTTTCCAGCTCACGCAGTCGCTTGGCCATATCGTCCAACTGACGAATACGGGCTGCACTCTTCTTCCACTCACCCGCCGGTTGCATGGCAGTCCCTGAAGAATAGGCGCCCGGCTCGGTGATCGAACGAGTCACCATGGTCATACCGGTGACGAACACGTTGTCGCACACCTCGATATGGCCAACCATGCCCACACCGCCGGCGATCATGCAGTTCTTGCCGATCTTGGTGCTGCCGGAAATACCGCAGCAGCCCGCCATGGCCGTGTTGTCACCGATCTGCACGTTGTGCGCGATCATGATCTGGTTATCCAGCTTCACGCCATTACCGATCAGGGTATCGGACAGCGCACCGCGATCCACAGTGGTGTTGGCGCCGATCTCGACGTCATCACCGATGGTCACCCCACCGATCTGTGCGATCTTCTGCCAGACGCCCTTTTCGTTGGCGAAACCGACGCCTTCGCCACCGATCACCCGATCTGCACATCGTGGTACAGCGTCACGCGCGGAGCCAGCCAACCACCCTCACCGATCACGCTACGCGCGCCCACCACGCAGTGCGCACCGATGCTCACATCAGCACCGATGCGAGCACCGCTTTCGATGACCGCAAAGGCGCCGATACTGGCGCTCGGATCGACCTGAGCATCGCCTGCAACCTGCGCAGTGGCATGAATGCCGGGAGCCGCCTTGGGCTTGCGGTCGAACACATGCGAAAGCTGGGCATAGGCCAGATAAGGATTGGCAACGATCAAGGCATCGCCAGCATAGCCTTCAGCATCGGCTGCGGTGAGCAACACGGCACCGGCCTGGGTCTGCGCCAGAAACTTGCGGTACTGGGCATTGGCCAGGAAGCTCAATTGTTCGGGCCCGGCCTCCTGTAAGGTGGCCAGGCCCGTGATGACCTTAGCTTCGGCGCCACGCAAGGTGGCGCCCAGGCGCTCGGCCAGCTGGCCGAGGGTAAATGTCGCAGTCATGCTTAACGCATCTGATTCATGCGCTCGATGACCTGGCGAGTGATGTCGTACTGAGGTTTGACATCGATCACCGCACCGCGCTCGAGCACCAGGTCGAAGTTACCGTTCTTGATCACTTCTTCGACGGCCTTGTCCAGGTTCGGCTTCAGCTTGCCCAGCATCTCGCGGTCAGCGATGGCCTTGGCTTCGTTCAGCTCCTTGGACTGGAACTGGAAGTCACGAGCCTTCTGCTTGAATTCAAGCTCGAGGCGCTCGCGTTCGGCCTGCTGCATCTTCTCGCCGTCCTTGACCATACGATCCTGAATGCGCTTGGCGTCGCTTTCCAGGGTCTTGAGCTTGTTCAGCTGCGGGCCGAACTTCTTCTCGGCATCGACGGCGTAGCGCTTGGCTGCATCCGACTCGAGCAGCGCCATCTGATAGTTCAGCACGGCCACCTTCATCTCGGCGAACGCCGGAGTGGCGATCAGGGCGGCGGTGAACAGAACCAGTTGAGTCAACTTACGCACAATGCACTCCTGCAACAAAACTGTTGGCTTTCTGTGAAACGAACTTAGAAGGTTTGACCCAGGGAGAACTGGAATACCTGGGTATCGGCATCATCCGGCTTCTTGATCGGCATGGCCAGACTGAAACTCAGCGGGCCCAGTGCGGTGATCCAAGTCAGGCCGACACCCACGGAGCTGGCCATGCTGCTGAAGTCGATATTGCAGCTGTCGCTCAGCCTCTTCTGGCTGGAGCTGCAGTTGGTATCGAAGACGTTACCCACATCCCAGAACAACGCGGTACGCAGCGAGCGCTGATCCTTGACGAACGGCAGCGGGAAGAGCATCTCGACACCACCCTGCACCAGCACGTTACCACCGAACGGCAGCGGGTCCTGATCCGGGTCGCGCAAGGTGCCCGGTTTGGCACCGCTACTCGGCGTACTGCGTGGCCCAAGGCTGCTGTCTTCGAAACCACGTACCGAGTTGAAACCACCTGCGTAGTAGTGCTCGTAGAACGGCAGCTCAGCCGTGGAACCGTAGCTGTCGCCATAACCCAGCTGGGTATGGAAGCGCAGGGTGTAGGTGTCGCTGATCGGGGTGAAGACCTGACCACGGTAGTCGAGCTTGTAGAACGACAGATCGCTACCTGGCAGCGTGGTTTCCAGCACCAGGCTCTGCGAATGACCACGGTTGGCCAGTACACCACGGTTCAGGGTCGACTCGGACCAGCCGATGGAACCCTTGAAGTTCAGGTAGTTATCGCCCTCAGAGTCGATGAAATCAAAGATCTCGTCGACGGTATAACGACCGGTATCGATGGTGTCCTGCTGCACGGTCAGACCGTAGGTCAGACGCGCGGTTTCGCTGATCGGGTAGCCAATGTTGACACCTGCACCCAGGCTGTCGACCGAGTAGCTGGATACGTCGACATCGAGCTCATCGTAGTCGGTGGTGCGGTAGAAGGCGTTGTAACCCAGGCTGACACCGTCGACGGTCCAGTAGGGGTCAACAAAGCCGAAGCTGTATCGGGTCTGGTATTCGCTACGGGTCAGGCCGATGCTGACGCGGTTACCGGTACCCAGGAAGTTGTTCTGGCTGATCGAGCCACCGAGGATCAGACCGGCGTTCTGGGCGAAACCGACGCTGGCGGTGATGGAGCCCGACGGCTGCTCTTCGACGCTGTAGTTGACGTCGATCTGGTCGTCGGTACCCGGTACCTGCGGGGTTTCGACGTTAACCTCCTTGAAGAAGCCCAGACGCTCCAGACGCACCTTGGACTGGTCGATCAGGTAGGTCGAGGCCCAGCCACCTTCCATCTGACGCATTTCACGACGCAGCACCTGGTCTTCGGACTTGGTGTTGCCGCGGAAGTTGATGCGGTTGACGTAGGCGCGCTTGCCCGGATCGACGAAGAAGGTGATCGAGACGGTGTTGTCCTCGTCGTGAGCTTCCGGCACGCCGTTGACGTTGGCGAAGGTATAGCCTTCGTTACCCAGGCGGCGGGTGATCAGCTCACTGGTGGTGGTCATGATCTTGCGCGAGAAGACCTGCCCTTCCTTGACCAGCAGCAGTGCACGCACGTCTTCTTCCGGCACCTTGAGGTCACCGGACAGTTTCACGTCGCGAACGCTATACTTCTCGCCTTCTTCGACGTTGACGGTGATGTAGACGTGCTTCTTGTCCGGGGTGATGGATACCTGGGTGGAGCTGATATCCATGTTGATGTAGCCGCGATCCAGGTAATAGGAGCGCAGGCGCTCGAGGTCACCGGACAGTTTCTCACGGGCATACTTGTCGTCGTTCTTGAAGAAGGACAGCCAGTTGGTGGTCTTCAGCTCGAACAGATCGACCAGATCTTCATCGGAGAACACGGTGTTGCCGACCACGTTGATGTGGGAGATGGCGGCAACGGTGCCTTCGTTGATGGTGATTTTCAGCGCCACGCGGTTACGCGGCTGCGGAATGACTTCGGCTTCGATCTCGGCCGAATAGCGACCCTGAGCGACATACTGGCGCTGCAGCTCGTTACGCACGCCTTCGAGGGTGGCGCGCTGGAAGATTTCGCCCTCGGCCAGACCGGACTGATTCAGGCCCTTGAGCAGGTCTTCTGTAGTGATGGCCTTGTTGCCTTCGATCTCGATACCGGAGATGGAGGGACGCTCGACCACGGTAACCACCAGCACGTCACCATCGCGACCGAGCTGGATATCCTGGAAGAAGCCGGTACGGAACAGGGAGCGGGTGGCATCGACCAGTTGGCGATCATCTACCTGCTCGCCCACGTTGAGCGGCAGCGCGCCGAATACGCTGCCTGCGGAAACCCGCTGCAGGCCATTGACGCGTATATCGGAGATGGTGAAGGACTCGGCGTGAACTTCGGCGATCATCAATGCGGACAGTACCGCAGGTAGCAGCAGACGTTTCATGAAGTCCTTTCTTATTCCAACTGACGATAAAAACTGCCGCTTAAGCGACACTTCTTTTAAATCTCAAGAACGTATTCAGCAATGCTTACAGGCGGCTGAGGTCGTTGACCAGGGCAAGCAACATGACCCCGATGACCAGACTGATGCCGATCTGCATCCCCCAACCCTGAACCCGCTCAGACAAGGGGCGACCACGCACCCACTCGACCAGGTAAAACAGCAGATGCCCACCATCCAGTACGGGAATGGGCAGCAGATTGAGAACCCCCAAGCTAATACTCAGATATGCAAGGAATTTCAGGAAATCCCCCAGCCCTGACTCAGCTGAAGCGCCCGCCACTTTAGCAATGGTTATCGGCCCACTCAAGTTTTTTACCGAGAGCTCACCGAACAGCATTTTCTTCAGTGAATCGAGGGTCAGCAGGCTCATGGACCAGGTTTGACGCATGCCCTCGACAACGCCATCGAGCGGACCGTAGCGCACCTCGCGGAGCATCTCCGGCGGCCATTCGACACCCTGCACACCGGCGCCCAGGTAGCCGCTGCGGGCCTCCCCTTCGCCGCGCGACGCCAGGGTCAGCTGCACATCCTGCGCTTGCCCGGCGCGTTCGAAGCGCAGCGTGACCGCCTCGCCCGGCAATGCCCGGACGCGATCGACCAGATCCTGCCAGTCGGCCAGAGGCTCGCCATCGAGCGCCAGCAACCTGTCCCCTGCCTGCAGCCCTGCGGCGTGGGCAGGCCCCTTGGAATCAACTTCAGCCAGAACCGGCTCCAGCACCGGACGCCATGGACGAATGCCCAGCGAACCAATCGGGTCCGGCTCGTCGACACCGCGCAGCCAGTTGTCCAACTGCACCTGTTTTGGCGTTTCGACGGTGGAGCCAGGCTCCAGCACGCGCAGATCGAGCGTACCGCTCTCGCCCAGACGCCTTACCAGCTGCAGATTGACCGCCGCCCAACCACTGGTAGCCTCGCCGTTGACCGCAACGATCTCCTGCCCCGCACGCAACCCGGCCACTTGCGCCAGACTGTCCGGCTGCACCGCGCCGATAACCGGGCGCACCTGCTGACTGCCGAGCATGGCGACGAACCAGAAGAACAGCAGCGCCAGCAAGAAATTGGCCAGCGGGCCCGCAGCCACGATGGCGATGCGCTGGCGCACGCTCTTGCGATTGAAGGACTGCTCGACGAGCTCGGGGGGCACATCGCCCTCGCGCTCATCGAGCATCTTGACGTAGCCACCCAGAGGAATGGCTGCAACCACGAATTCGGTGCCCTGGCGGTCATGCCAGCGCAGCAGCGGTGTGCCGAAGCCAACGGAGAAGCGCAGCACCTTGACGCCGCAGCGCCGGGCCACCCAGAAGTGCCCGTACTCGTGAAAGGTCACCAGGACACCCAGTGCGATCAGGGTGCCAACCAGCATGTACAACCCACTCATTTCACTTCTCCAGCTCTACGAGCCGCTCAAGTTCCAGCACACACCAGACCAATACGGGCATCATCAACGGCCAGCGAGCCACTGCCCAGCCAGCTCACGCGCACGGGCATCGGCCGCGAATACCGCGTCGAGCGCTTCGACAGCCTGCACCGGCTGAGCGTTCAACACGGACTCAATCATACGCGCGATATCAACGAAACGGATGCGCCGCTGCAGGAAAGCCTCGACCGCGACTTCATTGGCGGCGTTGAGCATCGCCGGCGCACTGCCGCCAGCCTGCGCCGCCTCCCGCGCCAGACGCAGACAGGGAAAACGCTGCTCGTCAGGGCGTTCGAAATCCAGGCGAGGGCGTTCGAAATCCAGGCGACCGACGGCAAACAGATCCAGAGGCGATACGCCCGAGTCGATACGCTCCGGCCAGGCCAACGCATGAGCAATGGGCGTACGCATATCCGGATTACCCAGCTGCGCCAGCACCGAACCGTCGATGTAATCGACCAGCGAATGAATCACGCTCTGTCGATGGATGACCACTTCGATCTGCTCCGGGCGGGCATCGAACAACCAGCAGGCCTCGATCGACTCGAGCCCCTTGTTCATCATGCTGGCCGAGTCCACGGAAATCTTGCGCCCCATCGACCAGTTCGGATGAGCACAGGCCTGCTCCGGGGTGACGCATTCCAGGTCGGCCAACGGTGTTTCGCGAAAAGGCCCGCCAGAAGCCGTCAGCAGTACGCGACGCACACCGACGGTCTGCAGCCCCCGCGAATAGTCACCGGGCAGACACTGGAAAATGGCGTTGTGCTCGCTGTCGATAGGCAACAGCACCGCCCCGCTCTGCTTGACCGCCTGCATGAACAAGGCACCGGACATTACCAGCGCCTCCTTGTTCGCCAGCAACACCTTCTTGCCAGCCTGCACGGCCGCCAAGGTCGGCTTGAGGCCCGCTGCGCCAACAATGGCCGCCATTACGCAATCGACGGCGGCGTCGGCAGAGACGGCGCACAGCCCTGCTTCGCCGACCAGCACCTCGGTCGCCAGCCCGGCGGCGCGCAGATTGTTCTGCAGCTCGAGCGCTGAAGCGTCATCAGGCACCACGGCGTAGCGCGGCCGATGCTGCACGCACAGCACCTGCAACTCTGCCAGGCGCGAAAAGCCCGTCAGCGCGAAGACGCTGTAGCGCTCAGGGTGACGCGCGATCACATCCAGCGTACTGAGACCAATAGAGCCGGTAGCCCCCAGCACGGTGACCTGCTGTACTGTGCTCACAGCGCGCCCCAACCAGCGAGCCAGAGCAGTGCAGCGAACAGCGGGATGGCTGCAGTCAGACTGTCGATGCGATCCAGCACTCCGCCATGCCCCGGCAGCAGATTGCTGCTGTCCTTGATCCCGGACTGACGCTTGAACATGCTTTCGGTCAGGTCACCAACCACGGAAATCAGCACCACCACAGCGGCACCCGCCAGCGCCAGCAGCAGCCCACCAGCGGACCAGCCTTGCTGCAGCCCGAACAGCAGGGTGATCAGCAGGCTGGCCGCAAGACCGCCGTAGAGCCCTTCCCAGCTCTTGCCCGGGCTGACCTTGGGCGCCAGCTTGCGCTTGCCAAAGGTCTTGCCGGAAAAATAGGCGCCGATATCCGCCCCCCAGACCAGCACCATCACCGCGATGATCAGCGCATTGGCCTGCGGCCACTGCTTGAGCAGGATCAGCCCTTGCCAGGCCGGCAGCAAAATCAGCAACCCAATCAGCAAACGCCCCGGCACACCGCCCCAGAGACGACTGCTATCGGGATAGGTCATTACCAGAAAGGTCGCGACCAACCACCACAGCACAGCCACCACCAGCAGCAGCGGGGCAACGACCGGCACCATGTACAGCAAGCCGAGCAACACGGCCACTGCAGCCGCATAGGCCACGCGCAGCGGCTGCGCCTCGAACCCTGCCAGACGGGCCCATTCCCAGCCCCCCAGCGTGACCACCGCACCGATGAACAGGGCAAAGGCACCGCCATCGAGCAGAAAAAAACCGCCCAGGGCGATGGGCAACAGCACCAGCGCCGTGATGATTCGTTGTTTGAGCATTAGGAGCGCGCCTCAGCTTCCACCTGCTCGCTGGTCTTGCCGAAGCGACGCTGGCGGGTAGCGAAATCGGCCAGCGCCTTGCGCATGGCCTCGTGCTTGAAGTCCGGCCAATAGAGGTCGGAGAAGTACAGTTCGCTATAAGCCAACTGCCACAGGAGGAAGTTACTGATGCGGCGCTCGCCGCCCGTACGGATGCACAGGTCGGGCAAAGGCAGGTCACCGGTAGCCAGACAACCCTGAAGCAATTGCGGGGTAATGTCTTCGGGCTGCAAATGACCTGCTTGCACCTCACGCGCCAGACGCTGAGCGGCCTGGGCGATATCCCACTGACCACCGTAGTTGGCTGCGATCTGCAAGGTGAAACGCCGGTTGCCGGCAGTCAGTTGCTCGGCTTCGCGCATGGCTGCCTGCAACTCGGGATGAAAACGCGAGCGATCACCGATGATGCGCAGGCTGATGTCGTTATCCAGCAGACGCTTGGCCTCACGACGCAGCGCCCCCAGGAACAACTCCATCAGCGCACCGACCTCTTCGGCCGGACGCTGCCAGTTCTCGCTGGAAAAGGCGAACAGGGTGAGCACCTCGACGCCCGACTCGGCACAGACCTCGATCACCGCGCGAACCGCATCGACCCCGGCCTTGTGCCCAGCCACACCCGGCAACAGGCGCTTCTTCGCCCAACGGTTGTTGCCATCCATGATGATGGCGACATGCCGCGGCACCGCCCCCTGCTTGTTTTTGTCCATTTATGGGCGCCCAGCCGTCAGACGGCCATCAGGTCCGCTTCTTTGACCTCGAGCGCCTTGTCGACATCACCGATGAACTTGTCAGTGATCTTCTGCAGCTCGTCAGCGGCGCGACGCTCTTCGTCCTCGCTGATTTCCTTGGCCTTGGACAGCTTCTTCAGCTCGGCCAGGGCATCACGACGCACGTTGCGCACGGCGACCTTGGCATCTTCGGCAACGCCACGCGCCTGCTTGGTATAGCCCTTACGGGTTTCCTCGGTCAGCGCCGGCATCGGCACACGGATGGTGGTACCAGCGCTGCTCGGGTTCAGGCCCAGGTCGGAGGTCATGATGGCCTTCTCGATGGCAGCACTGAGGGTCTTGTCATGCGCGACGATCTTCAGGGTGCGCGCGTCCTCGACGGAGATCGCAGCAACCTGGTTCAGCGGCATGTCGCTACCCCAGGCCGGCACCTTGACGCTGTCGAGAATGCTCGGATGGGCACGACCGGTTCGAATGGAGGCCAGGTTACGACCCAGCGATTCCAGGGACTTGCTCATGCGCTCCTGAGCGTCTTTCTTGATGTCGTTGATCATTGTGCATCCTCCTCGATCAGAGTTCCTTCGGCGCCACCCACTACAACGTTCAGCAGTGCGCCGGGCTTGTTCATGTTGAAAACCCGCAGCGGCATGTTGTGATCACGGCACAGGCAGATGGCGGTCAGATCCATCACGCCCAGCTTGCGATCGAGCACCTCGTCATAGGTCAGGCGCTCGAACTTCTCGGCATGCGGGTCTTTGAACGGGTCGGCAGTGTACACGCCATCGACCTTGGTCGCCTTCAGTACCACGTCCGCATCGATTTCGATGGCGCGCAGGCAGGCAGCCGAATCGGTGGTAAAGAAGGGGTTGCCGGTGCCAGCAGCGAAAATCACCACCTCACCGGTCTTCAGGTGGCGCATGGCCTTGCGGCGGTCATAGTGATCGGTCACGCCGACCATGGAAATCGCCGACATGACAATGGCCGGGATGTTCGAGCGCTCCAGCGCATCACGCATGGCCAGCGCGTTCATCACGGTGGCCAGCATGCCCATGTGGTCGCCAGTGACGCGATCCATGCCGGCAGCGGACAGCGCCGCGCCACGGAACAGGTTGCCACCACCAATCACCAGGCCGACCTGCACACCGATACCGACCAGTTGGCCGACTTCCAGCGCCATGCGATCGAGCACCTTGGGATCGATGCCGAAATCTTCCGAGCCCATCAGGGCCTCGCCGCTAAGTTTGAGCAGAATGCGTTTGTAGCGAGGTTGGCGACCAGTTGTCTGCTGAGCCATTGCAAGTCTCTCCTGCGGCGATATGAAATTCTTGAGCAACGCGCTCGGGCGCTGCAATTATCCGGCACTTCGAACGTGCCGGCGACCTCAGGTTGCAAGGCCGTTAGTGCATTTGTTGCCCCTTATTCGGCAAAGAGGCTGCACGCGCAAGCGGGCAGCCTCTCTGGGACAACTGGCCGAACCGCCGATTACTGCTTGCTGGCAGCAACCTGAGCGGCAACTTCGGCAGCGAAGTCGGTCTCGGCCTTCTCGATACCCTCGCCCACTTCGTAACGAACGAAGGAAACGATTTCGGCACCGGCTTTCTTCACCAGGTCACCGACCTTGACTTCCGGATCCATGATGAAGGCTTGCTCGACCAGGCTGGCTTCGGCCAGGAACTTGGTGATACGGCCTTTGATCATGTTCTCGACGATGTTTTCCGGCTTGCCAGCAATCTTCTCGGCGTTCAGCTGCAGGAAGATTTCCTTTTCCTTGGCAACCAGCTCTTCGGAGACCTGGTCCGGCGAAACAACGGCCGGGTTGGAGGCAGCAACGTGCATGGCAACGTGCTTGGCCAGCTCGTCGTTGCCGCCTTTCAGGACAACCAGAACACCAATGCGGTGGCCGTGCAGGTAGGCACCAACGGTTTCGCCGGAAACAGCGGTCAGGCGACGGATGTTGACGTTCTCGCCGCACTTGGCAACCAGGGCTTCACGAGCGGATTCGCGCGAGGCGATCAGCGGAGCGGCTTCGGTCAGGTTCTTCTCGAAGGCTTCGTCGATGCTTTCTTTGACGAAGGCTTTGAAGTCGTCCTGCAGAGCCAGGAAGTCGGTCTGCGAGTTGACTTCGATGATCAGGCCACGACCGCCTTCGACACGAACAGCGATGGAGCCTTCAGCGGCAATGTTGCCAGCCTTCTTGGCAGCCTTGATGGCGCCGGAAGCACGCATGTCATCAATAGCTTTCTCGATGTCGCCAGCAGCGGCAACCAGGGCCTTCTTGCACTCCATCATGCCTTGGCCAGTACGCTCGCGCAGTTCTTTAACCAGGGCTGCAGTAATTTCTGCCATCTTGAAAATCCTCTCGGTAGGTCTTCAACCATTCACCCGCGTGGCGGGCGATCAAATCTGTGAGTGGCAAAAAGGGGGCTTAGCCCCCTTCTTGCACAGCGCGTAACGCTAGATGCTTTGCGTTACCGCTTAGCCTTCGGCGCTCTCGGCAGCCGCGGCTTCTTCGACGAACTCTTCAGTGCCGCCGCCAGCATTGCTGCGACCACGGATCACGGCGTCGGCCATGGCACCCATGTACAGCTGGATGGCGCGGATGGCGTCGTCGTTACCCGGGATGATGTAGTCAACGCCTTCCGGGCTGCTGTTGGTATCGACGATGCCGATAACCGGGATGCCCAGCTTGTTGGCTTCGGTGATAGCAATGCGCTCGTGGTCAACGTCGATCACGAACAGAGCGTCCGGCAGACCGCCCATGTCCTTGATACCACCCAGGCTGCGATCCAGTTTTTCCAGATCACGGGTACGCATCAGGGCTTCTTTCTTGGTCAGTTTGGCGAAAGTACCGTCCTGGGACTGAACTTCCAGCTCGCGCAGACGCTTGATCGACTGACGGATGGTCTTGTAGTTGGTGAGCATGCCGCCCAGCCAACGCGTGATCGAGGCGCGGATGGTTTTGTAGTTGGTCAGCATGCCGCCCAACCAGCGGTGATCGACGAACGGCGAGCCACAACGAGCAGCTTCTTCGCGAACGATCTTGCCAGCGGAACGCTTGGTGCCGACGAACAGGATCTTGTTCTTGCCAGCAGCCAGCTTCTCAACGAAAGCCTGAGCTTCGTTGAACATCGGCAGGGTTTTTTCGAGGTTGATGATGTGGATCTTGTTACGCGCGCCGAAAATGTACTTACCCATTTTCGGGTTCCAGTAACGGGTCTGGTGGCCGAAGTGCACACCGGCCTTCAGCATATCGCGCATGTTGACTTGGGACATGATAATTCCTTGATAAGTCGGGTTAGGCCTCCACGCATCCCAGCTTCCAACCCTCGAACTTGTCGAAAGGCACCCAGGAAACCGTGTCGATACGTGTGTGGGTTTGAGCTTTCGGGCTTAGTGCCCGTAAAGCGGCGCGTTTTATACCACACAAAGCCGGCTCAGGCTACAAAAGCTGGCAAACAACGCAGTAACGCCCTGCAGCGGTTGCAGTGCCCTTTGGGGCTGGCACGGCGAAGCTGCTAATATATCGCCCTTTCCGTTCGTGCCCGAGAGCTTCATATGACCGTCACCATCAAATCCGCCGAAGAAATCGAGAAAATGCGCGTGGCCGGCCGCCTGGCTGCCGAAGTGCTGGAGATGATCGGTGAGCACGTCAAACCAGGTGTCACCACCGAGGAAATCGACCGCATCTGCCACGACTATATCGTCAACGTGCAGCAGGCCATTCCCGCCCCGCTCAACTACAAGGGCTTCCCCAAGTCGATCTGCACCTCGATCAACCACGTGGTGTGCCACGGCATCCCCAATGACAAGCCGCTGAAAGACGGCGACGTGCTGAACATCGACGTCACCGTGATCAAGGACGGCTACCACGGCGATACCAGCAAGATGTTCATGGTCGGCAAGGTCGCCGAGTGGGCCGAGCGTCTGGCCAAGGTCACCCAGGAATGCATGTACAAAGGCATCGAGCTGGTCAAACCCGGCACGCGCCTGGGCGATATCGGCGAAGTGATCCAGAAGCACGCGGAAAAGAACGGTTTCTCCGTGGTCCGCGAATACTGCGGCCATGGCATTGGCGCGGTCTTCCATGAAGAGCCGCAGGTGCTGCATTACGGCAAGGCCGGCACCGGCATGGAGCTCAAGGAAGGCATGACCTTCACCATCGAGCCGATGATCAACCAGGGCCGCCCGGAAACCCGCCTGCTCGGCGACGGCTGGACCGCCATCACCAAGGACCGCAAGCTGTCGGCGCAATGGGAGCACACTGTGCTGGTCACCGCAGATGGCTATGAGATCCTGACCCTGCGCAGCGACGACACCCTGCCGCGCACCTCGGCCTGACCGCGATCCGTAGGGTGCGCCATGCGCACCATTGAAGCTTGTGGTGCACATAGCGCACCCCACCTTATATAAGGAAGGCAACTGCATGCCGCAGATGGACCCCGAACTGTTTGACCGCGGTCAGTTCCAGGCCGAGCTGGCCCTGAAATCCAGCCCCATCGCTGCATTCAAGAAGGCCATCCGCGGCGCACATGAGGTGCTCGATGCGCGCTTTCGTGCCGGCCGTGACATTCGCCGCCTGGTCGAAGACCGCGCCTGGTTCGTCGATCAGATCCTGCAGGAAGCCTGGAAACGCTTCACCTGGAGCGAGGATGCCGACATCGCCCTGCTGGCGGTCGGCGGTTACGGCCGTGGCGAGCTGCACCCTTACTCGGACATCGACCTGCTGATCCTGCTCGACAGCAGCGATCACGAAATCTTCCGCGAGCCCATCGAAGGCTTTCTCACCCTGCTCTGGGACATCGGCCTGGAAGTCGGCCAGAGCGTGCGCTCGGTCGACGAATGCGCCGAAGAGGCGCGCGCCGACCTGACGGTGATCACCAACCTGATGGAAAGCCGCACCATCGCCGGCCCCGAACACCTGCGCCAGCGCATGCAGCAGGTGACCAGCACCGATCAGATGTGGCCGAGCAAGCATTTCTACCTGGCCAAGCGCGACGAACGCAGAGCGCGTCATGCCAAGTACAACGACACCGAGTACAACCTCGAACCCAACGTCAAGGGCTCGCCCGGCGGCCTGCGCGACATCCAGACCGTGCTCTGGGTGGCGCGCCGCCAGTTCGGCACGCTGAACCTGCAGGCCCTGGTCGGCCACGGCTTCCTGCTGGAAAGCGAATACGCCCTGCTGTCCTCCAGCCAGGAATTTTTGTGGAAGGTGCGCTACGCCCTGCACATGCTTGCCGGGCGCGCCGAAGACCGTCTGCTGTTCGATCACCAGGCCAAGATCGCCGCCCTGTTCGGCTATCAGGACGGCGACGGCAAGCGCAGCATCGAACACTTCATGCAGAAGTACTACCGCGTGGTAATGGGGATTTCCGAGCTGTCGGACCTGATCAACCAGCACTTCGAGGAAGTGATCCTGCGCGCCGGCGAAAGCGGCCCGGCCACGCCACTGAACAGCCGCTTCCAGGTGCGCGACGGTTATATCGAAGTCACCCACCCGAACGTGTTCAAGCGTACCCCCTTCGCCATCATCGAAATCTTCGTGCTCATGGCGCAGCACCCGGAAATCAAAGGGGTACGTGCCGACAGCATCCGCCTGCTGCGTGACAGCCGCCACCTGATCGACGACGAGTTCCGCAAGGACATCCGCAACACCAGCCTGTTCATCGAACTGTTCAAGTGCAAGGAAGGCATTCACCGCAACCTGCGGCGGATGAACCGCTACGGCATTCTCGGCCGTTATTTGCCGGAGTTCGGCCATATCGTTGGGCAGATGCAGCACGACCTGTTCCACATCTATACGGTCGACGCGCACACCCTCAACCTGATCAAGCACCTGCGCAAGTTCCGCTGGCCGGAGCTGGCGGAGAAATTCCCGCTGGCCAGCAAGCTGATCGACAAGCTGCCAAAATCCGAGCTGATTTACCTCGCCGGCCTGTATCACGACATCGGCAAGGGTCGTGGCGGTGATCATTCGGAGCTGGGCGCGGTAGACGCCGAAGCCTTCGCCCGCCGCCATCATCTTCCGGCCTGGGACAGCGCCCTGATCGTCTGGCTGGTGCAGCACCACCTGGTGATGTCCACCACCGCGCAGCGCAAGGACCTCTCCGACCCGCAGGTGATCCATGACTTCGCCCAGTTCGTCGGCGACCAGACGCACCTGGACTACCTCTACGTGCTGACCGTGGCCGATATCAACGCCACCAACCCCAGCCTGTGGAATTCCTGGCGCGCCAGCCTGCTGCGCCAGCTCTACACCGAGACCAAGCGCGCCCTGCGCCGTGGCCTGGAAAACCCGCTCGACCGTGAAGAGCAGATTCGCCAGACCCAGAGCGCGGCCCTGGACACCCTGGTACGTGGCGGCACCGACCCGGACGATGCCGAACAGCTGTGGAGCCAGCTGGGCGACGACTACTTCCTGCGCCACACCGCCACCGACGTGGCCTGGCACACCGACGCCATTCTCCAGCACCCCAACGATGGCGGCCCGCTGGTGCTGATGAAGGAAACCACCCAGCGCGAGTTCGAAGGCGGCACGCAGATCTTCATCTACGCGCCGGACCAGCACGACTTCTTCGCCGTGACCGTGGCTGCGATGAGCCAGCTCAACCTGAACATTCACGACGCACGGATCATCACCTCCACCAGCCAGTTCACCCTCGATACCTACGTGGTGCTGGATGCCGACGGCGGCTCGATCGGCAACAACCCGGCACGCATCCAGCAGATTCGTGAAGGCCTGATCGAAGCGCTGAAGAATCCGGACGACTATCCGACCATCATCCAGCGCCGCGTGCCGCGTCAGCTCAAGCACTTTGCCTTCGCGCCGCAGGTGACCATCCACAACGACGCGCAGCGCCCGGTGACCATTCTCGAACTGACCGCACCGGACCGCCCTGGCCTGCTGGCGCGGATCGGGCGAATCTTCCTCGAATACGACCTGTCGCTGCAGAACGCCAAGATCGCCACCCTCGGCGAACGGGTCGAGGACGTATTCTTCGTCACCGACGCCAACAACCAGCCGCTGTCCGACCCCGAACTCTGTGCACGCCTGCAGGAAACCATCGTCCGCCGCCTGTCCGAGCCCAGCGCTCAACCGCAGACCCTGCAGATCAACATATGATTGCGCCGCCCCGCTTTCCGAAGTACGCGAGATAACGATGAATCCAGCCCTCGACCAGCTCCAGCCCTACCCTTTCGAGAAACTGCGCGAACTGCTCGGCAGCGTGCAACCGGCCGCCAACAAGCGCCCGATCGCCCTGTCCATCGGCGAACCCAAGCATCGCTCGCCTGACTTCGTCGGCCAGGCACTGACCGCCAATCTCAACAAGCTCGCCGTCTACCCGACCACACTCGGCTTGCCGGAACTGCGCCAGAGCATTGCCAGCTGGTGCGAACGCCGCTTTGGCGTGCCAACTGGCTGGCTGGATGCCGCGCGCCACGTGTTGCCGGTCAATGGCACCCGCGAAGCGCTGTTCGCCTTCACCCAGGCGGTGGTCGACCGCAACGCCAAGGGCTTGGTGGTCAGCCCCAACCCCTTCTATCAGATCTACGAAGGGCTTCAACCCGGACTTCGATGCCGTGCCGGCCGAAATCTGGCAGCGCTGCCAGATTCTCTTCCTCTGCTCGCCAGGCAACCCCACCGGCGCCCTGATCCCGGTCGAGATGCTGAAGAAGCTGATCGCCCTGGCCGACGAGCACGACTTCGTCATCGCCGCCGACGAGTGCTACAGCGAGCTGTATTTCGATGAGGACGCACCACCGCCCGGCCTGCTTAGCGCCTGCGCCGAACTGGGCCGTAGCGATTTCGCACGTTGCGTGGTGTTCCACAGCCTGTCCAAGCGCTCCAACCTGCCAGGGCTGCGTTCGGGCTTCGTCGCCGGCGACGCCAGCATCCTCAAGCACTTCTTGCTGTACCGCACCTACCACGGCTGCGCCATGCCGGTACAAACCCAGCTGGCCAGCGTTGCCGCTTGGAACGACGAAGCGCATGTACGCGCCAACCGCGACATGTACCGCGAGAAGTTCGCTGCCGTGCTGGACATCCTCGCCCCGGTGATGGACGTGCAGCGCCCGGATGGCGGCTTCTACCTGTGGGCACGTACCCCGGGTGACGACACCCTGTTCACCCGCGACCTGTTCGCCACCGAGCACGTCACCGTGGTGCCCGGCTCGTACCTGTCGCGTGAAGTGAACGGCGTCAACCCGGGTGCCGGCCGCGTGCGCATGGCGCTGGTGGCACCGCTGGCCGA
>VFQU01001018.1_pt1 | contig 18729 bp, 17 predicted proteins | sample 3512311 | NCBI WGS metagenome assembly VFQU01 (sample SAMN10412377, study PRJNA504923) | tailings metagenome | isolation source: Relicate 3 Philex TSF3 active mining site | place: Philippines: Tuba, Benguet | collected 2017-08-29
CGCTGCACCCGGGGACCGCGCGGCCCGATCCGTCGGTGATGCAGGACTTCGACCTGTGGACCTTCAACTCCAAGGTGTTCCCGGCCATCGAGCCGCTGGTCGCGCGCAGTGGCGAGCGCGTGCGGGTACGCGTCGGCAACCTGTCGATGTGGAACCACCCGATCCACATGCACGGCGTGCAGTTCGAGGTCACCGGCGGCGACGGCGGACGCTGGCCGCGCGGGCAGTGGCGCAGGGAAGTCACCGAGATCGTGGGCGTCGGGCAGATGCGCGACTTCGAGTTCGTCGCCGTGCCCGGCGACTGGGCCTTCCACTGCCACATGTCGCACCACACGATGGGGCCGATGGGCCACGAGGTCCCCAACCTGCTCGGCGTCGACCAGAAGGGCGTCGACGCGCGCATCCGCCGCCTGCTGCCCGGCTACATGGCGATGGGCGAGTCGGGAATGGCCGAGCACCAGGCGCACGTCGACATGGGCCACATGCCGGGGCCGGAGAACACGCTGGCGATGATGGCCGGCAAGGGCCCGTTCGGGAACATCGAGATGGGCGGCATGTTCACCGTGATCAAGGTGCGCGACGACCTCGCGCCCGGCGACTACCGCGACCCCGGCTGGTACCGCCACCCCGAGGGCACGGTGGCGCGCCGGGTCAGCAGCGATCCCGGCTTCGGCGAGCCGGCGCGGCGCGGCAAGCTGGCCGACGCCGGCAGCGAGGCGCTGCCGCGGCCGCGCCGGGACCACGACCACCACTGAGCGCGGCGTCGCGGCGCGCGCCGGCCGGGATCAGACCGCGTTGTCCCAGTTCTTCCAGGCGTTGAAGCCGTACAGATGGCCGTCGTCGCTGCCGCCCAGCGCGAAGCTGCCGTCGGCGCTCATCTGGAATGGCCAGTTCATCGCCGCGGTCGGGTAGACGCCGAGGATCGCACCGGACACCGCATCGAGCGCGTAGAAGCGGCCCGGCGTCAGCGTGTCGCCGCTGGGCTCGCCGGTGCCGAAGGCGACCCGCTGGTCGCCGGCGCCGAGCATGCGGTTGCAGGGATTGGGGAAGTACTCGACCGGCGTGCGCCACGCCTGCACGCCGTGGTCGCCGGCGTCGTCGATGCGGGTGACCACGCCCACCGCCGGGCCGAGCGTCGAATCGCCGTTGCTGCCGAGCACGACGAAGCTGCCGTCGGCGGAGATCGCGGTGTTGCTCGAGGTCGAGATCGACGGCGGCGCGAAGATCCACTCGGGCTGCTTGCCGGCGATGAAGCTGTCGCGCAGAAAGTACGCCACGCCGTTGCGCCCGCTCAGCGCCGCCACCATCGCCGAACCGTCCGGCGTGATCGACACGAACTTGGTGTAGGCGCCGCTGCTGCCGCTGGCCGCGGCCTTCCCGCCGGCGCGCAGCGCCAGCGCCTCGCGGTGCAGGCGCACGCCGCGGCGCACGTCGAGCGCGTCGGGTTCGGCGCCGGCGGCGGCCTGCGTCGCCGGGATGTCCCACTGCGCGTAGGTCACCAGCATGTCGTCGATGTTCTGCAGCAGCAGCACGCTCGGACTGCCGTACAGGCCGGCGATGATCCACTTGCCGTCGGCCGACATCGCCAGCGTCTGCACGCTGGCCGAGGGATTGGAATAGCCGCCGAGCGCCACGTAGCCGTCGACGCCGAGCTTGTAGAGGTAGATCTGCTGGCCGCTGCCGGAATAGGTCGCGCCGCAGCCGGCGACCAGCCAGCGCGCGTCGGCGCTCATAGCGATCTGGTTGACCCGGCTGCCGGTGGCCTGGTCGAGCAGCACCGCGCCGTCGCCGACGCGCAGCACGCGCAGCCTGGCGACGTAGGTGCCGCTGGCCGAGTCCATGGTCTGCCAGCCCCCCGCGGCGACGATCGAGCCGTCGGGGCTGAGCTTCACCCAGAACACGCCGTCGGTAGCCGGCGGGTCCCACACGTCGCGGAGCAGCACCGTGCCCTGCGCATTCAGCACCACCGTGCCGAAAGCGCCGGTGGTGTCGAACTTGAAGGTGCCGCCGGCCATCACCTGGCCCGCGGCGTCGATGTCGGTGGTGTTGAACCACAGCCCGGCCGGATCGGCGTAGGGCGGCTAGGCGGGGGTCATCTTGGACATGCGGCGGCTCGCGTGCGGACGGGAGCCGGCATCTTAGTCATGCAGCCGTTCCGGCGGCATCGTCCTGCCGGCCGCCGGCACCTTCGGCAGGTCCGGCGCGGTGCGCCCCACGAGGAGGCCCGGACGCGCTAGCGTATCCGCGCCCTGCCCCGACCCGATCCGCCGATGTCCTCCGCCACGCGCGCCGCGCCCGGCGCCGCCGTTCCGCCCGGCCCCGCGCGCGGCTTCCTGCGCCAGATCCTCGGGCTGGCCGGGCCGTACTGGTCCTCCGCAGGGCGCCGGCGGATCCGCTGGGCGGCGTTCGGGCTGCTGCTGACCATGGCGCAGGTGGCGCTGTCGGTCTGGGGCAACTTCTGGAACCGCGCCCTGTTCGACGCGCTGGAGCAGAAGTCGGTGCCCGGCGTGGTGCTGCAGGTCGGCATGTTCGCGCTCATCCTGGCCGTGTCGATCGGCGTCACCGCGGCGCACCTGATGCTCAAGCGCTGGCTGCAGCTCGACTGGCGGCGCTGGCTGACCGAGCGGCTGCTCGGCGCCTGGCTGGTCGACGGCCGCTACTACCGGCTGCAGTTCGTCGCCGGCGAGCACGACAATCCGGATGCGCGGATCGCCGAGGACATCCGCATCGCCACCGAGAGCGCGATCGCGCTGCTGCACACGCTGGTGTTCTCGCTGCTGACCCTGCTGCTGTTCATCGACATCCTGTGGACCGTGTCGGGCACGATCGAGGTGCCGGGCACCGAGGTCCAGGTGCCCGGCTACATGGTGCCGCTGGCCTTCGTCTACGCCGGCCTCGGCGCCGGCCTGGGCTGGCTGTTCGGGCGCACGCTGGTGCGCTCCAGCGACGCCCTGCAGAGTTCCGAGGCGAGCTTCCGCTACGGCCTTTCGCGGGTGCGCGAGCACGCCGAGGCGATCGCTCTGGTGCACGGCGAGGCCGGCGAGCGCGCCGAGTCGGGCGGCCGCTTCCGCCAGCTGGCCCGCGACTGGGACCGGGTGTCCTGGGCCTACCTCGGCCTGGTCTCGTTCTCGACCGCCTACGGCGCGCTGCTGCCGATCTTCCCGATCCTCATCGCCGCGCCGCAGTACATCGCCGGCGCGATGTCGCTGGGCGCGCTGATGCAGGCGGCGCAGGCCTTCCAGCGGGTGACCTCGGCGCTGTCGTGGCCGGTCGACAACCTCGGCGAGCTGGCCCGCTGCCGCACGTCGGCGGCCCGCGTGCTGACCCTGTACCGCGACGTCGAGGCGCTGGCGCAAGCGTCGGCGGGCGACGGCATCCGCGTCGTGCCCGGCGAGCCGCATCGGCTGGTGCTGCGCGATCTGAGCGTGACCGACCCCGCGGGTCGACCCGTACTCAGCCACCTCGACGCCGAGATCCGCCGCGGCGAGCGCGTGCTGGTCACCGGCGACCCGCTGCCGGCGACGAGCCTGTTCAAGGTGCTGGCCGGGCTGTGGCCCTGGGGCAGCGGCGAAGTGGCGCTGCCGGCCGAGGGCCGCGTCGCCTGCATGCCGCAGGTGCCGTTCCTGCCGACCGGGACCCTGCGCGCGGCGCTGGCCTATCCGGCGCTGCCCGGGGCCCACGCCGACACCGACATCCGCCGCGCCCTCGAATGCTGCGGCGTCGCCTGGCTGGCGCCGCGGCTGGACGAGTCGGCCGACTGGTCGCAGGTGCTGCCGCTGCGCGCCCGCCAGCGCCTGGCCTTCGCGCGCACGCTGCTGCAGCGGCCGGCCTGGCTGGTGATGGAAGAGGCCAGCGACGCCTTCGACGCGCGCGGCGAGCGCATCGTGCTCGACATGCTGCGCCACGAGTTGCCGGGCACGACGCTGGTCACCATCAGCTTCCACCCCGGCCTCGAGTCGCTGCACGACCGCACGCTGGTGATCGCCGCGCCGCCCGGCGCGGCCGCTCAGTCGTAGCGGGGCGGCAGCCAGCCGCGCTCGACGCAGTCGCGGAAGCACCAGGCCGGCGTCGTTTCGGTGCGGTAGCTCCAGAAGAACCAGCCGCGTCCGCGCTCGAAGGCGAGCAGCTGGGCCGCGCCGAAGGCACGCAGCGCGGCGTCGTGCTGCAGGCCGTCGAGGCGGTCGAGCGCGTGGTCGTACGGGCCCGGCGCCCACAGCGACACCACCTCGAGGTCGAGCCCGAGGCTCCACTCGCCGACGATCGCCGGGATGCCGAGCTGGCCCTGCACGCGCGGCAGCTCCTCGGCCCACTCCGAGGCGGTCTTGCGCAGGTGGCCGTGGATGTCGAGCGCGAGGTCGGCGCGCTCGAAGCACTGGTAGCGATGGATGTCGAAGATCACGTCCGCCATCGGCGCCTCGGCGAACGTCGGGCCGAACGCCTCGGCCGGGCGGAAGCCGTCGTGGCAGACCACGGCCACGCGCCCGGCCGGACAGTGCGCGCGGATCGCCGCGTGGGCGCGCCGGTAGTAGTCCAGCAGCAGCGCAGTGGGCAGATCCCAGCGCGGTTCGTTGAGCACCTCGATCGCGGCCAGCGCCGGATGCGCGCGGTAGCGCGCCGCCAGCCGTCCGAGCAGGTCCACCGAGTGGTCGAGGTACTCCGCCTGCGCCGCCCAGTCGCAGCTGCCGAGGATGCCGCCGTTGTCGAAGCCGTTCTGGCAGCCGGGCGCGGCGTGCAGGTCGAGCATCACCGCAAGACCGAGCGCCGCGGCATCGTCGAGCAGGCGATCGACCACCTCGATCCCGCCCTCGACGAACGGATGGCGCGCGTCGCCGTAGGCCGGGTGCCAGGGATAGGGCGGCCCGAGCACCCAGTGGCCGAGCGGCAGGCGGACCGCGTTGATGCCGCGGTCGGCCAGCCAGGCCAGATCGTCGCGGGTGATGAAGCGCCGCCAGTGCTCGCGCAGCCGCGGCGCGGCCGCGGCGTCCAGCTCGACGCACCAGCGCGTCTCGTCGGTGGCGGCGAGCCCGGCGAACAGGCTGGGCGTCATCCACTTCTCGAGGACCAGCCAGCCGCCGAGGTTGACGCCGCGGTAGCGCAGTGCGGGATCCATGCCGTGGAACCTGCCGGGGACGCGCACAGGCTAGCGCCTGCGCCCCGCCCGGCGCCAGCGCGGCGGCGCAAGCTCAGTCATCGTCGTCCGGCGCGCTGTGCAGCACGCGGCCGTCGGTGCCGGCCAGGCGCAGCTCGACGCGCTGGCCCGACCGATCGCTCGCCTCGACGCTCCAGACGGCGCCGTCGCGGTCGAGATCGCGGATGTCGGTGTAGCCGTCGACGGCGAGCGCCGCGCGGATCGCCTCGGCGTCGAGCAGGCCCGCCGCGGCGCGCTTGTCGAAGATCTCGCCGCTGGCCGGATCGACGTGGATGTCGGACCAGCGGCCGTCGGCGCGACGCACCTCGACCTCCCACAGGCCGTCGTCGAGCTCGATCTCGCGGAACTCGGCATAACCACCGGACTGCAGGGCGGCAGCGACGTCGGCGGCACTGCCGACCGGCGCGGCGGACGCGGCGATGGGCAGGACGGCGGCGAGCGGAAGCGTGAGCAGGAAGGACTTGCGCATGGCGGTGATCTCCTCGGTTGCGGAAGGACACTGCGCCCTTCCTGGCGACGAAGTCTCCGCAGCCGCACTAACCGCAGCTTGAGGGCGCGGTTCACCACGGGTTTAATCGAAACCGCCATGCTCGCGCCCGCCATGATCGTCCGCGCCTTCACCTTCGCCGTTGCACTCGCCATGCTCGCGCTGCCGATCGCGCCCGTCGTCGCCGACGACGACCAGGCACGGATCCGCGAGCTGGTACGCAGCGGCCGCATCGTCCCGCTCGAGCAGGTCATCGCCGACGCCCTGCGCCGGGTGCCCGGCGAGGTCGTCGACGTCGAGTTCGACGAGGACGACGACGAGTACGAGATCGAGGTGCTCGACGCCCGCGGCGTGGTCTGGGAGCTGGAATACCGCGCCAGCAGCGGCGTGCTGCGGACCCTCGATCGGGACGACTGATGCGCATCCTGGTCGCCGAGGACGACGCCGAGCTGGCCACGCGGATCTGCACCGTGCTGCGCGAGGCCGGCTTCACCCCCGAGCACAGTGCCGACGGTCGCGATGCCGAGTTCCGCGGTGCCACCGAAGCCTTCGACGCCGCCGTGCTCGACCTCGGACTGCCCGGCCTCGACGGCCTCTCGGTGCTGCATCGCTGGCGCGAGCAGGGCGTCGCGCTGCCGGTGCTGGTGCTCACCGCGCGCGGCCGCTGGCACGACAAGCTGGCCGGCTTCAACGCCGGCGCCGACGACTACCTGACCAAGCCGTTCCAGCTGGAGGAGGTCGTGCTGCGCCTGCGCGCGCTGATCCGCCGGGCCAGCGGCCACGCGCACCCGGTGCTGCGCTGCGGCGGCCTCGCGCTGGACGTCAACAGCGGCCGCTTCCGGCTCGACGGCGCGCCGCTGTCGCTCACCGCGCAGGAGTCGCGCATCCTCGCCTACTTCCTGCACCATCCCGACCGCATCATCAGCCGCGGCGAGCTCGGCGAGCATCTCTACGAGGGTGGGTTCGACCCCGACTCCAACGTGCTCGACGTGCTGCTCGGGCGGATCCGCCGCAAGATCGGCGGCGGCCTGCTGCACACCCATCGCGGCCAGGGCTTCCGCCTGGGCAGCGACCCGTGAGCGCGCCACGCTCGCTGCGCGCCCGCCTCCTGCTGGGCGGCTTCGCCGGCGTCGGCGCAGCCGCGCTGCTCGCCGCCTGGCTGCTCGGCGCCGCCTTCGAGCGGATCGCCGAGCGCAGCTTCGAGCGCGCGCTGGGCAACGAGCTGGCCTCGCTGGTGGGCAAGCTCGAGGCATCACCCGACGGCGGCGTGAGCCTGCGCCAGCGGCCGACCGACGCGCGCTACGAGCGCGCCCTGTCCGGCGCCTACTGGCAGGTCGGCAGCGCAGACGGCGCACAGTTCTCGCGCTCGCTCTGGGATGCCGAGCTGGCGCTGCCGCCGGGTGCCGGCGACGGCCGTCGCGAGACCCTGCGGATCGACGGACCGGCCGGCCAGCGACTCATGGTGGTGCGCCAGCGCGTGTCGCTGCCGCGGGCCGACGCGCCGGTCGAGGTGCTGGTCGCGGCCGACCTTGCGCCGCTGGCTGCGGACGCGCGCGAGTTCCGCTGGATGGCCGCGACCGGCGGCGCGGTCGTCGCCGCGCTGCTGACCGCCGTGCTGCTGCTGCAGGTGCAGGTCGGCCTGCGTCCGCTGCGCGACCTGGCGCGCGATCTGGCCGATCTGCGGCGCGGCGCGCGCGACCGGCTCGGCGGCGCCGATCCGCCGGCCGAGATTCGCCCGCTGGTCGGGCACCTGGACGCACTGCTCGCCCACCATGCACGCAGCCTCGAGCGTGCGCGCAACGCCTCGGCCGACCTCGCCCACGCGCTGAAGACGCCGCTCGCCGCCATCGATGCGGCCGCGCAGTCGGGCGCCGCCGACCTGCCGGCCGTGGTGCGCAGCCAGGTCGCGCGGATGCGGGCGGCGGTGGAGCGACGACTGGCCAGCGGCATCGGCGGCGGCTTCCTCGCCCGAACCCCGGTCGCTGCGACCGCGCGATCGCTGGCGCGCATGCTGGCTGCGCTGCATCCGGACAGGCACATCGAGGTGCGGATCGACGAGGCGCTGCAGTTCCCCGGCAGCGTGGAGGATCTCGAGGAGCTGCTCGGCAACCTGGTCGAGAATGCCTGCAAGTGGGGCCGGTCGCGCGTCGAGGTCTCCGCGCGAACCCGGGGCGACGCGCTGCACCTGTGCGTCGACGACGACGGCGCGGGACTGGCGCCCACCGCCGCCACGGCGGCGCTGGAGCGCGGCACCCGACTGGACGAGCAGGCGCCGGGCAGCGGCCTGGGCCTCGCCATCGTGCGCGAGCTCGCCGAGGCGCACGGCGGAGGCGTCGAACTCGGTCGCTCGCCGCTGGGCGGGCTGCGCGCCGAGATCCGCGTGCCGCTTCCGCACTAGCCCCGGCGCGGGCGCGCGCCGTTCCCGGCGGCCTCCCGGCTGGTTAGAGTGGCGTCCCGCCCGCCCACCCGGTCCGCGCCATGAACCTCCTTCGCTTCAGCGCCGTCTGCCTGCCGCTCGCGTTCGCCGCGTCGCCCTGCCTCGCCGACGAGCCCGCCGCACCGCCGCCGACCATGGCCAGCGTGCTCGCCGAGGCCGCGCCCGGCGAATGGGAGGCGATCGACCCGGCGCGGATGATCGTGATGCAGCTCGACGCCGGTCGGGTGGTGATCGAACTGGCCCCGCAGTTCGCGCCCGAGCACGTCGCCAACATCCTGACGCTGGCCAGGGAAGGCTACTTCGACGGCCTCGCCATCGTCCGCTCGCAGGACAACTACGTCGCCCAATGGGGCGATCCGGCAGCCGACGGCAAGGACGCCAGGCCGCTCGGCAAGGCCAGGGACAAGCTGCCTGCGGAGTTCGACCGCGCCGCCGAGGGGCTGTCCTTCACCGCGCTGCCCGATCCCGACAGCTACGCCCCCGAGGTCGGCATCGTCGAGGGCTTCCCGGCGGCGCGCGGCGGCGGTCGCGCCTGGCTGGCGCACTGCTACGGCATGGTCGGCGCCGGTCGCGGCAGCGCCGCCGACAGCAGCATCGGCAACAGCCTGTACGCGGTGACCGGGCATTCGCCGCGCCACCTCGACCGCAACATCACCCTGGTCGGCCGCGTGATCGAGGGCATGCCCCTGCTCAGCACCTTGCCGCGCGGCAGCGGCGCGCTCGGCTTCTACGAGCAGGCCGAGCAGCGCGTGCCGATCCGCTCGGTGAAGGTCGCCGCGGACATCGAAGAAGCCCTGCGGCCGAGGTTCGAGCGGCTGCGCAGCGACAGCGCGTCGTTCGGCAAGCTGATCCAGGCGCGCCGCTTCCGCCACGAGGAATGGTTCGTCGACCCGGTCGGCCGCCTGGAGCTGTGCAACCTGCCGATCCCGATCCGCTGAGGCGCACCGCGTGATCCGCCGCGAACGCCATGTCCGGTTCCCCGGCTGGCCGCGGGCGCTGCTGTTCCTCGCGCTGCTCGGCGGCGCGTGGTTCGCCCTGTCGAGGGCCGTTCCGTGGCTGGCCGAGGTCGACCAGGCGCGCATCGACGCCGAGCGCGCGGCGATGGCAGCCGCCACCGAGGCCGCGGAGATCGCCTTCCTGCGCGACTTCGAGCAGGCCTTCGCGCAGGCCGACCTGAACCGGCAGCTGGCCTTCTGCCGCGAGCGCATCAGGGCGGCGCTGCCCTACTGGCGACCGCTGCACGCCCTCGCGCTGACGCCCGTATCCGTCGATGCCTACGTCCCGCTGAGCCTGCGCAGCGACAGCCTGCACCGGCTCAGCTGCCGCGCCGACGGCCTGCATGAGTCACGCGTCGTCCATCCGCTGGGCGAGGCACTGCTGGCTGCGCGCGTCGAGGCCGCGCCCACCACCGGCGCCGACCTGCCCGATCTGTGGCGGCAGGGCGAGGCGCTGATCGACCGGTCGCTTGCCGAGGGCGCGCCGCAGCGACTCGAACTGCTGCTGCTCGCCGATCACCGGACGGTCGCAGTCCGCCGCCGGATCGCGCAGCCGGACGGTGAGCTGCGCGACCTCGTCCCCGCCGGCGCGACCGTGTTCGCCTCGCTGGTGGCCGCCGACGCGCCGCCCGAGGGTCTGGCTTCGCGCATGCGCACGCGCTGGTCGTCCGAGGCCGGCGCGGCCTTCGACCTGCTCGCCGGCATGCTGCCCGCCGATGCCGCGATCGTCGGCGCGCGCTTCGACGACGACGCGCTGTCGGTAACCCTGCGCGGTCCGCGGCGCGGACTCGACGCACCTTTCGGCGCGATCGAACTCGATGCGTGGGGCGAGCCGACGAGCTGGCTGTATCCCTACGACGTCGCGCCGGGTTTCGCCTGCGAGGCCGGCATCAACCTCACCGCACTGCGCGAGCGCTTCGACGCCGCCTGTGCGCGCCTCGCCGGCTGCGCGGCGGACGCGCACTTCTCGATCGCCGACTACGCCTGCGCGACCGGTCGCGAGTCCGGCGACTGGCTGCTGCACCTGCAATCGCGGTAGCGCGGTGGAGCCGTCGACCCGCCCCTCCGAAGCACCGGCTCCCGAACCGGCGTCGCGCACTGCTGCCGCGCGCCGCGGACGCTGGATCCTCGGCGGCCTTGCTGCCGCAGCGGGCATCGTGCTGGCGGCCAGCGACTCGGCCTGGCAGGTGGTCGGCCTGGCGGGCCTGCTGATCGGCCTGCCGCAGGGCGTGCTGCCGGCGCTGCTGCTGGTGCCGCTCGGGCTGTTCGCGCTGGCCTTCATCGGCCGCGCGATGCTGAGGGTCGGCCCCGGTCTGCACCGCGCGCTGGGCCTCGACCGGCTGGCGGCGCGGCGCGGGCGCGCCGCGCTGTGGTCGATTGCGTGGGTGCTGCTGGCGCTCGGCATCGCCTCGATGATCGCGCTGGCGCCCGATCGCGCCGACGGCGACGCGCGGCCGCTGTGCACCAGCGAGCGGCTCGTCCTCGATGCCGGCCGGATGCTCGCCCGGATGATGGGGCATGGTCGCGTCCCCGCCGGCGCCGACTGTCGCAGCGTCGAGCGGCCGCCGCTCGGGCCGCTGCTGCCCGCCCTCCTCGCCTGCGCCGCGGTGCTCTCGCTGCTGAGCGCCCACGAGCGCCACTGGCAGCGCGAGGACGAGCGTCGTGACGAGGCGCGGCGCGCCGCCTTCGTGCGCGCGGCAACCCAGGCGGCCACGTCACCCGCGCGCCACTCGCCGGCCGACGACATCGGGGGCCCCGCGGCGGTACCGGCGAACGCACCGCCCGCGCTGAGCGCGCGCAGCGCGACGCTCATGGCGAAGCGGCGCGCCGCCAGCGCGCGCCCGCGCACCGACTGGCTGCGGCCGCTGCGGCGTTGGCCGGTGCTGGGCGCGCTGCTGCTCTGCTATGCCGCGGGCTGGACAGTCACGCTGGCGGGAAGCGACCTGGCCGAACGGCTTGCCGCGCAGCTCGCGCCGGAAGCGCTGTCGCAGGCCCGGCCGGGCTGGGCCGTGCCGGGCCTGTGGCTCTCGGCCTGCGCCGGGCTCGCGATCGGCATTGCCGGCTGGCTGCGGCGCCGCGACGACGATTGAACGGTCCACGCGTCACCCAAGTTCACCCGCGCCCGCAGCCAGGCCATCCGGCCTTCCGTATGATGGCGGGCGCATGGCGACGCAGCGTCCACCGCTTCCCGACCCCGCGAGCGAGGCCGCCTTCGCCGCGCGCGAAAGCGACCTGAACCTGCTGCCGCGCCGCGTGTTCCGCCTGCGCGTCCTCGGCATGGGGCTCGCCGCACCGTGCATCGCCGCGGTGCTCTACGAGAACGCCGCGCCGCCGTCGAGCTGGCTGTGGCTGGGCTTCACCGCGCTGGCCTGGCCCTGGCTCGCCCACTGGCTGGCGCGGCGCAGCGCGCAGCCCTACCGCGCCGAGCTGCGCAACCTGATGTTCGACTCGGCGATCGCCGGCATCTGGGTGCCGCTGATGGCCTTCAACCTGCTGCCCAGCGCGCTGCTGCTGACGCTGGCGACGGTCGACAAGATCAACACCGGCATCCGCGGTCTGTGGCTGTGGTCGCTGCCGGGCATGTTCGCCGGGCTGGTCTTCGCCGGCCTGCTCACCGGCTTCGCCGTCCAGCCGCACTCGAGCACGCTGGTGGTGGCAGCCTGCCTGCCGATGCTGCTGATCCACACCATCGCGGTCAGCCTCACCGGCTACCGCCTGGTGCGCAAGGTGCAGCGGCAGAACCGCATGCTCGACGAACTCAGCCGGATCGACATGCTCACCGGCCTCAGCGGCCGCCGCCACTGGCAGGAGCAGGCCGAACTGCTGCTGCAGCAGCGCCACCTGACCGGCACGCGCGCCAGCCTGCTGATGGTCGACGTCGACCATTTCAAGGAGATCAACGACGGGTACGGTCACGCCGTCGGCGACGACGTGCTGCGCGGCATCGCGGCGGTGATCCGGCGCAGCATCGGTGGCGGCGACGTCGCCGGACGTTTCGGCGGCGACGAATTCGGCGTGGTGCTGCGCGGCGGCGCTGCGCACGCCGAGGCGGTGGCCGAACGCATCCGCGCCGGCGTCGCGGCGATGGCGCTGCCGCAGCTCGACGGGGCAGGCTGCTCGGTCAGCCTCGGCTTTGCCGAGGCCGGCGACGCCGACCTCGGGCTGCGCGAGTGGCTGGAGTCGGCCGACCGCCCGCTCTATCGCGCCAAGGCGGACGGCCGCAACCGGGTGGCCACCACGCCGAGCGGGCTGGACGCCGCCGAGGCCTGAAGGCCCGGCGGACGCGTCGGCTCACAGTCCGGCGATGTGCTCCACCATCCGCCGCAGCTGGTCGCCGTCCGGCAGCGCGCCGTAGGCCGCCCCCATGTTGTCGATCATGTGCGTGGCGCGGCTGGTCGCCGGCGTCACCGCCGTCACCGCCGGATGGGCGAGCACGAACTTGAGGAAGAACTGGCCCCAGCTGCGCGCATCGAACTCCGCCGCCCAGGCCGGCACTTCGTGGCCGCGCACGCGCTCCCACAGCCGGGTGCGGCCGAACGGCAGGTAGACCAGCACGCCGATGCCGCGCTCGGCGGCCAGCGGCAGGATCTTCTCCTCGGCCACGCGGTTGTCGATGGCGTAGTCGATGCCGATGAAGTCGAGCGGCTCGCTGCGCATCACCTCGAGCAACTCCGGATACTGCGGCGGATTGGTCGTGGTCACGCCGAGGTAGCGGATCCGGCCTTCGGCCTTGAGCGCCTTGAGCAGGCCGAGCTGGGTCGGCACGTCGCCGAGGTTGTGTACCTGGATCAGGTCGATCGCGCGCTTGCGCAGATGGGCGAACGAGGCATCGATCTGCTCCCGCGCGGCCTTCGGGTCGGCCGCACCGCCGCCGCGGCCGGCGACGTTGACCTTGGTCGCCCAGAACACCCGGTCGGTGGCGCCGAGTTCGTGCGCGAGGTCGCCGGCGACCTGCTCGGAGGCGCCGTAGGACGGCGCGGTGTCGAAGATCGTGCCGCCCTGGTCGAGCAGCGCCTTCATCACCTCCAGCAGCGGCGTGGTGTCCTCGCCGCGCGCCAGCTGCGAGAAGGTGGCCGAACTGCCCAGGCCCACCGCCGGCACGCGCTCGCCGCTCGAGGGGATCGCGCGGGTGATCAGGCCGGGTCGGGTGCCCTGGGCGCGCAGCAGGCCCGGCGGCAGCAGGGCGGCGGCGGACGCGGCGAGCGAAAGTCCGATGAACTGGCGGCGGGAGGTCATGGCGGCTCCTTTGCGGTCGTCTGGAATGGGTTCGATTGCGCTGCGGCGGCGAGGTTCCCGACGGCGAGGCGCTGCTGTCGCCGGCCCAGCCAGATGCCGAGGCCGGCCCACAGCAGCGCCAGCGGCAGGGCCAGCGCGGTGAGCGCGGCCAGGCCGATGCCCAGGCGCCCCAGCCAGCCCTCGGCCTGCGCGCCGACGACGTCGCCGACGCGGTAGACGAAGGTGTCGATGAACGCCTTCGCCTTGTACTTCTCCTCGCGCCCGACGACCGTGAACAGCGTCTCGCGGGCCGGCCGCATCACCGCGCGCTGGATCGCCCGGAAGCAGGCCTCGAACAGGACCAGCGCCGCCAGCGAGCCGACCACGGCGAGCCCGACGAAACCCAGCGCGACGGTCAGCGGCAGCAGCGCCAGCGTCAGCGGCATGCCGAGGCGCCGGATCAGGTGGCCGGCCAGCACCGCCTGCAGTACCAGCGTGGCGAGCTGGGTGGCCAGATCGATGTGGGCGAACCAGGTGGTGCGCAGGTCGGTGTCCTCGCCGAGCGCCGCGACCATCTGCAGCCGCGTGAAGTAGAGCAGCGTGACCATCACCGCGAGGATCACCACGTAGCCGGCGATGCCGAGCAGGTAGGGCGACGATGCGACCGCACGCAGCCCGGCCCAGGCGCTGCCGCCGATCCGCGCCTGCGCCTCGCGGCGCGCCGCCTCGGCCTCCGCGTCGGCGCGCTCGGGCTGCAGCTGCGCCACGCCGAACGCCGCGAGCGTGGCCAGCGCGAGGAAGCCGATCGCGATCAGCAGCATCGCCGGCGTGCCCAGCGGCTGCGCCAGCCAGCCGGCCAGCGCCGGCCCGGCGATCGCGCCCAGCGTGCCGCCGACGGCGATCAGCGGGAAGAAGCGGCGCGACTGCTCGAGCGTGAAGCGGTCGGCCATCAGCGCCCAGAACAGCATGGTCGCGAACAGGTTGAACACGCTGAACCAGACGTAGAAGACCTGACCGCTGACTTCGCCCACCGCCTGCGGCGCGGCGACCAGCAGCAGGTGGAAGCCGAACAGGCAGGCCGCGAACACGCCGTAGGTGACGGCGATGAACTGCAGCCGGCGCAGTCGGGCGACCAGCCAGCCGAACAGCGGATTCACCGCCAGCGTCACCAGCGCGGTGCCGAAGAACAGCCAGCGCACCGACTCGATGCCGCGCTGCATGCCCAGCGCGTCGCGCGCCGGCCGCAGCAGCATCAGCGCGGTGAGCACGCAGAAGAAGAAGGCCACGGCCAGCAGCACCGGCAGCCACTCGCCGCGACGCAGGTTGAACAGACGCTGCAGGGATTCGCGCATCGCCGCAGGGTGCATGCGCAGCGAGGCGCGGATCAAGCGGCGCCGCGGCCAGGCGGACGGATGCTGCGGTGGAGCGTGGATGACGAGCCGCGAAACCGCGCGGCCAGCGGAGCAAGCTCCGCTCTACGGTCGCCTCTCGACCATCCACGCCGTCGTGGCGCCGAGCTTGCTCGGCCGAGGGGCGCGACGCAGCACGGGGTCTGCCGCTCAGCCCGGTCGCGGCTTGCGCGGCGGCTTGCCGGGGGGCTTCGGCCCGCCCCGGTGACCGGCCTTGGCCGGCGGTCGGGCTTCGCCCGGGACGAAGCGGCTGCGCTTGGGCCGCGGTCCGCCGTCGCCCTCGACGCGCTGGATGCGCAGCCGCTGGCCGGATACCCAGACGTTCTTCAGGTGCTGCAGCAGCTCGTCGGGCATGCCGACCGGCAGGTCGATCAGGCTGTGGTCGTCGCGGATGTCGATGCGGCCGATGTAGCGGCTCTCGATCCCGGCCTCGTTGGCGATCGCGCCGACGATGTTGTTCGGCCGCACGCCGTGGACGTGGCCGACCGCGATGCGGAAGGTCTCGAGCGCGGCGTCGCCCTCGCGCCCGTGCGGCTTGCGCGCCGGCGGCGAGTGTTCGGCGAAGTCCGGCGGCGCGGCGGCGCTGCGCTCGCGCGGCGCGCGCTCGCGCCGCGGCGCCCGCTCGCCGTCGTCGAAGCGCGCGGGCGGCCGGGCATCGGCCGCGGTCGGCTCGAGCAGCAGCGGCGTCTTGCCCTGCAGCAGCCTCGCCAGCGCCGCGGCGATGTCGACGGCCGGCACGTCGTGCTCGCGCTCGTAGCGCTCGATCAGCTCGCGGAACAGCGCGAGGTCGTCACCCGCCAGGCTGTCGGTGATGCGCGACAGGAACTTCGCAACGCGCTTGTCGTTGACCGCCTCGACGCTGGGCAGGCCCATCGGCTCGATCGGCTGGCGGGTGGCGCGCTCGATGGCGCGCAGCATGCCGCGCTCGCGCGGGGCGATGAACAGGATCGCCTCGCCGCTGCGCCCGGCGCGGCCGGTGCGGCCGATCCGGTGGACGTAGCTCTCGGTGTCGTAGGGGACGTCGTAGTTCAGCACGTGGCTGACCCGCTCGACGTCGAGGCCGCGCGCGGCGACGTCGGTGGCGACCAGGATGTCGAGCTCGCCTTCGCGCAGCCGCGCGATGGTCCGCTCGCGCTGCGCCTGCACCACGTCGCCGTTGATCGCCGCGGCGGAGAAGCCGCGCGCGGCGAGCTTCTCGGCCAGCTCCTCGGTAGCCTGCTTGGTGCGGGTGAAGACGATCATCGCCTCGAACGGCTCGGCCTCGAGGATGCGGGTCAGCGCGTCGAGCTTGTGCATGCCGCCGACCATCCAGTAGCGCTGGCGGATGTTGGCCGCGGTGGTGGTCCTGGCCTTGATGGCGATCTCGACCGGATCGCGCAGGTAGGTCTGGGCGATGCGCCGGATCGGCGCCGGCATGGTGGCCGAGAACAGCGCCACCTGGCGCGCCGCGGGGGTCTTCTTCAGCACCGCCTCGACGTCGTCGATGAAGCCCATGCGCAGCATCTCGTCGGCCTCGTCGAGGACCAGGCAGCGCAGCGCGGAGAGATCCAGCGAGCCGCGGTCGAGGTGATCGATCACCCGGCCCGGCGTGCCGACGACGACGTGCACGCCGCGCTTGAGCGCGGAGAGCTGCGGCCCGTAGCTCTGCCCGCCGTAGATCGGCAGCACGTGGAAGCCCGGAAGCTGTGCGGCATAGCGCTGGAAGGCCTCGGCGACCTGGATCGCCAGCTCGCGGGTGGGCGCCAGCACCAGCGCCTGCGGCCGCAACTGGGCGAGGTCCAGCCGGGCGAGGATCGGCAGCGCGAAGGCGGCGGTCTTGCCGGTGCCGGTCTGGGCCTGGCCGAGCAGGTCGCGGCCGGCCAGCAGCGGCGGAATCGTGGCCGCCTGGATCGGCGAGGGCGCCTCGTAGCCGACCGCCGACAGCGTCGCCAGCAGCGGCGGCGGCAGGGCGAGGTCGGCGAAGCGGATCGGTTCGGGCTGCGGGAGGTCGGGGGCGGACATGGCTGGGCTACGCGCGGGATGTGCACAAGGTAACCCGGCAGCGACCCGTTCGGCGGATCGGCGCACCGATCGCATGGGACAATGGCGCATGCCGCTCGCCCCGGAAACCGCGCCCGCCCTGTGCAGCAACTGCCAGGCCTGCTGCTGCCTGCTGCCGGTGCTGCTGATGCCCGGCGACGACCCGCCCGCGCATCTGGTCGTCGAGGACGCGCACGGCCTCGCCGTACTGGCCAAGGGCGACGACGGCTGGTGCGTGGCGCTGGATCGCGACAGCTTCCGCTGCACCATCTACGAGCGCCGCCCGCAGGTCTGCCGCGATTTCGCCGAAGGCGGACGCGAGTGCCTCGACGAGCGCGCGCAGTGGCGCCGCCAGGTCGCCGACCTCACCTGATCATCCGCCGATGCCGTCGACCGCCACCGCCAGGGCCTATTGGCAGCTGCACTTCTGCGTCCTGCTGTGGGGCTTCACCGCCATCCTCGGCAAGCTGATCACACTGTCGGCGCTGGCGCTGGTGTGGTGGCGCATGCTGATGGTGGTCGCCGCGCTGGCGCTGCTGCCGCGGGTCTGGCGCGCGCTTCGGGCGATGCCGCGCCGGCTGCTGCTGGCCTACGCCGGGATCGGCGTGCTGGTCGCCCTGCACTGGCTGACCTTCTACGGCGCGATCAAGCTGGCCAATGCATCGGTCGCGGTGTCGTGCCTGGCCACCGCGTCGATCTTCCTCGCCTTCGTCGAGCCGTGGATCGCCGGCCGGCGCTTCGATCCGCGCGAGCTGCTGCTCGGCATCTTCCTGGTGCCGGGCGTGGCGCTGGTGGTCGGCGGCGTGCCCGAGGGCATGCGCACCGGCATCGTCGTCGGCGTGATCTCGGCCGTGCTGGTGGCCTTCTTCAGCGCCTGGAACAAGCATCTGGTCGAGCGCGCCGATCCGCTGACCGTCACCGCGGTCGAGCTCGGCGCCGGCACGCTATTCCTCACCCTGATGGCGCCGCCGCTGCTCTGGCTGGGCTGGGCCGGCGACGCGCCGCTACTGGCGCTGCCGTCAGGCCGCGACGCGCTCTACCTGGCGCTGCTGGCCTTCGCCTGCACCCTGCTGCCGTTCGCCCTGTCGCTGGTGGCGCTGCGCCACATGACCGCTTTCGGCGCGCAGGTGGCGGTCAACCTCGAGCCGGTCTACGCCGTGGTGCTGGCCATCCTGCTGCTCGGCGAACAGCGCGAGCTGACCCCGTCGTTCTACCTGGGCGTCGCGATCATCCTGTCCGCCACCTTCATCCATCCGCTGATCAGCCGACAGCGACCGCAGCTGCCCCATCCCGAGGTGCTGGGCACCTCGGAGGCCAAGGGCGCCGCGGAATGACCCGGCATCGAACGGCGAGGACATCCCGTCCATGTGTCCGAGCGACCCGCCTGCATCCTTAGGACGCAAGGCCGCCGGTTTGATGGCCCCTATTTGCGCTTGGCCTTGGCCTTGCCGGCGGACTTCTCCGCCGGCTTGCCGGCCGGCGCGTCCTTGACCTGGTCGCCGAGCACGGTGGTCAGCGGGCAGACGGCGAAGACCGGGCACTTCCTGCAGCCGACGGCGAGGGCGATGGGACAGACGGTCATGGCGGCATACCTGGGCAGTGCCGGCGTCATCGCCGGTGGCGCCAGCATCGCACGCTGCCGTGGCATCCGATAGGCTCGCCGGATCGACCGCCCGCGAGCCGCGCCATGGACTTCCGTTACTCCGAACGCACCCTCGACCTGCTCGGCCGCGTCCGCGCCTTCATGGATACCCATGTCTACCTGGCCGAGGCGACCTTCTTCGCCGAGGTCGAGGCCCACCGGCGCGCCGGCGACGCCTGGCAGCCGACCCGGATCATCGAGGCGCTCAAGTCGCGCGCCCGCGCCGAAGGCCTGTGGAACCTGTTCCTGCCCGAGTCCGACCATGGCGCCGGCCTGACCAATGCCGAGTACGCGCCGCTGGCCGAACAGATGGGCCGCTCGCCGATCGCCACCGCCAGCAGTCGATGGTGCTGGTGCCGATGGATACGCCAGATCG
>VFQU01001019.1_pt1 | contig 18726 bp, 9 predicted proteins | sample 3512311 | NCBI WGS metagenome assembly VFQU01 (sample SAMN10412377, study PRJNA504923) | tailings metagenome | isolation source: Relicate 3 Philex TSF3 active mining site | place: Philippines: Tuba, Benguet | collected 2017-08-29
CGATGCCCTCGATGCCGCTGACGGCGTCCTCGAGGATCTGGGTGACGCGGGTCTCCACCACCGCCGCCGAGGCGCCGGTGTAGGTGACCTCGACCGAGACGATCGGCGGATCGATGTCGGGCAGCTCGCGCACGGTGAGCGTGCTGTAGGCCATCACGCCCAGCACCACCAGCAGCAGGTTCATGACCACGGCCAGCACCGGCCGCTTGATCGAGATGTCGGAAAGCACCATGGCGGATCCTCCCTCAGCCGGCCGGCGCTGCGGCCGTGGCGGCGGCCGCCTCGACAACACGCGTGCCCGGACGCAGCTTGACCGTGCCCTCGACGACGATGCGTTCGCCGCCGCTCAGGCCCTCGACGATCTCGACCTCGCCGCGCCGGCGCGCACCGGCGCGCACATCGACGCGGGCCACCGCGCCATCCTCACCGACCCGGTAGACGAAGCTCTGGCTGCCGATCTGCAGCAGGGCCAGCTCGGGGATCACCAGGGTCTCGCGGGCCGGCTTCTCGACCCGCACGGTCATCAGCATGCCGGGGCGGATCCGCAGCTCGGGGTTGTCGAATTCGGCACGCACAGTCACCGCGCGCGAGACCGGATCAACGCGGGAATCGACCGTGGCGACGCGGCCGGTGAAGTCCTGGTCGGGGTAGGCAGCGCTGCGCGCCCGCACGGTCTGGCCGGGCGCGATCGCCGACAGGAAGGTCTCGGGCACGGCGAAGTCGAGCTTCACCACCGAGATGTCGTCGAGCGTGGCGATCGGCGTGCCGGGCGTGACCAGGGTGCCGGGGCTGACCTGGCGGAAACCGAGCACGCCGGCAAAGGGCGCGGTGATGACGCGGTCGGCGAGTCGGGCGCGGATGGTCTCGACGCGGGCGCGGGCGGCATCGCGGGCGGCGACCTGGCTGTCGAGCTGGCTGCGCGGCACGGTGCCGTTCTCGACCAGGCCAACCAGACGCTCGTACTGCTGCTGGGCCTCCTTGAAGGTGGCCTGCGCCTCTTCGAGGTTGGCCACCTCGGCGCGGCCGGACAGGTCGACCAGGATGTCGCCGGCGGCGACGCGATCACCGTCCTCGAACTTCACCGAATCCACCGTCTCGGTGACCTTGGCGGTGAGGGTGACCGACTCGCGCGCCTGCGCCGTGCCCAGGGCCTCGATCTGGTCGATCCAGGGCTGGCGACCGACGGTGGTGCTGATCACGGTCACCGGCGGCATGGCGCCGGCCGGGCCCTGTGCGGGGCCCTCGCTGCCACAGGCAGCGAGCAGCAGGCTGAGCGCCAGCGCGCAGGCGAGCGGAGCAAAGCGACGTTGCGGACGTTGCGGATGGGACGAGCGGTGCATGCGAACCTCGGGGGCGGTTGCGGCCAGCGGCGGCGCGGGGAGGGCGGCGGCGCGGCGAAAGGGGAAGCAGGCGCGGGCGGCGGCGGCGGCTGTCCGCGGCGGCACGCCCGACTTGCACGGATGTGAAGCATGAATCCGTTGGACGGGCCGGAGCCTGTGCCGTAAGTCCCCGCGCGAGCTGGAGTTTGTGGGAGGCGGGTGAAGGCGGGGGCGCCTGTCAGCGGTGCCGGTCTTGCCAGCTTATGCCCTTTGCCGACTATCGAAGGGTCCGATCCGCGTTTCTGCGCAGGCATCGCGGTTGCGAGAGTGCCTCTCCGAACTGCTGCCGCCGGTGCGCGATGTCCGCTTCCGCCCTGCCCGATCTTGGCACCCTGCCCCTGCCTGCCGCGACTGCGGTCGCACCCATCGCCCGTGCGCTGGAAGGGCTCGACCCGGCCAGCCTGTGGTGGCTGTCGGGCTACGCCGCAGGCCTGGCTCGCGCCGGGCACGCGGTCCCCGCCGTCGCGCCGCAGGCGGGGGCCACCGCCCTGCCGCGGCTGACCGTGCTCTACGGCAGCCAGACCGGCAATGCCAAGCGCGCCGCCGAGGGTCTGGTCGGCGCCGCCGAAGCCGCCGGTTTCGCCGTGCGCCTGGTCCGCGCCGACGCCTATCCCACCCGCGAGCTCAAGGACGAGCGCCTGCTGTGGGTGGTGATCAGCACCCAGGGCGAGGGCGAGCCGCCGGAGGATTCGCTGGGCCTCTTCGAATTCCTGCTCGGGCGGCGCGCGCCCACGCTGCCCGAGCTGAAGTACGCCGTGCTGGGCCTCGGCGACAGCAGCTATCCGAAGTTCTGCGAAACCGGCCGGCAGATCGATGCGCGTCTGGCCGAGCTGGGCGCGCAGCGCCTGCAGCCGCTGGGCGAGGCCGATGTCGACATCGACGCCGTCGCCACGCCCTGGCGCGCGCGCGCCGTGGAATCGCTGAAAGCCCTGGCCGCCGAACTCGCGCCCACGGCTCCGGCTGCACACTCGGCCGCGGTCATCCCGCTGCGCCCGGCGATCGCGGCGGCGCTGCACTCGCGCGAGCAGCCCTTCGCCGCCGAGCTGATCGAGCAGGTGCGCCTGACCGGTCGCGGCAGCCAGCGCGATGTGCGCCATCTGGAGTTCAGCCTGGCCGGCTCGGGCCTGCACTACGCGCCGGGCGACGCGCTGGGCGTGTGGGCGCCGAATCCGGCAGCGCTCGTCGAAGCGGTGCTCGAACTCACCCGACTGGATGGCGATGCGCCGCTCACGCTGGATGGTATCGAGCGCCCGCTGCGGGTCTGGCTGACCGAGCATCGCGAGCTGACCCGTCTGGCCAAGCCGCTGCTGGTGGCGCTGGGCGCGGTGTCCAAGCATCGCGAACTGCACAGCCTGCTCGATCCCGCTGAGGCCGCGTCGCTGTCGGCCCTGCTGTCCAGCCACCAGCTGATCGACGTGCTGCGCGAGTGGGCGGGCGAGTGGAACGCGGAGACCTTCGTGCGCGCGCTGCGACCGATGGCGCCGCGCCTGTACTCCATCGCCTCCAGCCCGCTGGCCTATGCCGACGAGGTGCACCTCACCGTGGACGTGGTCGGCGCCGAGGACGAGGACCCGCTGCGCCTAGGCCTCGCCTCGCACCATTTGGCCCAGCTGGAACCCGGTGCGCGCGCCCGCGTCTTCATCGAGGAGAACCCGCGCTTCCGCCTTCCGGCGGACAACAGCCGCGACCTGATCCTGCTCGGCGCCGGCACCGGCGTCGCCCCGTACCGCGCCTTCGTGCAGCAGCGCGTCGCGGAGGGCGCCCGCGGCCGGCACTGGCTGCTGTTCGGCGCGCGCAGCCTGCGCGACGACTTCCTCTACCAGACCGAGTGGCAGGAGCACCTGCGCCGCGGCGCGCTGCAGCACATCGACCTCGCCTTCTCACGCGATGCCAAGCCGCGCATCTACGTGCAGCAGCGCCTGCGCGAGCAGGCCGCACGCCTGTTCGAGTGGCTGGACGGCGGCGCGCACTTCTACGTCTGCGGCAGCCTTGCGCTGGGCCGCGACGTCCACCAGACCCTGCTGGAGCTTTTCACGCAGCGCCTCGGCAGCGCCGAAGCCGCGAACGAGGCCCTGCAGCAGCTGCAGCAGTCCGGGCGCTACGCCCGCGACGTCTACTGAGTCCGCGCCATGGCCAGCCATTCCGTCGAAGACATCAAGCGCGACAGCCGTCTCCTGCGCGGCACCATCGAGGACAGCCTCGCCGACGCCGTGACCGGCGCGTTGCGCGACAGCGACCAGGTGGTGCTCAAATACCACGGCAGCTATCAGCAGGACGACCGCGACCTCCGCGAGGAGCGTCGACGCGCCAAGCTCGAACCCGCGCACAGCTTCATGATCCGCACGCGCACGCCGGGCGGGGTGATCACGCCCGAGCAGTGGCTGAAGCTCGATGCCATCGCCACCACCTATGCCGAGCGCGGCCTGCGCATCACCACCCGCCAGGCCTTCCAGTTCCACGGCGTGATCAAGCGCGACCTGAAAGCCACCATGCAGGCGATCAACGCTGCCCTGATCGACACGCTCGCCGCCTGCGGCGACGTCAACCGCAATGTCGCAGTGGCCGCCAATCCGCTGCTGTCGGCGCTGCACGACACGGTCTACCGGCAGGCGGCCGCGCTGTCCGAGCACCTGCTGCCGAACACCCGCGCCTACTACGAGATCTGGCTGGACGAGGAGCGCGTCGCCGGCGACGAGGGCGAGACCGTTCCCGAATCGGAGCCGATCTACGGGCCGACCTATCTGCCGCGCAAGTTCAAGATCGGCTTCGCGATTCCACCGCACAACGATGTCGATGTCTTCAGCCAGGACCTCGGCTTCATCGCCGTGGTCGAGCACGGCGAGCTTGCCGGCTACAACGTGACCGTCGGTGGCGGCATGGGCAGCACCCATGGCGACCCCGAGACCTATCCACGCCTCGCCGACGTTCTCGGGTTCATTGCGCCCCACGAGGTGATCCCCATCGGCGAGGCCGTGGTCACCGCCCAGCGCGACATGGGCAACCGCGCCACCCGCAAGCGCGCGCGCCTGAAGTACACCCTCGACGAGCACGGGCTCGACGTTTTCCGCGCCGAGGTCGAGCGTCGCTCGGGCGTGAGCCTGCAACCGCCGCGCGCCTTCGAGTTCGTCCACAGCGGCGACCGCTTCGGCTGGGTCGAGGCCGACAACGGCCGCTGGCACCTGACCCTGCGCATTCCCGCCGGCCGCATCCAGGACAGCGCCGATCGCCTGCACCTGACCGGCCTGCGCGAGGTCGCCAAGGTCCATCGCGGCCACTTCCGCATGACGCCGAACCAGAACCTGGTGATCGCCGACATCGCGCCCGAGCGCCGCGCCGGCATCGATGCCCTGCTGCGCCGCTACGGCCTGCTCGATGCGCTGGAGACGAGCCCGCTGAAGCGCGAGGCCCTGGCCTGCGTGGCTCTGCCGACCTGCGGCCTGGCCATGGCCGAGGCAGAGCGCTATCTCGATGAGGCGCTGGACAAGGTGCAGGCCCTGCTCGACCACCACGGCGTTGGCCAGCAGTCCATCCTGCTGCGCATCTCCGGCTGCCCGAACGGCTGCTCGCGCCCCTATCTCGGGGAGATCGCGCTCGTCGGCAAGGCGCCTGGGCGCTACAACCTGATGCTGGGGGCGGACCACCGCGGCCAGCGCCTGAACCGCCTGTACCGCGAAAACATCACCGAGGCCGAGATCCTGGCCGAGCTCGACCCGCTGATCGCGCGCTACGCCGCCGAACGCGCCGAGGGCGAACACTTCGGCGACTTCCTGCTGCGCTCAGGGCTGCTGCCGCCCGAGCCCCTGCGCATCCGCAAGGTGCTGGCCGCATGAGCGCGCAGACGATCCGCTTCGACACTGCGCCGACCGACCTCGGCGCGCTGGTCGCCGCCGCGGCCGATGACGACGGCGCCGCGCTGGATCGCCTGAACCAGTGGCTCGAAGGCATCGATGCCGACGCCCGCATCCGCTTCGCGCTGGAGCACCTGCCGGGCACTCGCGCGCTGTCGTCGAGCTTCGGCGCGCAGGCCGCGGTCAGCCTGCACCTGCTGAACCAGCACGTCCCCGGCCTGCCGGTGGTGGTGGTCGACACCGGCTATCTGTTCGCCGAGACCTACCAGTTCATCGACGCACTCAGCGAGCGGCTCGGCCTCAACCTGCACATCGTCCGCAGCGCGCGCTCGCCGGCCTGGATCGAAGCCCGCCACGGCCGTCTGTGGGAGCAGGGTCTGGACGGCATCGAGCGCTACAACCGCATCCACAAGGTCGAACCCATGCAGCGCGCGCTGCGCGAGCTGGGCGTCGGCACCTGGTTCGCCGGCCTGCGCCGCAGCCAGTCGCAGAGCCGCAGCAGCACGCCGGTGCTTCAGCGTCGCGAGGGCCGCTTCAAGCTGCACCCCATCGTCGACTGGAGCGACCGCGACGTCGGCCGCTACTTGAGCAAACACGACCTGCCCTACCACCCGCTGTGGGAGCAGGGCTACGTCTCGATCGGCGACACCCACACCACCCGCCCCCTGCTCGACGGCATGCGCGAGGAGGACACGCGGTTCTTCGGGCTGAAGCGGGAGTGTGGCCTCCATGAGTGATTACGGCCGGGAATCGGGAATCGGGAATCGGGAATCGTCAGAGCGCTTGACCGCGCTCGGAGATTCGGGATTCGGGAGCGGAGAAGCACGCTTGCGGACCATGGGTCCGCGTGCCGATGAGCGCCCGAGGGTTATGCCCGAGGGCAGGGATTTGCAGCTCGCTGCGAACTACCTCTCTCGCGCTGGAAACGAAGCCGCGCTTCGCTCCCCTCCCCCCGTGGGGGAGGGGTCGGGGGAGAGGGTCCGGGCGGAGCACAGGCTTGCAACCCGCGACACCCCTGCTCTCGCCGATCCCGAATCTCCAAGCCCCGATCCCGCGAGTAACGGGGCGAAGGTCCGGGCGGAGCTTGGCGCACACCCCGCCAAGGCTCGCGCCCCCCTCTCCCCAACCCCTCTCCCACGAGGGGAGAGGGGCTCAAGTGCGCAGGCTGCGAAGCCCGAATCGCGAGACTCGATCTCAGCCGCCACACCCCTCTACCCCCTCTTCCTCAATCTTCAGGGCCGCCAAGTCCTCGTCGTCGGCGGCGGCGAAGTCGCTGCACGCAAGGTGCTGCCGCTGATCGAATGCGGCGCCGAGGTGCGCGTCGGCGCCCCCGAGCTCAACGAAGCGCTGCAGACACTCAAGGCAGAAGGCCGCATCACCCACCTCGAAGGCGAGTTCCAGGCGCACTGGCTGGACGAGGTCTTTCTCGCCATCGCCGCCACCGACGAGGTTGCAGTCAACCGCGCGGTCGCCGAGGAAGGCGCAGTACGCAGGCTGTGGGTCAACGTCGTCGACGACACCGAGCTCACCCGCGTGCAGGTGCCGGCCGTGGTGCGTCGCGGCCCGCTGACCGTCGCCATCAGCAGCGGCGGCGCGGCGCCGGTGCTGGCGCGGCAGCTGCGCGAGAAGATCGAGCAGTCGGTGGACGAGAGCTTCGGCCAGCTGGCCGAGCTGCTGCGCACCTACCGCGGCCGCCTCCGCGCGCGCTTTCCGCATGTGCCCAGCCGCCGCAAGTTCATGGAGACCCTGTGGCCGGGCGAAGTCGGCGAGCTGCTGCGCGCCGCGCGCTTCGATGCCGCGCGCGCGCGGCTGATCGAACTGATCGAAGCCGGCGAACCGGAGGGCTCCCGCGAAGGCTTCGTCAGCCTCGTCGGCGCCGGCCCCGGCGATCCGGGCCTGCTCACGCTCAAGGGCCAGCGCCGCCTGCAGGAGGCCGACGTGATCCTGCACGACCGTCTGGTCAGCCGCGCCGTGCTCGAACTCGCGCGCCGCGACGCCCAGTTCATCGAAGTCGCCAAGGAGGCCGGCACCCACCACACCACGCAGGAGGGCATCCACGCCCTGCTGCTCGAACACACGCGCCAAGGCAAGCGCGTGGTGCGCCTGAAAGGCGGCGACCCCTTCATCTTCGGCCGCGGCGGCGAAGAGCTCGAACACCTGCGCGCGCACGGCATCGCCTACGAGGTGGTGCCCGGCATCACCGCCGCGCTGGCCTGCGCCGCGCACGCCGGCATCCCGCTCACCCATCGCGACCACGCACAGTCGGTGCGCTTCGCCACCGCCCACTGCCGCAATTCGATCGACGCGCTGGACTGGCGCGCGCTGGCGCAGGAGAAGCAGACGCTCGCCGTCTACATGGGCGTCAGCGGCCTCGACACCCTGCGCGAACGCCTGCTCGCCCACGGCCGCAGCGGCCAAACGCCCGCCGCGCTGATCGAGAACGGCAGCCGGCCCGAGCAGCGGGTGATCCACTGTGATCTCGACAGCCTTCCGGAGACGGCCAAACGCGAAGCGGTGAAGTCGCCGGCGCTGCTGATCCTCGGCGAGGTCGCAGCCTTGGGGCGGACACTGGCGTGGTTTGGTAGCGCGGCGGCCGGCGTGGGCAGTCCACACGCCCACCACGCCCGGGTTCCGCTGCGGATCGACATGCGGGCCTGATCGCGGCAGCACGGTTGCACGAATCCAGGGTGCGGTAAGGCCTTGCCACGGGGATCCCGCCGACGCCCGGCGGTCACGTCGCTCGCAGTCGGGCAGGGGCGCAGCCGGTAGCGCTACCGGTCGAAGCGAGACAGGACGCGCGGCGGGAAGCGCCCTTCGAGCGTCCTATCTGTCAGGTGGGGCAGCCGCCGCGAGCGCCGGCCGGCGCGATTCACCCGACGGCCGCTGGCGAGCCATCACGGAAGTTTTCCCGCTGTGAACAATGGGATCCGGCTCCATCCACATCCCGTCTGGCCGCCCCCAAGCCCCTTCCGGTAACGTAGCCGCGCCCCGGAGGACCCGTTTGGAAAACCCCGCCGCCATCACTGCCCTGCTGCATGCCTGGCGCGCCGGTGCTGCCGACGTGGCGCCGCGCTTGAATGCGCACATCTACGACCGACTGAAGCAGATGGCGCGACAGCGCTTCCAGGGCGCGGACGTGGTGCTGAGCCCGACCGTGCTGGTACATGAAGCGGTGGCACAGATGCTTGGTGCGGAGGTCGACTGGGATTCGCGTGCGCATTTCTTCGCGCTCGCCGCCCTGCAGATGCGCACCGTGCTGGTCGACCATGCGCGCCGCGCGGCGGCCGCCAAGCGCGGTGCAGACGCGGTGGCGGTGACGCTCGACCCGGAGCGCGCCGCCGTCGACGACGGCGTCGGCGTGCTGGAGGTGCACGAGGCGCTGGAGCGGCTGGCGGTCGAGGACGACCGCGCCGCGCGCGCGCTTGAGCTGACCTACTTCGGCGGGCTCGACGCGCGTCAGGTCGGTGAGGTGCTGGGCGTGTCGGTGGCCACCGTCGAGCGCGACCTGAAGTTCGGCCGCGCCTGGCTGCGCGAGGCCATGTCATGAGCACGCCGGGTGGGCTGCGGGCGCTGTTCGAGCGCGCCCAGGGGCTCAGCCTGCCGCAGCGCGAAGCGCTGTATCGCGATGAAGGCGTCGATGCGGCGCTGGCCGCACGGGTGGAGGCCCTGCTGTCCGCCGCCACCGGCGCCGATTCAAGCCGCGTCGCGGACGACGACGCGATCGCGGCGCGCGTGCGCGGCGCCGCCGCGGCCGCGCTGCGCGGTGCCCTGCCCGAGCGCATCGGCCCCTGGCGGATCCTCGGCCTGGTCGGCGAGGGCGGCATGGGCATCGTCCTGCTGGGCGAGCGCGACGACGGCGAGTACGACCGCCGGGTGGCGCTGAAGCTGGTGCGCGGCTACGTGTCCGAGCGCGTGCGCGAGCGCTTCCGCCGCGAGCGCCAGGTGCTGGCGGCGCTGGAGCATCCGCACATCGCCGGGCTGATCGACGGCGGCACCACCGAGGCCGGCGAACCGTGGCTCGCGATGCCCTTTGTCGAAGGGCTGCAGCTGCGCGACTGGCTGCGCGGCGAGCGTCCGCCGTCGCTGCGCGAGCGGCTTGAGCTGTTCGCCACCCTGTGTCGCGCGGTGCATCACGCGCATCAGCGCCTGATCGTGCACCGCGATCTCAAGCCCTCCAACGTGATGGTGCGCGCGGACGGCAGCCCCGTGCTGCTCGACTTCGGCATCGCCAAGCTCATCGACGACACCGAGGGCGGCGAGACCCAGACCCGCGCGCTGACCCCACGCTACGCCAGCCCCGAGCAGCTGCTCGGGCTGCCGGTCACCACCGCCACCGACGTCTACGGGCTCGGCCTGCTGCTTTACGAAATGCTGGCCGGCGAGGTGCCCGAGCGCGGCGAGGCCGCACGCGCCGCCAGCACCGAGCTGCCGGCGGCCTCGGCGGCCGCGCTGGCGAACGCTGCCGGGCCATGGCGCGCCGACGCGCCGCGACTGCGCGGTGACCTCGACCGCATCGTCCACCGCGCCGTGCGCACCGACCCCACCGCGCGTTACCCCTCGGCGCTGGCGCTGGCCGAGGACGTCGAGGCCTGGCTGGAAGGCCGGCCGGTGCAGGCCGCCGGTCGGCATCGCCTGTACCTGCTGCGCCGTTTCATCGGCCGTCACCGGCTCGGCGTGGCCGCCGTGGCGGCGGCGGTGCTTGCCCTGGGCGGCGTGTCCCTGCAGTGGAAACTGCAGCGCGACCGCGCACTGGAGGCGCAAGCCGCGGCCAAGCGCGAGGCCGCCGCCGCGCAGGGCGTGACCGCGTTCCTGGAAGGCCTGTTCGATGAGCTCGACCCGGGCCTGCACGGTGGCCGCGAACTGTCCGCGCGCGCGCTGCTCGACCTCGGCCGCGAGCGCATTCCCCCGGCCGACACCGCCGGCGAGGCGCTGCGCGCGCGGCTGCAGTCCAGCATCGGCCGCATCTATGCGCACGCCGGAGAGACCGACACCGCGATCGCCCTGCTGAGCGAGGCCGACGCGGTGCTCCAGCGCAGCGCCGATGCGCCCACGCGGATGGCCGCACGCAAGGCGCTGGCCAACGCGCTGAACGTCGCCGGCCGCCACGCCGAGGCCAATCCGCTGGCGGTGGCGCTGGCCGCGGATGCGCTGGCGCAGGAGCCGCCCGACCGCATGATGGCTGCGCACGCCGGCACCGAGATCGGCATCTCGGCCGAACAGCTCGGGCGCCGCGACGAGGCCATGGCCGCCTTCGCGCGCTCGGAGGCGCTGTTCGCCGCCGAGGGTGCACAGGGCGAGCTGGGCTCGATGATCCACAACCGCGCCTGGCTGCTGGAGCGCTCGGGCGACTACGCCGGCGCACTCGCCGGCTACGAGGCGGCGGTGGCGCGCAAGATCGCGGTCTACGGCCCCGAGCACCCGCAGGTCGAACCCAGCCAGTACGGCCGCGCCAAGATGCTCTCCCTGCTCGGCCGCTACCGCGAGGCGGCGGACGTGATGCTGCAGACGCTGCCAATCGTCGAAAAGGTGAGCGGGGAGCGTTCCGCGCCGATGAGCTTCACCCTCTCGATGCTCGGCTCGATCCATCTCGACCTCGGCGAGTACGCACGGGCCGAAGCCTTCTACCGCCGCGGGCTGGCGGTCGATCGCGCCATGGCCGGCGACGAGCCCTCCGCGGCCGTGGCCAGCGGGCTCAACAGCCTGGCCGCCGTGCTCGACGAGCGCGGCGACATCGACGCCGCCGAGGCCCTGTTCTTGGAGTCGCTGGCCCTGCGCCGGGCGATCAACCCCGCCGGCCATGCCAGCATCGCCGCGCCGCTGCAGAACCTGGCGCGCCAGGCGCTCGACAGCGGCCGGCTGGTGCCGGCCGCCACCTACTGCGCCGAAGCGCTGACGATCCGCAGGGCAGCGCTCGGTGAAACGCATCCGCAGACGCTGGCCTCGAGCCTGCTCTGCGCCAGCATCGATGCGCGCGCCGGCCGCATCGAGGCCGCCGCCTCCGCGATCGACGCCGTGCGCGACGCGCTGGCGGAACTGCCCGAGCCGCCGAAACCGCAGCGCCTCGCCCTGCTGCAGGCGCAGGCCACGCTGGCGGAAGCCCGCGCTGACAGCAAGGCCCGGCTGCAGCTGCGTCGAGAGGCGCTGGCCCTGGTCGAGTCACTGCACGCCGAAGGACACCCGCGCCGCGCCCGCGCCCAGCTGGCGCTGGCCGAAGCCGAGGCCGCCGCCGGCGACCTGGACGCTGCCCGCTCCCGGCTTGCCGAGGCGACACCGCTGCTGCGCGCCGCCCTGCACCCGAGCAGCCCGGCGCTGGTCCAGCTCAGCGCCCTGTCGACCCGGCTTGCATCGCCTGACGTCGACAGTGCCCCCTGACGCGGGTCGGCGCCCGCCCCTGCCCGGGGCGGGCGCCTTGCGGCCGGCCTTTATCGGCCGGTTTCCAAGGTGGGGTGCTCTGCACCGGCCATGCGCGCCTCAGGGCGCGGCCACCTCGAAGCCGCTCGCGAAGATCGCGTTCGGCCGCGCCGGGAAGCAGTTGGACGCCGGCGGCGTGCCGCCGATGCGACTCCAGCCCAGCCCGCGCACAACGTAGTCGACCACCGTGTAGCGGTGCGTGTAGCCGACGTTGCTGCGATCCGTCACCGCGTAGGAATAGGGCTGTGGCCGGTAGTCGCAGTTGCTGGCGCTGGGGTTGCTGATGCTGCGCATCTGGCCGGCGTACTGCAGGGACTGCCCCCAGTACAGGGTGGTCGACTGCTCCTCGGTGGCCCCGGTGGCGAACTCGTAGCCGACGCCCGCGATGGCGCCGATCACGAGGCCCAGCTCGGCCTCGATCTCCGCTCCCACGCGCGCCGAGTGAGAGAGCGAGGTCGTGGCTCCGACGAGATTGGTCGTCACTTCTTCCAGCGCCCAGGAATTGCTGCCGGTACCGGCGAAGGACACCAGCTCCCAGATGCCGGCGCTGCGTACGCCGGCATGCAGCGAAGGCGAGACGCCGCAGCGCGGATCCTCGCGGTTGGCGACGCCGGTCCACAGCAGGTCGCCGCGCATCTGGATGGTGCGCCAGCGGTTGGGCACGGAAACGGTGTCCGCGATCACGGCGAGGAAGCTGCCGTCATTGGCTACGGGATCGCAGACAGCGTCGGGGTAGTCGACCGGCTCGCGGTGCACGTCGCCAAACACCTGCACCTCTGCGATCTCCAGCGCATCCTGGCCGCTGCCGCCCAGCGACTGGATCCGGATGTAGCGCGCGCGCAGGGGCGCGCCGGTGTCCGGATTGCGGGTCCAGACGTTCCAGCGGTCGACGCCATTGCCGGTGCCGGGATCGGGCGCGAAGCGGGCCGTGCTGTTGGGCACGCCGTCGCCGAGGATCGGCGTTTCGGAGGCATAGATGTGCACATCACGGAAGGTGTGTACGCCCAAAGTGGTCGTGAGCCGGCGTCCCGGCCAGACGCGGATGTTGGTGATATCGCGCACCTCGCCCAGATCGATCTGGGCGTAGGGAAACGTCTCACCGAAGATGCGCGAGTTCCAGGCTGTCGAGAAATCACCGTCGGTGATCGCCGTCGGCACGTTTGGCTGCTGCAGCAGGGCCGGGGGCCGCGTCGAGGTCGGGCGGAACAGCGCGATGTTGGCCCAGTCCGGGTGCAGCGGCTTCCACTGGGCGGGTGTGGCGCCACCGCCGGGCGCGCCCGCAGTCGAGGTGTCCCAGGTTTCGAGATCGGTGGGGAAGATCCTGCGCGGGTTGGTGTTGCCCTCCCCCACACGCACGATCTCGCAGGCCCGCAGCGTACTGGCGGGCAGCGCCTGCCCCCCGCGCAGCACGTCGTACGAATAGCAGTCGAACAGGTTCTCCTCGACCACCACCAGGCCTTCGCCCACCGACTGCGACTGCGCCTCGGTCAGCGTGGTGGTTTGCTCGCTGCCACGCAATTCGGCGCGGCTGCTCTGCCAGTTGCCGCCGGCCTTGACCTTGGCGGAGAACTTGAACCCCAGCGTCTCGCTGCCCGCCTGGACGCCGAAGTAGCCGGATACGTCGTGTGAACTGAAGGTGCCGAAGCGCTGCTCGACGCTCGATCCGCTGCTGGTGGTTCGGCCCATGGTGGCCGTTGCTCCGGCGGACCCGCTCTGCAATTGCGCCCAGTAGGGCGGCAGCTTGACCACGCTGCGCACCAGCGGTTCGCGCACCCGGCGGCAGGTGGCGCTGACCGCCGCCACGGTCGAGTCCTGGTCGATGTCGGCGAGCCGCAGCTCGATGTTGCCGGTGGCGGCGAACGTGGTCGGAAAGTCGTAGCTCGCGCGCAGGCTGAAGCTCGCCGGATCCGCCAGAGCATCCGCGCTCGGCGGCGGGGTCATCGCCAGACGACGCACGCGGGTGCTGAAATTCGCCGCATCCTGGAAGGCGAAATAGACGTCGCCGACGCTGTCGCCATCGGCATCACCGATCGCCGCGCGCAGGCGACCGGTCGGATTCGCCGGCACATCGGCGACCACGCCGCGCGCATCGGGGCCGAAGCTCACCGGCACGCCCGCGGCGCTGAAGCCCACGTCCAGCAGCTCGGTGCGGATCACCGCCTGGCCGCCGCCCGTGAACGGCCGCAGGAAGACGATCTCCTTGCCGGGCAGGCGATCGACCTCGCCCACCGCCAGGGCGAAGCGCTGGCCGCTGATATTGGGCTGGTAGTTCAATGCAGCGCCGGACAGGGTCGCTCCCTGCACGGTGTTGCCGGCATCGCGGGTGGTGGCGTACCAGCGCAGGCGCAGGCGCGGGGGGTTCAGGCTGCCGTTCTCGGAGCTCTGGGTGCTCACCAGCACTTCGTGCGCGGCGCTGCCGCCGAAGTCGGCCACCTGCACGCTGAAGTCCTCGAGGTCGCCCGGCGCGCTGAAGGCTTCTTCCGCGTAGGAGCCGGGAAAATCGACGAAGGTCAGCTCGCCCTCGAAGGTGCCCACGCGCAGCACGCTGTAGCCCAGCCGGGTTTCACCGCCGGTCTGGCGTCGCGTCACCAGCATCAGCTGCTCGGCGCGCTCCAGCAGCGGGTTGCCGCCGGCGATGCGCAGGGCGTCCACCCCGGAGAAGTTGGTGCCAAAGGCCGGACTCACGGTGGCGATGTAGTTGATCAGGGTGCCCTGATCGTCATGGGCGATGCCGCCGCCTGGCGCGGCATCGAGCGCCACGATGCGGAAGCGATCATCGCTGTCGATCCAACCGAGCACGATCTGCCGGGAGCCGTTGCGGCGGCCCAGCAGATCGGCGGTGGTGACCTGCAGATCGCGTGCGGTGGTGTTGAAGGCGGTGATGCGCCAGCTGTCGATCTCGACCAGGGCGTTGCCGGCGCTCGGGCTGCGGCCAAAGGTGGCGACCTGCACGAAGTCCGAGCGGTAGACGACGACGATCTGCTCCTCGTCGCCATCGCCGTCGAGGTCGGCGGCGGTGGTGACGGTGCGCTGCCCGGCGGCGAGGCTGCCGCTGCCGCCCAGCAGTTCGCGCTCGGGCTGGATCGGCCCGCCGGAAAGCTGATAGAGCGAAGGCGTGGTGCCGACAATGCGGGTGACCAGCACTTCCTGGTCGAGCCCGAGCTCGATGAAGCGGCCGAAGGGGCTGGCGTCGCAGGCGATCGGCGAGCCGGTCTTGATGATGTAGGGGGCGGGTTTGGCGTCCTGCGCGCGGGCAGGCGCCGCGGCAGCCAACAGCAGGGCAATGAGGCCGAACATGCGTGTCATGAGGGTGCTCCGTGTCCCCCGCGGTGGGGGTGCGGAGCAAGCAAGCGCGGAAGCGGGGGCATCTCCCTCACTTCCGCGCCCGGCACCGTCGAGTGCCGCCCGGCGTTGCGGATCCCTCAGCGCGTCGGTGCGGCCTCGAAGCCGTCGCGGAACAGCTGACCCGGCTGGAACAGCAGGACGCGAGTGCCGGGCGGCGCCTCGGCCCGCACGCCGCCCACGTCGGCAGGCTCGGCCACGACCCAGCTGCGGTCGAAGCGGCCGATCTCGCTGCCCGACTGGCGCACCTGCAGGCCCGTCTGCCGATGGCTCGGAGCGGCGATGCCGTCCGCGCGCAGCGGGTAGAGGGTCAGTTCGGTCTGGCCGTCGGCCAGGGTCTGGTTGGCCCACATCCACACGCCCTGCGGCTCCGACAGCACGAACAGCGCGCCCGGGCGACCTTCGAGGGGCGCGTCGGCGCAGCCGAGCAGGGCGCCGTCGGCAGCCGCGAGACGACAGACCCGCAGCGGGAACACGTTCGTCCCCACGTTGGGCGGGAAGGCGACGTGCACGACGCCCTGGCCGTCGGTATCCACGGCGGTGTAGGTCTGCCCTGAGACCGAAGGGCGTAGCGGCTGGCTGATGCGCTGCTGCCACAGCCGCGCACCGCTGCTGTCGAAGGCCGCCACCAGCAGGCCGTCGGGACGGAATGCCGAGGCCGAGGCATACACCGGCGCGGTCACAAGATTGATCGCACGGCGGGTGACGGCGTCGATGCGGACGAATTCGGCGCTGCCGAGCGGCTGCAGGTCCCAGCTGACGCTGCCCGGTGTCGACAGGCCCTCGGCCGAGATCGACCGCAGCGACACGCCCGTCGCGCTCTGGCTGGCGGGATCGAGCAGACGCAGGACCACGTTCATGCCGGCGACATGCGAAATCAGCGCATCTGCCAGCGGCGGCACCTGGGTCAGGCGCGAATCGACCCGCAAGTTGCCGGTGGCGTCGAAGCAGCGCCACAGCGGCACCTGCCAGGGCCCGCCCCCGCGCTGGGTATAGCCCAGGCCGCAAAGCACGCGGCCGATATCGGAGTTGACGCGGGCGAGCTGCTTGAAGGGCTCGTCGAGCTCGCGCTCCCACAGCACCTGCCCCTGGGCGTCGAGCGCCCACAGCCGATGCTCGCTCGCCAGCGGGCCACGCGCCGACGCCGCCACATGCACGATGCCGTCGACGACCTCGACGACGGCATCCGCGGCATCGAACCGCGGGAACTGCAGCTGTCGACGCCAGAGCACCTGGCCCCGCTCGGACAGACGGGTGACCTCGAGGATTTCCTTCTCGCCGTTGCTGAGGTAGCGGGCGTGGGCGACTTCGAGCGTGTTGACCTCGCGCGCCACCGCCGGTGTGCGCTCGCGCAGCCGCGCGTAGGTCGGAAAGCCGAAGCCGTCGGCCGCAGGGCCCGCCAAGGGCGCACCGTCGACCGAAGCGAACACGCGCATGTCGATCGTGCTGGCGAACGACACGCCGCGCGGTGCGCAGGCCGCATCGAGGCAGGTGCTTGGATCGCGCTGCCAGAGAGACTCCGGCTCGCCGCTGCCGGCGGACAGATGCCGCATCAGGCCGAGCGGGCCCGCCGCCAGGCCACCGAGCGCGAAGCCGGGGCTGACCTGCAAAGCGCCCGCACCGAGGTCGAGACTCAGCACTTCGCCATCGCCGCTGTTGCGCGCCGCAAGCAGCCGCGCACGCTCGCCCAGCACCTGCCAGTCACCCAGCGCGAGGGAAGTCGAAGCCCGCGTCATCCGCCAGCGCTGCACGCCCTCCGGGCTGAGGCGGCGCAGATCGCTGGCGCCGGAGTCGCCCAGCAGGGCGTCGCCCCCGGTGAGCCAGGCCTGCACCGCCAGTTCGGGCAGCCCCGTGAGCTCGGCGCGGACGCCGCCGTCAACGCCAACGACGCGCAGCGCCCCTGCCCCGTCGCGCAGCCAGGCGTCGCCGGCAGCCGACAGTCCGAAGCCCTCGGCAGTGTCCAGACTCGCGGGGATCAGCCAGCGATCGCCCGCCGCCTGACGCAGGCGCGTGTCCTGCCAGGGCGACGTGGGGTCGGTACCCTCGCGGGTGCGGATCAGAAAGCCCACGCCGCGGCGGAAATCCTGCACGTCCATGCTGCGGCCGACGGGGGCATCGATGGCATCGAGGACGCTGCCGCTGGCATCCAGCGCGCAGGCGCGCGCGGGCAGCGTCTGGGTGCCGCGCAGCGCGACCAGCAGATCGCCCTCCGCGGTCAGGCGTGCACGTTCGATCGAGGGGAATTCGCCGGCCGGAGAGCACTCCGCCGGCAGCAGCAGCGCATCCAGCGTCTGCGCGCCAGCGTCGGCGTCGAGGTGGAGCACGCGGGCATTCGCCAGAAGCGCGAGCCCGCCGCCCGGAGTCAGACGCGCGTCGTCGATCGCCACCGGCAGGACGGGACTGAAACCATTGGCGATGCCGCCCAGATTCCAGAAACGCTTCCACAGCACCTGACCCGAGGCATCCAGGCGGAGAATCTGGAAACCGCGCAGCCGCTCCCAGGACGGGTTGAGCACGAAGCGAGGCTCGCCGCTGCCGCTGCCGCCGTTGACCGGCAGGATCAGGTAGGCGCCATCCTCGCGCGCCACCACCGCACTCGGCGAAAAGCCCGGCTGCTCGAAGGCCTGGGGAAACGGGAACCCGAACAGGGTCGCACGCGCGCCTGCGGAGACGGGTGCAGGCTCGGCGTACTCCCAGGCCAGCCCCTGGGCAAGGGCTCCAGACGGACCCACGAAAGCCGCAAGCGCAAGCCAAAGAAGACGTACAGCCGACATATCCACCTCCGAACGAAAGCGGGCATCCTAGCGTTCCGCAAGGGTCCCCGATAGTTCAGTCTTCGGCCAGTTCGCAGCGGCGTTGCAGAGCGAGACGCTCCCATTTTCTGAGCGCCGTATCGCTGCGGCTGGACAGTCGAGCGACCTGCTGCATTTCGCGGAGACAGCGACAGTCGCCCTGCTCCGCGCCGAGTTCCGCCCAATGAAGGGCGCTGCCGCCCATCCCGCGATCGAGCAGGGCCTCCACCAGGCGCCACGCCGCATCGGGCTGCCCACGCTCAGCCGCTTCGGCGAGCGGGCGCAGATCGTCCGGGAGTTCGTCGAAGATCGCGGAGGCAGGGCCCGCGACAAGCAGGGCAGCCAGAAAAATGCAGCTGCGCAGGGTCGATCGAGAGGAGGACAGGGTGGGGTAAACCTCGAGCCGTCACGGCACGATCGCCGACCGTCGCCCTCGGCCGCAAGGCGTCCGCGTCCCTTGGCGATCGCGTCCATGCGACCATCTCGCGCCCTTGCCTGCCCCTGCCGACCATGCCGCCCTGGCCGATCCTGTTCATCAACCTCGACCGTGACGCCGAGCGGTGCGCGCGCATGCAGGCGGAGTTCGCGCGTCACGGGCTGCAGGGCGAACGTCTGCCCGGCGTGCTGTGGACGGCGCTGCCGCAGAGCGAGCAGGACGCGCTGTACAGCCCGGCACTGAACGCGCGCCGCTTCCACAAGCCGCTGGTGAACGGCGAGAAGGGCTGCTACGCCAGCCATCTGAAGGCCTGGCGCTGGCTGCTGGATTCGCCGCATCCAGCGGCCGTGGTGCTTGAAGACGATGTGCGCCTGCGAGCGGACTTCGCCCCGGTGCTTGAGGCGCTGGCGGCGAGCCGCGAGCGCTGGGACATGGTCAAGCTGATCGGCCGCGCCGAGATCGGCAAGCGTGAGAAGGCGGGCGCACAGACCCCTTTGTGCGCCGGACATCACCTGCTG
>VFQU01001020.1_pt1 | contig 18714 bp, 22 predicted proteins | sample 3512311 | NCBI WGS metagenome assembly VFQU01 (sample SAMN10412377, study PRJNA504923) | tailings metagenome | isolation source: Relicate 3 Philex TSF3 active mining site | place: Philippines: Tuba, Benguet | collected 2017-08-29
AAGGCGAACTGAAGGATCGCCCCGCAAATTGCCAGCCCAGCCGCAATGGGCATAATTCGGCTGGCCAGGTAGGTCCACATCGACTCCAGCCCGACGGCGATTGAGAATCGGTTGCCAGCCGGCGTCCATCCATCAATCAATGCGTGTGTGCTGGAAATTGCCAATAGGAACATGGCACTCAAAAGCGAGGGCAGCGGACCCGCGCCCGAATCCGTATCGAGAACGGCGCGCACCACAAAGTAGGCTGCAGCCACCGGAACGACCCGCGCCACTATGAACGAGTTCACGAACGTGGCCAGCCCCTGCTGGATGTTTGCCAGCCACGGCGTTCCAATGGCTGCGCCAGGCGGGAAGAAGACGGGTATCCCCAAGAACTGGAACCAGCTCAGCGTAGGCTCCAGCCCCAGGAAGATCACTGCCCACAACATCCACTTCGAGAACCCGCCACCAATCCAGAACACGGTACCGCCTTCTTTGCGCAGAGAGATCCCGGCGTTCAGGAGGCAGATGAATGCGGCCGGCCCCGTCAGGAGCAGAAGCACTCGCATCACGTCGTAAAGAAGAGTTGGCATGGGATGTCTCTTGGGATTTGCCGGGAGCCCTTACTGCATTTGGACTCCCAGCGAATCTTCGGGCGCGATTAGGACACGCCACCTCCGCCCTGGGTGATCCAAAATTCGAGCAGGCGTGTGACACCGGAAATGGCCAGACAGCCAAGCGCCGTGATGACATAACGCATGACGCCCCGCCCTGAGATGTAAGACACAAGCCCGGCAGCGATCGCCAACCCGGCGCCCACTGGCGCGATCACGTTGCCGATCCAATTCACAAGATTCAGGAATGCGCCTTCCGGCTGAGCGCCGGTTTGCCCTTGTACGGCAACGTTCGTCTGCGGGGCAGCGCCAAGGTTCTGGGCCAGCAAGACTGCTTGCGTACCCACAAGGAGAAGGAGAACGGCCGTCAGCAAGACAATAGCCGAGCGCCGATCACCGAAAAGTCGTTTCATCGAGGTGTTCCTCCCAGGTCTGAAATGGGCTCATTCAGAAGCATGAGCTTGGGAGGCAGAATAAGGCGCTATTGCGAAATGTACAAACGAGTTGGTGGAAAGAGGCTACCGGACGCGAGCGATCGCCAACTCGATGTCGTTTGCCTCGATAGGCATTAGGCGCGTTGCACCTTCTGGTGTCCGGGCCAGCGCAAAGCGCTTTGCTGCGCTCGCTACGGCGGAGATCTCCGCGGGGCTCAACCCGCGCACCATCTCCAGGATTTGCATCTCAGTCAGCACGGCAGACAACTGGATGGCAGGGAAGTTCATGCTCACCAGTCGACGATACCCATCGTCGTCCGGTAAACCAATCTCGACCTTCTCGCTGAATCGACCGCCTCGCAGAATACGTGGGTCCACACGAGAAAGGTCGTTGGTTGTCCCAATCAGAAAGACTTGGTGCTCCGGACGGAGATCACTGATCTCGATCAATGCTTGTTCCACCAACTGCACATCATGCTGGCTGCCGTATCCAGTCACAACGGGAAACAGCGCATCCATCTCATCGAAGAACAGAATCGCGGGAGCATGCTCCCGCGCGCAGGCAAACAACTCTGACACCCGCTTGACGGATCCGCCCACCGCGCCGCTCAAGACATCACTCGGCGCGATCGCGTAGAAACTGCGCATGGCCTGCGAGGCAATCAATCGCGCCACCAGAGTCTTGCCCGTTCCTGGTCGGCCCACCAGCACAAGGCCCGATGGCACAGGGACACCGAGTTGTTCGGCTGGACCGGGAGACAAGAGCCGCAGAATCATCTTGATGTCGGACACTACCGGCTCAGGGAGAACCACCTGGTCCCAATGGACGACTTCAACTTGCGGCCGGTCGTGTCCGCCGGATTCTTCGAGCGTTGCCAGTACGTCGCGATCTGTTGCCGTCGCACCGCTAGCCTGAAGCATCGCTCGATCCACTAGCGCGCGCAACCGGGCTGGGCTCCACCCTGGCGTCCGCCTAGCAACCTCCACAATCTCTGGCGTCGCTGGAGCTGATCGCTTCAAGATGCTCGACAGGATCGCTGCCCGCTCAGCTTGATCGGGCAGGTCGAGTCGCAACTTAACGTCAAACCGACCCTCACGTGTCAGTGTTGGTTCCAAGCCATCGAGAGAATTCGTGGCGGCGACGATCAGCAAGCCCTCGACCGGACGATACTTGTCGATCGACTGCATTAACTGGGTCGTGGCTGCATTGTGCTCGCGCCCGCCCCCGCCAGCATCGGTCCCGGTCCCTTGCGCTTGTTTCTTGCTTCCAATCGCATCGACCTCGTCGAGAAACAAGACAACGGGGCGCCTCTGCGCAGCCTCTTCGAAAACCTGCCGGATCTGTGCAGCCGTTGAGCCAATGGCCGAGCCAAGCAACTCAGGGCATCTTACATGAACGAACTTCGCCCCAAACTCGCCGGCCGTGGCTTCGGCCAACAGGTTTTTTCCTGTGCCCTGAGGGCCGTAGAGCAGGACACCGTTCCGAATGATGCCCTTGCCATTCTTTTGGAAGCGATTGGTCGCGATCAGCGAGATTTCTCGTTTCGCCGATTCCGCTCCTCCGACGTCCTGATGGCGCACTTTCGGGACGTTCGCCTCGGCAGCGACCGGCACCGTGCTGCTTGGTTGCGGGATCGCAACTATTGGGCCTCGCGGGCGCAGTGCAGCCAGAGTCCAAACCAGAAGGACGGACATTGCAGCGAACCAGATCAAGCCATTCCAGGTACCGATCGCGGGCATAGCCAAACCGGCCTTGTCCAGCCCGAGCGATAAGACCCCAATTGTCGTGACGAACGCGAAGGACCGACCCGCCAGCAAAATAAGTCTCGGTACGGGCCTCGGGAGTAAGAACAGCAAGCCCCAACTGGTCATAAATGCAACCGCACTATCGCGTCGATCCAGGATCCGGTAGAGAAAGTAGTACTCGCAGACGACGATGAGCGAGCCGACCAGAAAGCGTTGCACCCATGCAGTTCGTTCTTCTGTCGACGCCCCCCGCATTCGGCTCTGCAAGAATTCCGCCTCCGCACCGACCGCATCCACACCGCCGCGCAAGAACCGACCCAACCAGTGCGCCGGCCCCCAAGTCGTCGAATCAGATCCGACAGTGTGCGGCATTCTTGGGCATTCCCTCCGAACACCCTCAGAATAGCCGCTCGAAAGACGACTTCCAACTCACGTGCAGTTTCAGAAAACGCGAATAGATCTATTCGACAGGTTTTCGAAGAAAAATACTTCTCGCTTGACTTGCCAGTTCTTTGGACCCGGCCAGTGCCGCTTAGCTGAGTCGGGCCAAACCTGCTCTCAAGGAAACTCGTTAATGCAACTCAGGGAGCTACTTCTGCTTCGATGCCTTCTCGATCGCCTTCAAGAGGTTTTTTGATACCTTGTCGGCGACACTGGAACTGACGCTGCCAGGCATGAAGCCAGGCTTAGCTTCATCCACCCAGAGAATCTGCTTGTCTTTACCTAGCAAGCGGACCACAAGTGTGGCATCGTAGCTGGTTCCGCCAGAGGCGGCCCCGCCGTACTGCCCTGAGTTTGCCGAATAGCGCACGCCTTTGCTGATCTCCCCGATCCCTGATAGGACTGCATCTGCTGCATCGCGATTCTCAACGACGGTCACTCGACCGCTCTTTACTAGACGATTAATCAGCTTCTCTTTGATTAGGTCAGCTCCTTCAGATGTTCCGAAGCTATCAACAAAAATCTTTCTTACCTCTGAAAGCGTGTTTGCCTGTTGGGAAAGGCCCAGGCAGGGAAAAGCCATAGTGGCAACAACAAATATGAACACTCGCATTTCGCCGCAGCTCATAGTGCTTAAGTATATCCATTTGGCATGTGGACTTATGGCAAGCTAGGGCTGCTCCAGCCACATTGATTTGACTGATTTTGGAGACATACTGAATTGATCCCCAAGTCGTTCTTCCACAGAGACCTTTGAAGCCAAAGGCTTGGCTTAGATCCTTTCGCTTTTGGTGTGCCAGCCTGAAACCTAATACCAACCTCATCAACCGACATTACGGGTTGCCAAGAGGGGGGACTGCATTGAGTTTAAGTATCCGATTTGCCTCCCGCATCTCCTCGCGGATCTGAATCAACTCACGGAGTTCGGCTTCTGAGATGGTCGATGCGGTAGGACTTCCCGGGGATAAACTTGCCTCAGGTTGTGCTCGACCGCCGGATTGCACTTCGGATCTCTCCTGCAAGACGAGATAGAAGCGCGTGTTCGCTGGCACTGTAACAGCAATGTTTTGCTGGTAGGCCAATCGCGCGAGTTCCTGCTCTCCCGCGAGCGCCACGTTGGAGGCGATCCGCTCCCTCAACAGAACCGAATTGTCGATACCGCCGCTGAGACCGCGTCCACCCACGGCAAAGGCGGCGATGGTACCTACACCTGTCAGCGCACGAGTCAAGAAGCGCTTACCCTGGTTTAGGCCCGATACCTCCCCGCGCAATGCCTGCCGCTGCATTCCAAGTGCGCTGCCGGAGATCTCCTCCGTCTCGCCGCTCGGGAATTCGAGCGAATGAAACTTCAGCGTTACCCAGCCCTGGGGTGTTGCGCCGGTCAATTCCCCGTAAGCCTTCGTGCCAGCCGGTACAAGGATTTCGCCAGCTTCCTCGTAGTTGTACTCGATGACCGCAATTACCGGTGCCTTGGCTGCGGAACTGACCCCATGTTGAAGTCGGGCCACCAAGGCCATCCCTTGCGGAAGGCCCCGGCCACTGACTCGCGCGAGAGTGGGCTTCACGCGTGCAGGGTTTGAGACATTTGCCGCCTGGGAACGGACAAAAATGATGGACGACTTTCCCAGTTGGGGAACCTCCTTCAATGCGGGTACAGGGGGCGGTTGGGTATTTGCTGGCTTCGGCTGGCGGCTCTGGTAGTCGGCAATCGCTGCCTCCCAGTTGGTCGTAGCTGGAGCCGGTGGTGGCACGGTCCGATTCTGCCGGCGATACGTATCCGCGAGAGCAGGGTCAGGCGTCGGTGCATCCGAGAATTCCACGGATGCTAGATCTTTCGCCGGCCCCTGCGCCGTATGCTGCAGCGGAACCCTATTCCGCATCGTTCCGAGCAAGTCATGCTCGGTCAGTTCGTTCGTTTCCTCGTTGGGCTGCTGGTTGACGTTCAACTGCGGTACCGGCGACCGATTTCCATTCTCTTGGTTGGTCGTCTCCGTTGCTGGCCGGCCTAGATTGGGCCCCATTCCGCGCGGTTTCTTGGTGCTGTCAGCATCGGTCGTGAACATTCCCACAAACAGGAACAGGCACGCCACACTGGCCCCAACCAAAACGACCAACCCGCGCGTCCGTTCTGTAGATTTGCTGTCGCGGCTTGCAGGAGCCGCAAAGTGAGCCCGTACCCGGTCAAAGAACGATTCCCCGCTCGCCGCTTCGTCGGTCGAGTCAGGTTCTTCCGCCCGATCGTCGTGGTCATCGCGGTCAGACTGCTCCTCGACAACCTCGGACTCACCTCTCTCTTCTTCATTCCAGTCTTGTGACGGATGCCGTTCCTCAGTCATGACGAACCTCCTCTCGGATTGCAGAGACCCCAAAGCCGATCGGTGCCAGTGCGGGTTGATCCACCGCGCCGCTCTCGGCCAGTTGCAGAAACAAGCTTTCATGCGCCTGCTTAAAGCCGGGCCGGGTGAACACCACGACCCCATCCACGCGCTCGCCCGGCCCTAGTCGCCGCCGCGAAAGGCGAAAGTCCAGCACGGGCAATTGCTCACTAGTGGTCCATTGATCTTTGCGAATCAGTGCACCCTGCCGGGACTTGCCCGCCAACTGCACCTGCGGCGGCATGATCTCGATTGCCCTCAATTGAGGATTCACTGCGGAAAACAACACCATCACCGTGCGACCCTCGTCGATCACTTCGGAAACACCCGCCCTGATCCGGTCGCCCTTCTCGGTCTGGGAAGGAGGTTTGGCTCCAAAAAGCGGTGGAAGTGGGGCAAGTTGCTGCCGCTGGAGACGCGCTGCTAGTGTGTCCGGGACTGCTTCTGGCTGGACACGCTGAAGTGCACTGATTCCTGCAACCTCCGACCTGGCCAGTACGCTTTCCTCCACCAGGAAGCTCCCGCGCGGTTTGTAGGCCAGGACGAAGTCTACCTGTCTCCCTCCACCCGAATCTGCACGAAGCAGAAAGCTGTATTGGCGTCCGGTCGTAGTCAGAACCAACAGGTTCGACTCGCCGGGCAGTTCCGATGTCGGCTTAACCAGCACAAGGGTCGGCTCCTTGTCGGAGTGCTCGGCCAGAAACTTTTCTGGATCACCCAGCACCAATGAACTCACAGGCTCTGAAACTCGGATGGCTGTCGCGAACCGCGGCGCCACGCGAACCACTTGTACTTGATCCGTCTGGGTCCGCTTGCTCACTACCGGCACAGTTTGGGCAGCGAGCACACCTAATGCAAGAAACAGGACGATCGATTTCATTTCCTCAAGTCCCTCCGATATTGGTGGTACAAATGCGCAACTCGCTGGGCATAGCTGACCGTCTCCGGATTGCGGTAGCTCAGCCCAGCCCTACCGATGCGGCCATGCCCAGCGTTATAGGCCGCGACAACCAAACGCAGGTCGCCGTCGAATCTTTCGACCAGGAAAGCAAGATACGCGACTCCGCCCCGAATGTTCTCCGCCGCGTCGAATCGGTTTCGCACACCAAAGGCCGCCGCAGTCTCTGGCATCAACTGCATTAAGCCAACAGCCCCGGCCGGCGAGACGGCGCGTACGTTCCAGTTGGATTCCGCCTCAATCACCGCACGCACCAATTCCCGCGCCACCCCGAAATGGTCTGCCCATCGGTCTGCGACTTCCAAGAAGCTGGCTGTCTGCCCGAGCGCGGGGACGCAAAGCGCCAATCCACAAATGAGCGCTGCCCTCATGCAATGCCCCCCGGGTCAGCACCCATCATCGCCCGCAGCGCCTGATCGCGATACTCGCGCGCAGTAGCAACCAGACTGCTGAAGCCATCGCGCAGCAGGAGTCGCTTCACGTCCTCTTCCGTTTTGGCCAAGAATGGCAGCAACACATCCCGGTCCTCTGGACGAATCTCCGTCCGGCCCAACAGTTGCAGTGCACGAACGAACTGAACGATCTCATCAATGGATGGCGGCTTCACCAGGTTGTATCCGCGCAGTGCTTGCGCCAGGCCAACGGCCTGCGCTTTCAATTCCAGCGGAGCGTCCACGGTTCGGATATCGAGGATCTCGGCTTCCTTCTTCACATCGGGGTGCTCGATTCGTTGGTACAGGCTGCGTCTCCGCAATGGGTCGCCGAGCCGCCGCTCCTGGTTCGATGTCATCACCACGAAAGGAATCGTGTGAGCCTTCACGGTCCCCAGCTTGGGCACAGTGATCTGCCAGTCCGAAAGGATTTCCAGCAGCAGCGCCTCAAACTTTTGGTCCACCTTGTCGAGCTCATCGATCAGCAGCACCACTGGCTTGGGCTGCAACACAGCTTGCAGTAGCGGCCCATGCGTAAAGAAGTCCAGCGTATGCAGCCGGCCGCGCAACGCGTCCCATTGCCTCTCAACTTCATTTCCTTGGGTTTCGAGGAAAAGGCGCTGCAGTGCCTCATCGAAAGATCCAATCGCCTGCCGCTCCGTGATTCCCTCAAAGCATTGCAAGCGAATCAACTCCGTCCGCGCCGCCGCCGCGAATGCCTGCGCCAGGTACGTTTTGCCGGTCCCAGGCGGACCCTCGATCAAGATGGGCTTCTGCATGCGCGTCGCGAGCCAAATGATCTGGACCAATACGGGGTCCGTCGCATACCCCGCGTTCCGCAGGCCGAACGCAACAGATTCAGGCGAGTCGAACATGTTGGCAGTCTACGCAGCATGTGTCGCAGGCCAAAGCGAGTTTCCTGCAACTCATTTCGTGAAATCACCCAACGGATCTACCGTCAAGCCATCATGCCAGTGAAAGAATGCTCCCTACTCGAAGCCGAGCTTCAGGCGCAGTTTCCTCGCAACATGGAAGAGATGGCCCTCCGCCGCATTGCGCTCCGAAGGTCCAATCTGGGCACAACCGAACTTATCAACGCGCAACTGCCTTGTGGGGCCTGGTCCAATTGCCCGGTCACCACCATCCCAAACGCATACGCTACCGGACTCGCCCTCCTCGCCCTCGCTCACTGCAAGCCGAGTGAGCGAAGCGAGGAAGGCGCATCGCGAGGCTTCAAGTGGCTAGAGCAGACGAAGGGACGCGAAAGTCATTGGCTATGGCAATGGAAGTTCAGGATATTCGACCGCAAAGTGCGCTTCGATCCCACCAAGTCCGGCTGGCCTTGGGTAGAAGATACCGTCAGTTGGGTCGCGCCTACGGCAATCGTGCTTCTCGCCTACGCCGCCTGGGGCCAGCCGTCAAACCGGCTTCCCTCCGCAATCGCGATGCTGCAGGACAGGGCCTGCCCGTCTGGCGGATGGAACGCGGGCAACGGCCACGCCTTTGGCGTCGACCTCGATCCGCACCCTGACTTCACAGCCATGGCAGTCTGCGCCCTGCGAGCGCATGGGCAGCGAGATTCAAGCCATGTGCAGAAGGCTGGCCAGTATCTTGAGCGTCGGCTGCAATCGTGCCCCTCGCCTTACTCGTTGGCGTGGGGTGTCCTTGCCTTGGCAAATCTCCCGGAGATCAGTGCCGCCCAGTTTCGGGAATCACTGCGGCGAATGGCCGAGACGCAGGCCTGCACAATGAACACAACCGCACTGGCGCTCACACTTCTTGCCCTGGAAACACCGATCTTCAGCTTCGGTCGGCGTGCATGACAGACCGACGGAATGCCCTTGGTGGCCTCGCTCTTGCAGGAACGTCTGCTCTGGCAATTCAACAATCGCAACGCGACCGTATTCCGAAGAAGCCTCGGCCTCCTTCACGGGTCGCGGTACTTCGCTGCGAATCGTACGACAAGGCCTATCAAGTTGTCTGGGATGGCCTGAAACTCCTCGCGCCGGCGGTGCGAGGCAAGTCGGTCCTCTTGAAACCCAATCTGGTCGAATACTCCGCGGCCGCCCCGATCAACACCCATCCCACAATCATCGCTGCGGCCGTCGACAGCCTCTACCGCTTGGGATCCGCAACCGTGACGGTCGGCGAAGGACCCGGACACGTCCGAGACACGGAACTTCTGCTCGAGGAATGTGGCCTCCGATCAGCCTTACGGGAATTCGGCCGGACCAAGTTCGTTGACCTCAACTACGACGAGGTGCAGCGCGTGAAGACGACAACGCGACTCACCGGACTCTCCGAACTCTGGCTACCTCGGACAGTCCTTGCGGCTGACGTCCTGATATCCATGCCGAAGATCAAAACCCACCACTGGGCCGGAGTGACCCTGAGCATGAAGAACCTTTTCGGCGTCGTCCCCGGATCCGTCTACGGCTGGCCAAAGAACGTCCTCCATTGGCATGGCATCGACAACTCAATCGTCGAACTCGCCTCGACGATTCCGATCCACTACGTCATCGCCGACGGCATCATCGCCATGAAAGGGAATGGCCCCCTCCACGGCTACCCCATGAATCTGGGATGTCTAGTGTTCGCGGACGATCCGGTTGCCACCGACGCTCTCTGCTGCGATCTCTTGGCAATTGCCCCAGAGTCGATCACACATTTGGTTCTTGGCGCCAGTTTGGGCAACCAGTCGCCGACTAAATGGCATACACTTTCAGCCCACTGAGGGATTCGCTTCTGGAAAACAAGGATGTTTGATTGGTGTTGCTCACAATCTCAGCAGTGCGAACTACTGAAGCAAGCCTGGTTGATAACCATAAAGTGCGCGTAATTGGAGGCCGGTACTTGAAAAATGCTGACGCTTATGGAAATGCTGTTAAGGTCTAGTTCGCGAATGCTTGAGGCCCATAAGGGTGGCGATGTGGATCAGGTTGGATCGAATGAGAATGAGGTGGTACCAGAGTTTTTCGAGAATTACGCGGTGCAGACAAACGTTCACTCAATTCTTGTGGCCAGTTTGCAAAGACCTTAGTCCCCGCCGGATCCGCTGTTCGGCTTACAGGTGCACTCAATACAGCCGTGCGTGGCGCAGATGCCGCATGCCGTCACCACCTGCTTTCGCAACGCCTCGCGCGCTCGATGCACACGCACCGCTGCATTGTTCGCCGTGATGCCCGCCCGCGTAGCCAAGTCTGCCAAACTGCCATCCTCCAGATCAACGGCCTGGATCGCGTCGCGGTACTCCGTCTTCACGGTTTCGAGCAACGCCGTGACACACTGGCAAATCTCACCCTTGAACAGCTCATCAGGTTCCTGGTGGCTCTGCAGATGGGCGCCAAGCTGCTCAGAAACGCGCTCCGCCGACCCTCGTTGGCGGTAGTAATCGATGATCGAGTTGCGCAGTAAGCGATAGAACCAAGCCACCACGCTCTCCTCATCGCGGACCAATCCTCCCTTTTCGAGACTCCGCACGAAGGCCGCCTGCAGAATGTCTTCTGCGGCGGCCTTTGATTGGATCCTCTTTTCAAGGAAAGACAAGAACTGTTGACGCCCTTCGACGAGCCTCTTGATGGCTTCCGGAGTGAGCCTGGCGTTCTGTGCGGAACTACTACTCATCCCCGGAGCCTACCATGCTGTTGTTTCTCTGACATTCCTTGTCCTCACCGGCGGAGCCGCAAACTGTTGCTCACCACGCTGAACGAAGAGAGCGCCATGGCGACGCTCGCCAGCACGGGCGTCAGCAGCAGATCAAACGCCGCGTAGAGCGCACCCGCGGCCACTGGGATCCCAATCACGTTATAGAGGAACGCCCACACCAGGTTCTGCTTCATCACTCGAAGTGTGCGATTCGACAGATCGATAGCCGACACCACCGAGTCCAAATCACTCCGCATCAACGTCACGTCCGAGGCCTCCGCCGCGATGTCCGATCCCGAGGCCATCGAAAGTCCAGCATCGGCCTGCGCCAGTGCCGGCGCGTCGTTGACGCCGTCGCCGGCCATGGCCACGCGGCTTCCCTCCTGCTGCAGCCGCTTCACTTCGGCCACCTTGCCTTCCGGCAGCACTCCCGCCACAACCTCGTCGATGCCTACCATCCTTGCAACAGCCCAGGCCGTTGCCTCCCGGTCGCCGGTGAGCATCACCACCCGAAGTCCTTTACTCCGCAGCTTTCTAATGGCAGCGGCGGACGTCGGCTTGATAGGGTCGGCGATCGCCATCACCCCTGCCAATACGCCGTCAACTGCCACGAAGACCGGTGTCGCTCCCGCCGCCGCGAACTCCTCCGCCCTCGCTAGCAACGCTGCCGACGCAACCTCTCTCGATTCCATCAGACGCTGATTGCCGATCAGAACCCGCCTTCCCTCGACGATCGCCGAAGCGCCAAGCCCGGGCACGGCCTCAAAGTCGCCAGCCGGCGAGGAGACCAAGGCACGCTCTTCCGCGGCGCTCACAATCGCCTCGGCCAGCGGATGCTCTGATAAGCGCTCCACTGCGGCGGCCGTGACCAGCACCTTATCTTCCGAGAACCCGGCAGCGGCAACGACGTGGGTTACCGAAGGTCGGCCCTGGGTAATGGTGCCTGTTTTGTCGAGCAGGATCGTGTCCACCCCATGTAACTTTTCCAAGGCTTCGCCGCCCTTGAAAAGCACGCCAGCTTGGGCGCCGCGGCCAATTGCAACGGTCACCGCGGTGGGCACCGCCAGACCCACAGCACAGGGGCAAGCAATAATCAGCACGGCCACGCCAGCACTTAGAGCCGGAACCAAACCGGCTTCCGGCGCGAGAAGGAGCCAAGCCGTGAACGTCGCGATCGCGATGGAGATGACGATCGGAACGAAAACCGCGCTAATGCGGTCCGCCAGCCTCTGCATGGGTGCCCGTGAGGCTTGGGCTTCACGCATCAGCTTCACGATCTGCGAGAGCACACTGGCCGCACCGACAGCCGTCGCCCGATAGCGAAGCGATCCGAGGCGGTTCAGGGTACCCCCCATCACTTTGTCGCCCCCTTCCTTTCGCACAGGTACCGGTTCGCCCGTCAGCATCGATTCGTCGACGGCGCTTCTGCCTTCGATGACGATCCCGTCCACCGCCACCCGCTCCCCGGGTCGCACCAGACCCACTTCGCCCCCCTGCACTTCGCCGGCGGGAACGTCGAATTCCGCCCCGTCGCGGAGCACTCGGGCCTGCGCGGGTTGCAACAGGAGCAGCTTCTTCAAAGCGTCCGAAGTCTTTCCTCGCGCTCGGCTCTCGAGCGCATTGCCCGTCAGCACCAGCGCAATAATCATCGCGACGGCTTCGTAGTAAACCTCCGCCGGCACGCCGTGCCGCACGAAGAAGTCCGGTGCCACTGTCGCCGCCAAGGAGTACCCGAAGGCCGCCCCCGTACCGACGGCGATCAGCGTGTTCATATCCGCTGTGCGATGCCGGAACGCTGTCCAGGCACGCTTGTAAAACTGGCGTCCGGCCCAACCGACCACCACCGCGGTAAGCAGAAGCATTGTCCACTGTAGCGTCGCGGCCTCCATCGAGTACAACCAGGGCAGCGCCGCACGCAGGGGCGGCTCAATCAGCTTCATCACTGGCCCGAGTATCGGATCTCCGCCCCCATGCGTTGCGTGGCCACCTCCCCGCATCAATGGCATGGAGAGAACCATCGATACCGCGCCCAGCGCTGCGCTGCCCATTGCCTTCCGGCGCAGATCATTGTACTCCTCGGCCTGCGCCTCCTCCTGGGCGGCCTGTTCCTCCGCCAGGCTGGCCCGAACTACCGGCATGTCCGCGCCGTAGCCGCGGCTACGGATGGCTTCCACCAGCATTTCTACGTTGGTGTCGCCGGGGTTGAAGGACACTTTCGCTTCTCGCGTCACCAGATTGACCTTCGCGGCGGTCACGCCGGGCTGTTCTTCCAGCGCTTCACGGACGTGGCCGACGCAGGAGGCGCAGGTTAATCCGGACACGGGAATCGTCACGTCAGCCGTGCTAACAGTTTCTAGTTGCATCGCAGTCGTCTCCCTTTGGTTGGCCGTCATGGTTCCGCCCTCGGAACGCCTGGCTTGTATCCGCTCTTCCGAATCGCCTCGGCGATCGCGGCAGGTGCGGCCGTTTGCGGGTTGAACGATACCGATACCTCACCAGCCGCCAGGTTCACCTCTACCGTCTTCACGCCCGGGAAGCCTTCGAGGGCCGCCCGGATGTGCCGGACACACGATCCGCAGGACATACCATCCACCGGAAACGTGATTTCATGGAATGTTGCTGTCTTGGATTCCATGATTGTTACTCCACCTCAATTTGTCCGCGAAGCATGTTCATTCCGCATGCGAATGCGAAAGTACCTGTCTTCGTTGGCGTGACTTCGATGACTGTCTTTTCGAACGGTTTGAGAAACTGGTGAACCCCGAATTCGCTGATGACAACCTCGTCCGAACAAGGGGACTTTTCTTTTCGGTCGAAAATCAACCGGAGCGGTTGCCCCTTCTTTGCTCTTATTACGGAAGGCGAATACCCGCCTTCGACGATAATCTTCGCTTCTTGGCTTCCGCCATCCGACGACTTAGCAATAAAGGCGGCCTTGGGTGCCATGAAGAAATACCAGTTCATCCACACGATTGCCGTAGCACCGACAAACACTATCAATAGTTGCAGCATGTTCAATCTCCTCTGAGCGGCAAGATGGTCACGCCATTTATGCACGTTCAGGTGTGCTGACGAGTGGATCTGCAAAACCTTACACACCTCGATCCAACCGCTAAAACCTGCGCGCTCGTCAGTCCCTTGCAGGGGCGAACTTCATCAGACCGCAATAGGCCATCATATGGAGTCCGACTGCGCCCATCACCTGTGACCGGCGTGCCCTCAGGATCAGAAAATGATCTGCGCAATCCTCGCCCTTCAAGCTGAGTATGAAGGTCTCGCTGGAATCTCCAAGGTTGAGCGCGATGTAATCCGTTGGTGTTCCAAAGCCAGCCGCGAAGCTGCAAAACAGAGGTTAGCTCGTAGGGTGCGGCGCAAGCTCAAAAAAGACAGAATGCAAGCTTCAGGGCAATTGCCAGCAGAAGATAAGCCCGTTCGGAACATCGGAAAGATTCAAAGCAACTTGGCAACCATCTATCTGTACCCTGTTGGTCCAACCGGAGGCAAAGAGTATCGTCATCATTGACGATGGACCGATTCTCGAGACTCAACCGTAGCTTTTTTGTGGTTTTCTGATTTTTGCGATTGACCGCAATGCTTGTTTCGGAACGGCCAGACCAAGCAGTAACAATCAACTCGGCAGTGTAGGCCGATCACTTTCAGACCTCGTAATCCGGTAGTGGGAAATTCGGTGATGGATTCCCGAAACATTGCCAAAGCAATCATATTCACTCCAGCAATCCCCTAACACTAGGCACCTTTACCGCCGCTGTAGGGTCCCGAAACCCATTGAGGACTAGCCACTCGCGTTGATCTGCGGGCAGCTTCGAATAGGGCACGAGGTGAGGGTACTCCCGCAGAAATGCTTCAAAGGACGACTCTGCGATTCCTCCCTTGAACCGACGCAGGTAACCGCTCCTAAGTAATCGCTGCACCGTTGTGCGGGAGCGGCCGATATCGTGCGCCACTTGGCTCACAGTAAGCGGTTGATGTTCCATTTCTTCAACGCGCTTCTCAATACGTTGTTTGTGTTTTCGAAACGCTGCATGAGTGCGGCCATTCGGGTTTTGCCCTCGCTCAATCGCATCGCGCTCGTGCCGGTTCCATCGTGGCTTCCGTCTCCACGGCCACTGATCGCGCGGGAGTCTACGCCGAAGGAACTCCTTGATCGCCTCAGGGGTCCGCTCCAGTTCATCCGCCAACGCTTCAATCGACCGTCGCACGTCTTCAGGTTCCTTGGCCCACGCAACGACCAATCGGGATTCTGATGTCGTCCAGTTTCGCATGCCTATCAACCGGCTCCTCAATAGGGGTCTTGATTGGCATCCTAGGGACGCTTCGTTTCTTCAACAATTGGCAAACGTGAGGGCTCGACAGCTCGTGATCGCATCGTCAGGCGTTACGTCTTCAGAGCTAAACCTCTGCAATGACGGGAGTTGAATGACTAACACCTTTGCCTGCTGACGCCGGGAACAGCCTTCGCGGCCATGGTCAAAAAATGTCGATCCCTGGTAGTGTCCGTGGGTAATATCGGAATCGATTTTCTCCGAGGGATTGCCGCTTTTCCCCAAAGCCATGCATACTCGATGGGAGTGGGCAAGAACGAATCATCGCGGTCCAACCGAGGCAGTGATTCCCAGACCGAACTTTCCGAACGAATGCTTCAGCAGTCGCTGAGAGTCTCATGGAGGGGCTTGGCGGCAGAGGTTGATCGCGTTCTGGAATTCCGGGCGTTTTCACTTTGGACACGAGCAATCATTGAGATCGAAGGCTCAATTCCTGACTCAGTGCTTGCCTCCATCGAGGGACGCTGCCCTGGATCTGGGATGCGCAAAAGGGGCAATCACGATCTGGGTTCGCTGTGGACAGACCTTCTTGCGTGGTCCGAGCAGTTCGTGTTCACAGAGTCTAAGGCTGGCGGATGGATCGAGGCGGCCCACTATTACTCCGGCCTGGGCCCTCGTTCGGAGCAAATCTGGCTGCATATGGAGCGATCCGTGAGTGAGTGGTCTGAGAAGAGGCCAACCCACTACCCCGAGTTCACCGAATGGTGGAAGGCCGCTCCGGCACCGAGCTTTGAGATTCCCCCGGCCACTCTGGACGAAGCCATTGAGGCAATCGCTTTCTCCTATTGGGCAGTTCTGCTTTTGGCAGTCGGTGACCAAGAAAGCTCCCTGCAAGACAAAATCGAATCTCGTTGCCCGAGCTTCCTTACGAATCATCCGATTCCACCGAGCAACGACGCGGATGCTGTGGCAAGGTTCCGCAGTGCAATGGGAGATTACCTTCTTGCCGCGCACAAAGATTCGCAGCGCGTGAAGGCTGCCGCGATGAACCATCTCCGCACCATCCGCATCACGGCGTACTTCGACGCCTGCCTGGACCATGTTCAGATTCCGCCCTTTGAGGTCTGGCTGCAACACGCTGACGAGTTCGTTGTTAACCCTTAGCTCCGGCCGCCATCGCTTGAGGCGAGCCCTTTGGGTAGCCATGCACCGATACCAGCCAGTACTGCGTTTCCGGCGCCAACACACCGAAGGGAATTTCTTCAGGATGCTCCTTGCAGAATGCCGAGAAGGACGCTTCTGTGATGCGACCGCGCCGCCGGCGCAACCACCCATTCCGCTGCCAGCGACGGACATCGGCTTCCGACACCTCAAGTACGCCAGCCAAGTCCTTGGCCTTGAAGCCGCCAAAGAAGTCAGCCGACTTCCCCAGTCGACGCAACCGCGCCACGATGGATTCCACGGATCGCCCGAGGCGTCTGGCGATGATCTCCTTGGGCTGATGAACCAGCGACAATAGCACCAGGTCAGTGCCTCGATCCCAATCGCGCCGCCGCACTTCATCCGTGCAGCGAAGCCCGAGTACCCGCGCTCTTTTGGCGATCTCGCGCCGGGTCAATCCTGGATGCCGCGCTTGAATTGCCGAGATCGCGGCAACAGCGGCCTTCTTCCCCAATGGGTACTGCGAACGCAACAGATCATCGTCTTCGGTTGTCCAATTGCCCTTCAGCAGATCTTGACTGGGCAGCTCACCGGCTGTGGAAACGCAAGCTTCGTCTTCGAGCACCTGGCGTAGCGTCACTGTTCGATCCGGGTGCGTCTGAAGACGCGCGCGGACATCGAGTGTCGGGAAACCAAAGTGCCCGGGGGAAGAAAGGCGCTGGGGGGGAGGTCCCTTCGACATGACTACCACCTGTTCAGTCTTTACATTGTTCGGTTGCCGTTCCTGCGCTGCGGCGGCCACTCAGTCAGGGCAACCTCAGTCGTGTGGTGCTCAACGCGGGCCAACTTTTCCAATAAGCTGCCCACAACACTAGAAGTCCTGACTCAAGCGAAAGGTCCGATTCTCATGCGCAACCGGTGTTGGATGGCCAGTGTTAGAGTGACAATTTAGTCTGCGGATGACTAGCAAGTAACTGGAAAAAAGTTTTGGGACTTTTTGGGCTGCCCGGATCTTCTATTGAGTAGAGGGGCAGACTCAGTCGGCATTCCTCTAGTACGTCGGCCAAAGGTCGGCAGGGGTTCTCATGGCAGCAAACCACGATAATCGCCCTGATAGCTTCGACTTGGAAGTGATTCCACCCTTCTGGCTTCGCGACGATGAAGAGGGCAAGCAACTGCTGGATGCAAGGGTCGTGAAGGTTGCCAGCGAGAACTGGCAATGGGCATTTCGATTTGCCAGAATTGAATTGCATGATGGTGCCGGCGCTCTTGAGATCGTCGAGTTCGTGGCAATCGAAGTTTCCAAGCGCCTCCGTGCCGAACCAGCAGTTCAGACGAACTTGGCCGCTTACTACAAGACTGCATATGTAAATCGTGTACGGGCATTGGCTGAGCGTAATGGCCGGATCCGCTACGAAGGCAGCCCCAACGGCCTCGAACTCAACCACCAGCCGATCGCCGCTGACTGGTTCAAGCTCTTCGAGAACCGGATGATTCTGCAAGCCCTGCTCCCGTTCACCACTGAGCCGATTCGCCGCATTCTCAACTACCGACTCCTGGATTTCTCGTGGAAAGAAATTGCCGGGCAACTCGGGGTCACAGAGAAGCAGGCGAAATCACGGTTCTACTACGGAGTTCAGCAGGCACGGGATGAGCTATCCGCCGCCCAAAAGAAGCGGGCCCGCAAGGAGGCATCCGCACCATGAAAATGATGGATCCAGATCAAAGCTTTACTCCGCGTGAGGAGCGACAGCTGCTGCAAAGTGTCGCCGCGCTGCTTGAGGCAAATCTCTCGCAACCCGACACAACTCAATGTCCGTCCCGCACAGATTTGAGGAATCTGGCAAGACGCCGAATTCTCTTGGTCGACGCTGATTCCCTCGTAGATCACGTCGGCGTTTGTGCGCGGTGCTTCAAGAGCTACTCGGAGTTTCGGGCTCAGCATAAGACGCGCGTACGAGCCCTGTACACCGCTTTTGCCGTGGCCGCTGGCGTGGTGATTGCGGTTGTACTGTTGCAACCGATGCGTCCACATGTGGCTCAGCCCAATCCTCCAGCGCCGATCATCGCCAAGCTGCCCGAGCGGCCAGCTCCTGCGGTGGCCGCCGTCCTGGACCTCACGAAGTTAGGCTTGGCGCGGAGCGATTCTCCGGCAGAGGGGGATCGATCGCAAGTGGGCGCTCTGCCATGCGCCAGAGTCACTATTTCCATCCACCTGCCCGTCGGGAGCGAGGACGGCCGCTACGATGTGGCGCTGCTGCGCAAGTCCGGAGAATCCGTGGTGTCATCAAGCGGGAATGCGACGCTTCAGAACTATGTTGAAGTGCTCGGCGTGGAAATTGATTTGTCCTCTGTGGCTCCAGGCAACTACAGCCTCGCGATTCGCCGGGCTGGATCGTCCTGGAGAGAGTATCCAATCGCTTTGGTCCCCAAGGAGACCCCATGACGAATGATCTTCCAGAATTCTCACTGGCGCTTCGAGAACAACTACTCGAAGCGATTGCCACCACGGTCCAGGCAAGGTTTTTCGACCCGAAGTTCAATGGCCGCAATTGGCGATCGCTTGTCCAACTAGCAAGAGATGGAATCTTGCAAACCACCAATCCGGTTAATTTCGAATCCCGCGTCCAAAACTTGCTCGAACAAC
>VFQU01001021.1_pt1 | contig 18709 bp, 15 predicted proteins | sample 3512311 | NCBI WGS metagenome assembly VFQU01 (sample SAMN10412377, study PRJNA504923) | tailings metagenome | isolation source: Relicate 3 Philex TSF3 active mining site | place: Philippines: Tuba, Benguet | collected 2017-08-29
ACTTGGAATCCGTTCTCAAGTTGAAGGATGCTTTGCACCAACCCGACGTGCTCCCACCGGCGACTGACGATCTACTTCGTCATCTTCGGATCGAAACTGGCTCCAATTCGGTCGAATGGGCAATCGAAGAGTCGGCGGTACGCCTAATCGAGGATGAGGGCGTATTTGTTGCGCTGGAACGATTGGCGCTGTTGCCTTGTCCCCTTCCAGACACCCTTGTGCGCAATTTCTTACAAGGAGATGAACAGCTGCGGAAGTCATTTGTCGAGAAGCTGCTCTCGCTTCGCGGTTCCCCCATTCCGCGTGCTCATCTCGTTCATCTTGTCGGACGACTGCCAGATGATAGTGGGGGTGATAAACGGTCAATAGAGCGACGTCTCAGGAAATTCATAGATGTACGTGCCGAGGCTGAGTTTCGAGCGCTGAAGTCCATCCTCAACTGGACTTATCACGAAATCGTCAATCGTGCGGACAGCGACAAGTATTCTCCTCACCACCTCCTGGTTATCACTTGGTACCACGCAAATAGGCTATTGCTCGCGATGCGAGCAATCAGAGCTCGGAATCCATGGATTGAAGAAGTATTTCCTCGATTGCCACAGCGCCTACCGAAAGAAATCTTTGATCGAAATCTGGAACGTTGGCTTGATGTCTGCCACCCATCTCGAGTCACTTGGGAACTGTTCGGTCTCAGCGTGTTTCACTATACATCTGCAGGCAGGAACAGCACGTTCCTTACCGGCATTATGAGGTCAGCCCTTCAGGACTTCGCATTTCTTGAGCAGAACGGAAAATTGCAGCCAAAGCCAGCCTTCATCGTGGCCAACGAGCTTGGCAACAACAGGCTTGCTTCGTTCCTCGGCGGCGATCCTCTTTCCAAACTCAGCGATTTGGTCGCGCCAGAAGCCGTACCCGTGCTGACGGACTTTCGTGAAGTGGCGGGGATCGAGGCTCTTCTAACCCGGTTTGAGGATCCGATAGCCCAGCACGAAAACTGGCCGCTATTGGCTCACGTTTTGGGAAGCTTTTCGCTCCCAGAGAAGGCTAGGCCAAGGTTACGAGAGTTGCTGATGACGACAGATTTCAGACTGCTTGTCGAGGACAACCGCGATGTGGGATTGATTGCTCTATTTGAAGCCTCAGTACAGGCCTTAAATCTTGACGACGTTCAGCTGGCAGCTAGACTTCAGAGGGAATTGGAAAAAGTAGCCAGAATCCTTTCTGTATCCGAATCGACCGAAAGCTCCGAGAGGAATGGGATGATCCTGATTGAGGCAGCCGTGAATCTCTCGCTGAGTGCCTCAACGCCCGAGAGTGCCATGTTGGCCTTTGCAGGACTTGCGCGACGGATTGTGGATCAGTGGCCTGAACTAGCCAAGTGGCTATCGCCCCTTGCATCTACCTTTCAACGAGACCTCCCAGTTGCGCAAGCTGCTGCGATCTGGCCGTTGACGATCCAGATCCGGGGAGCGTAGATCCAATAGATGACGCCAAATTTGCGAAGGCGAGAATAATGCCTCGCTACCATCTCCCAACCGCCTGATTGGCAGACGTCGATGCCAACCGTGTAAGGCAGCAAGATTTCTGGATTAGCCTCCCGCTCGCTGCGGTAACAGACTGCCTGTTGCCAAGGTTTCATCCGCTACCTTTCCGCCGAATTCGGATGAGCTGACTCCGACGGAGATTGTGACCTTTTCGCCGCATTGACTCCACGGCCTGCGCATCCCACGAACACCGTTCGGTCTTCGAATTTGCTGCTCTGCTGCGGAAAGAAGCCGAATCATGCCCAGTATTGCGTCCAGACAGACTTGTTGGAATTCAAAGGAGCCTCTAAAAAAGGATATGCGCGAACGTCAACAGCATCGTGTAATGGACGGCAAACCGCCGTCGAAGGAGCGCCACGCAGGCGATGACCTCCCCATTTCTGTCCGTGACGCTGCGACCTACCTGGGCGTAAGCGTGCAAACGGTTTACCTCTGGGTCGAACGAAAACAGATTCCTCACCTGCGGGTGATGGGCCGGAACATCCGATTTCTAAAATCCGATCTCGAAGCCTTTCGAGATTCCTTCAAGCAGGTGGTGAACAGTGGCGCGGCCTAGCAAACATGACGGCATCGTTTACCAACGAAACGATGGAAAAATCTGGTGGATGCGCTACCGCGACAGGGATGGCAAGCGCCGCCTGGAATCGACGGGAACGGAAGACTGGCACGAGGCGAATCGCGTTCTGCGAGATCGGCTTCAGGCGCGCGACAACAATTCGTTGGACATTGTCAGGAAAGGCGAGCAGCTCACCTTCAACGACTGGGCCGATTTCTTCCTGGAAAACTACTCCAAACCGCCGGTTCGCGCGCCCAAAACCCATGAGGCCAACGAAACCGCTTTGAAGTCCCTGCGACCGGCGTTCGGGAAGCTCAAGCTTGGAGAGATTGATGCAACCAGAATCGAATTCCATCTCCGTGATCGGCTGAGACAGCGCCGAAAAGTTCGCCGAAAGAATGAAGTCGTCGAGCTTGAAACACTAAAGCCTGCGACAGTTCACCAGGAGTTCCGGGTTCTCAGTCGGATCTTTAGTGTGGCGGTTCGAAAGAAGCTCTGTCCTACCAACCCCTGAACTAACGTCGAGTTTCCGGTGATCCTCAAGGGGTTGTTTCGGCCTCACTACATGACGTGGTCGGAGCAGCAATTGATTGAACAGAACGCGCCGCCGTACTTGAAGAACGTGATCCGAATCATCACGGAGACCGGCCTGCGCGTTTACAAAGAACTGGCGTGCATGCGCAAAGACCAGGTTGATCTTCAGAACAAGGTTGCCATTATCGATGACTCCAAGACGCCTACCGGCGTGGCCGAGGTCCCGCTCACTGAGATCGCACTTGAGGCCTTTCGGAACCAGATCAGCCTTTCAGAATCACCCGATTGGCTCTTCCCCAACGAGCGCAATCCCTTGGGGTATCAAACGAGTTTCAAGAAGAGCTGGAGTCAGGCACTCAAGAAGGCCGGTGTCCCCTATTTTCGAATCTACGATCTCCGATCCACTCACGCCACCCGTTTGAGTGCTGGAGGCGTCGCCGACGAATGGGTGACCCAGCTCCTGCGGCAAACTGATGCCAAGGTGTTCAAGAAGTACTCGCAGATGAAGCTCCAAATGAAGCGGGAAGCTCTCGACAAGCTCAACCGCGAGGCGAACGAAACGAATGTTGGAACCCGAGACAGCGGCTCCAAAAAGAATCGGTAGGCCGACAATGATGACAAAACCTGTTGGGCGCTTTGCCCATACTTCCGCAGCGGCGAATCGGGAGCTTCCAACACCGACCGGCAGTCCCAAGAGTTTTGATACGGTCACGCTTCAACAGAGGGGTTTTGATACGGTTTTGATACGGTTGGGACTTTTTAGGGCGGAAACGGGAGAGGACGAAAAAACGAAGAGGTTGAAAAGGAAAGACTTAAATGGTGGGCGCGCAGGGACTCGAACCCCGGACCTCCTGCGTGTGAAGCAGGCGCTCTAACCAGCTGAGCTACGCGCCCGAAACCTTTACTATATCAGTCTTCCGACCGCGGCGGTAGCGGTTTCCGCATGAACCAGCTCCGCCGGTCATGCCGCGCATCAATTGCCACGTCAAAGAACCCGTACACCATCTCCTCCCAGCTCTGCTCGCCCCAACGCACTGTTGCCTTCGGGTCCGGGTTCCACGGGTTGTTCGCCGAATTGTCGAAGATCCCCACTACTTCCAGCTTCTGTCCCGCCTTCAACTCCAGCGGCTTTTCCAGCTTGTACGTCAGCTGCCAGTTGAAGTCGTACCGGCTCAGCTTCAGCAACGGTTCCTTCTTGTCCCCCTCAATGAGGTTGTACTCAAAGCCCTTGCCGCGCAGGTGCATGTGCGGAAAGAAACTCAGCAGCGTCGCATCGTTCGGCACCGTCACCCGCCCCTTCACCGCATAGTTGTCCGCTCCCGGAGGAATGGCAAAAGCCTCGTCCCCCGCAATCAGCGTCATGATGCGCTGCTCTGGTTCCTGCCTGGAAAACACCAGCCCGATCTTCGTCAGATCCTCAGCGTCTTTCTTCGTGGACGTGTAGTGCATCTGGAACACGAGATCGGCCCCCGCCGGAATCAGCTTGGCCTGATTCGCTTGCCACACATCGGGCAGGTTCCCCGGCGTATACGTGTGCAGAATCTCGTTGCCGCCGCCACCCACATCAATCCGCCGCGCCGCTCCCGTCCGCGCTGGCACATATGGCTCATAAGGCTTTGCTTCCCGCAACCACCGCGACTTCGGATCGCGAATGAACACCACCAGGTGATGCACCACGCTGCGGTCACTGGGCCGCGCCTCCACCATGTTCACCCACTTGTCTTCCGTAAAGCCAGTGGGAATGACGATGTACTGATAATCCACCTTCGCACCCGCGGGCACCGGGAATGGCTTCTGCATGCCCAACACCACATCCGGCTGCGGAATGTTCCATCCTTCCACCCAAGTCTTCGCCGGCCGCTTCAGCTTGCTGTCCCCCGCCGGCGCACCCGCATCCACCCACGCGTTAATCGTCTCAATCTCTTTGGCGGACAGCGCGCGGTCATTCGCAAAATGCCCCACGCCCGCATCCGCAAACCACGGCGGCATCTTCCGGCTCGCCACTGATGCCTTGATCGCTTTCGCCCACGGCCGCACCTGTTCGTAAGTCAGAAATGGCATTGGACCAATCTCCCCGGGACGATGGCAGTTCTGGCAGTTCTTTTCCAGAATCGCCTCCACTTCACCGTAATAGCCAGGAGGAGTAGCGGCCATGAGACTCGCCGCAAGGATTGTCGAATAAAGCATCGCTTAGTCCATTCTACGTTCTGGATGCATCAACCGTTCCACCCGCGACATCACCAGCGCGGCCGCATCCGGCGCCTCCACCAGTTCTTCCACCCCGATCAACTCCCCAAACTGAATCACAAACCGCCCCTCTTCGCTCACCCCCGCTGGCAACACCGGCCAGCCGCGTTTGGCCAGCAGCGCCAGAAAACGATCCACACCCGGCAACGGCGGCGACAGCTTTCCCGCACTGCCTGCCACGCCCTCCGGAAAGATTCCGATGGGCCGCTCCAGCGTCTCGCTCGCCTTCAATATCCGCTTCAGGGTCCCCGCCGTGTACGCCGGATTATTCCCCGCAAAGCTCACCGGAAAACAGCTCAGCGCATGCGCCACCCGCGGCAGCAGAATGTCCCCCGGCGAGGGAATCTTCCACGGCCCAAGCCGCAGCGGCGGCCAGTTCGCCGTCACCATCCAGTGCACGGGCGGATCCACTTGCCGCCCGTAACGGTCCGCCACCGCCTGCGTCAGCGCGCTCGCCACATGAATGATCCACAGCCCCTCGCGCTGGTAATGATTCGCCGCCAGCACAAAGCGCGGGCTTTCCGGCAAATGCTCCAGCCCCATCAGCAACGGCCCCGGCACCATCTTCCGCACGATGTTCCCCGAGAAATCATCCACGTTGCGGCGCGTCTTGTTCACTACGTGGGGCCACAGGCTGTACACCTGATCCCACGGCACTGGGTACTGTATCGGCTTCATGATGCGGGAATGCGTTTCGTTGTCGGGCCCGACACTCCATCTGGAAACAGCGGCTTCTCTACGCTTGCCTGCCACTTGCCTGTGCCATCGAGTGCGCGCGCTTCCAGTATCTGCGCCCCCTCCGGCACATCAATCACGCCCTTCCACCGTGTCAGCGTGTAGGGTGACAGCGCACCTTCGAGCTCCACCGGCACCCACAGCCCGCTATCTGTCCGCACCTCTACCCGCTGTATCCCGCGCACCCCAGCAAAGCTCACGCCACCCACTTCCGCGCGGTTGCCCTGCCGTTTAATGCGGTCCACAAAACTCGCCGTATGAATTACGGGCTCCTTCGTGAATCCCAGCTTCGGCCAGGTCCCGAAATACGGCGTCGAGGTGAACCGTATCTCATCCAGCCACTTGATGCTCTTGAAGCCGTAATAGCGCGGCGTCAGCATTCGGATTGGATAACCATGGTTTCGGTTCAGCGTCTCCCCGTTCATGCCCAGGGCAAACAGCGGTTCGCCCGAAAACGCATAATCCAGCTTCACACTATCCCCGTGCCCGTCCAGCCCGATCACTGCCATCTCGATGGCTTTGGATGGCACCTCCGAGCGCCGCACCAACTGCTCCAGCCGGATCCCCGACCACGCCGCCGTCCCCATCAGGTCCGATTTCAGCGTGTTGCTCACACACCGCAGCGTCACAAACCGCTCCTCCCGCGGCAGGCTCAGCAATTCCGCATAGGAAAACTCCCGCAATAGCCGGTCATCCAGCATAATGCGCAAGCGCCACGTCTTGGGGTCCACCACCGGGTCCACCGTGTTCTTGCTCATCACGTAGAATTCCTTCACCGTCGTCACCGGCTTGCGCACCAACCCCTGGCCCCATTCCACGCGCTCACGCGGCACACTCCACCGAAACAACGGCACGGGTTCCACCGCGCGCGCTGCCAGTCGCTCATTCCGCCACCACGCCTCGCCAGCAATCAGCAGCGTCCCTGAAGACATCGCCGCCGAAGTCAAAAACTCCCGCCGCCGCGACACCGTCTTGGGCGCCGGCGCCAGCAGCACGGCCAGTAGTGGCAAGGCAAATGTAGCCAGCCCTGCCACGCTTGTGTATTCAATCCCCCAGGCCAGCCCCGCCAGCAATCCAAATAGCGTGAGCGCCTGCTGCCACCATACCCGCGGCAGCAAGGCCAGCCACGCCACCAGCCCGAGCGTCGCCAGGCCCCCCGTCGCCGCAAACGGCTTGGCCCAGGCCCCCATGGCGGCCAGCAGCGGCACTGCCCATGCCGAAGGCGTCCGCGCCATGATCCACTCCGCGATGACATCGGTCAGGAACGCATAGCCCATTCCGTAGCCCACTGCAAAGTGCGGCACCAGGCCTGCCAGCGTTGCCAGCGACGATTTCGAGATCGTATCCTTCCAGCTCATTGCCACCCTACTGCCTCCATCGCGCCCACCAGGAACTGGCCAATGCAGTCCCCGTAATCCAGTACTTCTCCCCCGTGGAAACCACCGCCCGCCGCGCAAACACGTCGTAATTCATCGCTTCAATCTCCCGCAGGATTCCTGCGTAAACCCGCGCCGCAATCTCCACGGCAAACCTTCCTTCCGGCCGCAACAAAGCGATGCCCGGCATCGCACTTGCATAGTATTGCCGGGCCCTCTCCGCTTCAAACTGCATCAACTGCCGGAATCCCACCGTCACCCGCCCCGCCGCCAGAGCCTCCTCCGTCACGCCAAACCGCTCCAGGTCTTCCTGCGGAAAGTAGATCCGCCCCAGGGCATGATCCGCCGCGACATCCCGCAGAATGTTCGTCAATTGCATCGCCAGCCCCAGATCCACCGCGTGCTGTTTTCCCCGCGCCTCATCCCCTGCGCGTACAAACCCAATCACGTGACACATCATCAGCCCCACGCAACTTGCCACCCGGTAACAGAACAGCCGCAGGTCTGACCAGTTCGCATAGCGCTGCTTTTCCAGATCCATCCGGCACCCGGCAATCAGCTCCAGCGGATACTCCCCCGGTATGCCGCACTTCCTGGCTACCTCGAGAAACAGTTGCAATATCGGGTTGGCCACGGCTCCTCCCGACAGGCCATAGCGCAACTCCGCCTCCCAGGCATTCAACTGCGCCTCGCCCACCTCCAGCGTCGGCGCCTCATCCACCAGGTCATCCGTTGTCCGGCAGAACCAGTACACCGCATGCGCGTGCCGCGCCAACTCCGCCGGAAAGAACCGCGACGCAAAGTAAAAACTCTTCGACCCCGCCGCCGTCGCTACCCGGGCCTGTTCGTAAAGCAAGTCAATGGCTGTGCTGCGGCTCAGCTGAGCGGCTGCCGCTGGCATACCAGATCCTCAACAATCTTGGCCGAACACAGCACCCCGGGCATACCCGCCCCCGGATGCGTTCCCGCGCCGGCAAAGTAAAGCCCCTCCACATCCTCGCTTGCGTTGTGCGGCCGGAACCACGCGCTCTGCGTGAAGATCGGCTCAAAGCTGAACGCCGCGCCCGCATGGCTGCGCAACGTCGTTTCGAAATCGAGCGGCGTAAAGTAACGCTCCGTTGCCAGATTCTCATTCAGCCCGGGCAGGTAGTTCTGGTCGAGCCAGTTCATCACACGGTCGCGGAACGGCTTGGCTTCCTTCGTCCAGTCAATGCCGCTGAGCTGGTTCGGCACCGGAATCAACACGTAGAAGCAGTCGCAGCCCTCCGGCGCCATCGACGGGTCCGTCTTCGAAGGCCGGTGCAGGTACATCGAGAAATCCTCGCTCATCACCTTCCGGTCAAAGATATCCGCGAGTAATTCCTTGTAGCGCTCACACAGCAGTATCGTGTGGTGCTCCACGTCCGGGTACTGCTTGCGCGTCCCGAAGTAGATCACAAACAGGCTCATCGAATACTTCATCCGGTTGAGCTTGCCATCGGTCCACCGCCGCCGGTGCTCGGGCGCCACCATCTTGCGGTAAGTCGTGTTGATATCGGCGTTGGAAACCACAATGTCCGCCGCAATGGTTTCGCCCGCTTCGGTCTTCACGCCCGCCACCTTGCCGTTCTGCACCACAATCTGGTTGACTGCGGCGGAGAGCCGCGTCTTCCCACCCAGTTCCCCAAACAGCTTGCCCAGCGCACTTACCACCGAGCCCGTGCCACCCATCGCATAGTGCACACCCCACTCGCGTTCCAGATGATGGATCAGCGCGTAGATCGACGTCGTCGAGAACGGGTTGCCGCCCACCAGCAGCGGATGAAAGCTGAACACTCGCCGCAGCCGGTCATCCTTCACATAGCGTGCCGCAAACTGGTACACCGTCAGGTGGCTTTCCAGCCTTATCAGATCCGGCGCGATCTTCAGCATGTCCGTGAACTTCAGAAACGGCTTCGCGCTCAATTCCACAAAGCCCTTTTCAAAAATGGCTTTCGCCGAGCGGATCATGCGCTGGTAGCCATCCACGTCCTGCGGCGCCAACTGGCGTATCTTCTCTACCGTTGCGGCCTCATCGGCGTTGTAGGAAAAGCTCGTGCCATCGTGGAACTCAATCTTGTAGAAGGGGTCCACAGGCACGATCTTGACATAGTCTTCCGTGCGCCGCCCGGCGCCCTCAAACAGTTCATCAATCAGAAACGGCGCGGTGATCACCGTCGGGCCCGCATCAAAAGTAAACCCGTCCTGACGGTACACGTAAGCGCGGCCGCCCAGCATGTCCCGGGCTTCGAGCAGCGTTACGTCGTAGCCGCGCGTGGCCAGCCGCACAGCGGACCCAAGTCCGCCAAAGCCGCTGCCAATAACGACAGCTTTCTTAGCGCGTCCGCGCGGCGAGGTGGTCGAGGAGTTCACAGAGGGGGCCAGCGTTTGCGCCGAAGGGTTCGAGACAGGAGCGGCAGTGCTCATAGGTTTGCTTTAGGGTTTCCTGGTCAGAGAGTTCACCGTCCAGGTAGTCGTCCGTCAATTGGAACGCTACTCCGAACAGGCGGCCGAACGAATCCAGTTCGGCTGGCCGCGCACCGGCGTATGACACCAGCCCGGCTTCGACGGCAAGTTGGAACAGCGGCACAGTTTTCAGATCATTCACTGCGGAACGTTTGGCATCGCGCTCTTCCCCCACCAGCGCCAGATCCATCGCCTGCCCACCCACCAGACTGCTGACGTCCAGCGTCCGCAGCAGCGCCAGTTGAAAGCGCCGCAGCCGCTGGCTTTCGTCGGCTCCCGCGGGTGGTTCCATGACGATGCGCGCTGATAGCGCCACCATCGAAAACGCCGCCAGTATGGCCGTCGGTTCCCCGAACTGGCGATGTACCGTGGGGCGTCCCCGCCGCATCAGTTCGTCGTCCATACAGGGCAAATCGTCTATGATCAGCGAGGCACTGTGCAGCAGTTCCACAGCTGCCGCGGCGCGCAGCACCGCTTCGGTTTCAGCGCCCATCATCCGCGCCACCCTCATGGCGAGTATGGGACGGTAGCGCTGGCCGGCGCCCATCACCGCGTATTCCATGGCTTTCGGCACGGGGCTCAGCGCCTCGTCCAGCCCTTTGGCCAGCAGCGTTGCCAGGTATGCTTCTACTGCGTTCTTATCCGCGGCCAGGCTGCTCGGGGCGGTACACAGCAGAACCTCCGGGCTGAAGCGAGGCTCAGACGCGATTTGCACTGCGGCTTTTGCCATGTCTATGTTGATTCAACCACATTGAAGCTGGTTTAGAACTTTTTTCTGCCAGCCCGGTCCGGTATTCGGTCCTGTACGGTCTTGACTAGCGCGCCGTCCAGGCAGGAATCTTGCGGCGCAGCAGAGATTCGAAATGCCGTTGCGTATCCGGTTCAGGAATGGCAGAACGCGGAATGATCGTGAATTGATCCTTGCCGTAGTAAAGCAGCCAGAAGCCCGAATCGCTCAGAATGTGGTTATACAGTTCCCAGCCAAGGCTGGACTCCACCCCCTCGGTGCGGAACTCAATGCCTGCTTCGCTAAACCTGAGGTGAATCGGGCGATGCCAGTTGGGGTTGCGACGGTAGGCGAGAACCGGCGTCACCAGCAACGCGAAGAGCACGCCAACCGTGAGTAGAACCGCAACCGCCATTGGCAGGATGGCACTGATCGAGACTCCATTCTGGTTCCAATCCCAGGCGCCATAGGCTGCGGCCAGCACGATCACCGCCGCGTCCAAAAGCAAGTTGAGCTTCTTCCGCATGTGGTGCCGCCAAGCGGACTTCACTTCATCGGCAGAGTAAGTAAAGCTCAGAACAAATTCGGCTGGGGGCTCACTCATCGTCTGATTATAGGTGGTAACTTCTACACCCATCCCCCGGGCGACTATTGTCCCGCCAGAATTGCGATCTACTGGAGGCATGGTGGTTGGGTCGCTCGCGACAGTCACTTGGCGCGGCCGCCCTCTGCAACAGGCCAGTCAGTCGCCCCAATACATAGCTTCGGTGGAGAGGACAGCATTGATGTGCGCAAGGCAATCGTGATTCTCATCAGCTTGCTGTCTGCCTCATGTGCGAAGAACTCGTTTTCCATCTATGAATTCGCCCATGCCCGATCGGGCCTCGTGCTGGAAGTGTCGCTAAGCTCCGGTCGAGACGGGCCATACGTGAGCATTCGCGAAGCATCAAAATCCGCTCTGGAACTGAACCTCGATTTTTCCAATCTGTCGCAGTATGGTGCTTCTCACCGTGCCTGGGCGGGCTGGAGTGATGACGGCTCCGTCGCGGCTGTCCTGTTTTGTCTGGCGGAAGACAGTCACTACTGGATGACGAGCTTTGCTACCCAGCCGCGCCGAACTCTCCCGGGTCCGCCTCAGTTTCAGGAAGCTACCGCGGATCTGATGAAATTCCTCATTCAGGAAGTCGCCAGACATTCTCAAAAGGCGCCGCAATCCTTCCCCGATGCCGCCGCTGAATTCTGCCAGTCCTGGCAGCCGCCTCCACCCGCAGTCCGGGACGACAAAGGCCACTACCGTTTCCGTTCTGCGCGCTGAAGTTGATGCGTTCACGCATCGCTCGCCCAAATAATACCCATCTTTTCAGTAGCTTACGCTGTATGTCCGCAACTGGGGCCTTGTCTTCCCCGCAGATTGATGGTCATGAACACCAATCTGCTCGATTCTTACTTCGGAGTAATCCTTTCTCCGGGCTCCACGGGCGACGCCGTCGCCGCCTGGCAACAATGGCTTTCGCAACAGTCTCTCTTTCGTGGTGCGGTCGACGGCCACTTCGGCCCCACCACCACGCACGCCACTCGTCTCTACCAGCGCCAGTTGGGCCTCAGTGCCGATGGCGTCGTCGGCCCGCAAACCTGGCGCCACGTCCGCGACGCCATCCTTACCCCCCGCGCCCCCTTTCCCCCTCTGGTCACCAACCTCCAGCGTCAACAACTCTTCGGCGCTTTTGAGTTCCAGCCGGAGCCGCTCCCCAGCAATCCCGAAAACATCCGCATCCTTGGTTCCTGGGCCGCCGAAAACATCCTCCCGGTTCCCATTCCCCAACTGAGCCAGGTCGTCGGCAGCCCGCGATCCACCCAGGTATACTTCCACCGCCGTGGTCTATCTCAGCTCACCTCGCTCTGGCAGGCCTGGGAGCAGGCCGGTCTCCTCGACCGTGTCCTCACATGGGGCGGCAGCTACGTGCCCCGCCTCGTGCGCGGCTCCAAAACCGCCCTCAGCAACCACAGCTTCGGCACTGCCTTTGACATCAATATGGCGCAGAATGGCCTCGGCCGCTATCCTGCCTCCATTGGCCAGCCCGGCAGCGTTCGTGAACTCGTCGCCATCGCGCACCAGTTCGGCTTCTACTGGGGCGGCCACTTCGCACGCCGTGACGGCATGCACTTTGAACTCGCCCGCCTGCTCTGAGCCCTACTGCAGCCTGGCCCCCGGCAAGGTCCCCGGCTTCCAGGCTTCGGCCGCCAGGCCGTTCAGGTCATAGATCACCTTGCCGGCCCGCAGAGTCAGTTCTGTACTCAACCGCTGGTCGCCGTCCACCCGCTGCCGCCGGTTGTCCAGATACCCAAACTTGCCGCGCTCCAGCCGCAACACCGCCACGTCCGCTTCTGCTCCCACTGTCAGCGTGCCCAGCTCCGGCCGCCGTATCGCCCGCGCCGCCTCGACGGTCGACTTCTTGATCACCTCCGTCAACGGCAGCCCGTGAATCAGCAGTTTCGACATCACATTGTTCATGTCTTTCATGCCCTCCATCCAGCTCCGCAGATGCAGGTCGGTGGAAATCACGTCCGGCCACAACTTCTCGGCAAAGGCCGCCTTGGCCACTGTCCAGAAGAAACTTCCGTTGCCATGCCCCAGACACAGAACGATGCCCCGCTGCCGCGCCTGCTCCAGTACCGGATTCATCTTCCCGTTGGGCAGTTGCTCATGCCGCAACCCCGAATACAGGTGCGTGTAGATATCCCCCGGCCGCATCTTCTCCATCAGCAGCGTCTCAATCGGCCGCGCCTCCCGGTGGTGTGTCCCGAAGTCCACCATCACCGGGATTTCCGCCAGTTCTCCGGCCTTCACTGCCCGCTCCACCGCAATCCAGTCCGGCGCCCCGTAATGCGCTGTCTTCACCCCCACCACCACGTCCTTGTTCCGCTTGGCCACCGCCGCCAGCGCCTCCGGCTGCATCCCTTTGGTGTCTTGCTCAAACCGGCTCCCGCTCATCCCCCGGCCCGCGATGTTGATGAAGGCCAGCACCCGCGTCCGCGACCGCTCAATAATCCGCTTCCGGAAGTCCTCAAAGTTTTCCCAGCCACTCGTGCCCGCATCCACAATCGTCGTCACCCCGCTGCGCGGCGCCACCGCATCCGGCACAAAGGAAGTCTCCCCCGCCAGCTCCTTCTCAATCCCCGTATTCGCGTAAACATGCGCGTGTATGTCAATCAACCCCGGCGTCACATAGAGCCCTGTGGCGTCCACCGTCTGGCATTCCGCGGGCGCTGCAATCCGCGCCGCCACCTGCGCGATCTTACCGTTCTTGATCGCCACATCCAGTCGCTGATTCCGCTGGTTGGCCGGGTCAATCACATGCCCGTTGCGGATCACCAGATCGTAATCACAAGCCGCGCTCAACCACCCCGCCAATCCCAGTCCCAACAAACAAAGTCTCATCGGCGTTAGCATATCGTAGATGCCTGAGCCGCCCCTCGCTGACTTCACTCAAACCGTTGTGGGCTCCTCGGCTACCAGCCGGTCCCGCCTCACTTCCAATTCCGGCTCGGAGTCCATCGAGGGCCGCTTCCCACCGGGCACTCTCCTCAACGGCCGCTACCGCATCATCGCCCTGCTCGGCAAAGGCGGCATGGGTGAGGTCTACCGCGCCACTGATCTTACGCTCGGCCAGAGCGTCGCCCTTAAGTTCCTGCCGGCCCTCGCCGCTTCTGAGTCCCACTGGCTCGAACGCTTCCACTCCGAAGTCCGCATCGCCCGTCAGGTCTCCCACCCCAACGTCTGCCGCGTCTACGACATCGGCGAGGCCGAAGGCCTGCCTTACATTTCGATGGAATTCGTCGACGGCGAAGACCTCTCCACCCTCATCCGCCGCATTGGCCGCCTGCCCTCCGACAAGGCCGCCGAAATCTCCCGCAAGATCTGCGCTGGCCTGGCTGCTGCCCATTCCAAGGGCATCATCCACCGCGATCTCAAGCCCCACAACATCATGCTCGACCGTCAGGGCGAAGTCCTTATCTGCGACTTCGGCCTCGCCGCCGTCGCCAGCGAACTCCAGCCCGCCGACTTCCGCCAGGGCACGCCCGCCTACATGGCCCCCGAGCAACTCAAGGGCACCGACGTCACCACCGCCAGCGACATCTACTCCCTCGGCCTCGTTCTCTACGAGCTCTTCACCGGCAAGCGCGCCTACTCCGCCACCTCCATCAACGACCTTCTGCAACTGCAGGAAAGCCAGTCCCTCACTAGCATGACCTCGCTGGCCAATGACATCGACCCCGCCGTCGAGAACACCATCCGCCAGTGCCTTTCGCCCGACCCAGCCCACCGCCCCCCTTCCGCGCTCGCCGTCGCGGCCGCTCTTCCCGGTGGCGACCCCCTCGCCGCCGCCCTCGCCGCGGGCCAGACTCCCAGTCCTGAACTCGTCGCTGCCGCCCGTTCCGCCTCGCTCTCCAAGCGCTACAGCATCCCTCTCCTGGCCTTTGTCCTGATCTTTCTCCTCGCTCTGCCGGCCATCCGCAGCCCCATTGAAACTCCCGCCTATGCTTCCCTCGACCTGCCACGCGCCGCCCTCGAAGTTCGCGCTCGCGACCTCGCCGCCCAGTTCGGTTTCACCGCCCGCCCTGTCGATTGGCATAGCGAATTTGCCGTCCATGCTTCCATGACGGAATGGATCTCCCAACAGGGCAAACCGAATTGGCAGCAAGCCCTCGCCCGCGAATCCAATCTTCTCTTCCTCTACCGCCAGGCTCCATCCCACCTGCTTTCCAGCCCCGACGGCGTCGTCGAATGGAACAAGCCCGCCCTTATCCAATCCAATTCGCTCCGTCTCTATCTCGATTCCGCCGGCCGTCTCCGCCAATTCGAAGCCATTCCGCCGCTCGAACCCTCCACTCCCCCCTTCACGTTCGATCCCGCATCGATCTACCGTGCTCTCGATCTTCCCGCGGAAAACTTCACCCCTGCTTCACCCTTCCGCACCCCCCTCACCGCACACGATCAGGTCCAGGCTTTCTCCGGACCCCACCCCTCCATCCCCAAGGCCACCTTCCACTTTCAGTACGGCACCTACAAAGGACGCCTCACCAGCCTCTACATCCTCTACCCCTGGTCCAAACCCATCCAGGACGCCGTACAGCCGCCTTCCGCCGCCGAGCAGTTCAGCACCTACTTCACGGTCGCCGCCCTTGCCGTCTTTCTCTTTTTCGTCACTACCCTCGCCCGCCGCAACTGGCTCGCCAACCGTGCTGACCGCCGCGGCGCCCAACGCCTCTTCCTCTTGCGCCTTGCCACCGGAAGTGCTTCCTGGCTGATTTCTGCCCACTTCGTCCCCACCGCTGCCATGGTCAGTTATGGCGGTACCTGGCTGGCCTACAATCTGCTCATCGCACTCATCTTCTGGGGCCTGTACGTTGCCCTCGAACCCTATCTGCGCCAGCGCTGGCCGCAATCCATCATCACCTGGAACCGCCTCCTCAATGGCCGCTTTCTCGACTCCGACGTCGCCGCCCACACCTTGATGGGCGTTGCCATCGTCATGGCCATCGTCTCCACCTTCATGCTCAAGGGTTGGTTCGCTCTCAACCGCTTCGGCCGCCTCACACCAAACTACATCTCCCTCGACTCGCCCGGCCTCTGGCTCTCCTCCATCATTGATGTCGCCAACTCTGCCATCATCACCGGTTTCCTCACCTTCTTCGTTCTCTTTGGTCTCCGCATTCTCCTTCGTCGCGACATCTTTGTTGTCCTCGGCGGCACAATCTTCCTCACTGCCGTCAATTCCGACCTCTGGCAATCGAAGCATCTCCTCCAGGACGGTACTGTCTACTTCTTCATCTCCCTCGTTGTCGTACTTGCCTTGCTCCGCTTTGGGATGCTCACCACCCTAGTCGCTGTCTTTACGGCAAATGTTATTGGCCGCACCCCCTTCACCATGGACTTCTCACACTGGTTCATTCCCTACTCCTTCGCCTCCCTTCTTCTCATTGCCGCCATCGCCCTCTTCGCCTTCTGGCGCTCCCTCGGCGACCAATCCCTGCTCGCCGAAAAACCTATCCCATGACCCCCACCTTCTCCCGCGTTATCGACCTCGAACAGCCCCGCTTTCCGGGCATGCCCGTCCATCCTTCCCACAAGCCCGGCTACTTCTACGCTCTCCACCGCCGCCACTCCGATGCCACCGGCACCCCCCGCACCTCCGCCGCCGGCATGCTCACCATGATGGAACATACCGGCACCCACATCGACGCCCTGTCGCACCAGGCCGCCTATGGCTGCCTCCACGGCAACGTCCCCGCCCACACGGTCGAGTCCCCCGCCGGTTTCGCCCAGCATGGCGTCGAACAGATTCCCCCCCTGGTCCGCCGCGCTGTCTTGGCTGACCTCGCCCCGCTCCCGCCCCGCTACGAATTCACCGCCGACGATCTCGAACGCGCCCTTGGCCCCGTCCGCCCCAATGCCGGCGACATCCTCCTCGTCCGCACCGGCTTTGACCAGCTCTGGCACGACGAAGCCGCCTATCTCGACGCTGCCGGCGCACACAAGTCCGCCACCCTCTGGGCTGCCGATCACCAAGTCGCCGCCGTCGGCGCCGACAACATGGCCTGGGATGTCCCCGGCATTACGGACCCCGAATCAGGCGTCACCCTCTTCGCCCACTTCTACCTGCTCCCCCAGTGCGGCATCTACATCATTGAGAATCTGAAGCTCGACGAACTCGCCGCCACTGGCGTCAGGGAATGCACCTTCGTCTGCCTGCCTCTCAAACTCACCGGCGCCACCGGCTCCCCCGTCCGCCCCGTCGCTCTGCTCTAGCCCTCCCGCTCATTGAGCAGGGTTTCCAGTTCCGCAATCCCCTCAAAGTCCTTCGGTCTCCCCGCGCCTGCTCTTCCCCTGCTGCATCCTTTCTCGGAACTCCAGAAAATCTTGCAACAGGCGGATCCTTTCCTCAGGTGTGCGCTTCAGATTCTCTCGCAGCATGCCCACGTCGACATCCTTCTTGTAGACCGCAATCACGAGGTCCATCGAGTCAACTTCTTGTTCCATACCCACCCCGATCATAGCCCCCTGTTAAACTAAAGCTAATCAAGATGTTCCGCTTTGAAACCGCCGGCGAGAGCCATGGCGAGTGCCTTGTTGCCACCATCACCGGCCTCCCCGCGGGCGTGCCGGTTTCTCTCGAGAAAATCAACCGCGAATTGTGGCGCCGCCAACAGGGCTTCGGCCGTGGCGGCCGCATGAAGATTGAAACAGACACGGCCCATATTGTTTCCGGCGTCCGCCACTCAAAAACCATCGGCGCCCCCATCGCCGTCATCCTCGCCAACCGCGACTGGAAGAACTGGACCGAAGCCCTCCCCGTCGAAGACTTCGATGGCTCCGCCGAAAAGTTCAAGGAAGTCAAACGCCCCCGTCCCGGCCACGCCGATCTAATCGGCTGCATCAAGTACAACTTCGATGACGCCCGCTACGTCCTCGAACGCGCCAGCGCCCGCGAAACCACCGCCCGCGTCGCCGTCGGCGCCTTGGCCAAGGCCTACCTCGCCGAGTTCGGCATTGAGGTGCTCAGCCACGTCGTCGGTGTCGGCCGCGAAACCATGACCCACGAAGCCACCTGGGAAGAAATCAAGGCCCTCAGCGAGAAAGACGAAGTCCTCCTCGGCTGTGTCGACCCCGACACCGAAGCCCGCTTCAAGGCCGTCGTCGACGAAGCCTACCGCACCGGCGACACCGTCGGCGGCATCTTCGAAGTCCGCGCCCATGGCGTCCCCGTCGGCCTCGGTTCCCACATCACCTGGGATTCCCGCCTCGACGGCAAGCTCGCCCAGGCCATCGTCTCCATGCAGGCCGTCAAGGGCGTCGAAGTCGGCTACTCGCTCGAAGGCGCCCAGTCCTTCGGCTCCAAGGTTCAGGACACCATCCACTACAACAAAGAGGAACGCGCCTTCTTCCGCGGCGCCAACCGCGCCGGCGGCCTCGAAGGCGGCATCACCAACGGTCAGGACATCATCGTCCGCGGCCACCTCAAGCCCATCTCCACCCTCCGCCGCCCCCTCGAAAGCGTCGACCTCCCCACCCGCGACTCCGCCCTCGCCGCCTACGAGCGCTCCGATGTCGCCGTCATCCCCGCCGCCGGCGTCATCGGCGAAGCCATGGTCGCCCTCGTTCTCGCCCAGGCCATGCTCGAGAAGTTCGGCGGCGACTCCTTGCTCGAAGCCAAACGCAACTTCGATAATTATGTTCAGCAGGTCCGCGATTTCTAGATGGTTTACAAGATAGTCAAATACGGCGACCCCGTCCTCGAACAGAAAGCCGCCCCCATTCCCGATTCCGACTTCGGCACCCCCGCCCTCAAGCAACTCGTCGCCGACATGTTCGACACCATGTACGCCGCCAAGGGCGTCGGCCTCGCCGCCCCGCAAATCGGCATCAGCAAGCGCCTCACCGTCATTGATCCCTCCGCCGGTGACCACCCCGAAGAACGCGTCGTTCTCATCAACCCCGAAATCG
>VFQU01000067.1_pt1 | contig 18600 bp, 15 predicted proteins | sample 3512311 | NCBI WGS metagenome assembly VFQU01 (sample SAMN10412377, study PRJNA504923) | tailings metagenome | isolation source: Relicate 3 Philex TSF3 active mining site | place: Philippines: Tuba, Benguet | collected 2017-08-29
ACGTCGACGGCGTCTACACCGCCGACCCGCGCCACGTGAAGGACGCGCGCAAGCTCGAGGAGATTTCCTACGACGAGATGCTCGAGCTCGCCTCGCAAGGCTCGAAGGTCATGCAGTCGCGCTCGGTCGAGTTCGCCAAGAACCACGGCGTCGTTTTCGAAGTCCGCAGCAGTTTCAACCACAACCCGGGAACCCTCGTGAAAGAAGAAGTCGCCTACATGGAAAAGGTCGTCGTGCGCGGCGTCGCCGTCGACAAGGACCAGGCCAAGGTCGTCATCAGCCATCTCCCCGATCAGGCCGGCAGCGCCGCCGTCGTCCTCCGCGCGCTCGCCGAGGCCAACATCAACGTCGACATGATCGTGCAGAACGTCGGCCGCAACGGCTTCGTCAACCTGACCTTCACCGTCCCGAAGGACGACGCGCACGGCGCCGTGAAGGTGCTGCCCGCGGTCTTTGCGAAACTCGGCGGCGGCGAGGTCGCGGCCTATGACAACATCGCCAAGCTCTCCGTCGTCGGCGTCGGCATGCGCACGCACGCCGGCGTCGCCGCGCAGATGCTCGAGGCGCTCGCCGCGCAGGGCATCAACGTCGAGCTCATCGCCACGTCCGAGATCAAGGTCACGCTCGCCGTCCCGCGCGACCGCGCCGACGACGCCCAGCGCGCCGTGCACGCGGCCTTCGGCCTCGGCCAAGGCTGAATATAAGTAGGGCCAGTCTGTGACTGGCCTCGCACGTTTCACGCCACCCACCGAACGGCCGGTCACAGACCGGCCCTACGCCGAAGGGCAGCTGGGATGGGATTACGAATGGTCGCTCAGTCCGAAATTGGGCTGCAATTCCGCCGCGTTTCGTGGCTAGCATCGGTCCGCGCATGAAATTCATCTCCACCCGTGGCGAAGCTCCGGCCGTCTCGTTCACCGAGGCGGTCGCGCAGGGGCTGGCGCCGGACGGCGGACTTTATCTGCCGGAGTTCCTGCCCGACCTCACACCGCGCCTGCGTGTTTGGGGGAACCTGAGCTACGCGGAGCTGGCGACGGAATTTCTCGGCATTTTCGCCAGCGATATTCCCCCGGACGATCTCGCGCGGATGGTGCATCGCGCCTACGCGACCTTCACGCATCCGGAGATCGCGCCGCTGCGACGGCTCGACGAGCGGACCGCCGTGCTCGAGCTCTTCCACGGCCCGACGCTCGCCTTCAAGGATTTCGCCCTGCAGTTCCTCGGCCAGCTCTATGGCTGGCAGGGCGCGCGCACGGGCCGAAGCATCAACGTCCTCGGCGCCACCTCCGGCGACACCGGCGCCGCCGCGATCCACGGGCTGCTCGGCCGGCCGCGCACCGCGATCTTCATCCTCTATCCTGACGGCCGCGTGTCGCCGCTGCAGGAGCGGCAGATGGCCTGCACCGGGGCGGACAACGTCCACGCGCTCGCGCTCGACGGTTCGTTCGACGACGCGCAGCGCCTGCTCAAGGCGGCGTTCAACGATCACGCGTTTGCGGCGCGCCACCGGCTCACGGCGGTCAACTCGATCAACCTCGCGCGCATCCTCGCCCAGTGCGTCTATTATCTCCACGCGTGGCTGCGGCTGACGGACGAGCAGCGGGAGCGGTTGGAGTTCGTCGTGCCGACGGGAAATTTCGGCAACGTCTTCGCCGGGTGGCTCCTCGCGCGCATGGGCGTGCCGATTCCCGGCTTCAAGGTCGCCACGAACCGCAACGACATCCTGCACCGCTTCTTCGTCACCGGCGAGTATCGCGTTGGCGCGGTCGAGCCGAGTCTCGCCCCGTCGATGGACATCCAGGCGGCATCGAACTTCGAGCGCCTGCTCCACTATCTCTACGACGAGGACGCCGCGCGCGTGCGGGCGGCGATGGCGGAGCTGGCGGCCGGCGGGTGCCTGGCGGTGCCCGGGGTTACGGGCGAGGCGTTCCGCTCCACGACGGCCACCGACGCCGACATCGCCGCCAATCTGCGGCGCGTGAGCGAGGCGCACGGCTATGTCGCCGATCCGCATACGGCCTGTGCGTTTCAGGATCTCGACCCGGCCCGCTACAGCGTCGTGCTCGCGACCGCGCATCCGGCGAAGTTCCCCGAGGCGATGCGCGCGGCGATCGGTTCGGCGCCGACGCATCCGGCGTTGGAGGAGTTGAAGTCGCGTTCGCTGCGCAAGCATCGTCTGCCGGCCGATCTCGCGGCGGTGCAGCGCTTCATCGCGGAACACGCGGTGCCCTGAGCAAGGACTTCGGTCAGACCTGCGCCTCGTGCAGCGCCACGATGCCGAAGGTCAGCGGCGTGGCGCGCACGCGCGCGAAGCCGGCGCGCTTGATCTCCGCACTCATGGCGTCGCGCCCGGGGAATTGCTCGATCGAACCGCAAAGGTATTCGTAGGCGCTGCGGTCGCCGGTCACGACGCCGGCAATCAGGGGCAGCACGAACTTCAGGTAGGCGTAGTAGAACGGCCGGAACCACGCGAAGGGCTGCGAGAACTCCAAGACGAACAGGCGCCCGCCAGGCCGCAGCACCCGGCGCATCTCGGTCAGGGACTTGTGGCGGTCGGCCATGTTGCGCAGGCCGAAGGAAATCGTGACCGCATCGAATTGCGCGTCCGGCAGCGGCAAGGCCATGCCGTCGCCTTGGTGAAACGCGATCTTCGCCCAACGCGGGCTGCCGGGGCGTTTCTTAACTGCCTCGTCCAGCATGGGTTGGCAAAAATCCATGCCGGTGATCGCGACGGGCGAGGGGAGCCCGTCCGCCAGCGCGAAGGCCACGTCGCCGCTGCCGGTGGCGAGGTCCAGCACGGCGGCCGGCCGCGCGTCGTGCACGGCCCGGACGAGGCGTTGCCGCCACCAGAAATCCACGCCGCCGCTCAGCAGGTGGTTCGCCAGGTCGTAGCGACCGGCGATGCGCGCAAACATGGAGCGAACGGCGTTGGCCTCGGGCATGATTATTAAGGTGAACCCCTTACGAAGGTTTGCCGTTGACGCAAGCGCGCGGTGGTGAATTATTTGTGCCGTCAACCTAGCGTCCTCACACCCAACCCCGCCACGCCATGTCGACCAACCTGACCAAACGCGAAATCGTGCTCGAAATCTATGAGAAGACCGGCTTTCCGCAAAAGCAGATCCAAGACACGGTGCAGATGACGCTCGACATCGTGATGGATGCGCTGGCCGCCGGCCGCAACGTCGAGCTCCGCAACTTCGGCGTCCTCGAGGTGCAGGTGCGCAAGGCCCGCGTCGGCCGCAACCCGAACAAGCCCGAGACCGAGGTCGTCATCCCCGAGCGCGCGGTCGTGAAGTTCAAGAGCGGCAAGATTTTGAAGCAGAAGATCAAGGCGTTGAACCTTGAGCAGCTCAAAGCCAACCCGCCGTCGCCGGCCTCCGCCGACGACGGTGACGACGAGACCTGAGCGTCCCGCGTCCACCGCCTCCGCGTTACATGGCCGGTTTTCAGTCCCTCCCAGGCTTCCGGGAGTTTTATCCGGAAGACTTCTCCCGCCGTCAGCACATCTTCCGCCTCTGGCGCCAGTCCGCGCACGCCTACGGCTTTCAGGAATACGACGCGCCCGTCCTCGAGCCGCTCGAACTCTACACGACCAAGTCGGGCGACGAGATCGAGGGCCAGTTGTTCAGCTTCACCGACAAGGGCGGCCGCGACGTCTCGCTCCGCCCCGAGATGACGCCGACGGTGTGCCGCATGGTCGGTGCCAAGGCCGGCGCGCTCAAGCGACCGATCAAGTGGTTCAGCATCGCGGAATTCTACCGCTACGAGCGCGCGCAGAAGGGCCGCCTCCGCGCCTTCAACCAGTTCAACGCCGACATTTTCGGCGAGGCCGGCCCCGAGGCCGAGATCGAGCTCATCGCGCTGCTCATCCAGTGCATGACGGGCTTCGGCCTGACGAAGGACGATTTCTACGTCCGCCTGAGCGACCGCGACCTGTGGTTCTTCTACCTCGAGGCGCTCGGCTTCGACGACGCGCAGTCGCGCGGCCTCCTCGGCGCGATCGACCGCTACGAGAAGATGGGCGACGACGCCTTCAAGGGCTACGTCGAGGCGCACGGCGCGCTCGATGAGGCCAAGAAGCAGCGCGTGCTGGCTTTCCTACAGATCAAGAGCCTCGGTGAACTCGAGGCGGCGCTCGCGCCCTTCGCTTCGGAAAAACTCAACGCCCGCCTCGCCGACTGGCGCAAGGTCCTCGGCGGTCTCGCGGCGATGGGCCTGAGCGACTTCGTCAGCGTCGACCTCGCCGTCGTGCGCGGCCTCGCTTACTACACGGGTTTCGTCTTCGAGGCGTTCGACCGCAAGGGCGACCTCCGCGCGCTCGCCGGCGGCGGACGCTACAACGACCTGATCAAGAAACTCGGCTACGCCGACCTGCCCGCCGTGGGCTTCGCCATCGGCGACGTCACGACCGGCCTGTTGCTCGAACAGCGCGGCCTCGCGCCCGCCTTCGTCAATGCGCCCGACCTCTACGCCGTGATCGGCGGCGAGGCGGAACGCGCCGCGGCCTTCGCCGACATCCGCGCCCTGCGCGCGGCCGGCTGGCGCGTCGACTACCCGCTCAAGGACCTCGCCTTCGGCAAACAGTTCAAGGCCGCCGCCGAAGCCGGTGCCAAGCTCGCCCTCATCTACGGCGGCGACGAACTCGCCAAGGGCGTGGTGAAGATCCGCGACATGACCGACCGCTCCGAGCGCGAAGTCCCGCGCGACCAAGTCGTGACCGCCGTCCGCGACGCGCTCGGGGGTCGCTGATTTCAAGGTAGGGCGGGACCGCTGGGCCCGCCGACGCGACAGCGGCGAGTCGAACACCCCGCGCTCGCCACGCCGCGACCCGCGCGCATACTCCGCCGCCGATGTTCCTCGTGCGCCTCCTGCTCGGCTTGATCGTGGCTTATGCGGCGCTGTGCGTCATTGCGCGCCTCGTCGCTCCGGGCATGATGTTCCTGCGGCCGAAGCCGATCACACCGCTCGCGCCGGAGACGATCCGCATTCCGACGAGCGACGGCGTCACGCTGCACGCGCGCCACTGGAAGAATCCCGACGCGAAATTCACGCTCCTCTACTTTTCCGGCAACGGCGAGGAACTCGGCGCGCTGGCGAGCTACCTGCCCGAATACGTGAAGGCCGGCTTCTCCGTCTTCGCCGCCGAATACCGCGGCTACGGCCACACGGCCGGACATCCCCGCGAGGCGACCGCCTACGCCGACGCCCAAGTGCTGCTCGAGTGGCTGCGGCGTGAAGGCACACCGCCGGAGCGCGTCATCGCGTTCGGTTTTTCCGTCGGCGGCGGACCGGCGGTCGAACTCGCGCGCACCCAGCCGCTCGCCGGCCTCATCCTCGAAGGCACCTTCGTCAGCGCCTACCGCGTGATGACGCGCTGGCCGCTGTTGTTGGGCGACATGTTCGAGAACGAACGCAAGTTGCCCGCGGTCCGCTGCCCGGTGCTGATCCTGCACGGCACGGCCGATCCGGTGATTCCCCCGTGGCACGCGGAAGCGCTGCACGCCGCGGCCAACGCGCCCAAGCGCCTCGTCCTCGTCCCCGGCGGCGGCCACGGCGGGCTCGAGGCGGTGATGCGCGACGGCTACTGGCAGACGCTGCGCGATTTCGCGGCGACACTGCCGTAAGGCGATAACCAGCGGTGGCGACTGCGCCTCACAAACCCAGCTCGCGCTTCACCTCGGCGAACTTCTCGATCGCGAACGCGAGGTCTTCCTTGCTGTGCGCGGCGGAGACCTGCGTGCGGATGCGCGCCGTGCCCTGCGGGACGACGGGGTAGAAGAAGCCGATGACGTAGACGCCCTTCTCGAGCATCTTCGCGGCGAATTTCTGCGAGAGCGCGGCGTCGCCGAGCATCACGGGGACGATCGGGTGCGTGCCGGGCTTGATCGTCAGGCCGGCCTGCTGCACGCCCTCGCGGAAGAAACGCGTGTTGTCCTCGAGCTTGTCGCGCAGCGCGGTCGAGCGCGTGAGCATCTCGAGGCACTTGAGCGAGGCGGCGGCGATGGTCGGGGCGATGGTGTTGGAGAAGAGATACGGACGCGAACGCTGGCGGAGGAGATCGATGATCTCCTTGCGGCCGGAGGTGTAGCCGCCGCTGGCGCCGCCGAGGGCCTTGCCGAGCGTGCCGGTGAAGACGTCGACGCGGCCCATCACGCCGCAGTGCTCGTGCGTGCCGCGGCCGGTCTTGCCCATGAACCCGACGGCGTGCGAGTCGTCGACCATGACGAGCGCGTTGTATTTGTCGGCGAGGTCGCAGATGCCCTGCAGGTTGGCGATGTAGCCGTCCATCGAGAACACGCCGTCGGTGGCGATCATCTTGAAGCGCGCCTTGTTGGCGTCGGCCTCCTTCAGCTTCGCCTCGAGGTCCTCGAGGTTGTTGTTCTTGTAGCGGTAGCGCTGCGCCTTGCAGAGGCGGATGCCATCGATGATGGAGGCGTGGTTGAGTTCGTCAGAGATGATGGCGTCCTCGGCGCCGAGCAGCGTCTCGAAGAGGCCGCCGTTGGCGTCGAAGCAGGACGAGTAGAGGATGGTGTCCTCCGTGCCGAGGAACTTGGAGATCGCGGCCTCGAGGTCCTTGTGGAGCTGCTGCGTGCCGCAGATGAAGCGCACCGAGGCGAGGCCGTAGCCCCAGCGGTCGAGCGACTCGCGGGCGGCGGCGATGAGCTCGGGGTTGTCGGCGAGGCCGAGGTAATTGTTCGCGCACATGTTGAGCACTCGGCGATCAGCCGACCCCGAGCCTGTCGAGGGGCTTCCAGCGACGGCGATGTGCGCGGTCTGGTGCGTGGTGATGATACGCTCGCGCTTGTAGAGCCCGGCGGCATCGATCTCGGCGAGGGTCTTCTTCAGGTGGTCGTAGTAGGCGGAATTCATGGCAGGTTTTTTGGGGAACCACTAAGGGACACTAATGGAACACTAATCTCCCGATCTCCGAGCGGTGTTCGCCGCAGGATTAGTGACTCATCAGTGAAAATTAGTGGTTCGCTCGGGTTCGGGTCACTCCCAGTTGAGGACGATTTTGCCGGACTTGCCGGCGCCCATCAGATCGAAGCCCTCCTGGAAGTTGTCGACGGGGAAGCGGTGCGTGATGACGGGCGTGATGTCCATGCCGCCTTGGACGAGGGCGGTCATCTTATACCAGGTCTCAAACATCTCGCGGCCGTAAATGCCTTTGATGTGAAGCATCTTGAAAACGACCTTGTTCCAGTCGATCGCGACCTCGCCGGACATGATGCCGAGCAGCGCGATGCGGCCGCCGTTGACCATGTTGTCGATCATCTGGCGCAACGCCGGCGGGCTGCCGGACATCTCCAAGCCGACGTCGAAGCCCTCGGTCATGCCGAGCTCCTTGTGCCAGACGTCGGTGAGGTTTTCCTTCATCACGTTCACCGTGCGCGTCGGGCCGAGTTTCTTCGCGAGCTCGAGGCGGCCGTCGTTGATGTCGGTGATGACGATCTTGCGCGCGCCGGCGGCGCGGGCGACGGCGATGGCCATGCAGCCGATCGGACCGGCGCCGGTGATGAGCACGTCCTCACCCACGAGGTCGAAGGAGAGCGCGGTGTGCACCGCGTTGCCGAGCGGGTCGAAGCAGGAGACGACGTCGAGGTCCATGCCGGCGGGGACCTTCCAGACGTTGGTGGCGGGGATGCTGACGTAGTCGGCGAACGCGCCGTCGCGGTTCACGCCGACGCCCTTGGTGTTGGGGCAGAGGTGGCGGCGGCCGGCGAGGCAGTTGCGGCAATGCCCGCACACGATGTGGCCTTCGCCCGTCACGAGCTGGCCGAGTTCGAAACCCTCGACGCCGTCGCCCACGTCGGCGACGGTGCCGACGTATTCGTGGCCGATGATGAGCGGCGGCTTGATCGTGCGCGACGCCCACTGGTCCCACTTGTTGATGTGCACGTCGGTGCCGCAGATGGACGTCTTCTTGATCTTGATCAGGACGTCGTTGACGCCGGGTCGCGGGACCGGGGCTTCGGTCATGACGAGGCCGGGGCCGGCGGTGGGTTTGACGATGGCGCGCATTTTGGCGGACATGGCGGAAAGGGGTTCGAGGAGTCCGCGCAGGCTAGATGCGGGCCCGTGGGAAACAACCCCGAAGGCAAGACAGTGGGCGGTTCCAAACACGGCTAATTGCGCGCCGGCGGGGGCTTATTGCGGGGCAGGGGCAGGGCGGCTGCGAGTGGGCGAGGGGAGTTGCGCGGGGAAGTTGCGCGCAAGCGCGCAACCTACAGGGGCCCGTAGCAGCCGACGTAAGTCGGCTGGTTCATGTGGAACAGATACCCGCCGGGCGTTTTCTCAGCCGACTTACGTCGGCTGCTACAAGGGAGGATGCCGCCAAGACGCGCTCAGGCTTCCGGCAACTGCAGCGAGCGCCAGAGATACCAGCTTGCGACGCTGCGGTAGGGCTGCCAGCGGCGGGCGTGTTGGAGGATTGCGTCGGGCTTCGGGTCGGTGCGCTTGCGGTAGAGTTTCTTGAACGCGAGGCGGATCGCGAAATCGCCGGTCGGCATGACGTCGGGCCGGCCGAGGGTGAAGATCAGTAGCATATGCACCGTCCACGGGCCGATACCGCGCACTTCGGTCAGACGCGTGACGAGGTCATCGTCGGACAGCGCGGCGGCCTCCGCCAGCGTCGGCACCACGCCGGCCTGGCATTTGTCCGCGAGGTCGAGGATGGCCGCGAGCTTGGCGCGCGAGAGGCCGGCGGCGCGCAAATCCTCCGCCGTGGCGCGCTGCACGGCGGGCGGCGTGACGCCGCCGTGGCGGTCGAGCAGGGTGAGCACACGGCCGTGGATCGTGGCGGCGGCCTTGCCGTGGAGCTGCTGGTAGACGATCGAGCGCAGCATCGCCTCGAAAAGCGACTCGGCCGGCTGCAGCTCGATCGCATAGGGACCGACGCGGTCGATGACGCCGGCGAGCGGCGCGTCGGCTTCGCGGAGGTGCGCGATGGCGCGGCGCGGGTCGTAGTGCAGGCCCTCGCGGCGGTTCATTCGGAGATCAACTCGGCGCCTTCGAGCGCGAGCAGGCGCGTCTTCGTGCGCACGCCGCCGGGGGCGGAGAAGCCCGTCATCTTGTCGCTCGCCGACACCACGCGGTGGCAGGGCACGATGAGCGGCCAGGGATTCGTCGCCAGCGCCACGCCGACGGCGCGCGCGGCCTCGTTGCCCAGGGCCATCGCCTTGGCGATGTCGCCGTAGCTCTTCTTGTAGCCGGGCTTGATCGCCTGCGTGTGCAGATAGACGGCCTTCTGGAAGTCGCTCACGCGCGACCAGTCGAGCGGCGTGTCGGCGAAATCCTGCAACCGGCCCTCGAGGTGCGCCTGCACGCGCTCGATCAGGCGGCGCAGCCACTCGGGGCGCGGCTCGTCGGCGGGCTTGCTCCCGGCCTTGCGCGCGAGGTGGCGCTCGGTGTCCTCGACATCGGTCTCGGGCAGCTGAAATCCGGTCAGGCCGTGCTCGTTCCACGCCATGCCGCAGGTGCCGAGGGCGGTCGGGAAGAGCGTGTGAGGCATGGTGGACGGGATAGGCGGCGCAAGCATCGCACGCAAGCCAGCGGGCGGCGATTTACGCCGCGATAACGAAAAACGGGCGACGAATTCCGTCGCCCGTCGCGAGTCCGCCGCTCAAAGCTGCTCGATCGTGCAGCCGCGGGCGCGGAGTTGCTCGAGCAGTCCCTCGGGACCGACGAGATGGCCGGCGCCGGCGAGGACGAACTCGATCTCCGGCGTGCCGAGCAGGCGCTCGAGCACGGGCATCCACTCGTTGTTGCGCTGCACGAGCAAGGACCGGTAGAGCCCCGGATACTTGTCCCGCATCTCTTGCACCATGATGCGCTCGAGAGTGACTAAGTCGCCGGAGCGCCACGCGCCGAGCAGCTCCGGGAGTTGTTGCGGCGTGTTGGCGAGGTCCGCGATCGCATTCAGCAGCAGCTCGCTCTCGTGGCCGTCGGCCATTGTGGTCAGGTAGTTGACGTGGCGCTCGAAGGGTTCGAGTTCGCCGACGGGTTTGCCTTCCTTGGTCGCCTCGCGGAACAGCAGCAGGTCGACGCCCTCCTGCGTCACGCCGAGCTTCTGCAGCTCGATGGCGGCCATCATGATCGCGAAGAACCAGGGCTTCATGCGCGCGACCTGCTCCATCGGGAGCTGCTTCTCGGTGGCGTAGGTTTGCACAGCCTGCCATGCCTCGGGCGTGAGCGACTGCTCGAGCGTGGTGCCCGCGGGGAAAAACGCGCGGGGCATGATCGCTTGCTGCAGCTCCCCCGACAGCGCGCGCTTCAGGTCGGTTTCAAAGTAGACGGCCGCCGACGCGGCGAACGCCTGCCCGAACTCGGGCGGAAGCGGCAGATCGGAGGGACGCAGCACGTGGCAGGTGCCGCCGACGTAGAGCACCGCGTCGCCGCGCGTGACTTTCCAGACGGACGAACTCGCGTGGACGGAGACGACAAAGGCGGCCAGAGCCGCGAGAAGTAACAGACGTTTCATGGGATCAGGAGGGTTGGTGGGCGGCCCGCATCCCGAAGGCTGGTGGTCGCGCACGATTTGCCAAGTCGATTGTCCTCGCCCCGTCGCGCGCGCGCGGACTGCGCGCCCTGCCTGGCGAGCGGGGTGTGGCTGGAGACGGAAGAAAGGCCGCGCGGAGCCCGGCCCTCCAGTTCCGGATGCGACGGCGGCTCAGTTCTCGCCGACGTAGCGGCGGAAGAATTCCTCGTAGCGCACGAGGCGGTCGAGGCGCTGCTTCGGTTCGCCGCTGCGGCTGAGTTCGTGCGTGGCGCGCGGGTAGCGGACGTATTCGACGTCGCGGCCGAGCGCCTTGAGCGTCTTGTAGAGCATCTGGCTCTGCATGACGCCGGTGCGGAAATCCACGTCGCCGTGCTTGATGAGCAGCGGGGTCTTGATGCGGTGCGCGTGCGTCATGGGCGATTGCTCGAGGAGGAGCTGGCGCACCTCGGGCTCCCAAGGGTTGCCCCAGTAGAGCGGCACGAGGAACCACGCGTTGCCCTCGCCGAAGAACGGGAGGAGGTCGTAGACGCCGCGCTGGGCGATGGCGGCCTTGAAGCGGTGATCGTGCGCGATGACCCACGCCGTGAGGTAGCCGCCGTAGGAGCCGCCGGTGACGACCTGGCGGTCGGCATCGACCCACGGCGCCTGCGCGGCCTCGGTCGCGCTGCGGAGCACGTCGGCGCCGGGACCGGCGCCCCAGTCGCGGTGATTGGCGCGCTGAAACTCGCGGCCGTAGCCGCCGGAGCCGCGCGGGTTGCCGAAGACCTGCGCGTAGCCCTTCGCGGCGTAGAACTGGAACTCGAACCACATGCTGGCTTCGCCCGGGCCCCACATCGCCGACGGGCCGCCGTGAATGTTGAGGATGAGCGGATACTTTTTCCCTTCGACGAAATCGGTGGGCTTCATCGTCCAGTATTGCACGCGCAGGCCCAGCTCGTTGGTGAACGAGTGCTCTTTGGCCGGCGCGAGGCGCTTGCCGTCGATCCAATCCTGGTTGTGGCGCGTGAGCGGCCGGCTGACCTTGGCGGAGAGGTGGGCGGTGTGAAGTCGGAGGGGTTCTCCCAGTGCGTCACCACCTGCACGAGGCCCTCGCGGCCGACGTCGAAATCGCGGATGCCCCACGCCTGCCAGGTCAGCGATTGCACGTCGCCGCGCTCGAGCACGACACGGTAGAGCGGAAACCGGCCGGCGGACGGGGCGGTGAAATAGATCGAGCGGCTGTCGGGCGACCACTTCGGATTGGCCGCCTGGCGGTCGAGGTCGGGCGTGAGCACGCGCGGCTCGCCGCCGGCGGCGGGGACGACGGCGATCCTGCTCGGGTCGAAACTGAAGGGGCCGCCCGCCTGCAGCGTGAACGCCACCCACTGCCCGTCGGGCGAGGGCGTGGGGTTGCCGTAGGACTCGTGATCGCGCGCGAGGAGGACGCGCTTCTCGCCGGTCTCGCTGTCGACGATGTGCAGGGCGAGGGAGCCGACGACGCGGTCGGGATTCAGCGTCGGATCGCGCGGCGCCACGTAGACGATGCGGCGGCTGTCGGCCATCCACGCCGCGGCGCTCTTGCTTTCGTAACCGAGCGCGAGCGGGCGGGCCTCGGCGCCTTCGCGCGCGGCCATGACGTGGAGCTGGCTGAAGCTGAAGTCGGTGAGGAGATCGTTTTCGCTGAGAAAATTGTGGCGCTGCGTGACGCGCGGATTGCCGTCGGCCTCGTTCTTCGCGAGCCACTCGCGCACTTCCTGCAGCGAGCCGTCGGCCGCGGCCTTGGGACGGTCGGCGGGCTTCGCGGCGGACTTGGCGGCCTCGGCTTTGGCGCGCGGGCCGGGCTTGAACTTCCAGTTGGCGGTGTCGTTGGCGGCACGCGCGGGCCTTTCGTGCGGCCAGGCGGGCTGGGCGTCGGCGCCGGCCTGCTCGAGCGCCACGCGGACCTGCGCGTAGCTCAGGTTGGAGCTGAAAAGGAGCTGGGTGCCGTCGGGCGACCAGCGCGGATTCATCGCGCCGGTCTCGGCCTGGGTGAACGGCGCCGCCTCGCCGCCGTCGAGCGAGAGGACGTGGATCTGCGGCGGCGCGCCGGCGGCGCGGACGAAGGCGATGCGGCGGCCGTCGGGGTGCCACGTGGGCGAAGAGTTGTTCGTGGCGCCGAAGGTCAGGCGGCGCGGCGGCGTTTTTCCGTCGGTCGCGGCGAGCCAGAGGTGCGTGTGGTAGACCCAATCGTCGGTCGCGTCGGGCTTGGGCTCCATCGAGCGGACGACATAGACGACCCACTGGCCGTCGGGCGAGAGGGCGGGGGACTCGACCTGCTTGAGCTTCAGAAGGTCGGTGGCGGTGATGAGGGTCTTGGCGGTGGCGTCGGCGGCGCGGGTCGGGATGGCGGACACCGCGATGAACGCGCACACGACCAGCAGGCGGGGTAGCAACAGGCGGGGCATAGGCGACGGCGACTCTGTCGCCGGCGGGCGGCCTGTCGAAGCGAATCTGTCGCCAGGGACCATCGCGCGGCGAGCACGCCGCCGTCCGTGGCGGAGCGTGGGCGCGCCGGGTTTTTGCGTTGCGGCGCGGGGGGCTTTTGAGGACCAAAGAGGGCCACGATGCCGCAGAACAAATTCTACAACGCCTTCGACGTGCAGGAATGGAGCGGGGGCCGGAAGCCCGACTACCGCAGCCCGTTCCAGATCGACCGGGACCGCATCATCCACGCGCACGCGTTCCGCAAACTGCAGTCGAAGACGCAGGTGTTCCTGAGCGGCGAATACGACTTCTACCGCACGCGCCTCACGCACTCGATGGAGGTCGCGCAGATCGGGCGCTCGATCTGCCATTACCTGCTGTCGCGCGGGGCGCCGCTGCGGGAGGACTTCTACATCGACTCCGACCTCGTCGAGGCGAGCTGCCTCGCGCACGACATGGGCCACCCGCCCTTCGGCCACAGCGGCGAGCGCACGCTGCAGGAGCTGATGAAGCGCCGCGGCGGCTTCGAGGGCAACGCCCAGACGCTGCACCTGCTCTGCGAGACGATCTACCAGAACGAAAGCGGCGTGAAGGGCATGCAGCCGACGCGCGCGCTCCTCGACGGCATCCTCAAATACAAGAAGCTCTACACCGAGTTCGCCACGCCGCCGATCAACCACTTCATCTACGACGCGCAGTCGCCGATCCGCGACTGGGTCTTCGGCGGCAACCGCATCCCCGGCCCGCTCATGCGCGGCAACGCGCTCAACGACTTCAAGAGCGTCGAGTGCCAGATCATGGACTGGGCCGACGACGCCGCCTACTCGCTCAACGACATCGTCGACGGCGTGCGCGCGGGCTTCCTGACGATTGAGCGCGTCGAGCGCTGGGCCGCCGGCCAGGAGATCGACGCCGCGCGGCAGCGGCACATGGACTCGCTCTTCGACGCCATCCGCGCCGACCGGCTGGAAAACACCTTCTCGAAGAAGATCGGCGCCTTCATCCAGGCCTGCCGGCTGAAGGAACGCGACAATTTCATGGCCGGAAAGACCAACCGCTACGCCTACGAGCTCGTCGTCGACGAGGCGGCGCTGGCCGAGGCGGCGTTCTTCAAGCAGATGGCCAACGACATCATCTTCGAAAGCCCGCAGCTCGAGCAGCTCGAGCACAAGGCCCGCGTCATCCTCAACGCACTCTTCCAAGCCATCTGGGACAACTACGCGGAGCGCGGCGAGCGGGTCATCACGATCCTGCCGACCAACGTCAGCCGCCTGATCGACGCCGAGAAGACGCTCGACGGAAAGGCGCGCCGGATCTGCGACTACCTCGCCGGCCTGACCGACGGCATGATCGTGCGCACCTATCGCCGGTTGTTCGACCCGGAGTTCGGGAGTTTCAGGGATTTGAGCTGAGCGGGAGTCACGAATTTTCGCCTAGCGCAACGGATCTCCAAGTTTTTTCTTCAGGGCAAGCGAAGGTCCAGATCTCGCGGAGTGGAAGGAGACCAGGCAATAGACCGGTTTTAGCGGCAGGATTATGAATGATGAAAGACTGCTTCGTCGGTTCGAATGGTAACGACAAAGGAGAACTGTCAGAGTAGATGACCGCGCTAACTTCCGGCATCTCCGACAGACCGAATGGCGATGTGCTGACATCGCTCTGATTTTGCTTTGTCACTGTAAATTTAGCTCCAATTCCTTCTCGAACTCGGTCGCCAGAGTGTGCGTCGAATACCATGTAGGGGTTTCCGTAACCGAGGAGAGCGCGAACACCTAAAGACGGCATGAGACCGCTACCGCGATGCAGCTTTGCCGAAGATACTGCCACCACATAAGAGTCATTTAGGTTCACTATTCCATCACGGAGGTATTTCTGAGCCTTTAATTGTTTCTCACGAACGGCAGCTGCTATTCTCAAGACCATCTGATCAATTGGAACCGCCTGTGCAGCCTCTGCACCGTAATTAAGCTCGGGAACTGAATCAGGATGGCCTGGCAGTCCTGCACTCGGACAAATGGCTTCTATGAAGATTCGGCGACTATTCTGAGTAATCATGAAGTCTGGTCCTGCATCAGAACTTCGAGGGTCATATCCGGCGTCGCGCAGAAGCCGGGCTAAAAGCATTTCCCAAAGTCGAGAATGTGGATCTCTATCCAGCTCTTGCGCAAAATGTGAGTCCTCTAGGCCGTCTAGCGCGTCGAAGAGAGATTCGATTCGCTCCCGGCAGCCGAGGTTATTGCCACTAGAGTAGAGCTGCTCGACGAAGGTGCTTGTTGGGTATTTTGAACGAAGCTTCATCAAGATCCACGTGTAAGGAAACCAGTTTGGACCGCATCATCGATCATGCGCAGAGCGTAGCTCCAAATAAGTGTCGATCCCTCCTTCGTGTGCTGGTTGCGGGCGACGACCTTGTCGTGCGTCACGCCGTGCTTCTTCCACGTTTCGCCGCCGGTGAGGCAGTTGAGCAGCATCGGGTGAAAACGGTCGCAGGCCGCCGCGAAGCGCGCCTCGGGCGTGGCGCGGGCCTCGAATTCGTCCCAGAGCGCGCGGAACTCCACGGCTTGGTCCGGCGGCAGCAGCCCGAAGATCCGCGCGGCGGCGCGGGCCTCGCGCTCGTGCTGGTCGGCCATGTTCTTCGTGTCGTAGGCGTAGGTGTCGCCGGCGTCGATCTCCACGAGGTCGTGGATGAGCACCATCTTCAGCACGCGGAGGACGTCGAGGGGCTGGTGGTTCGAGTGCTCGGCGAGCGTGATGACCATGAGGGCGAAGTGCCACGAGTGCTCCGCGCTGTTCTCCGGCCGGCGGCTCTGCGTGCAGAGCGTCTGGCGGAAGACCTCCTTCAGCTTGTCGGTCTCGATGATGAACTGGATCTGGCGCTCGAGGCGCTCGGCGGGCGTGAGGCTCACGGGACAACGTGAACACGTTCGCGTGCCGCCCGCCAGTCCGCATCTGCCGGCCGCGCGGTCGGGCACGGCGGACGGGTGGGGGAGTTGACCGTGCGGTGCGTGCGCTTGGTCGCGCCGGGCTTGCGCGCGGCGGCGTTTGCGTTTCTGTTCGCCGACCTATGCGATCCGTTGCCCGACCCCTGGCGCTGGCCGCTGCGCTGCTTCCCGCGCTCGTCCTCGCCGCGAACTACCCCGCCTCGAAGACCGTCGACCACGTGGACGAATACCACGGCGTCCAGGTCCCCGACCCCTACCGCTGGCTTGAAGACCTCGACTCGGCCGACACGAAGGCCTGGGTCGCCGCGCAAAACGCCCACACCGCCGCCGCGCTCGCCCAGATGCCCGAGGTCGCGCAGGTGCGCCAGCGCCTGACCGAACTCTGGAACTACGAGCGCCACGGCCAGCCGTTCAAGGAGGCGGGCTGGGTGTTCTTCTCCAAGAACGACGGTCTGCAGAACCAATCCGTGCTCTACGTGCAGGAGGGCCTCGACGGCACGCCGCGCGTGCTCATCGATCCGAATCCCTGGTCGGCCGACGGCACCGTCGCCGTCACCAGCACCTCGCCCTCGCCCGATGGGAAGTGGCTCGGCTATGGCGTCGCGGTCGGCGGCTCCGATTGGAACGAGTTCAAGCTCCGCAACGTCGCCACCGGCGAGGACGCGCCCGACCACATCCGCTGGGTGAAATTCTCCGGCATGAGCTGGACGCACGACGCCGCGGGTTTCTTCTACGCCCGCTATCCCGAGCCGGCCGGCGGCGACCTCAAGGTCTTCAGCAAGCTCGAGCACCGCAAAATCTACTACCACCGCGTCGGCACGCCGCAGAGCGAGGACAAGTTGATCTTCGAGCTGCCCGATCACCCGCAGCGCTCCTTCGGCGCGCAGGTCTCGTCCGACGGCCGCTACGCCGTCATCGGCATCACGCAGCCCGGCCAGCGTGGCAATCAGGTCGGTTACCTCGACCTGCAGGACGCCAAGCAGCCGAAGCTCGACGGCCCGGTGACGATGCTCATCACCGGCTTCGACGCGAACTACGGCTTCATCGGCAACGTCGACCGCACGTTCTATTTCTTCACCACGCACGAGGCCCCGCGCGGCAAGGTCATCGCCGTGAACCTCGACGAGGGCCTCGCCGCCGCGCGCACGGTCATCCCCGAGGGCGCCGACACCATCGACGGTGTGCGCATCTCCGCCGGCCGCTTCGTCGTCACCTATATGCGCGACGTGGCCAACCGCGTCGCGATCTTCTCGCTCGACGGCGCGCCCGCCGGCGAGATCGCGCTGCCCGGCCTCGGCGCCGTGCTGTCGGTCGGCGGCAAGTTCAAGGACCCCGAGGTCTTCGTGAACTTCTCGTCCTTCCTCTATCCCGGCACGATCCTGCGCCACAACCTCGACACCGGCGCGACCGTCGTCTGGCGCGAGGCGAAGACGGACTTCGACGCCAGCCAGTATGAGACGAAGCAGATCTTCTATCCGTCGAAGGACGGCACGAAGATCCCGATGTTCATCACGCACAAGAAGGGCCTGAAGCTCGACGGCTCCGCGCCCGGCTGGCTCTACGGTTACGGCGGCTTCAACGTCGTCATGCGCCCGCAGTTCGCCGTCCCGCCGCTCGTCTGGATCGAGCGCGGCGGCGTCTACGCCGTGGCCAACATCCGCGGCGGTGGCGAATACGGCCGCGCCTGGCACGACGCCGGCACGCAGGAGAAGAAACAGAACGTCTTCGACGATTTCATCGCCGCCGCCGAGTTCCTCGCCCGCGAGAAATACACTTCGCACGACCGGCTCGTGATCGACGGCCGCTCCAACGGCGGCCTGCTGCTCGGCGCCGTGGTCAACCAGCGCCCCGACCTCTTCGCCGCCGCCGTGCCCGCCGTGGGCGTGATGGACATGCTGCGTTACCACAAGTTCACCGTCGGTGCCAGCTGGGCGCGGGACTTCGGCACGTCGGACACGCCGGAGGGCTTCAAGTATCTGCTCGCCTACTCGCCGCTGCACACGGCGAAGGCCGGCACGAAATACCCGGCCATCCTCGTCACGACCGGCGATCATGACGACCGCGTGCACCCGGGGCATTCCTACAAATACACCGCCGCCATGCAGGCGGCGGCCGGCCCGGACAGTGGTCCGATCCTCATCCACATCGAGAAGGACGCCGGTCACGGCGGCTCGAGTGGCAGCTCGCCCGTCTCGAAGACGATCGCCGACTGGGCCCTCCGCATGGGCTTCGGCGCCCACTTCGCCGGGTGGGGGAAGAACTGACCGCCGCGCGCCAATGCGCGCCTCGGCGTCTCGCGAATAATCCATCGCTCACCCAGCCCGCCGCACCAACGGCGGGCTTTTTTCATGGTAGGGCGGCGACTCCGTTCGCCGCCGGGCGCGCGGCGCGATGCCCGCGTGCCGGACGGAGCAATGTAGGTGGCGCGCTTGCGCGCCACAGTTGCGCGCAAGCGCGCAACCTACACGGACTCGTCGTGTAGCAGCCGTCGTAAGACGGCTGTTGGCAGCGCAGCGAATGCCTCGGATCGAACGACCCACCCGCGAGTGTGACCCGAACCAGCCGTCTTACGACGGCTGCTACGAGGACGGCTGCTACGACGAACCGCCACGACGTTATCGCCGCGGCACCGGCGACGCCGCTCCGGCGCGGAGCGGAGTGGCACGTGCTCACCGCATGGGTAACACTTTGTGCTCACCGCATAGGTAACACATG
>VFQU01001025.1_pt1 | contig 18592 bp, 15 predicted proteins | sample 3512311 | NCBI WGS metagenome assembly VFQU01 (sample SAMN10412377, study PRJNA504923) | tailings metagenome | isolation source: Relicate 3 Philex TSF3 active mining site | place: Philippines: Tuba, Benguet | collected 2017-08-29
GACCGTGCCGACCATGGGCGCCGGCTGGTGCCCGCCGGGCATGCTCGGCATCGGCATCGGCGGCACCGCCGAGAAGGCGATGCTGCTGGCGAAGGAGGCCCTGATGGAGCCGATCGACATCACCGATCTCAAGGCGCGCGGCGCGTCCACTCGCGCCGAAGAGCTGCGGCTCGAGCTCTACGACAAGGTCAACGCGCTGGGCATCGGCGCGCAGGGCCTGGGCGGCCTGACCACGGTGCTCGACATCAAGGTGAAGGACTATCCGACCCATGCCGCGAACCTGCCGGTGGCGATGATCCCCAACTGCGCGGCGACGCGGCACGCGCATTTCACGCTCGACGGCAGCGGCCCGGTGATGCTGGATCCGCCCTCGCTCGACGACTGGCCGACGCTGACCTACGACGCCGGCAAGGGCCGTCGCGTGGATCTCGATAAGGTCACCCGCGAGGAGGTGGCGAGCTGGAAGCCGGGCGAGGTGCTGCTGCTCAGCGGCAAGCTGCTCACCGGTCGCGACGCCGCGCACAAGCGCATGGTCGACATGCTCAACCGGGGCGAGCCGCTGCCGGTGGACTTCCGGGGCCGCTTCATCTACTACGTCGGCCCGGTCGATCCGGTGCGCGACGAGGTGGTCGGCCCGGCCGGCCCGACCACGGCCACGCGGATGGACAAGTTCACCGAGCAGGTGCTGGCTCAGACCGGGCTTCTCGGCATGGTCGGCAAGGCCGAACGCGGGCCGGCGGCGATCGAGGCGATCCGCAAGCATCGTTCGGTGTACCTGATGGCGGTCGGCGGCGCGGCCTACCTGGTGTCGAAGGCGATCAGGGGCTCGCGCGTGGCCGGCTTCGCCGACCTCGGCATGGAGGCGATCTACGAGTTCGAGGTCAAGGACATGCCGGTCACGGTCGCCGTCGATTCGAGCGGCGAGTCGGTGCACCAGACCGGCCCGCGCGAGTGGCAGGCGCGGATCGGCAAGATCCCCGTGGTCGTCGCCTAGCAGCGCTCAGCGGCGCAGTCGGAACGGATGCAAGTGCTGGCGGACGATGCCCGCCGGCACTTCGTCGGCGTCGAGCAGGCCGTACTCGGCCGGCCAGCTGCCGTCGGCCGGCAGGCGATGGGTGCCGAGCAGGCGGTCGATGATCGGCAGGTGGATCGCGTAGTTGATGTCGACGCAGGCCGGATCTCGGGCGTGGTGCCAGTGGTGGTAGCGCGGCAGCACCAGCACCTTCTCCAGCCAGCCGAAGCGCAGGCCGAGATTGGCCTGCGCCAGCACCGCCTGCAGCCCGACCAGGATGACGTAGGCGTTGACCACGCCGGGCGCGAAGCCCAGCGCCAGCAGCGGCAGCAGCACCAGCGAGCGGGTGAGCAGGGTCTCGACCAGGTGCATGCGCGAGCCGGCCAGCCAGTCGAGGTGGCGCACCGAGTGGTGCACGGCGTGAAAGCGCCAGAGCAGAGGCACACGATGGTAGGCGCGGTGCAGCAGCGCCTGCGCCAGGTCGGCGACGAACACGGCGAGCGGAAAGGCCAGCCACCACGGCAGCCCGCCGACGCGCTCGGCCAGCGGCGGCCAGGTCGCCAGCGCCGCCATCGTGCTGCTGGATGCGGTGACCGCGATCAGGATGAACTGGATCGCGACGTGGCCGACGAAGAAGTAGGCGAGGTCGGTGCGCCATTCCGGCCGCAGCGGTGATTGACTGCGCTGGCCGAGCAGCCGCTCGATCGGCACGAACACCAGCGCCGAGAAGAACAGCGACAGCACGAACCAGTCGAGGCCGAGCGACCATGGCGTCTGGGCGATCGGATCGAAGTGCACCTCGGTGCCGCCGAGCAGCACGGCCAGCGTCGCGAGGCCGACGCCGGCAAGCCCGCTGCGCCGCAGATGGCCGCGCAGCACCGCCAGCGTGCCGGCGATGAACGCCGCAACGAGGCCGACCAACAGCGTGCGGCGGGCGAAGTCCTCGGTGTAGACCGCGCGGAACTGCCGGCTGGTGAGCAGGTCGGGGAAGTGGAAGCAGAGCACGCCCAGCAGGGCGAGCGAGCCGAGGCCGAGCGCGCTGCCCGCCAGCCAGCGATCGAGTGCGGGAATCGGCGACGCCATGCCCCACAGCGTACGCGGCAGGGCGGCGGATGTGACCGCTCGCGCCCCCGGGTTCCCGCCTCAGTCACTCCCTCCCCTGCATGGCAGGGGAGGGCTGGGGAGGGGTTGTCCTACTCGACTGCCGAACGCTCACGCCCAGCCGTAAGGCAGCGCGGTCGTCGAGACGATCCGGTCGCCCACCGCGAAGCCGTTGTGGAAGGCCAGCGCCGCGCCGATCACCTGCGGGTCGGTCAGGATGCGGTGGTGGCCGAGACCCTGCGTGCTCAACAGTCGTGCCTGCGGCCAGAAGCGGGCGTAGCGCTCGCCTTCCTCCCAGGGCACCTCGTCGTCGCCGATGTCGTGGACGATCAGCGCCGGCGTGCCCAGCGTCGGTGCCACCCGATGCGCATCGACCGCATCGAATCCGATGCCCTCGCGCTGCTCGAACAGGCGGCGCATGCCGCGCAGTACCGGACGGGTCAGCCCGATCATCGCCGCGAAGCGGCGGGTGGCGGCGCGACCGTCGGCGGCTGGGGCGATGAGCACCACGCGCTTCGCGCGGATGCCGTTGGCCAGCGCCAGCGTCGCAGCGGTGCCGCCCAGCGAGTGGCCGATCAGCAGGTCGATGCGCGGAAAGTGGCGGGCGAAGGCGGTGAGCGTGCGGGCGAAGCTCGGCAGCGTCGCGCGGCGCCCTTCGCTGTGGCCGTGGCCGGTCTGGTCGAAGGCCACCACGGCCAGGCCCTGCGAGCGCAGCGCCTCGACCCACGGCGCGATGCGCAGGCCGAAGCTGGACCAGCCGTGCGAGAACAGCGCGACCGGCTGCGTCTCGGGATCGCCCCAGACGTAGTAGGCGACGCGCTTGCCTTCGATGCGCAGCGACTTCTGCACCGCGCCGGCGGAATCGGCGCGCAGCGCGCGCTCGCGGCTGCCGGGCAGCGGCGTCGCGAACAGGTCGAGGGCGCGGCGCATCGTGGCGCCCGGCGCGAGCCAGCTGCCCAGCTGCATGCGCAGGCGGAACAGCAGCGGGACGGGCGACTTTCTGGAACGAACGATCGTGCTATTCGTGGAGGAAGGGATTTGCGGGATGGCGGCCATGACTGGCTCCGGTGGGTGGCCTTGCGGCCGGGTCAGGGGAGGTTGCGGGCGATCAGCGCGTCGAACGCGCGGCGCGCGCGCTCGAGCACTTCGCCGGCACCGAACAGGCGCAGGTCGTGGTGGGTGACCAGGACCAGCGCGTAGGTCTCGAAGGCGAGCTGGGCCGGATCGGTGTCGGCCTTCAGGTCGCCGCATTCGACGGCGAGCGCGGCACAGCGCGTCATCTCGCGGCGCAGGCTGCGCTGGTGCTCCATCAGGCGGTCGCGCACCGCGCCGGGGCGATCGTCGAACTCGCTGGCCGCGCCGATCATGATGCAGCCGCCGCGATCGCCGAAGTGCTGCACGAAGCCCATCCAGCGCTCGATGATCGCGCGCAGCCGCGGCAGGCCGCGGCGCTCGCGCAGGGCGGGGCGGATCACCGTGTCGGTGAAGCCCTCGGCGGCATGGTCGAGCACCGCCAGCTGCAGGTCCTCGCGCGAGCCGAAGTGGGCGAATACACCGCTCTTCGACATCCCCGCCGCGCTCGCCACGCTGCCGATGGTCAGGCCCTCGAGGCCCTCGCAGCGAGCCAGCTCGGTGGCGCGCTCGATCAGTCGATCGCGGGTGTTGGTGCCTTTGGCGGTGGCAAGACCTGGGTTCATGGGGCGAAATAAAAGCACGACCGTTCGGTCGTGTCAAGCGGGAGGCTGTCGTGAGCCTGAACGGCAGCGGCAGGTGCAGACATCGTTGCCTTCCGAAGTTCGACCGGGACCGCCGAAAGAATCTCGGCCTACCCGTCCGAGGTCGACGGCCGTGCCCCCATTCTCATTCGGCGTCCCTGAGGAGCGCACGCCCGCGCTCCGGGCCGCCGGCGACGATGTCGAACCCCGGCGTGGGCGGAACGGAATCCTGCGGCCGCCGGACGCGGTCGGCCAATGCGGTCGCCGCCGCGCGCGGCGCCGGAGGGTCGGGCAGCGTCCGCGAGTTCAGAACGCCAGGCTGGCGCTCAATCGCAGTGTCCTCGGCTCGAAGGCATGAACATGCCGATCCTCGACACCCCCGTCGGGCTCGCCCGGCAGACGTGAGGCGTAGAAGTACTCGATGTCGAAGTCGGCCGAGTCGAACAGGTTGAGCACGTCCAGCGCCAGGGTCCACGATCCGAAGCGCCGACCGGCGCGGAGATTGACGATGCTGCTGTTCGCGGCGCGTTCGCTGGCGTCTTCGATCAGCGCGTATCGCCCGAAATGGCGCCAGCGCGCCTGTGCGAACCAGTCGGTGTCGCCGACGTAGCGCAGGCTCAGGCTGGCGACGAACGGAACGGATCCGGGGATCTCCTCGCCGGCGGGGTCGTCGTCGCGGAAGCGGGCGTCGGTCCAGGCGAGCTCGACGTCGGCGGACCAGTGGCGGCCGCCGACCCAGTAGAGCCCGACCTCCACGCCTTCACGGAGACTGGGGCGAGTCGCCTCGGTGTTGCCGGCGTCGCCGACGAACAGCAGCTCGGAATCGAGACCGAGACGCCACAGCGCGGCGCTCGCGTGCAGGCCGTCATCCAGTATCCAGCGCAGTCCCAGCTCGCCGCCGCGTGAAGCGACCAGCGGATCGACGGCATCCGCCGGCTCGCCGCTCTGGGGATCGACGCGCAGCGTGGCGCCACGCGCATCGTTCGAATGCAGGCCTTCACCGATGTTGGCGTAGAGCTCGAGCGCGCTGTCGGGAGACCAGGCGATACCAGCCTTCGGCGACAGCGCGCTGGCGCGTCGCCGCCCGCTGTTGAGGGGCTCGTCGCTCTTCACGGCGAAGCGGTGATGGTCGCTACGCAGCCCGAACTGTGCACGCAGCGTCGGCGTCAGACGCAGTTCCGCATCGGCGAAGAGGCCGACCGAGTACTGCGAGACGCTGTCGCGACGAATGTCCTCGAGCGGGGCGCGCGCGCGGCTGCGGGCGAGGCCGACTTCGTCGATGTCGTCGCGCCGGTAGTCCAGGCCGAGCTTCCACTCCAGCGTATCGCCCTGGCGGAGATAGGAAACATCGCCTCCCCGGTAACGGCGGTCGTCGAACTGGCGAAACTGGTCGCCGCGCTCGGGTTCGTCGAGGAAATAGGTGAAGTTCGACCACAGGTCGAGCCGGTAGTCGATCAGGTAGGCTCGGGCGTGCCAGCTGCCGTCGCCGACGTCGCGCTGCCAGCCGCCCGACAGGCTGTCGCGCGCCGACGTGCCGCCGAGCGTGGTGTCGATCGATCCGAGGCGGTCGATCAGGCCGGACTCGACGGCACGCAGCGGGATCTGGTCGGGGCTGTTCCATTCGTTGCGGTAGTGCATCGCCATGACGTGCACATCGCCCACCTCACCGCTGCCGCTCCAGCGAAGCACGACGTTGCGCTTGCCGACGTCCTCGTCGACGTCGCGCCAGGCGCCGTCGTGGTGCTGTCGCTCCAGCGCAAGGAGCAGGTTTCCGCTGCCTGCACGAGTGTCCGCGAGCAGGAGTCCGCGCGCGAATCCGTACTCGCCGGCCGCGAGTTCGGCGCGGTTGCCGTCGACCCGATCGGCGATCCGGAACTGTGCCGACCCCGCCGACGAGAAGTCGCCGACATCGGCGTGGTACGGGCCCTTTCGGTAGCGCAACGACTGGACCAGCTCGGGGATCAGGAAGTTGAGGTCGGTGTAGCCCTGGCCGTGACCGTGACTTCGCATGTTCACCGGCATGCCGTCGACGAAGCTGGCGAAGTCGGTCCCGTGGTCCAGGTTGAATCCGCGCAGGAAGTACTGGTTGGCCTTGCCGCTGCCCGAGTGCTGGGTGGCCACCAGTCCCGGCACGAACTCGACCATGTCGCCGCCACGCAGCATCGGCCGCGCGGCGATCTCGTCGCGGCTGATCGTCCCCTCGGAGGCGCTTCGCGCCTCGCCGATGGATTCGACGCGACGGCCGACGACCTCGATCCGATCCAGGCGATTCGGCGTCGGCGCGGCTTCGGGATCCTCGCCCCCTGCGATGCCGCTGAGCAGGATCAGGTGGGCTGCCAGCATCGAATGTTCCCCTCGGAATGGCGGGTGCGGTGAATGGACCTGCAGTGCATCCCGGCCGAAGCGGGCGATGGCCGCCTGCGGCGCCGCCAGTCACGCCCGCGCCTTCGCTGGGCCGATTCGCGACGACGGTCCAGCGCTGCGGGACCGGATGCGCCTATGCTTGGATCATAGGGGACCGCAGCGGGCGCGGACAGGGGCGCAGGCATGAGTGAACGCATCGTCGTGGCCGGGGGGACCGGCGTGGTGGGCCGGCGGATCGTCGACAAGCTGGTGGCCGATGGCGGTGCGCTGGTGGTCAGCGTGCAGCGGCGCGAGGCGTCGGCGACGCGGCATGGCGTCCGGGTCATCGTCGACGACGGCAGCGACGTCGACCGCCTCGCCCAGCGTCTTGGCCGGCAGCCGCCGCCGCTGGCCTTCATCTGCGCGCTGGGCACCACCCGCAAGGCGGCCGGATCGGACGCCGCCTTCGTCGCCGTCGATCGCGACCTGGTCGTGCGCATGGCGAGTGCCGCCCATGCCGTGGGCACGCGCCGCGCCGTGGTGGTGTCGTCGGTCGGCGCCGACCCCGCGTCGAAGAATCTCTACCTGCGCACCAAGGGCGAGATGGAGCGCGCGGTCGCCGACATCGGCTTCGAGCGTGTCGATTTCCTGAGGCCCGGCCTGCTGCGCGCGGCGCGCGACGAGTTCCGTCCCGGCGAGGCGCTGGCGCGCGGCGTGGCGCCGCTGGTCGATCCGCTGCTGCTCGGCGCGCTCAAGCGCTACCGGTCGATCGACGCCGACACCGTGGCGGAAGCGGCCGTGGTGCTGGCGACTACGGCGCGCAGCGCCGTCGTGGTGCACGAGTTCGACGATCTGTCCGAGGTGGTGCGGCGGGGCTGAGCCGGATCACGGCGGAGCCGCATCCCTCTACAGCGATCGCGTACGCCCGCCGTCGACCGGCAGGTTGACGCCGTTGATGTAGCCCGCGGCCGGCGAGGCGAGGAAGGCGATCGCCGCGGCAGGCTCGTGCGGCTCGGCGAAACGCGCCGCAGGCACCGTGCTGCGCATGCCGGCGGCGATCTCGTCCGTGCTGCGCCCGCCCCTCGCGGCGCCGGCCTGGATCAGGCCATCGAGGCGCGCGGTGGCGGTGAAGCCGGGCAGCACGTTGTTGACGGTGATCCCGTGCGCGGCCAGCTCGTGGGCCAGCGTCTTCGACCAGTTCGCCACCGCGCCGCGGATGGTGTTGGACACGCCGAGGCCGGGGATCGGCTCCTTCACCGAGGTCGAGATGACGTTGATGATGCGGCCGTAGCCCGCGGCGATCATGCCCGGCAGCAGCGCCTGCACCAGCACGTGCCCGGCCAGCAGGTGCTGGCGGAACACCGCGAGCAGGGCGTCGACCGGCGCATCCACCAGCGGTCCGCCCGGCGGACCGCCGCTGTTGTGGATGAGTATCTGCACCGGATGCGCGCTGGCCAGCGCGGCGGCCTTGGCCTTCAGTGCGTCGGTGTCGGCGGCATCGACGGCGATCCAGCCGTGGCGCTGCGACTCATGCGGCCGCGGCAGCGCGATCGAGGCCTCGCGCAGCGCCGACTCGCGGCGCGCCAGCAGGGTCACGTCGGCGCCGAGCTGGGCCAGCTCGATGGCCGCCGCGCGGCCGATGCCTTCCGAACCGCCGCCGACGAGGGCGTGCTTGCCGAGCAGATCGAGGTTCATGGCGTGCTCTCCGGCGGACGGCGGGCGAGGTGGGCGTCCATCAGGTCGGCCACTTCGACCTGCAGCGGCGCGCCGCCGGCGCGCAGGCCGGCGACTGCCCCGCGCACGTCGGCGGCGTCGTGGTGCTGGTTCATCTTGAACTTCATCTGCACCGATTCGACCACGAAGCGGAAGCCGATGATGCCGCGCAGCTCAGGCTCGAACTCGGGATGGCCGTGCTGCGGCTTCCACCCGGTGCCGAGCCCGCCCTCGTAGACCGCCGACAGCTCGCTGACGATGGCGCGCATCGTCTCGATGTCGTCGGTGGTTTCCAGCCGTCCCTGCAGATGCGCGACCGCGTAGTTCCAGGTCGGCACGCGGTCTTCCGGCCGCGTGTACCAGGTCGGCGAGATGTAGGCGTGCGGGCCGTGGACGATCAGCAGGGCCCTGCCTGTGTGGCGCGCCTGCGGATTGGGCCGCGCCCAGTGCCCGCGGATCTCGATCTGCTCGCCGTCACGGCGATACAGCACGGGAAGGTGGGTGGCCGTCGGCTGTCCGTCGGCATCGTTGGTCACCAGCGTGACGAAGGCATCGCGGGCGAACAGGCCGTCGAGGCGGGCGAGATCGGTTTCGGCGAAGCGGCGCGGAAGGTACATGCTCAGTGCCGCGACGGCCGCGTCTGGATCATCCGCTCGCGCAGGGCTTCGTCGTCCGCGGCAGTGGGCGGCGCGAGGCTGGCCAGGTCGACGCCCATCGCTGCGGCATCGTCGTCGTCCAGACCATCCAGCGCCACGAACTCGGCATCGAGCAGCGCGCCGCGCGCGCTGTCCTCGCTGTCGTAGCTGAGCGTGCGGCCGTCGCAGTCGAACACCTGCGCCGGGCCCGACTCGCTCACCCGCAGCCGCGCCCAGATCAGCGTGTTGCCCAGCGCGCGCAGCCACCACTGTTCGAAGCGCATGACGACCTCAGTACGCGTAGGGCAGCAGCACGCCGCCAGTCAGCACGCCGCCGATGATCGCGCACCAGGCCAGCAGCTGCGCCGGCGTGGCCAGCCCGGTGATCATCCGGTCGCGCGTCGCGCGGAACGCGCCGCCGAGGATCCAGCGGAGGAAGCTCGGCGCGAACGCGTGGCCACCCACCCGCATCCCGCGATCGCAGGCCTGCCGGTACGCCAGCGGCCCGAAGATCAGATAGCCCGCCACGCCGGTGATGGCCAGGCCGGTGCTGAACAGCAGGAGGAACATGGGGAGGAGGGGCATTGTTCGGTATCGGGTTGCGTGGTCGTCGGGTGGGGCTGACGGGGTTCGCTGGATCGCGGGCGAGTTCCAGTAGTCAGTTCAGTCCGGTAGTTCCAGTAGCCAGTTCCAGCAGCCAGATGAAGCTGGATCTCCGGCTGGCAGATCCGGCCTTCGCGCGACTGCACCCGGGGATCGAGGCTGGGAGTGGCGGTGTCTCACCGGCCACTGGAACTGGCTACTGGAACTGCCTCACGACACTGGCCACTGGAACTGCTCCAATCAGAACTCCGCCGCCCCCGGCGCGCGCGGATACGGAATCGCGTCGCGGATGTTGGACAGGCCGCAGACGTAGACCACCAGGCGCTCGAAGCCGAGGCCGAAGCCGGCGTGCGGGACCGTGCCGTAGCGGCGGAAGTCGCGGTACCACTGGTAGTGCGCCGGGTCGAGGCCGAACTGCGCCATGCGCGCGTCGAGCACGTCGAGGCGCTCCTCGCGCTGGCTGCCGCCGATGATCTCGCCGATGCCCGGCGCCAGCACGTCCATCGCGGCGACGGTCCTGCCGTCGTCGTTGAGGCGCATGTAGAAGGCCTTGATGTGCTCGGGGTAGTTCATCACCACCACCGGGCGGCCGACGTGCTGCTCGGTCAGCCAGCGCTCGTGCTCGGTCTGCAGGTCCAGGCCCCATTCCACCGGGAACTCGAACTTCTGGCCCGACGCCTGCAGCAGGCGCACCGCCTCGCTGTAGTCGATCCGCTCGAACGGCTTGGCGACGAAGGCTTCGAGCCGCTCGATGGCGTCCTTCTGCACGCGCTCGGCGATGAAGGCCATGTCGTCGGCGCGCTCGGCCAGCACGGCGCGGAACAGGTACTTGAGGAAGGCCTCGGCGAGGTCGGCGTCGGCGGCGAGATCGGCGAAGGCGATCTCCGGCTCGATCATCCAGAACTCGGCCAGGTGGCGCGTGGTGTGCGAGTTCTCGGCGCGGAAGGTCGGGCCGAAGGTGTAGACCTTCGACAGCGCCAGGCAGTAGGCCTCGACGTTGAGCTGGCCCGACACGGTCAGGAAGGTCTCGCGGCCGAAGAAGTCCTGCCTGAAGTCGATGCCGCCCTCGGCGTTCTTCGGCAGGCGCATCAGGTCGAGCGTCGACACGCGGAACATCTGCCCGGCGCCTTCGGCGTCGGAGGTGGTGATGATCGGCGTGTTGATCCAGTAGAAGCCCTGCTCGTGGAAGAAGCGGTGCACCGCCTGGGCGAGGCAGTGGCGGATGCGCGCGACCGCGCCGAACAGGTTGGTGCGCGGGCGCAGGTGGGCGACCTCGCGCAGGAACTCCAGCGAATGCGGCTTGGGCTGGATCGGGTAGGTTTCCGGGTCCTCGACCCAGCCGACCACCTCGACCGCCGACGCCTGCAGCTCGAAGGCCTGGCCCTGGCCCTGCGAGGGCGCCAACGTGCCGGTGGCGATCACGGCGCAGCCCGCAGACAGCCGCTTCACTTCCGACTCGTAGTTCGCCAGCGCCGCCGGCGCCACCACCTGCAGCGTGGCGAAGCAGGAGCCGTCGCTGAGATTGACGAAGGACAGCCCCGCCTTGGAATCGCGCCGGGTGCGGACCCAGCCGCGGACGGTGACTTCGCTGCCGGCGGCGACGCTGCCGGACAGCGCCTGCTGGACGCTGACCACTGCCATGGAGAACCTTCTCAAGCTGGACGGCGCCGGGCGCATCGGGGCGCGACGCCGTCGGGTGGGGGTGATGCCGGGCGGATTCCGCGACTGCGAAGCCGGCGAAACCGATCCGAGGGGATTGAAATCCGCCGCGCATGATAAAACATGGTGCATATCCGCTGCTCGCCCACGCCCCCATGGCCATTTCGCTCACGCCCGCCGCCGTCGACCGCGTCCGCCACTTCCTCGCCGCCACGCCCGGCGCCGCCGCGTTCCGCTTCGGCGTCAAGCGCACCGGCTGCTCCGGCTGGGGCTACCAGGTCGCCGTCGCCGAGCGCATCGACGCCGCCGACGCCCGCTTCGACATCGACGGCCTCGCCGTGGTCGTCGACCCGCAAAGCCTGCCGCTGGTCGACGGCACCGAGATCGACTTCGTCCGCCGCGGCCTGAACCACGAGTTCGTCTTCCGCAACCCCAACGCCCAGGCCGAATGCGGCTGCGGCGAGTCGTTCACCACCGCAGCCTCCTGACCACCCCTTAACCGGGACAGGTACCGTTATTTCCCCTTAACGGGGACAGGTACCGTTAATTCGTTCGGGGAGTGCGGGGAACGGGTCGTAGGAGAATTCCCACGCTGGATCGCGCCATCGGTGGATAGCTGGGCTCGGGCAACCTCGGGCAGCCTGTCGGCAACGCCCACGAGTTGCCGTCATGCCGCGTCAAGCGAGAATCGACCTCCCGGGATTCCCGGTGCACGCCGTCCAGCGCGGAGTGAACCGCGGTGCAGTCTTCGTCGACGATGCGGATCGGCGCCACTTCCTTGCGCTGATGGGCAAGTCATGCCGCGAGCACGGCATCGCCCTTCATGCCTACGTGCTGATGAGCAATCACGTCCACATGCTCGCCACTGCCTCCGCGGCGGGGGCGATGTCGGCCTGGATGCATGGACTGAACCTGTGCTACGCGCAGTGGTTCAACCGCCGCCACGAACGCACCGGTCCGCTTTGGGAGAGCCGCTTCAAGTCTTGCCTGGTCGACAGCGACGCCTACGTGCTGACGGTCCATCGCTACATCGAGCTGAACCCGGTTCGTGCGGGATTGTGCGATCGGCCCGACGCGTATCGGTGGTCCAGCGCGCGCGGCAACCTGGGGCTGCGTCAGGATGCGCTCCTCACGCAACATCCCACCCTCCACCATCTTGCGGACGACCCGGCGAGCACATTCGCGCGCTACGGCGAATGGCTCTCGATGCCGCTCCCGCCGGGCGATATCGACAGAATTCGCACCAGTACTCGCCAGGGACGCGCGTTCGGCGACCTGCGCTTCGAAGCCATGCTGGAGCGCACGCTCGGAAGGCCCATACGCTGCCGCCCCGCAGGTCGTCCGTTCAGCACATTGGCGGTCGCCGAATAACGGTACCTGTCCCGGTTAAGGGGAAATAACGGTACCTGTCCCGGATTTTTGGGCAGTACACTGCGGGCGATGCTTGGGGAGGGACCGCCGTGCGCCTGAAGTCCGTGCTGTTCGTGCTGCTGCTGAGTTTTGGCCTGGCTGCCGGGGCGAAGACGCCCGCCGAGGCTCTGCACGCGCTGTTCGACGCCGAATGGGAGCGCGGGCTGCGCAACAATCCGATCGGCGCGTCGTACCTCGGCGACTTCCGCTTCAACGACAAGCTTCCCGACATCAGCGCCGCCGCGCTCGAAGCCGATCGCGTCGCGACCCGCGCCGCGCTCGACCAGCTGCGCGCCATCGACCGCGCCGCGCTGTCGGCCGACGACCAGCTCAACTACGACGTCTTCGCCTGGCAGCTCGAGCAGTCGATCGCCGAGTCGGCGTTCCGCCCCGAGCGCATTCCGCTCGACCAGCGCGGCGGCATCCAGAGCTTCGACGAGATGCTCGAGCTGCTGCAGTTCAGGACCGTCAAGGACTACGAGGACTGGATCGCCCGCCTGCGCGCCTTCGGCACCTTCATGGACCAGACCATCGCCCTGATGCAGCAGGGCGTCGAAGACGGTTTCGTTCCGCCGCGCGTGGTGATGCAGCGCATCCCCGCGCAGATCGCCGGCCAGTTCGCCGACACGCCCGAGGGCAGCCGCTTCTGGAAGCCGTTCGCCGAGTTTCCCGACGGCATCGCCGAGGCCGACCAGACCCGCCTGCGCGACGCCGCCCGCGCGGCGATCGGCGAGGTCGTGCTGCCGGCCTACCGGCGCCTGCACACCTTCTTCGTCGACACCTACCTGCCGGCCTGCAGCGAGTCGGTGGCGGTGAGCGACCTGCCCAAGGGCGCCGACTACTACGCCCAGCGCGCCCGCTACTACACCACCACCGGCCTGTCGCCCGACGAGATCCACGCCATCGGCGTCAAGGAAGTCGCGCGCATCCGCGCCGAGATGGAGACGATCCGCCGCGAGGTCGGCTTCGAGGGCGATCTCGGCGCGTTCTTCACCCACCTGCGCACCGATCCGAAGTTCTTCCACGCCACGCCCGAGGCGCTGCTCGCCGACTACCGGGTGGTGGCGAAGAAGATCGACCCGGAGCTGGTCAAGGTCTTCAACGTCCGCAGCATCCCGCGCATGCCCTACGGCGTGCGGCCGATCCCCGACAACCTCGCGCCCGACACCACCACCGCCTACTACCAGGGCGGTGCCCTCGACGGCAGCCGCGCCGGCTACCACTACGTCAACCTGTACAAGCCCGAGACGCGGCCGAAGTGGGAGATGATGGCGCTGTCGCTGCACGAGGCCGTGCCCGGCCACCACTTCCAGTTCGCCTACGGCATGGAGCTGCCCGAGCAGCCGCTGTTCCGCCGAACGGCGTACGTCGTCGCCTACAGCGAGGGCTGGGGGCTGTACGCCGAGCGGCTGGGCTACGAGATGGGCCTGTACGACGATCCCTACGACCGCATGGGCCAGCTCGCCTACGACATGTGGCGCGCGGTGCGCCTGGTGGTCGATACCGGCCTCCACGCCAAGGGCTGGACGCGCCAGCGGGCGATCGACTACTTCATGGACAACGCGCCCAAGACCGAGCAGGACGTGGTCAACGAGATCGACCGCTACATCGTCTGGCCGGGCCAGGCGCTGGCCTACAAGATCGGCCAGCTGAAGATCTCCGAGCTGCGCGAGCGCGCCGCGACCAGGCTCGGCGCGCGCTTCAGCCTGAAGGACTTCCACGACGTCGTGCTGTCGACCGGCTCGGTGCCGCTGGAGGCGCTGGAACGCCGCGTCGACGCCTGGATCGCGGCGCAGGCCGCGGCGGGCTAGGGCGGGGCGAGGCAGGATCGCCGGCATGAGCGAACCGGCCCGCGACGGCTACTTCCTCGGCGACGGTCGCCACGACCACCGGCTGATCGCGGTCTACTACGCGATCGCCATCTTCATCCTGAGCGTGTACGGCGGTCGCGTCTGCCCGTTCATCGCCGGCCTGAAGCAGCTCGACGTCATCGGCACCTTCGCCGTCGCCTTCGGCATCGCCTTCGCGCTGAAGCTGGCCTTCGAATCGCGACTGATGCCGCGGGGCGAACCCTTCACCCTGTCGATCTACCAGTTCTTCATCGACTTCGGCCTGTTCCTGGCCGTGGGAATCGGCATCGCGCTGTACAACCACTACGTGCTGTCCTTCCCGCTGGAGTCCGGCGGCAAGGTGCTGGTCGGCTGCGCGATGTTCGGCATCTTCGCCGGCCTCGACAACGGCCTGCGCCGCGAACGCCGCACGCCGGCACCGCTGGCCACGCTCACCGTCGCGCCGCGGCGGATCTTCCCGATCACCGACCGCCTGTTCGTCATCTTCGTGGCGATCGCGCTGTTCACCGGCGTGGTCGCCGGCCTCGTCATCATCAAGGACATCGACTACCTGATCGCCCACATCGACGACGAGCCGCACGCCAAGCTGCGCCGTGCGGTGCTGATCGACATCGGCTTCGTCATCGGCGTCGTGCTGCTGCTGGCGATGCGCCTGCTGTGGAGTTACGGCAACAACCTCGCCTACATCCTGCGCCTGCAGGTCGCCGGTCTCGCCGACGTGTCCAGCGGCAAGCTCGACACCTTCGTGCCGATCATCACCCGCGACGAGTTCAGCCTGATCGCGGCCAAGACCAACCGGATGATCGCCACGCTGCGCGACGCCCATCGCGAGCAGGACGAGCTGTTCGCGGTCAGCCAGGCGCTGGCCACCGAGCTGCGCCTCGATCCGCTGCTGGCGCGCATCGTCGCCACCACCCGCGGCTTCGTCGGCGCCGACCGGGTGTCGCTGTTCCTGCACGACGCGCAGACCGACGAGCTGTGGGGCCGCATCGCCGAAGGCACCGACGAGGCGCTGCGCTTTCCGTCCGACCGCGGCATCGCCGGCGAGACCTTCCGCACCCAGCAGCCGGTGCGCGTCGCCGACGCCTACGCCGATCCGCGCTTCAATCCCGAGTTCGACCAGCGCACCGGATACCGGACGAAGAGCCTGCTCTGCGTGCCGGTGGAGGATCGCCAGGGCCGCTGCATCGGTGTCATCCAGGCGCTCAACAAGCTCGAGGGCGAGTTCAGCGACGACGACGCCCGCCGCCTGCGCGCCTTCGCCGCCCAGGCCGCCGTCGCGCTGATCAATGCCCAGCTGTTCGCCGACCTCGAACGCGCCCAGCGCTACAGCCAGAGCATCCTGCGCAGCCTGAGCAACGGCGTCGTCACGCTCGACGCCGCACTGCGCGTCGTCAAGGCCAACGCCGCCGCGCAGCACATCCTCGGCATCGACGACGGGGCCGTCGGCCTCCCGCTCGCCGACACGCTCGCCCCCGGCAACGACTGGTGGCGGACGCTGGCCGCGGGCGATGCGCAGGCCTACCTCGCCGAAGCCGAGATCGTTGGCGGCGATGGCAGCCGCCGCCAGGCCAACCTCACCCGCGTGCCGCTGACCGACCTCGACGACCAGCCGATCGGCTCGATGCTGGTGCTCGAGGACGTCACCGAGGAAAAGCGCGTGCGCAACACGCTGTCGCGCTACCTCCCCTCGCAGGTCGCCGAGCAGATGCTGGCCGACCCCGACATCAACCTCGGCGGCGTCACCCAGCACGCCACCGTGCTGTTCTCCGACATCCGCGACTTCACCACCATCAGCGAGCGCCTCGGCGCCCGCGCCACGGTCACCATGCTCAACGAGTACTTCTCGGCGATGGTGGAGGAGATCACCGCCCGCGACGGCATCCTCGACAAGTTCATCGGCGACGCCGTGATGGCGCTGTTCGGGGTGCCCTTCGCCGGCGAGTCCGACGCGGACAACGCCGTGCGCGCCGCCATCGGCATGCTCGAACGCCTCGACGCGCTCAACCGCATGCGCGCCACCCGCGGCGACGATCCGCTGGCCATCGGCATCGGCCTGTCCAGCGGCGAACTGGTCGCCGGCAACGTCGGCTCGCCCCGGCGAATGGACTACACCGTGATCGGCGACACCGTGAACCTTTCGGCGCGGCTGGAATCCAGCACCAAGCTCTACGGCGTCTCGCTGATCGTCAGCGACGCCACCCGCCGCGCCCTGCGCGCCGAGTACCCGCTGCGCGAACTCGACCGCCTGCGCGTCAAGGGCAAGGACGAGGCCGCCACCATCCACCAGGTCATGGTCGGCGACGAACGCCTCCCGCCCGACGCGCTCGACGCCTTCGCCCGCGGCCGCGCCCACTACGCGCGCCGCGAGTGGGGCAAGGCGGTGGAAGCCTTCGAGAGCGTGCTCGCCGCCAAGTCCGACGACGGGCCGAGCCTGATGTACCTGGAGCGCTGCTGGGGATTCGAGCGGAATCCCCCGGCCGCGGAGTGGGATGGAGTGTGGCCACCGCAGTCCTGAATGCGGGCGCGAGCTGACTGACGCGAAGCGCGGCCCTGTCGACGGGCGGACACGTTCGCCCCAGCCCGACGGATCAACGTGATCCGACAGCACAGTCCCGGCACTGCCCGTCGAAGACGCGAGGTGGTTATGCCCCCGTTCCGGAGGTGTAACGCGTTACGCTGGCGATTCCGAGACGTAACGAATTCGGTTCAGGCGCAATGTGTCCCGTCCGGTCGCGCGCGAGTCGATGATCGCGACCGCGATTTGCCTGATTGACGGCTTTCGATCGAGCACGGAGCATACGGTGCAACAGCCCGAATCCGAGGACCGAGCCATGGTATGCCCCGCTTTCGGGATCTACTTCTAGTTGGGCCGCAATATGATCCATCCTGAGGAGCTGGGAGGCACATGAAGAGCAATGATGTTGCAACCTTGACACCCACGCAGGTGGATCAGGTGAGGAGGCACTGGCACAAAGACTCCTCTTTCATTGGGTTTCCGAATGCGGAACGGGACTCTGTTCAGGAGAGTTGGCACGAGAGTCTGTTGGTGAAGCCTGAGTGGTTCGTGAAAGCCATGTCTGAGAACTGCACGGTAACGGTCGCGCGAAAAGGTGCGGGAAAGTCTGCGGTCCGAATAGCTAGCGCGGAGAAGCGTAAGAAGGAAGCAAAGACGCTCATAATTGATACATCCGCTGATGAGCTTGCGTCGTTCTACGCAGAACGACTCGCCAGGTCGGCGGAGCGGGGTTACGGAGCTGTCTCAGACTGGATGCAAATCTATGCTGAACTGATCGTCCGCCATCTTGCACGTGACATGAGCGGAACGCTGTTGACGAGCGACGACGACATTGCGATTCGCGCCTGGGCTAAGACCAAAGGAATTACGGAGCGCGATTTCGCAGAGCGAATTGTCGACGCCGTGAAAACTCTAGTTCCTTGGGCAAGAAATTTAGCTTCAGAAAACAATGGTCAAGAGAAGGGAAGCGACGAAAGAATAGCGCGCGTTGCAGCGGCATCAAAATTCGTTTTGTACGTTGATGACTTCGACAATCTTCAAGAAGAAGGAGGCGCCACAAGTGTCAGACTCGTCCGCGATGCGATTGAAGCAGCGGATCGGATCACACACGGCAACATGAATGGCGAAGTCCATTTGTTCGTGCGCCAAGATTTGTGGCTTAACATAAACCCCGGATGGCACTACTCAGACAAAGTAACTGGAGTAGTTCACTTGAATTGGGATGTGGGTGACCTCAGGCGCTGGACACAGCAGAGACTTCGTTTTGCCGTTGCCAAAGCGATTGATGTTGAGCCAAGCCGGGTCCGTGTGCCATTCGACGATATGTGGCACATTTTTTTTCCTACCGAAGTACGGCTGAAGAACAAGACGGAAAGTGATTCATTTAGCTACTTCGTCAGAAGGTCAATGTACACACCTCGAAGCTTGCGAAATATAATCAAGTTTGCGCTAGACGCCTCGGATAGATTGCCTGTGCCTGGATCAATTATTGAGGAGGCGGAGTGGAACTATTCGATAGATCAATTAGAGTTCTTGAAGACCGAGTTTGGATCGCTATGTGTGGGCTTGGACATTTGCCTTCAATCGTTTACCGGCAAGCCTCTGGAATGGATCGCTTCGGATCTCTATAAGCATCTCAGGGGACTGATCGGGAACGGACAGGTTAAGCTTCGTGGGGGCGTTTCTTTTGGCGAGCCGGATATTGCACTTGCGAGATTTCTGTTTCGTATCGGGTTCCTTGAAGTCCGTTATCCGCAAGAGAACCGGTATGAAGTGCGAGACGTGATGCGGCACCCAGATCATTGGAGGAGCGTCAGAACTGACGACGCAGTGCGCTGGGCAGTTCGCAGCGCCTTTTTCAACGGGTTAAAGGCACATGGGCGCTGAGTCGTTGCGGCCCAACTATGCGTTCGTTCAAGCGGACCGCGGGGACTGAGTTCGATGTTTCCTGATAGTTTTCCGGCGCGCGGCCGCTTAACGAGTAAAAAGGAGACCCCCCGCTCTTGCGGACAACCGCGCGGCCTCGAGGGCCA
>VFQU01001026.1_pt1 | contig 18582 bp, 11 predicted proteins | sample 3512311 | NCBI WGS metagenome assembly VFQU01 (sample SAMN10412377, study PRJNA504923) | tailings metagenome | isolation source: Relicate 3 Philex TSF3 active mining site | place: Philippines: Tuba, Benguet | collected 2017-08-29
CTGCGTCGGCTCTTGGCCATGGCCAGTGAGTTGGCCGCGCAACTGGAAGATTTTCTCAAGCAGTTCGCGAAGCGCATGGCCTCTGCATCGGGTTCGCCGGAGGCCGACATTGAGGCCGGCTTGACGGCGCTTCGCAACGGACTCAAGGAAGACGAGTTCCGTTACACTGTCGATTGTCTTGCCTGCGAGGGTATTTACGGCTCGTGAGCAAGAAACCCTACTGCGTAACCCAAAGCCAGGAAGATCTCACGGCTGCCGCCGCCTTCCTCACCAAAGCCGCTCAGTTTACCCCCACTCAACTGTTGGGTTTGCAGCGCTACCACGAAATCAGTCAGCGAGTTGGCGGGGTGGGCGTACCGGAGTTTGTCGATCGATTCCGGAAGGCGCGTGCCAAGGGTGAGCCCTATGAGGAAGCCGCTCGAGAACTGGCCGACCTGTGCCATATTCTGGGCTCGCTCGATGGCGCGATTGTACCGAGTTGCGAAGAGTATCTGGTGCGAAACCTTTGGCGAAAAGGGGCCACCGATGCTTTCGATTTCAACATGGGCATCTTTTATACCATCTACGAGTTGCGCCGGACGGGAATCTCGCCACCAGGAACCGTGGTCTTCACCGAAGTCGCCAGCGAACTGTTTGACCCGAGCGAAGCGGGTGGGCGCGTAGTCGATATTCTGGTCTACGCTCTCCCTCCCAATGCCAATCTGGCCACGTTGCGGCCGGACAACTTACAGCGCTACATCGTCAAAGTGGAGGTGAAGTGGTACAACCCAAAAACGCGGTTCAACAACTCGCACAACATACGGGAAATGGGCAATGACCTCAAAGAGGCTCTATTGCACCCGGAAGGGTTTCGCTACCTCCGGCTGGCCTTGCCCGCCAGCTACGACAACTTCCCTTCCGTGGAAAAGGGGTTGATGGATGCGTTTGCCGCCGAGTTCATTCCGGCTTGTTTAAATGATGAAGCCTATTTGCGGCCACTGGTGGGGCTCCCCGCGGGTACCAACATCATTCAGGCTAACGGGAATCCGCATCCGTTGGTGGAGGCATTCTTTGAGGCCAAAGAGCAGGAACTGATCAATTGGTTTAACGGCGGAATGCTGATGCTGATTCCAGACGAATTACCTTGATTAGGCGATCAGCGGCTTCACCACCCGGCCATGAACGTCGGTCAGCCGGAAATGACGGCCCTGGAATTTGTAAGTGAGCTGTGTGTGGTCCACGCCGAGCAGGTGCAGTATCGTAGCGTGCAGATCATGTACATGCACCGGGTCCTTGACGATGTTGTACGAGAAATCATCGGTCTCACCATAGGACATACCCGGCTTGAGCCCGGCGCCCGCCATCCACACCGTGAAACATCGGGGATGATGATCACGTCCGTAATCGTCCTTGGTCAGCTTGCCCTGGCAATACACCGTGCGGCCGAATTCCCCGCCCCAGACCACCAGCGTATCTTCAAGCAAGCCGCGCTCGGCGAGATCCTCAATCAGCGCCCCCGTGCCCTGGTCGGTATCACGGCACTGGTTGACGATCTGCTCGGGCAGATGATTGTGCTGGTCCCAGCCGCGGTGGAAGAGTTGTATGAAGCGGACGCCGCGCTCGGCCAGCCGCCGCGCCAGCAGGCAGTTGGCCGCGTAAGAACCAGGACGCCGCACCTCGGGCCCGTAACGGGCGAGCGTCTTTTCCGATTCCCCACTAAGATCCGTCAGCTCCGGCACCGAGGACTGCATCTGGAATGCCATCTCGTACTGGGCAATGCGGGTGGAGATTTCCGGGTCGCCCGTGGCGGCCGCGCGCAGACGATTGAGTTCATTCAGGTCATCGAGAAAGGCGCGGCGGGCGGGCCGATTGACTCCCTCGGGGTCTTTCAGAAACAGCACCGGGTCGCCTTGCGAGCGGAACTTGACGCCCTGATACTTGGTGGGCAGAAAGCCGCTGCCCCAGAGGCGATCATAAAGCGGCTGATCGGAAACATTGCCGGTGCCCTGAGAGATCATCACCACGAAAGCGGGAAGATTCGCGTTTTCCGAACCAAGGCCATAAGCCAGCCAGGAGCCGATGGAAGGCCGGCCAGCCAGTTGGAAGCCGGTCTGGAAGAAGGTCACCGCAGGGTCGTGGTTGATGGCCTCTGTGTGCAGCGACTTGATGAACGTGAGTCGATCTGCAACTCGCGCCGTATGGGGTAGCAAATCGCTCACCCACGCGCCGCTCTGGCCATGCTGGGCAAAGGAGAACTTGGAGGGCACCAGCGGAAAGCTGCTCTGGGTGGCGGTCATGCCGGTCAACCGCTGACCCTGGCGCACGCTATCAGGCAACTCCTGGCCAGCCATACGCTCCAGTGCGGGCTTGTAGTCAAACAATTCCAACTGCGACGGAGCGCCGCTTTGAAAGAGATAGATGACGCGCTTGGCTTTGGGAGCAAAGTGCGTCTGCGCGCCCATCAGTTGCTGTAGCGCGATACTGGCAAGAAATCCGCGGCGGTTCATCATTCGCGTGTAATGGCCTCATCCAGATTCAGAAGCAAACTGCCGACCATGGCATAGGCGGCCAGTTCCCGCGGGGCGATCGTACGGTCTCGCGGGGCTTCCCCATGCGCCAGCAGACTTCTGGCGGCCTGCTCATCCTGGGCGAAGCGGGCCCTTTCCCGGGCGAGATTCCGCTCGAGAATCGCAAGCTCCGCAGGCGTAGGCAGACGGCCAGTAACGCGGCGGAAACCCGCGGGCAACCCTTCCCGCAACAGGCGTTCGCCGAGTTTGCGCGAGGCCTCAAGGAAGGTCACGTCATTCATCAGGTTCAACGCTTGCAGCGGCGTGTTGGTGCGCACCTCGCGCACCGTGCAGGTTTCCCGCCCCGCCGCATCAAAGTTGGCCATGGTGGGCGGCGGCGCAGTGCGCTTCCAGAAGGTATAGAGACTGCGCCGCCAGAGGTCCTCCCCGCTACCGGTGACGTAATCGGCGCCGCCGCTGAGTTCCTTCCACAGTCCCGCCGGCTGGTAGGGTTTCACACTGGGGCCGCCCAGTTTTTCCACGAGCAGACCTGAGACATGGAGTGCATGATCGCGCACCTGTCCGGCATCCATGCGCAGGCGCGTCATCCGCGCCAGTAGCCGGTTTTCCGGGTCACGCGCCATTAGCTCCGCACTTGCGGCAGAGGACTGGCGATAGGTCTCCGACAGCACGATCTGCCGCAGCAGCGCCTTCGTGTTCCAACCGTTCTGCTGAAACTCGACGGCGAGCCAGTCCAGCAGCTCACGATGCGGCGGCACCTCACCCTGGGCCCCAAAATCTTCGGTGGTCTTCACCAGCCCGACGCCAAAGAGCATCTGCCAGAAACGGTTCACCGTCACCCGCGCCGTGAGCGGATGTTGCGGCGCCACCAGCCAGCGCGCCAGGCCCAGACGGTTGTTGGGCTCACCCGGCGGCAGCGGGCCCAGCACGGCAGGCACTCCCGGTTCCACCGGTGCGCCAGGGCGATCATATGCGCCACGTTCCAGAATGTATGCCTGCTTGGGCACGCCGGTTTCCCGCATCACCATCACGCTCGGAACCGTTTCTCGATACTCCTCCAGTGCCACCTCCGCAGCCACGACGCGCGCCCAGCGCACCTGCTCGACGGTTTCCAGGTATTGGCGCCGCTGCGCCACTTCCCCCTGGGCGGTACCCGCCAGGAAGGTGATCTCCAACGGCTCCAGCACCCGCAGGTAGATGCGGGCATCGGCCACGCCCGCCCCAAGTCGCAGCGGCTCTTTCACCACGAAGTCCTGGTTCAACTCATCAACGATGATCTTCAGCGGCTCCTCGCGGCCATCCACAAACAGACGCAGCCCGGATGCCAGTTTGGAGCCATCGTAAGTGAAGGCCACGTGATGCGTCTCGCCCGCCGAAAACTGCCTTTCGCTTTCTACGCGAATCGCGTCATCGAGCCAGCGCTGCACGAGTTCAATTCCAACCCGGCCATTACGCCAGCGTAAGGCAAAGCCCATGGGTTCTTCGCCGGGAACGGTTTTTGCAATCAACTCCCCATCCCGCACCGGGCCACGGGCAGCCATGGTGAAACGGTCGGTGTAGCTGGGGGCTGCTTTGTCCGCGGCAATCAGGCCTCGCGTTGGCTTCCAGTCCAGCGGGCCTTTGGCGAGTCCCGGCCGTAGCGCCGCCCGAGCCGCTGCTACCGCCTGTTCGAGTTCGCCGAGACGTTTCTGTTGAGTTGGCGTGGGCGCCAGTTCAAAAGGCGGCGTGTTGCCGTACTTGAAGTAGCGGCCGCGTTCACCGATGTTATGAAAGTAAGCGTATAGCTGGTAGAACTCCTTTTGCGTGAAGGGGTCGTACTTGTGGTTGTGGCAGCGAGCGCAGCCAATCGTGGAGCCCAGAAACACCGTGCTCATGGTCTCCACGCGGTCGGCGGCGTATTCGGCAAGGTACTCCTCGGCGATAATGCCTCCTTCGCCGTTTCCACGGTGGTTGCGCTGGAAGCCCGTAGCGAGGCGCTGTTCGAGGGTCGCGCCCGGCAACAGGTCACCAGCCATCTGCTCGACAATGAACTGGTTGAAGGGCTTGTTGGCGTTGAACGATTCAATCACCCAGTCCCGCCAACGCCACATCATGCGCTCGCCATCAGTCTGGTAGCCGTTCGTATCGGCGTAGCGCGCCGCATCCAGCCACCGCGCCGCCATCCGTTCCCCGAAGCGCGGACTGGCCAGCAACCGGTCCACAAAGGCTTCATACGATTCCCCACGCGCCACTTCTTCGGGCGCAGGCGCGAGGCCGGTCAGGTCCAGACTCACGCGCCGAAAAAGTGTCTCCCGCGCTGCCGCGGGTGATAAGGTGAGGCCTTCCTGTTTCAGCCGCGCCTTGACGAGCGAATCAATGGTTTCACCAGAACGCCGTTGGGGAGCCACATAGGCCCAATGCTTCTCCCACGGCATACCAGCCGATACCCAAGACTGCAAGGCTTGTGTTTGCCCCGTGGTGAGAGTGCGGCCAGTGTGCAGCGGCGGCATGCGGCGCGCCCGGTTCGTCGTGGCGATGCGCTCGAGAATCTTGTCGCCGGCCCCGGCCAACGCCTCCGGACTGTCCAGCCGCAGTCGTATGCCTTTGGCCGCGGCGTCCGGTCCGTGGCAGGCCCAGCACTGATCCGACAGGATGGGCTTCACCTCGGTGGCGAAATCCACGGCGAAAGCCGGCAAGGCCAGCAGGCTGAGAATAGCGTAGTGCTTCATGTCCCGAGATGGTGCACCCGGAGGGATTCGAACCCCCGACCCTCTGCTTCGAAGGCAGATGCTCTATCCAGCTGAGCTACAGGTGCACTCGATTCGTGAGTCTATATCAATTGGGTTCGTTTCGCCAGAATTGGGGCAATGCCCGACGGCGATAGAAAAGCAAACGGCGGCGAAGGATTCCTTCGCCGCCGCGCAATTCCAATGGGATGAATCTAGAGCAGGGCAGTCGGGCGCCGCTTCCAGCTGATGCCCTTTTCGGCAGCAATGCCTTCCACGGCCTGTATATGCGCGCCAGCCTGGGTGAGAATGTGATGCAGATCGTTACCGATGGAGATCAGCGTAAAGCCCTTGTCGAGGAACTCCGCCACGCGGGTGGTTCCGAACAGGAAGAGGCCGAGGATGACATTGTTCTTCTTCGCTTCACTGATCAGGGTGTTGGTGGCTTCCTGCAGTTCCGGGCTCGAGTACATTTCCGGAAACACGTACTTGTCGAAAAGCCCCATGGACATGCAGAGGTCATTCTGGCCCAGGAACAATATGTCGACACCAGGCACGGCCGCGATTTCCGCCATGTTCTTGATGCAGTCATGCGTTTCCACCTGCAGTGCCACGATGATGTGCTTGTTGGCGTTGGGAACGTAGCCGAGCAGACCTTCCTTGTTGGTGGCGCGCTGGGGGAAGTACACACTGCGGGTGCCCGCCGTGGGGTAAAGCGCCGCACTCACGGCCTGCCGGGCCTCATCGGCGTTATTGATGTACGGCACAAGAATGCCATCCGCGCCGAGGTCCAGCGCCTGTTGAATGCCCTGGCGGTCATCATAGCCAGAGACGCGCACCATCGATTTCGCGCCGCCGCTCGAAATGGCCGCCAGCATGGAGCTCAGCTTCTCGTAGCCCATGGGGCCATGTTGGGCATCCACCAGCAGCCAGTCGTAGCCGGAATGGGCCAGTTGCTCGGCCACGGTGGGCGAGGCGGAATTCAGAAAGAGGCCCAACTTGGGGGCGCCGCTGCGCAGTTCAGCTTTGAACTCCGCGCCAGTAAGCGTAGACATTGAGTGTTTTACTCTCCTCGAGATTCAGAATCAGGACAACTTTTCAAGGATATCAGCGCAGGGAAAGCGTGAGATATGCGCCAGGTGGAGTACGTGCATCGCCTACCCGCACCTCGATCGGCTGATTGGACGCCGGCAGCCCGGGTGGCACCCGGAAGTTCACCTGGTAGATCAACGAACCCGGGGAAAAGCCCGCGTAGAGCACATCGGAATCCGCCAACAATCTTCCGGCCAGCCGTACCTCGACGCGAGCATTGACGCGGGAAACCGCGCTGGCAATGGTGCCAGGGTTGACCGCCGGAGTCGTGGCTCCCAGCCCACTCAGGTAGACCGTAACCAACTCGCCGGGCCGCGCCGGACGCGCCAGGCCGTCGAGAATCGTGAGCGGCCCGAGGAATTCCTGATTGATGGCGTCCACCGCCGCGACGGGATTCTCTCCTGTCGGTGTAGCGGCGAAAAAAAAGAACTCCGGCGCCGCAGCCGCCACCGGTAGCGTCTCTGGCTCAGTGCGTTCTTCATCAGGCTGGCCGCATTGTTTGTGGACGCGAATGGTGGTGGTGGGTCCGGCGATTGCGGGCGCCACAACATTGAGCTGACCCGGGTAGGCATCCAGCATGAAGCCGGGCGTCGAATCAAAGTAAACACAGACACCTTCCAGCACCGTAGGCAGGCGATTGTTTTCGAGCATCGCGCGCCGGCCACGCCCTTCCGCCACAAAATCTGCCCCATAGAGGGACAGTATCGCGCCAGGCGCCACGGAGCGAATGCTGGGAATGGAGCCGCCCACACCTACCACTCCGCCGGGCGTGAGCTTGGGGTCGTTCCCGAGAGCGTTAGCAGAAAACTCCAGCGGCGTCCCCAGGCCTGTGGCTCGAACGCGTATCGGGCCGCTGCGAGGCCCCAGCGTGAGGCGCGTTTCCGCGACGCCGCTGGCGTTGGTGAGCATAGCCGCGGGTTGAACCGTAGCGGCGCCACTCTGCACGGCGAACTGAACCAGGACGTTGGCGATGGCCTGCCCGCCCGCCGTACGGGTGCGAACTCGCAGGGGGGCGCCCAGCGTTGTGCGCGTAGCGCCGGTTTGGCTGTCGCCGTCCAGGATTTCAAAAAGCGGCGGAATCACCAGCGGGCTGGCCTCCTGCGGGGTCAGGAAGAGGCACGAGGTGTTCGCCGCGGCCAGTTCGTGAAAGAGTGGCCGGTTCTGATAGCCGGAAAGATTCAAGCGGCTGCGCAGCCGCGTGCTGAGGGGGGAAACCGGGAAGCGGGCAATCCAGATTTCGACCCACGCCGCGGGAGTAGGTTCGCCCCGCGTGTACTGAAAGGCACGGCGGTTGACAGCGGCATTCGGCGCCAGTTCACAGGAGGCGGAGGAGTTGAAATAGCGGGCGGTCAGATTCGGGTTCGCATCCACCTCGAGCAGAAACGAGATCGCCGTTTCGAGCGACTTGCCTTCCACCGCCAGTGAATACAAATCATAGCCTTGAGCTGAGGCCGCTTCGGCCAACAGCACCAGACTCGCCACAGCGCGATTCGATTCCGCCAGGGCACAGGGCCCGCGCTGCGCTTCCATGGGCAGGCTGCCATCGGTGCGCATCTGATGCAATGCCAGCCAGTAGCGCTCCACTGCCAGTTGAAAGCTCTCGTCATCGCGCCGGTCAATCGCGCTCAAAGCCAACAACGACGCGGCTTCCGTCCCAGTGGCGGCGGGGTCGTTGAGCAGGGCGGGCAGCCGCTGCCGCAAGCCATCCACCCAACGGTTGATGCGGCTGCGCTGAGGCTCTGAGGTTTCTCCCCGCAACACGGGCCAAACCAGTAAAACCGGCCGCAGAAGCGTCATCAAGTTGGTGGGGTGCGCCGCGGCAAGCGCTTCGGCGGAGGCCCAGCGGTCAAGGTTGTCGCGCACCAACTGCGCCGCCAGCGGCGAGCCCGTGGCCAGATACTCACTTCCATGCCGCGCCAGCAACGTTGCAAAGCTTTCCACTTGCGCTTGCGCGGGGCAGGACGCCAACGGACGGCGTGTGCACGAGGCGTCCCAAACCGGCTCAGGCGCCGGACTGATCTGGCTGGCCAGAATCGAACCAAAGCGATTGGCGAACTCGCGAAACTGATTGGGGCTGAACAGTTCCCGGCCAAATGGTGGAGGCTCCACCAGCCGCAGATCCGCGGCATCCAGCAGTTCCGGCAGTGCTTTGGCCACCGCCCACACCAACCGCAGCAATTGCGCATTGTCTGGCAACCCGGCCGGGAAGGTCACCGTCTCCGTGCGCAGGTTCGCCGAGAACTGCACTTCTTGCTGAAAGGCTGGAACGTTCACGCCCGGCGCCAGATAAACCGGGTTCAGCTTGAGCACCACCAGATCGCTGCCACGGCTGCGGGATAGCCGGAAGCTGAACGAGGGCAACGAAAGCCCGTCGCTCAGGATGAAGTTCAGCCCCGTGACTTGCGCGTAGACTTCCTGATCCAGTTGCCCGCCAATCAGTGTCTCGGTTTCCGTGATGGTGCCGCTGAGGGAGGTGTAACGGATGGTGGGCGCTTGCAGGTAGTCAGCCCGGTTGGGGTTGGCCACGCAGAGCGGATTGCGTTGCGCCAGGGGGATCTGGTTCAAATGCGTGCGGCGGATATTGACGGGAAGCAGAGTAGCCGTCGGTTCCGTGATGCGATAGTCGCTCAACCGCAGGCCGCCCACCCGTGAAGTCTCGACATCCCGGCAACGGGCGGGGTCGCCTTCGATGCCGCAAATGCGGCCGGTCCGCTGCGCGAAGCCGGCGCTCAGACAGATGACGAGCAAGAGTAGTAAGCGCATGAGATGAATATGATGAATATACCGAAAGGCCTGTTACGAAAATGAAAAAACGAATCGCTCTTGGGGCGGCTTTTGCCGCCGTCTTCTCTCTGGGCTATGTGGCTGGCGTGGATGCCGCCCCCAAGCCCCATGTGTACGAATTGCGCACCTATGTCGCCGCACCGGGCAAGCTGGAAGATCTGAAAGCCCGCTTCCGCAACCACACCGTGAAGCTCTTTGAAAAGCATGGCATGAAGAATGTGGTTTATGGCGTGCCCATGGACGGTGAGTCGCACAACAGCACCTTGATCTACTTGCTTGAGCATGACAGCCGCGAGGCGGCCAAGGCCAGCTGGGACAAGTTCCGTCTCGACCCGGATTGGGTGAAGGCGCGTACCGCCAGCGAAGTGAACGGCAAGCTGACCGACAAAGTGGAAAGCGTCTTCCTCGAACCCACCGACTTCAGCCCGATGAAGTAAGCGCCTGATGGGCCATGGCGACGCCCCCTTCGCGCTCCGGTTGCACGATGGCGTCCACTCCTAGCCCGGCAAGTTCCACTGCATGCGGATCATTGATAGCGCGAGCAATGATCCGCAGCTTTGGATTAACCTTTCGTGCCGCATGAATCGCCATCTCCACGGCCATTTCATTCGGCATGGTCAATATCAGGGCGCGAGCCCTGTCCAGATGAGCGGCGTGTTGAATCTCGGGGCTTGTAATGTCTCCCCAGATGGCTTCGATCGAAAGGTCAGCCAAATCGGCGTAGCGCACATAGTCTGACTCCACGACAATCACCGGCGCCCCCGTTCCGTACAGTTCCAGCACCGCGCCCTTGCCACTGCGCCCGTAGCCACAAACCACCACGTGATCGCGCAGTTTGGTTTCCACCAGCGGCGCCATGGTGGCGGCTTCCTGTGTGCCCCGCCAACGCTTCCAAAGCCGGCCCAAGGGCAGCGCCAAGCCGCTCACCATCGGGGACACGGCCATGGTGAGAACAGTGGCCGTTAGCGCCAGGTCGTAGTTTGGCTTCGAAAGATCTCCTGAAGCAAGTCCGGCCCGCGCCAGCACAAAGGAGAATTCACCGATCTGACTGAGGCCCAGGCCTACAATCCACGGCGCCATATTCACATAGCCGAAAGCCCTCGTGGACAGGCCGATCAGCAGGGCCTTGCCAATCAGAATCGCCCCGATCAGCAACAGAATCGCCCCAATGTTCTGCACTAGAAATGCTGGCTCAAACAGCATCCCCACCGTTACGAAAAACAGCAGGCCAAAGATGTCCCGCAGCGGCACAATGTCCGATAGAGCCTGGTGGCTGAACTCCGACTCACTCAGGATGATGCCCGCCACAAAGGCGCCCAGGGCAAACGACAGCCCCACCGCATGCATCGCATAGCCAACGCCAATGCCCACCGCCACCACCGACACCAGAAACAGCTCGCGTGAGCCGAAGGCAATCACCCGCTTGAGCAGGCTGGGAAACACCCGCGTGCCCACAAAGTAGACCAGCGCGAGAAAGAACGCCGCAATGCCAATCGCTTTTGCCAACTTTCCCCACGCACCGTTAAGGTCATTCAGTTGCGGCAGAATTGTCAGCATCGGAATCACCGCGAGATCCTGCACCACCAACAGCCCAATCATCACTCGACTGGCCAGAGTCGCGGTCATGCCCGAGGCCGAAAGGGTCTTCAGCACCACCATCGTGGAGGAAAGCGACACCATCGCGCCCAGCCACAGCGCTTCTGTCATGGGCATCTGCAGCACGAAATGGAGCCCCAGCGCGGTGGTTCCGCAGGTGAGCAGAATCTGTATCGGTCCGCCAATCAGTGCCACACGCTTGACCGGGCCCAAATCCCGAAAAGAGATTTCGAGCCCCAGTGAAAACAGCAGGAGCGCCACGCCGATTTCCGCCAGCAGTTCAATGTCCTTTACCTGCCCAACGGTCGGTCCCGGAGAATGCGGGCCCACGATAACACCCGCCGCTACATAGCCGACCAGTAATGGCAAATTCAGCAGGCGCGCCACCAGGCCACCGACCAGCCCAGCGAGGATGATGAGTACAAAGTCTGAAGCAATTCCCAAGGTAAATTTACTTTCCTAAGCCAGCTTAACCAAAGGGGCTTCGACATAGAATGTAGGCATGCAGCGGGTTGTGCTAGCACTATGGTTCGCGACGGGATGCTGGGCGGTGGATTTCGCCACGGAGGTGCAGCCCATTCTGGCCAAACGCTGTATCGCCTGCCACGGCGGAGCGCAACAGATGGCGGGGCTGCGGCTGGACAACAGCAAGGACGCTCTGGCAGGAGGTTACTCCGGCGCCGTCATCGTTCCGGGTCAGACGGCTACCTCCAAGCTTGTGGATCGCATCACCTCAGCCAAAGACGGCTACCGCATGCCGCCCGCTGGGCCGGCGCTCAAGCCCGAAGAAGTCGCCGCCCTGAAGAACTGGATCGAGGCCGGCGCCGTTTGGCCCGCAGGCGTCACGCTGGGCAAAGCCACCACGCGGAAGAACTCGCATTGGGCATTCCAACCTTTGCTCGACGCAAAACCGCCAGCGGTGAAAAACTCCTCCTGGGCGCGCAATGGAATCGATGCATTTGTGCTGGCCAAGCTGGAAGAAAAAGGCTGGCAACCCGCGGCTGAGGCCGACAAACTCACCCTGCTGCGCCGCGTCAGTCTGGACCTCACCGGCCTGCCGCCGACGGCCGACGCCGTTCGCGCCTATCTCGCCGACACCCGCCCCGATGCCTATGAACGCATGGTGGAAGGCCTCCTGAAGAGCCCCCACTATGGGGAGCGATGGGCGCGTCACTGGCTGGACCTGGCCCGCTATGCCGACACCGACGGCTTCGAGAAAGATCTTCCCCGCCCCCATTCCTGGCGCTGGCGCAACTACGTCATTGACAGCCTCAACGCCGACAAGCCCTTCAATCAGTTCACTGTCGAACAACTCGCGGGCGACCTGTTGCCTGGCGCCACCCTCGAACAGAAAATCGCCACCGGTTTCCACCGCAATACCCTCATCAATCGCGAGGCTGGCGTGGCCCGTCAGGAAGATCGCTTCGAAGCCCTCGTCAACCGCGTCAACACCACTTCCACCACCTGGCTCGGCCTCACCATGGGCTGCTCACAATGCCACGACCATAAGTACGACCCCATCTCGCAGAAAGAATATTACGCCACCATGGCGGTCTTCTCGCGCAGTTGGGACACCGAGATCGATGCCCCCATGCCCGGCGAGTTAGGCCCCTGGCTGGCCGCTCAACCGGGCTACCGTAAGAAGCGCGAAGAGATTCTCAGTTCCGCTCCGGTCCGCGACTGGTTCGCCAAGTGGCAAACCAAAATGCGCGCCGCTGTGCAGAACCCTGGCGCCGATGGCGAATGGGACTTCTCCGTCACCAGCTTCCGCGTCATGTTTGACCACGCCGAAAAAGTCCTCATGCAGGACGAATCTCAGCGCACCGAACGGGACGCCTGGCGCCTGCTCTACTACTTCGTCAACAGCCCCAGTCACACCCTGCGCGAAGACAAGGCTGCCGCTGACAAACTGAAGGAAATTCGCGACCAGTGGCGCAAGCTCGAAGAAGAAACTCCCAAGCTCACCCAGGCCTATGTCATTGCCGACGACCCCAAGGCCGAAGCCCAGCGCATTGCCGTCCGCGGCGACTGGAAGACCCCCGGCATCCCGGTGGAACCCGGCGCCCTTGGCGTCCTGCCCGCTTTCCAGCCCGGCAACGAAAACCCGCGCCTTTCTTACGCCCGCTGGCTGGTCAGTCTGGAGAACCCGCTTACCCCGCGCGTCATCGTCAACCGCTTCTGGCAGGAGTTCTTCGGCCGTGGCCTCGTCAAAACCAGTGACGACTTTGGCACTCAGGGCGAAAAGCCCTCCCACCCCGAACTGCTCGACTATCTCGCGCGGCAGTTCCAAGCGGAAGGTTGGTCCATCAAACGCCTCCACTACGCCATCGTCACCAGCGCCACTTACCGGCAATCCTCCAAGGCCCGGCCCGACATCGCGGAGGCTGACCCCGACAATGCCCTCCTCGCCCGCCAACTCCGCTTGCGCCTGCCCGCCGAGAGCATTCGCGACTCGGCACTGCTCGCCGCTGGCCTGCTCAACACCAGCATTGGCGGCCCTTCCGTACGTCCGCCCCAACCCAAGGGCGTTGCCGAACTGGTCTATGGCAACAGCGCCAAGTGGGTGGAATCCACCGGCGCCGACAAGTACCGCCGCGGCCTCTACACCTTCTTCCAGCGCACCGCGCCTTACCCCATGTTGATGAACTTCGACGCCCCCGATATGGCCGTCGCCTGCAGCCGCCGCCGCACCTCCAACACCCCCTTGCAGGCCCTCAACCTGCTCAATGACCCCGTCTTCTACGAAGCCGCCCAGGCCCTTGCCTGGCGCATCGAAAACTCCGGCGCCACCACCATCGAAGACCGTATCCAGTTCGCCTATGAGCAAGTGCTCTCGCGCCGCGCCAACCCGCGCGAAGTCACACGACTCAAGCGCTTCCTCGACGAGCAACCCGCCGCTTCCGCTTACGTCAATCTGGCGCGGGTGTTGCTCAACACCGACGAATTCATTGTCCGGGAGTAGTCCACCACATGTTCAACCGCAGAAAGTTCCTCAATCAGTTCACCGGTGGCATCGGCACCATGGCCCTGGCTGACCTTCTCACCCGCGACGGCTACGCTGCGGGCCCTGTCAATCCGCTGGCCCCCAAGAAGCCCCACTTCCCCGGCAAGGCCAAGCGCGTCATCTACATGTTCATGGAAGGCGGCCCCAGCCAGATGGATCTCTTTGATCCCAAGCCCGCCCTCCAGAAGTGGCATGGCCAGAGCCTCCCGGAAAGCTTCACCAAAGATCTCAAGCTCGCCTTCATCAAGCCCAGTGCCGCCGTGCTCGGCAGCCCCCGCGTCTTTACCAAACACGGGCAGGCCGGCATGGAATTAAGCGACTACATCCCGCATATCGCCGGGCAGGCCGACAATCTCTGCCTGGTGCGCTCCATCCACACCGAAGCCTTCAACCACCACCCGGGCCAGTTGCTCATGTTCACCGGCTTCACCGTGCCCGGCCGGCCCACCCTCGGCGCCTGGACAGTTTACGGCCTGGGTAGCGAAAGCGAAAACCTTCCCGGCTTCGTCGTGCTCAGCTCCGGCGTCGGCACCTCGGGTGGCGCTTCCAACTTTTCTTCGGGCTTCATGCCCTCCACCTACCAGGGCACCCAGTTCCGCTCTGGTGGCGACCCCATCCTCTATCTGTCCAGCCCCGAAGGCGTCGACCACAAGTCCCAACGCGGCACCCTCGACGCCATTCGCGACCTCAACCAGGAGCGCTACAACGAAACGGGCGACGAGGAAATCTCCTCCCGCATTGCCGCCTACGAACTCGCCTACCGCATGCAGATGGCTGGCCCCGAACTGGTCGACTTCTCCAAGGAATCCCAGGCCACCCTTGACATGTACGGCATCGGCAAAGAACCCACCCACCAGTTCTCCACTAACTGCCTGCTGGCCCGCCGCCTCATCGAACGCGGCACCCGCTTCGTCATGCTGATGCACGCCTCCTGGGATCAGCACACCAATCTCAACAAAGGCCTCAAGGCCAATTGCGACAAGACCGACCAGGGCACTGCCGCGCTCATTGCCGACCTCAAGCAGCGTGGCCTCCTTGACGACACCCTCATCGTCTGGGGCGGCGAATTTGGCCGCACCCCCATGCAGGAAGTCCGCAACATGCAGGACCCAGACAATGCCGGCCGCGACCATCACCCCAACGCCTACTCCATGTTCCTGGCTGGCGGTGGTCTCAAGCGTGGCGCCGTGATCGGTGAAACCGACGAACTCGGCTTCACCATCACCAGGGACCCCGTTAGTGTTCACGATCTCCAGGCCACCATCCTGCACTCCCTTGGCTTCGATCACACCAAACTCACTTACCGCTTCATGGGCCGCGACTTCCGCCTCACCGACATCCACGGTGAGGTCATTCACAAGATGCTAGCCTGAGGGCCATGCGCATCTGGCTTGTCCTCCTGGCCGCCTTGTGGCTGCCTGGCTGCCGCAAAGCCGTCCCAACTGCGGCGGTGCCCCCGGCCCCCACGCGCAGTTGGTTGGACCTCGCCCCCGGTTGGCGGCTTCGCACCGTCGGGCCCGTCATGGCCGGTAATCCAGACGCCCCAGCCTTCACCAGTGAGCCAGCCACGCTGAACGGGCAGAGCCTCAACATCACACTCAAGGCTTCGCCAAACCTCTTGGGCTTTGAAACCTTCTACTACTCGCTGGAGGCCACCCGTCAGGGCGAACTTTCACTACGCCTCACCTCTGCCGTACAGACGATCGACGGCAAAGAGCAGCCCCATCCTGCCCCCCAGCCCACTCTGCGGATTCCCCCGGGCGCCCGCTTCGCCCGCCTGCTCTACCTGCTGCGCGCCAGTTCCACTGATCACAACATGGCCATTCTCGCCGCCGCCACCATAGCCGATCTCACGCGGCTCACCATGGCTATTCAGGCCGACCCCACCCAGTGCCGAGACTTCTGCCAGTGGGTTCCGCCCCGCGTCGCTTTGCGGGCTGAGAAACAGCTCAACGGGAATTGGATTCCTGTCGAACCCTGAGCCACCCCACCTACTCGCTCGGCCGGTAGAAGAACCGGTGCACAATCGGCAAATGGTCAGAGAACCGTTCCTTGATATCGGCTAACATCTTCCGGGCCACCGCCCCCTTCAGGTGCCCTGCCTTGGCTAGCGTCTCCTGTATGGGCTGCCACTGCACGGCCTTGCCCACTTCTCCTGCCTTCGGCTCAAACTCACCCGACAGCGCCAACACACTCAGGTCAATCCGCGAAACGAATTTCGTGCTCTGATTCGCCAGCCACAGATACGAAAAGTCCGTCTCATCATTGATCTCCCGGAACTTGGCTTTCCCCTCATCCTCCAGCTCATGAAACGGCGCCCAGCTTTCGGCCGCCGAAGGCGGCGCGTTGAAGTCCCCCAGGATGATCACATCCCCATCCACCGCCGTGGCCTCTTCTTTCAGCCACCGCGCCAGCACGCCAGCCGAATGCCGCCGCTGTTCGACACCATCTTCCATCGCCTTCAGATGCACCCCCAAAGCCTGAAAGTCGAACCGGTGCTCGGCCCCGCGCATTTCGTAATGCCCGTAGAGCGGCGTGCGTTGTGCGAAGGCATCCTTGCCATCGGGAGTCTTGTGCTGACCTCGCGGAAACAGATCCTCCACCTCCCCCTTGGCCCGCAGAAAGTCCCGGTCCCACATCATGGCCACCCGCTGTTCGCCCCCCGCACCGGCATACTCCACGCGGTAATCCCCATAGCCACCTTCGGTCAATGCGTCGGCCACCGCATCCATCACCCCCGGCTTGCCCGCGCGCGTCGGCCCCGCCACTTCCTGAAACACGAACAGGTCCGCGTTCAGCATCTTCAGAATCTCTACCACCAGCCCGAAGCGCTGCTTGTCCTTCGGCGCGGACTTGGCCGCTCCGAACCACTCGATGTTCCACTGCACAATGTCCAGATACTGGTCCGTGCCACGTGCCCACTCGGGCACAAACTTTTCCAGCGCGGCCGCCAGATTGTCATTGTCTGTCGTCAGGACGGCGTTACGCGCCGACAGGCGGTGCCGCGCGGAAGTCTTCTTCGCAGGTGCTTTGGCCATGAGGACCACAGTATAGACAATTCGCCCGACTTAGTCGATCCCCAACAAACGGGTGCAGTAACGGGAAAACTGCCCCGGCTGCTGCAGTAACCAGAAATGCCCGCCCGGGAAGATCACCCGCTCAAACCGGGCGCGCGTTTCTTCTTCCCAGCGATCCATGGCAATTTCTTCCTGACCGCTCAACGCCACCAATGGCACATCAAGTGGCGCCTCCATCGCATAATCATGAGCCGCGAAAAGCCCGCGATCCCCCACCGCAACTTCACCGCGCACCCGTCCGCGCGGCGCCGCGCAACTGCTCACCACCACGCCCGCCAGCCCTTCCACATTCCGCCGCCGCAATTCCCGCGCCACCTCAAAGGCCAGCCCGCCGCCCATCGAATGTCCCGCCAGCACGAAGCGCTCTCCCGGCCCGGTTTTCGCCGCCACGCCGGTAGCCAACTCCTCCACCCAATGCCGGAACGTCGCCGGCAGCGGCTCCGCATGACGGTCTTCCCGGCCAGCCAGCATGGCCGGCACCCAGCGCACCCCACCAAACTCGCGCAGAAAACTCCACGCCTGCACGCCTGCTTCCGCCCACGGCAGCAGAAACACCCGCGGCCCTTCACCCCATTCCACCGGAAAGCATCGTTGCCGCCGCGCGCGCGCATACTGCTCCAGTCGCCGGGCCAACAGCCGCCGCTTGACCGGGCTCAGGGCGGGCGCCGCGGTGGCCACTGCCGGCCTTGGCTGCCGCAACACCTGCCGCAGCACCTGCTCGAATGCTTCCACCGTGGCCGTCTGTGCGTAATCGCGCGCCGCGGCAAGCCCCATGCGGCTCACCTCCTCCCATCGCTCGGGCGATGACAGCACTTCCCCCAATGCCGCGATCCACGGGCCCGCATCCTGTGCGGGCACCTCCGCTACTGGCGCCATCTGCTCGCTCAACCTCGACTGGTAATGCCTGATCTCCTCCACCGGCAGCACGTAGGGCACCCCTCGCATCGCTTCCGGTAAACCGCCCGTATTCGCTGCCAGCACGGGCACTCCCCGCCCCAGGCTTTCCTGCACCACCCGGCCCCACGCCTCAGCCCACAGACTCGGCGCCAGCAACACCCGCGTACGCCGCAGGATGTCGCTGATGTCATCAGCCCGCGCCATCTCCACCACATTCGCCCGCCGGGCGAGTTCCTCCCGGTCCTGCGCCGTCGTGTTCCAGCCGGCCACGTAGGCAAATCCATGCTGGGGAAATGCGTCCGCCAGGGCGAGGAAGATCGCAATCCCCTTCAAATCACCGGGGTTGATCATCGTCACAAACTCATTGCCATACCGGCCCACCACCGCGGGCCGCGCCTCATCTGGTAAGGCAATCGGCGCATGCACCGCATCCAGCCCAGCGTGCTCGCGGCAGTAGCGCGCCACATATTCACTCACCGTCACCACCGCGTTCAACTGCTTCAGGCGCTCGGTGCGGCTCTCACTGCGGCTCGACGCCGCGGGCCCGAAGGGTAGCGCAATCGGCGCACGCACCAGATACACCACCCGGCCCACCCCGCTGGCCAGCGCTGCCTCCAGCAGCAGATGCGCCGGGTCGTCCGTGGAACTCAGAATCACGTCAGGCCGGAATTCGCGCAGCTCCGCCTGCAACATTTCCCCCAACGATTGTTCTCGCGTTACCGTGCGCACTTCAACACCCCTCAGCTCATAGCGATGTCCCTGCTCACCCCACGGAACTGTGTCAATACCCCGTTCCGCCAGGCTCTGCTGGTGCGCGGCCGCCGCTACCGCCCCAAAGCTTTCCAGACGCGTGAACACTCGCACTTGATGCCCGCGCGCCACCAGCGCCTCCATCAACAGACGGTTCGATTTGTCGCCGC
>VFQU01001029.1_pt1 | contig 18507 bp, 21 predicted proteins | sample 3512311 | NCBI WGS metagenome assembly VFQU01 (sample SAMN10412377, study PRJNA504923) | tailings metagenome | isolation source: Relicate 3 Philex TSF3 active mining site | place: Philippines: Tuba, Benguet | collected 2017-08-29
GACCGCCGAGCCCATCTATCTGACCCAGAGCTTCGTCTACGACAGCGCGGCCGCAGCGGACGCGCGCTTTTCGGGCGAGGAGCCCGGCTTCGTCTACAGCCGGTACGCAAACCCCACGACGCAGATGTTCGAGGAGCGGCTGGCCCTGCTGGAAGGCGCCGAGTTCTGCCGCGCCGTGGCCAGCGGCATGGCGGCCGTGCACGTGGCGCTGACGGGCCTGTTGAAGGCGGGCGATCATCTGGTGGCCGGCCGGGCCCTGTTCGGATCGTGCAACTGGATCGTCTCCCAATGGCTGCCGCGCTTCGGGATCGAGACCACCTTCGTGGACGCGACGGACCTCGACGCCTGGCGCGCGGCAATGCGGCCAAACACGGCGGCCGTGCTGCTGGAGAGCCCGGCCAACCCGCTGCTCGAGATCACCGACATTGCCGAGGTGGCCAAGATCGCTCACGCCGCCGGCGCCAAGGTGGTGGTGGACAATGTGTTCGCCACCCCGCTGTTCCAGAAGCCGCTCGAACTGGGCGCGGACATCGTCGTCTATTCGGCCACCAAGCACATCGACGGCCAGGGCCGGGTTCTGGGCGGCGCCATCCTGGGCGGGCGCGAGCTGATGGAGGAGGCCTATCGCGACATCCTGCGTCACACCGGCCCGGCGATCAGCCCGTTCAACGCCTGGGTCCTGCTCAAGGGCCTGGAAACGCTGGACCTGCGGGTGCGCCGCCAGAGCGACACGGCGGCCGTCCTGGCCGACCTGATCGGCGGCCACGGCAAGGTCAGCCGGGTGCTCTACCCGGGCCGCGACGACCACCCGCAGGCAGCCGTGGCGCGCAAGCAGATGAGCGGCTTTGGCAACCTGATCGCCTTCGACCTCGGTTCGCGTGAGGCGGCATGGCGATTCCTCGACGGGTTGAAGCTGGTCGACATCTCCAACAACCTGGGCGACGCAAAGTCGATGGCGACTCATCCGTCCACCACCACCCACCGGGCCATGCCCGAGGAAAAGCGGCTGGAAATCGGCCTTACCGAAGGCTGCGTTCGCATGTCGGTGGGGCTGGAGGACGTGGCGGATCTGAGCCGCGACCTGCAGAGGGCCCTGGACGGCGCATGAGACCCATCTACAAGCGCGGATCGAAGACCAGCCCTGTCTACGAGGCCCGCACGCGGGACGTCGTGGTTCGTGTGCGGGCGGACTATGCCCCGGGCCAGTCGGACCCGCTCGAGAACCGCTACTTCTGGACCTACACCGTCGAGATCGAGAACCACGGCGCCGAAACCGTCCAGCTGGTCTCGCGCCGCTGGGAGATCACCGACGCCCGCAACCGCCGCGAAGTGGTCTCCGGCTCCGGGGTGGTCGGCGAACAGCCGATCCTCAAGGGCCGGGAAGCCTTTCGCTATGTGTCCGGCTGCCCGCTGGAAACCCCCTCGGGCGCCATGCGGGGGACCTATCAGATGGTCACCGACGACGGCGATGTCTTCGAGGCCGAGATCCCGGAATTCTCGCTGCACCTGCCGGGGGCGGCGAAGGCGCTGAACTAGCGCCGGCTAGCCCGCGCGTCAGGCGGCGTCCGGTTCCAGCTCGTAGACGCGGCTGCAGTATTCGCAGGTCACCCGCACCTTGCCGTCGGCCTCGACCATGTCGGCGCGTTCCTCGGCGCTGAAGCTCTGCAGCACGGTGGCGATGCGGTCCTCCGAGCAGCGGCAGAAGGCCTTGAGGGCCAGGGGCTCGAACACCCGCACGCCATCCTCGTTGAACAGCCGCCACAACAGGGTTTCGGCCGGCAGGGTCGGGTCGATCAGTTCGTCCTCGCCGGTGGTCTGGAACAGGGCCTGGGCGCGGAACCAGGCGTCCTCGGTCGAGCCGCGGGCGTCATCCGAGGCGATGTTCTGGATCATCACCCCGCCCGCCCGCCAGGTCGGTCCCTCGCCGGTGTCGACCTGGCCGACGGCCAGGCGGATGCGGGTCGGGGTCTGCTCGGACTGGGCGAAATACTCCTCGGCGCAGAGGGCCAGGGTCTCGCCGGCGATGGAGGTGACGCCCTGGTAGCGGTCCATGTCCGCGCCCTGGTCGATGGTCATGATGAAGACGCCCTTGCCCAGCAGGGTTTCGGCGCCCGGGCGGGCGAAGCCGCCGCTGACCTCGGCCAGGCGGTCAGGGTCGAACCGGCAGTAGCCCCGGAAGGCGCCGGTGGTGTCGTAGTCGCAGACGACGTAGCTGACCGGGCCATCGCCCTGGGCCTGGACGATCAGCCGGCCCTCGAACTTCAGGCTGGAGCCCACCAGGGCGGCGAGCGCGCAGGCTTCGCCCAGCAGGTTGGCCACGGGCTCGGGATAATCATGGCGGGTCAGCACCTCGTGGATCGAGGCGCCGAGGCGGGTGATGCGGCCGCGCACCGGCCAGCCTTCGATCTGGAACGGGGCGACGAGATCGTCGGCAAGGGGGGTCTGGGTCATGAGCCGCCCTAGATAGGCGATCGGGCGGCAAATGCGAGGGCCGGGCTGTATCCGGGCGGCTCGGGTCTGTTGTATTTTGACAGCCGGTCGTTGTCGTCAGGCGACCGCCAGACCCGCGCTAGCGGGTCCGGTTGTCAGTTATCGACATAGGGGCGTCAGCGACCCTTCCACTGCGGCGCGCGCTTCTGGGCGAAGGCGAGCGGGCCCTCGACGAAGTCTTCCGACCGGAAGAGCGCCGCGACGGCCGGAAGCTTGCCCTGGTCGCGGATGGCCGATTCCAGCGAGGGAGCGTCGAGGCCCTGCATGACCGCCTCCTTCGAGGCGCGGATCGACATGGGGCTGCACTCGGCGATCATCGCCGCCCATTTGCGGGCCTCGTCCATCAGCTGGTCGGCGGGAACGACGGCGTTGACGAAGCCCAGCTGCTCGCCCTCGGCGGCGCTGACGCGGCGGGCGGTGAGGATCATGCCCATGGCCCGCTTGAGGCCGATCTGGCGCGGCAGGCGGTGCAGGCCGCCGGCCAGGGCGGCGAGGCCGACCTTGGGCTCGGGCAGGGCGAAGACCGCCTTCTCCGAGGCGAGGATGAGGTCGCAGGCCAAGGCGATCTCGAAGCCGCCGCCCATGGCCACGCCGTTGACGGCCGCGATCAGCGGCTTGTTGAGGTCGAAGCGGCTGGTCAGGCCGGCGAAGCCCGACGGCGGGCTGCCCATCTTGCCGCCGCCGGCCTGGTGCTTGAGGTCGTTGCCGGCGGAGAAGGCGCGGTCGCCGGCCCCGGTGACGATGCCGACCCACTGGTCGGGATCGGCGGCGAAGGCGTCGAACGCCTCGTGCAGCTCGAAGTGCGCCGGCGAGTGCAGCGCGTTCATGACGTCGGGCCGGTTCAGGGTGAAGATGGTGACCGGACCTTCGCGGTCGACCTTGATGAACTCGTAGGCCATGAGGCTTCTTCCTGGTTGCTTCCCGTGGGGGAGTCGAGCCACCCCTTCCCCGGCGTCCGTCAACCGATGACCGACAGGCCCGTGCGGTAGCGCTTCCAGTTCTCGACGTAGTGATGGGCCGAGGCCTCGAGGACGCGGGCCTGTTCGGGGCTGACCTCGCGGACGATCTTGCCGGGGGCGCCCATGACGACGCTGTTGTCCGGGATCTCCTTGCCCTCGGTGATCAGGCAGTTGGCGCCGATCAGGCAGTTGCGACCGATCTTCGCGCCATTGAGGATGATCGAGCCAATGCCGATCAGCGAGCCGTCGCCGATGGTGCAGCCGTGAAGCATCACCAGATGGCCGACGGTAACATTGGCGCCGATGTTCAGCGGAACGCCGTAGTCGGCATGAAGAACAGAGCCGTCCTGGATGTTGCTGTTCTCGCCGATGGTGATGGTGTCGGTGTCGCCTCTGGCGGTGGCGCCCCACCAGACGCTGGCATTCTTCTTCAGGATGACGCTGCCCATCACGGCGGCATTCGGCGCGATCCAGTATTCGTCCTCGGCGGGGAGAGTCGGACGGCGGTCGCCCAAAGCATAAGCAGTCATCCGTGCACCTCGTATATTCGAAATAGCGGCTTGCTTAACCGCTCATAAACCACGTTAGCATCATCCTAGTCGGGCGATTCGAGAGGGCGTCAAAAACTCTCTCCGATCCCGCCGCGGCCGGCTCCTCGGCCCCGGACTCCCGACGACGGAGACTTGGGTGTCGCATACTGTGTTCCGGCGGACGATGCCTCCGCCCCTGTTCGAAGACGCAGGCCCGCCGGGCCGCACGCGCGACCATCACTCCGTTCCTCTGTCCCAAGGGCGAGCCTTCATGGCGTCGCCCTTTTTTCTTGCCCCCATGGAGGCTTCCCGATGACCAAGCGAGCCCTGAAGCGGATGGCGCGTGAAGGCGCCTTCGATCCCGGTCAATTCGCCGACGACGCCAAGGTTCGGCGCCTGCCGGTGGGCGCCGGGTGGTCGCCGCTGGGACAGAGTCAGGACGACAGGGACCAGGGGTACCTCAAGACAATAAAGCCCAAGTCGGACGGCCAGGCGCAGTTGATGAAGGCCATCGACGAGAAGAGCCTGGTCCTGGCGCTGGGCCCGGCGGGCACAGGCAAGACCTACCTGGCGATCAGCAAGGCGGTCGAGGCGCTTGAGGCCGGAAGGGTCGGGCGGATCGTGCTGTCGCGTCCGGCGGTCGAGGCCGGGGAATCGATCGGCTTCCTGCCCGGCGACATGGAGGACAAGCTGGCCCCCTACCTGCGGCCGCTCTACGACGCACTGTCCGACCGGCTGTCGATGAAGCGGGTCCGGGCGCTGATGGCCGAGGGGCTGATCGAGATCGCGCCGGTCGGCTACATGCGCGGCCGCACGCTGAACAACGCCTTCGTGGTCATCGACGAGGCGCAGAACTGCACCTACGTGCAGCTGAAGATGCTGCTGACGCGGCTGGGCTGGCATTCGACCATGGTGGTGACCGGCGACCCGGCGCAGTCGGACCTTCTGCCGGAACTGTCGGGCCTAGCCGACGTGGCCAATCGCTTCGAGGCGCTGGCCAATGTCTCCGTCGTGCGGCTGGGCGACCGCGACATCGTGCGCCACCCGCTGGTGGCGGAGATGCTGGGGGTGCTGTAGCCCGCCCGGGCCGGCCGTCGCGCCTGCAGGAGCGACGGCCGGCTATTCAGCGGACCACGGATTGAGCACCGTGAGGTTCCAGGCTTCGAAGTCGCGCGTATTTCGTGTGACCAGCGTCAGTCCGTGGACAATCGCTGTCGCGGCGAGGAAGCCATCCAGAATAGGGGGCGTCACGCCGCCGATCTGCGCCTCTCGGCGAAGCTTGCCCCAGGTGATCGCGACCCTGACATCAATGGGCAGAAGGCGCTCGCCGAACGCATCAGTCAGGCCAATCATCCATGATCGCAGAACATCGTGGGCCGCCGTCCCGGCGCGCTTCTCCATGCCGTAGGCGATCTCCGCCAGGCTGACGGCGCTGAGAAACATCTCATCGTCAGGACAATCCTCGAGCCAGGCCAGCGCGCCCGCGTTGGGACGAGCCTTGGTCAGCTCCGATATCGTCACGGTATCGAGCAGGAAACTCAGAGGACATCGCTCCGGAGAGCGCTTTCCTTGCTGCGGCCGAACAGGGCCTCCGCCTCATCGTCGGTAAAGAGCCCGCGCACCGACGGATCGAACAGCACCTTACGAACGGACTCCGCCCGCGCCTCTCCGTTCAATCGGGCATAGGCCTCCGCCGACAGGACCACGACGGCCTCCCGGCCATTTCGGGTGACACGTTGGGGGCCATCGGACCTGGCCCGATCAATGACCTCGCCAAAGCGTGCCTTGGCGTCCGCGGCTGTCCAGCTTCCATCCGGCATGGCTTTGCCTCCATTCGGGGCCACTATGACTGAATTGGACACTTTAGACAATCATTGCGGACAGGGCGAAGCCCGTCGCCAACTCAAGACTGGTCGCGCCCGCTCCGGATGCTGAACCGCTCGAACCAGGGCTGGAAATCGGCCAGGGCCAGGTCGCCGACCGCCGAGCGGGCGCCGGGGTCGAGCCGCCCTCCCTTCGCCTTGCGGACCACCAGGGCGGCGGCGGCCATGGCCGGGATGTTGGGCCCGTCATTGCCCTCGGCGATCAGGGCCCAGCGCGCGGCAGCCGGCGCGCCATCGGGACCCAGTCCCCGGGCCTCGACGAACATGCCGCCCCGGTCGGCGCCCCAGGCGAGGCGGACCTTCACGGCATGGATCAGGGGCGCGAGGGCCAGCAGCGGGATCGGGACGCCGGCGCGGATCAGGCGGGCGAGACCGACCAGCAGGCCATGCAGCAGCTCGGGCCGGGGGCCCGCGCCGAACCAGACCGACCTCAATTCCGGCCAGAGGCGCGGCAGCTCCACCAGATCGGGTGTATCCACGGCGGAGAAGAGGACGCGGCGCAGGCCAGGCCCGCCCGGCGGCAGCATGTCGGCGCGGCGGGTCTCGCACAGGCCGCCGATCTCGACCGTGCCGCCCTCGCGCAGCAGGCGGACCGGGCGGCCGGCATAGCTGGCGATGGCCTGGATGACGGTCAGGCCGACATCGGCGAAGGGCGAAGGGGCGATGCCGGCGCTGATGGCGTGAACCGCCCGCCAGCCCGGCGTCAGGGCGCGCACGACCGCCCCGGTCAGGGCCGGGCAGGTGCTGGCGCCGGAAATAACGGCGACGCCGGCCGCGCGGGCGGCGGCGTCCAGGCCGGCGATGCCGGCGACAAAGGCCGTGCCGTCGGCAAGGTCGAGATAGTCGACGCCGGCCTCAATGCAGGCGGTCGCCAGGCGGTAGGGCGCATCGCCATAGGCCTGGAAGGGACCGGTGCAGTCGACGACCAGCGCGGCGCCGATCCCGGCCAGTTGGCCGGCGGAGATCGTGCGGCGGTCGAGGACCAGCGGCTCCAGCCTCACGGCCTCGGCGTTCTGGCGGGGGTCAAGACCCTGGATGAAGCGCTCGGCCTTGCGGCGGGAGCGTCCGGCGATCAGCAGGGTCAGGCCCGGCTCGCCGCGCAGCATGCGCGCCAGCCGGCCGCCGAACACGCCATAGCCGCCGACGATGAGGACCTTCATCCTCGCGGGATCCGCCGGGAGGGGCCGGAGAGTCGGCTACTCGAGGTCTTCGGCCAGGATGGCCATTTCGAACATGTAGGAGCCGTCTTCGTCCTCATCGACGTAGATCACGCCGATGAACTCGCCCTTCAGCTCGACCTCGGCCGAATCCTTCTGCTTGCGGGCCTTCACCGCGATGTGCGGGTTGCCGAAGGTGCGCTTCAGGTGGGCTTCGATTTTCTTGATTTCAGCGTCGTCCACGGGGGCGCTCCGGATACTGGCAGGTCGTCGGGGGGTTGGCGCGGACCCTAGTCAGGCGCGCGCCCAAGGCAACCCCAAAACGGCCGCCCCCGGTGTTGATCAGATGACGTAGTCGTAGACCGCGTCGGCCAGGGTGTGGTCCATCGTCCGGGCCGGCTCCTCGCAGGTCGGGCAGTTGACCAGCCGGGCAGGCACGCCGGCGGCGGTGCAGTGCGCGGGCACGGGCTTGAGCACCACCGAGCCCGAGGCGACCTTGGCGTAGTCGCCGACGGTGATGTTGCCCAGCACCTTGGCGCCGGCGCCCAGCAGGACGCCCTTGCCGATCTTGGGGTGGCGGTCGCCGCGTTCGGCGCCGGTGCCGCCGAGCGTCACGCCATGCAGCATCGAGACGTCGTCGCCGACCACGGCGGTCTCGCCGATGACGATGCCGGTGCCATGGTCGACGAACACGCCGGACCCGACGCGGGCGTTGGGATGGATGTCGACCTGGAAGATCTCGCTCATCCGGCTCTGAAGGTAGAAGGCCAGGGTGTCGCGGCCATGCGTCCACATCCAGTGGGCGACGCGGTGCGTCTGCAACGCCATGAAGCCCTTGAAGAACAGGAACGGCTGGACATAGCCCTTGCAGGCCGGGTCGCGCTCGAACACCGCCCGCAGGTCGGCCTCGGCGGCGGCGATGATGGTCGGGTCGGCCTCGAAGGCCTCCTGGGCGAACTCGCGGGCGCTCATGGCGCGCAGTTCCTGGTCGCCGAGCTTTCGGGCGATCTGGTAGCTCAGCGCGTCGGCCAGCCGGTCGTGCGACAGGATCACCGAGTTGAGCAGGCTGGCCAGAGCCGGCTCGGCGCGAGAGGCGCGTTCGGCCTCGTTCCGCAGGGCGGCCCAGACAGGCGGCGCGACCGCCGGCTCGACCACTTCCAGATGCTTGGCCATCCCTCGGCCTCCCTTTGTCGGGCCTACCCTAGCACAAGTCGGCCAAGTTCACCCTCAAGCTCGCCCTTTGTCGCCATATGGTGAGCCCGCAGCAGCATCGCCACCGTCAGGGCGTCCTCGATATGGCCGCCCACCGCCGCCTCGAGCGCTTCGGCGAACGGAACCCTGACAACGGCCAGGTCCTCGGTCGGATCCGGATCGGCGTCGACGGCGGTCAGGCCCGTGGCCAGATAGCCGAACGCGCGTTCGTCGGTGACGGAATTGGACAGCTGCATCCGCAGGATCAGCCGCCAGTCGGCCGCCTCGAGCCCCGCCTCCTCGCGCAATTCGCGCCGGGCGCCCTCAAGCGGGTCGCCGTCGACCGCGCCGCCGCCTTCGGGGATTTCCCAGCTGTAGCCGAGCGGAAAGCGGTTCTGGCCGACCAGGGTGACCGTGCCGTCGTCATGCAGCGGCAGGACGGCGATGCCGTAGTTCTTGAAATGCACCAGGCCATAGATGGCCGGCGCGCCGGTCGGCGCCTCGGCGTCGAACTCGTGCACCGAGAGCCAGGGGTTGTCGTAGACCACCCGCTCGGCGCGGCGGATCCAGGGGCGGCCATGGGGCCGCAGCCAGTCGGGTTTGCCGGTCATCGGGCCGCCATCGTTGCGCCGCAGGGATCGGCGTCTTAGACCATAGAGGCCGCAACCCGAAAGCCGCGCCATGAAGGCCACCGCCGCCACCTTGATCACCGCCGCCCTGGCCGCCTGCGCCCTGACTGCGCCCGCGCAGGCGGGTGAAGCGCCGCTGAGCCGCGACGCCCTGCTGGCGATCGCCGCCAGCGAGCAGGCCTGGTGCAGCGAGTGGCGCCCCAGCGACGGCAGCTGCGCCGACATCGGCTTCATGGAAAGCCTGCCGGACGGCCGGCTGCGCCAGACCTACCGCTTCCGCCTGACCAGCGAGCCGGACCTGGAGGTGGTGATGCAGGAGACGGTGGCGCTGGAGGACGGCGGGGTCTGTTCGGTCTTCCGCTTTGACGCGCTGGATGTGGTTGTCCTGATGGACGGCCGGCCGGCGCCGATGGAACAGGCGCTGGGCATCAGCCTGCTGATCCAGTCGTCGATGAGCGAGTTCGAGGGCAAGAAAACCTGCGAACGCTACACGCGCGATGAGGAAACCGGCGAGGTGCGGGCCACGGTGACGCTGGACGGCGAGCGGGCGCCGACGCTGGATTCGACCTACAGGCTGATCCCGCTGGACACCCGGGTCCACCTGCGTCCGGTCGACGAGGGCCCGGACATGGAAGCCCAGACCACCTGACTGTTCCCGATCCCGGAAGGCGATGCCCGATGAGTTCCGTTCTGCCCGCCGCGCCGCTGTTCGGCGATCCCCTGCCCGTTTCCGCCTCGCCGGCGGTGCTGGACTTTCTGGCGCGGCGCCGATCGGCCTCGGCCCTGACGCTGTCGGCGCCGGGACCGGACGCCGACCAGCTGGCCGACCTGTTGCGGGTGGCGGCGCGGGTTCCCGACCACGGCAAGCTGGCGCCCTGGCGGTTCATCGTCGCCGACGGCGAGGACAAGGCGGCGCTGACCGGGCGGCTCGAGGCGGCCATCGCGGGGCGGCCCGACGCGGCCAAGCTGACCGCCAAGCTGGGCAAGCTGAAGGTCCCGCCGACGGCGGTGTTCGTGGTGTTCAGCCCCAAGGCCGGCGAGATCCCCGTCTGGGAACAGCAGCTCTCGGCCGGGGCGGTGTGCGTGAACCTGCTCTATGCCGCAGGCGCAATGGGCCTGGGCGCCAACTGGATCACGGACTGGTACAGCTATGACGCCGAGGCCATGGCCATCATTGGGCTTGGCGAAGGTGAGAGCCTGGCCGGGGTGATCCTGATCGGCCAGGCCCAGGAGGCGCCGGCCGAACGCGCGCGGCCGCACGTCGAGGGCCTGGTGACGCGCTGGACGGCGGGGTAGCGCGGGGGGACGCCACTACGCAGCTTGAAGAGTCTTCAACCCCTCATCCGGCGCTTCGCGCCACCTTCTCCCGCAAGGGGAGAAGGAACAGCTCGCGGCGGCTGAGCGTCTGGTGGCGCGTCGCCGGCTAGCCGCGGCCGCGATAGGAGGCCACGCCCTGGTCGGGGACCCAGAGGCCTTCGGGCGGGGGGCCGCTTTGCCAGAAGACGTCGATCGGGATACCGCCGCGCGGGTACCAGTAGCCGCCGATGCGCAGCCAGCGCGGCTGGGCCGTGTCGAAGATGCGGCGGCCGACGGCGACGGTGCAGTCCTCGTGGAAGGCGCCGTGGTTGCGGAACGAGGAGAGATAGAGCTTCAGCGACTTGGACTCGATCAGCCAGTCGCCGGGCGCATAGTCGATGACCAGATGGGCGAAGTCCGGCTGGCCGGTGACCGGGCACAGGCTGGTGAACTCCGGGGCGACGAAGCGGGCCAGATAGAGGGTGTCGGCCTGGGGATTGGGCACGCGCTCGAGCACCGCCGCCTCGGGGCTGGCGGGGATCTCGGACTGGCGGCCCAGCTGGGACAGCTGCATTTCTTCCATCGGCGGGCGTTTAGACCCCCTGCCCGGCGGCGACAAGCGGGGCGACGCGCGCTATCAAGCCCGCCAGTCAGCAGCGGAGACGGACAATGGCGGGCAAGGATTTCGACGGCTTTGTGGTTCTGGTCACCGGCGGCTCGACGGGCCTGGGCCGGGCGATCGCGGTGGAGACGGCCAGCCGGGGCGCCAAGGCGGTGATCGTCAACTACGCCAGCAGCAAGGACGAGGCCGCCGAGACCGTGCGCCTGGTCGAGGCCCAGGGCGCCCAAGGCATCCTGGCCCAGGGCGACGTGGCCGATGACGCCGCCTGCCGGACCATCGCCGCGGCGGCCGAGCCGTTCGGCCGCATCGACGCCCTGTTCAACAACGCCGGCATGACCAAGTTCGCGCCCAACCACGGCGACCTGGACGCCCTGACCAGCGACGACTTCCTGCGGCTGTATTCGGTCAACGTCGTCGGCGCCTTCCAGATGGTGCGGGCGGCCCGCTCGCTGCTGGAGGCGGCGCCGCAGCCGGGCGCGGTGGTCAACACCAGCTCGATCGCCGCGGTGACCGGCATCGGCTCTTCGGTGGCCTATGCCGCCTCGAAGGGGGCGATGACGACCATGACGCTGTCTCTCGCTCGGGGCCTGGCGCCGAAGATCAGGGTCAACGCCGTCTGCCCGGGCTTCATTGATACGCCCTGGTTCGGCAAGTCCATGGCCGGCGACACCGTCGAGCGCATGCGCCAGGGCGTGATCAACTCCACCCCGCTGCGCGCCGCCTCGACCGCCGAGGACATCGCCGGGGCCGCCGTGTTCCTGGCCGCGCCGGCCTCGCGCCATGTGACGGGCGAAACCCTGCTGGTGGACGCCGGCACCCATCTGGGCTTCGCCTCGATGAGCATGCGCTAGGGGCGGGCCGATTCCTGAGGCTTTGACGCCGCCCTTATGTCGGCGCCGACGGCGCCGAATGGACAGGTAATCGCCTTCATGCGACATGGGATCGCCGCGATTCAAGGCGCCTGACCTTCCAGGCGCCTTGTTTTCAGGCAGCTTGCCGCGCCGCAGCACGAGTCCGGCCGCCGGCCTTCGCGACCCGGGAACCGTTGCATCATCCTTGCGGTGACCTTCGGCCGGAACGTCGGGGGCGTGGCCGACGGCCTGGGCCCGTCCGGCGACAAACATAAAGGGGATAACGATGAAATTCTGGAAGATGGCGCTGTGCGCCGCGGCCGCCTCGGTCGCCATGGGTGGAGCGGCCTTCGCTCAGGAAGAGGACGACGGCCTGTCGCTCTCCTACAACGTCGGCGTGGCCAGCGATTACGTGTACCGCGGCGTGAGCCAGACGGACGGCCCGCAGATCTTCGGCGGCGTCGACCTGACGGCCGGCGCCATGTACGCCGGCGCCTGGGCTTCGAACGTCGACTTCGGTGACGACACCGACGCCGAGATCGACATCTACCTCGGCGTGAAGCCGGAGCTGGGCGCGGTCGGCCTCGACCTGGCCGTCATCTACTACGGCTACGTCGGCGAGCCGAAGGGTTCGGACTACGAGTTCGTCGAGCTGAAGGCGGCGGCCTCGGTGCCGATCGGCCCGGCCAGCGTCGGCATCGGCATGTACTATTCGCCCGACTTCTTCGGCGGCATTGGCGAGGCCTTCTACTACGAAGTCAACGGCGGCTGGACCATCAACGACAAATGGTCGCTGAGCGGCGCGGTCGGCGAGCAGACCTTCGAGGTCGGCGGCGACTACACCACCTGGAACCTCGGCGTGGCCTGGGCCCCGATCGACTACCTGACCCTGGACCTGCGCTACCACGACAGCGACCTGGGCTGCGGCAACCTGTGCGACAGCCGGGTGGTGCTGACCCTGAAGTCGGCCTTCCCGTAGGAAGCGGTTTTCCCTGCGTATCAAGGGGATTGTCGGTCGGCCCCTCCTCCCTGGGCCGACGTGACGGAGGGCCGCCGCGAGCGATCGCGGCGGCCTTTCGCATTTGGGGGCGCTGCGGCCGCCGCCTCGACACCCCCGCCCGCGAGCGATAAGCGAAGCGCATGGAGAGTTTCGCCGACCTGATCGCGCCCGTGACGCCGGAACGGTTCCTGGCCGACCACTACGGCAAGGCTCCGCTGCACATTCCGGCCGCCGATGCGCGCCGCCGCGCGACGCTGGACTGGACCAGCCTGAACGAGATCCTGTCGGTCTCCAGCCACTGGACCGAGCCGCGGCTGAAGCTGTTCATCGAGGGGCGGCGGATCGCGCCCGAGCACTACTGCGACACCGTCCAGACGCTGGATGGCGAGATGCGGCGGGTGAACCCCGGCAAGGTGCGGGTCTTCCTGTCGATGGGCGCAAGCCTGGTCGCCAATGCGACCGAGACGCTGACGCCCGGGATGCGGCGCGTCGCGCGGCTGCTGGAGCGCGAGTTCCTCGGCCTGACCAGCGCCAACATCTACTGCTCGTTCGGCGGCCGGCGGGCGTTCAACAGCCACTATGACAGCCATGAGGTGTTCGCCCTGCATGTCGAGGGCGAGAAGGTCTGGCGGCTGTACGAGGGCCGGGCGGACAATCCGGTCGGGCCGCCGCCGGAACGGCCGGACATGCAGCAGATCCTGGATCGCCAGAAGGGCCGGCTGATGGCCGAGGTGACCATGCGGCCCGGCGACCTGCTGTACATCCCGCGCGGCTGGTTCCACGACGCGCTTGCCAGCAGCGAGGCCTCGCTGCACGTCACCTATTCGGTCGAGCCGCGCAACGGCCGCATGCTGTTCCGCCTCTTGGAGCAGGAGGCGATGAACGACAGCCTGTTCCGCGACTACCTGCCCCGGGGGGACCTGGACGGCGGGGCGGCGCTGGCGCGGCGGCTGGGCGAGCTTGGCGAGCGGCTGCAGGCGATCCTGGCCGATCCGGCCTTCCGCCAGGAGGTCGCCGAGGTGCAGCGCGGGGTGTTCGGCGAGCTGTCCGAATACGGCCTGCCGGCGGTCGGCGCGCTGGAGGCCTGGGACGTGCTGCCCCGGCGCACGGAGCTGGCGCGCGGGGCCGAGGGCTGGGAGCTGCGCACCGAGCGCGGGCCGATCCCGGTGGGGTCGCTGCACAAGGCGGCGAGCTGGATCCTGACCCGGCCGGCCTTCACGACGCAGGAGCTCGCCGCCTGGTTCCCGCAGGCGGACGAGGCGGCGCTGCGGGCGCTGGTCGAGCGGCTGGCCCAGGGCGGCATGATCGCCCGGCGCGGCTGAGCCGCAGCGTCAGTCGAAGCCGACGAACACCACCGCCTCGTCGACCGACTTGCGGTTGGAGACCACGGCGTTGGCCGGGAAGCTGTCGTCCGGATAGCCCATGGCGACACAGATCATGATGACCTGGTCGTCCGGGATGCCGGCGTGCTCGCGGACGACCGGCGACTGCATGATGCCCTGGCTGTTGATCACGCAACCGAGGCCGCGCGACCAGGCGGCGTTGACCAGGGCGTTGGTGACCGCGCCGCAGTCGAACGGGCCGATGTCGCCGCCGTGGATGACGCGGTCGTAGGTGACGACGATCGAGACCGGGGCGTCGAACTGACGAAAGCCGCGCAGGACCCAGTCGGTGCGCTGTTCCTTGTTGTCGCGGGCGATGCCCATGGCGGCGAAGAGCTGCTTGGCGATCTCGATCTGGCGCTCGCGATGGACGCCGGCGTATTCGCCGTGGCTGCGGAACTCGCGCGAATGCGGCACGCCGGCGAGGTTGCGCTCGGTGTTGCCGGCGCGGATGCGGTCCAGCACCTCGCCGCCGACGACGTAGAAGTTCCACGGCTGGGTGTTGAGCGACGAGGGCGCGCGCATGGCCAGGGCGATGACGTCGCGGATCACCTCCCGGGGCACCGGATCGGGCTTGTAGCCGCGGATGCTGCGGCGGCCCATCACCACCTCGTCGTAGGTCATGGCGCTGTCGCCCATCTGTCCTGGTCCCTCTCTGACGCGGGGTCCCCGCCCCGCTTCGCCTCTGTTCTAGATCGCCTGCCGCTAGGTGAGTCCCGCCCGATCAGAGCGCGAAGGGAAACGAGGTGACGCTCTTGACCGTCTCCTCGACGCGGGGCGTGCGGTTGACCGGGGCGGCGGCGCGCTGGGGGCAGAGGCTGCGCTCGCAGATGCGGCAGGCAGGCCCCACCTCGACCACCGGCGGGTCGGACAGGTTCAGGCCCCGCGCGTAGGACAGGCTGGCGGCGTGCTTGAGCTCGCAGCCCAGGCCGATGACCAGCTCGTCCTCCAGCCCCGCCAGCAGGCCCGCGACGCGGCGCACCGTGCGGGCGAAGGTGAAGTAACGGGCTCCGTCGGCGGTCTCGATGACCTGGGTGACGATGCGGCCCGGCGTCTTGAAGCTGTCGTGGATGTTCCAGCGGGGGCAGGTGCCGCCGAAGCGCGAGAAGGGGAACGGGCCGTTGGAGTAGCGCTTGGACACGTTGCCGGCCGCATCGACCCGGACCATGAAGAAGGGGATGCCGCGCTCGCCCTGGCGGCCGAGGGTGGTCAGCCGCTGGGCCGCCTGTTCGAACGAGATGCCGAAGCGGGGCCGCACCGCCTCGATGTCGTAGCGGGTCGCCTCCAGCGCCTCGAGGAAGGCCTCGTAGGGCATCAGGATGGCGCCGGCGAGATAGTTGCCGAGGAACACCTTGAGCTGGCGGCGGGTCGTCTGGTCGGGCGGGGCGAAGCGGTCGGCGACGCTGTCCAGCACCTCGGGCGCCTCGAGCAGGCCAAGCTGATAGGCCATGGCGAAGGTGCGGCTGGCCGGCGCGAGGGTCTCGGACAGCATCAGTTGCTTGCGGTGATGGTCGAAGCGATGGAGCGTGCCGCTCATCACCTCGCGCGGCAGGACCCGGACGCGGACGCTGTGGGCGCCCTGGAGCCGCTCGCGCAGGGCCGGTGCGGCGTCGCGGGTGTCGGCGCGCAGGCCGCGCAGGATGCGGGCGGCGGTCTCCTCGAGCTCGGCGAAGTGGTTGCGCTGGGCGACCACCAGGTCGCGCACCCAGTCGGTCGGCGTCAGGGCCGGGCCGCCGTCGCGGCCCTCGAAGGCGCCCAGATCGATCATGCTGCCGCGATCGAGATAGGCGCGGTAGAGCCGCACGAAGGCCTCGGCCACGTCCGGCGCGCCCTCGGCGACCTCGGCGATCTCGTGCCGGCTGATCGACAGGTCGGCGAACATCCGGTCGGCCAGCACCTCCTCCAGCCCCGCCCCGCCGCCCGGCTCGTCGGCCGAGAGGGTCCGCAGGTCGAGATCGTAGGCCTCGGCCAGCCGCAGCAGCACCTGGGCCGTCACCGGCCGCTGGTTGCGCTCCAGCAGGTTCAGATAGCTGGCCGATACCTTCAGGGCCTCGGCCATCGAGGCCTGGGTCACGCCCAGGTCGCGGCGCAGGCGCTTGAGGCGCCCGCCCAGGAACAGCTTTTTGTCAGCACCGGCCATGCTGTCGCTTTGTCACAACTTTACAAACCTGACAATGTGAAGAAGTGACAAATCAGCTTCAATAGGCTCGCCTCGCGCCGCGCCCCGCCGCAACGTCAGCCCCGACAGAGTTCAGCCTTTTGTTTCGGGACCCGACCATGAGCCAGCGCAAGACCTACGCCGAACACCGCCAGGACCTCCTTCGCCGCTACCCCGAAGGCGTCACGCCCGGCGGCGTGGGCGTGGACGACATCATCCAGCTGAAGATGCAGAACACCTTCAACACCCACCTGGATATCGCCCGGGAGATGGCGGGGGTGATGCGCGCCGACATGGCCGCCTACGACCTGGACAGCAGCAAGTTCACCCAGTCGCTGGGCTGCTGGTCGGGCTTCCACGCCCAGCAGATGATCAAGTCGGTCAAGCGCCTGCGCGGCACGACCAAGGGCGCCTATGTCTATCTGTCCGGCTGGATGGTCGCGGGCCTGCGCAACCGCTGGGGCCACCTGCCCGACCAGTCGATGCACGAGAAGACCGCCGTCGTCGAGCTGATCGAGGAGATCTACGTCTCGCTGCGCCAGGCCGATGAGGTGGCGCTGAACGACCTGTTCAAGACCCTGCGCGAGGCCCGCAAGGCCGGCGACGAGGTGGCCGAGCGCGCCGCCATCAAGGCCATCGACGAGTTCGAGACCCATGTAGTGCCGATCATCGCCGACATCGACGCCGGCTTCGGCAACGAGAACGCCACCTATCTGCTGGCCAAGGAGATGATCAAGGCCGGCGCCTGCTGCCTGCAGATCGAGAACCAGGTGTCGGACGCCAAGCAGTGCGGCCACCAGGACGGCAAGGTCACCGTGCCGCGCGAGGACTTCATCGAGAAGCTGCGCGCCTGCCGCCTGGCCTTCGAGGAACTGGGCGTCGACGAGGGCGTCATCGTCGCCCGCACCGACAGCCTGGGCGCCGGCCTGACCCAGAAGGTGCCGGTCAGCCAGTCGCCGGGCGACCTGGCCAGCGACTACATCAAGTGGCTGAAGGTCGAGCCGATCACGCCGGAGAACCCCATCCGCGACGGCGAGATGGCGCTGTACCAGGACGGCCAGTTCGTGAAGCCGGTGCGCATGCCCAACGGCCTGTTCGCCTTCCAGGACGGCACCGGCCGGGCGCGGGTGGTCGAGGACTGCATCGCCTCGCTGACCCAGGGCGGCGCCGACCTGCTGTGGATCGAGACCGACACCCCGAACGTCGACGAGATCGCCGCGATGGTCGCCGAGGTGCGCGAGGTCGTGCCGAACGCCAAGCTGACCTACAACAACAGCCCCTCGTTCAACTGGACACTGAACCTGCGCAAGCAGGTGCGGGAACAGTGGATCGCCGAGGGCCGCATCACGGCGGACGCCTTCCCGGACGGCGCCGGCCTGATGTCGGCGGATCTGGACGACAGCGACCTGGGCCGCGAGGCCGACGAGCGGCTGGCACGCTTCCAGGTCGACATCGCCACCCGCGCCGGGGTGTTCCACAACCTGATCACCCTGCCGACCTTCCACCTGACGGCCAAGAGCATGGACGAGCTGAGCCGCGGCTACTTCGGCGAGGGCCGCATGAAGGCCTACGTCAACACCGTCCAGCGCGAAGAAATCCGCCGCGGCGTCTCGGCGGTGAAGCACCAGCACGAGGTGGGCTCGGACCTTGGCGACACCTTCAAGGAGATGGTCGCCGGCGAGCGCGCCCTGAAGGCCGGCGGCCACGCCAACACCATGAACCAGTTCGCGGCCGAATAGACCGCGACGCGAGAAGGAGCGAAGAAATGACCAAGCCTGCCTTCACCCCCGCCGCCATGCCCGACCCGGAATCGCGCGAACGCGCCGTCCAGCGTCTGGCCGAAGCGTCCCACCGCCTGAACGAAGCCGTCCGCCGCGCCATCGAGGCCGGCTATTCGGTGGAGCTGGTGCGGTCCTCGCGCCACCACGACGGCGCCGGCAACTGGGGCGACCAGATCGTCCCCTCGGTGCGGGGCGCCGAAGCGGCGGCCTGATCGCCGCCCTTCCCCCGCCGACAACCGCGCGCGCCGGCCTCCCTGCGGGGCCGGCGCGAGCCCCCTCCCTGCCCTACCGAAGTTTTTCGCCGCCGCGCCGGGCCTTTTGGCCTTAAGTGACGGCCGGCGCCCAAGCGTATTTCCAAAGGACGGACCATGCCTCTCGACACCGCCGCCCCCGACATCGCCCTGACCGGTCCGGTCGAGGGACGCGCCGCGGAGGTGCTGACGCAAGAGGCCCTGGCGTTCGTGGCCGATCTTCACCGTCGGTTCGATGCGCGCCGGCGCGAGCTCTTGGCGGCCCGCGAGGCGCGCCAGGCCCGGTTCGACGCCGGCGAACTGCCCGACTTCCTGCCCGAGACGGCG
>VFQU01001030.1_pt1 | contig 18495 bp, 17 predicted proteins | sample 3512311 | NCBI WGS metagenome assembly VFQU01 (sample SAMN10412377, study PRJNA504923) | tailings metagenome | isolation source: Relicate 3 Philex TSF3 active mining site | place: Philippines: Tuba, Benguet | collected 2017-08-29
GCCAGGGCGTCGAAGGGGCGATGTTCCAGATGATCGCGCATGGCGTGGTCTCGGGCGCCTTGTTCTTGTGCGTGGGCGTCGTCTATGACCGCCTGCACACGCGCGAGATCAAGCGCTATGGCGGCCTCGTCCATCGCATGCCGGTCTACGCGGCCGTGTTCATGGTGTTCACCATGGGGGCGGTCGGCTTGCCGGGCACGGCCGGGTTCGTGGGCGAAATCCTGGTGCTGACCGGCACCTATCAGGCCTCGACCTGGGCGGCGGCGTTGGCCGCGACCGGCGTGATCCTGGGTGCCGCTTACATGCTCTATCTCTATCGCCGCGTGATCTTCGGCAAGCTGGTGCGCGACGACCTCAAGGACATGCTGGATCTCGACTGGCGCGAGAAGCTGATCTTCGCGCCGCTGATCGTCGCCACGTTGTGGCTCGGCATCCAGCCCAAGCCCGTGCTCGACATGATGGGGACGACGATCCAATCGGTCGTCGATCGCTACGAGGCCGATCGCGGCACGCATAACCACGCCGACACCCAAGCGCCGACGCAAGCACAAGTGCCGGCGGAGAACGCCCGATGACCGACTTCGCACTCGCTCCGCTGTTGCCCGAGCTGATCCTCGCCGTCTCGGGCCTGACGCTGTTGATGGTCGGCGCGTTCTCGAAGGGCGATCCGACGCGCAACGTGAACGTGCTTGCCATCGCTTCGTTGCTGGTCGCGGCTCTCGCGGCCGCCACGCAAGCGCCCGACCGCACGACGTTGATGTCGGGCATGTTCGTGGCCGACGCGTTTTCCGGCTTCGCGAAGGTCGTGATCTTCCTGGCGACGGCGGCTGCCCTGGTCCTGTCGGACGACTACAACCGCCGCGAAGGCTTCGCGCGCTTCGAATATCCGGTGCTGACGATCTTCGCGGCACTCGGCATGTCGATGATGGTGTCGGCCAACGACCTCATCTCGCTCTATCTGGGTTTGGAGCTTCAGTCGCTTTCGCTCTACGTGCTGGCGTCGATCCGCCGCGACTCCCCGCGTGCGACCGAAGCGGGCTTGAAGTATTTCGTGCTCGGCGCGCTGTCGTCGGGGATGCTGCTCTACGGTTCGTCGCTGATCTACGGCTTCTCGGGCGCCACGAATTTCGAAACCATCGCCGGCGTGATGACCGACCATTCGGGGGGGGCTCCGATCGGCGTGGTGTTCGGCATCGTGTTCGTCTCGGCCGCGTTGGCCTTCAAGGTGTCGGCGGCCCCGTTCCATATGTGGACGCCCGACGTCTACGAAGGCGCGCCGACGCCCGTCACGGCGTTCTTCGCCGCCGCCCCGAAGCTCGCCGCGATGGCGCTGCTGGTGCGCGTGCTGGTCGAGCCGCTGGGCTCCCTGGTCGGCGATTGGCGGCAAATTGTCGTCTTCGTCGCGATCCTGTCGATGCTGATCGGCAGCTTCGCCGCCATCGCGCAGACCAGCATCAAGCGCCTGATGGCCTACAGCTCCATCGGCCATGTCGGCTACGCGCTGGTCGGTCTCGCTGCCGGCGACGAAACCGGCGTGCGCGGCGTGCTGGTCTATATGGCGATCTACGTCGTGATGAATCTCGGCGCCTTCGCCGTGATCCTGTCGATGAAGCGCGACGGCAAGATGGTCGAAACGATCGGCGATCTCGCCGGTCTCGCGCGCACGCGGCCGATGCTGGCGGGCGGGCTTGGCATCGCGATGTTCTCGATGGCCGGAATCCCGCCGCTCGCCGGGTTCTTCGGCAAGCTCTATGTCTTCCTCGCGGCGGTGTCGGCGGGCCTCTATCTGCTCGCCGTGATCGGCGTGCTCGCCTCGGTCGTGGGCGCCTTCTATTACCTGCGCATCGTCAAGATCATGTATTTCGACGAGCCCGTGCCCGCGTTCGACGCGGCCGAAGGCAATGGCCCGGCGGCTGTGCTGGCGGTTTCGTCGGTCTTCACGCTGCTGTTCTTCCTGCTGCCCGGTCCGCTGGTCGCGGCCGCGACCACCGCCGCCGCGTCGCTGTTCGGCGGTTGATCGCGCCGGTTGCCGATCGTATGCGCTTGCCGCCGGAATTCCTTCTGGCGGCGCATGACAGCGTCGGCTCGACCAACGACGAAGCCAAGGCGTTGGCGCAGGGCGGTGCCGCCGATCTCACGCTCGTCTGGGCGCGCGAGCAAACGGCGGGCAGGGGCCGCCAAGGCCGCACCTGGGCCAGCCCGCGTGGCAATCTCTATCTTTCGCTGGTCCTGCGGCCCAACGCGAAAGCCGCAACCGCCGCACAGCTTTCCTTCGTTGCCTGCGTCGCGGTCGGCGAGACGGTCGCCGAATTGGGCGCGCAAGACATCGAGTATAAATGGCCCAACGACGTGCTGGTCGGCGGGCGCAAAATCTCGGGCGTGCTGCTCGAAGCCGAAAGCGGCGGCGACGGCCTTGCCTATTTGATCCTGGGCGTGGGCATCAATCTGGCGTCCTCGCCCGCCGAAACGCGCTACCCCGCCACGTCGCTGCACAATGCGGCCCCGGTCGAAGCGGCGCTCGAAGCTTTCGCGCGGCATTTCCTGCTCTGGTATCGCCGCTGGACGGATGAAGGCTTCGCGCCCATCCGGGAGGCATGGCTCGCCCGTGCCGCGCGTTTGGGCCAAGCGATCGAAGTGCGTTTGCCGGACGCCACGCTGAGCGGCGTGTTCGCCGCATTGGGTCCGGGGGGCGAGTTGTTGCTCGACACCGCCGCCGGGCGGCGTATCGTCACGGCGGGCGACGTCCATTTACCCGGGATCGGATGACCATGCTGCTCGTCATCAACTCCAACAACACCAACACCGTGTTCGGCGCGTTCGATTACGCGACGGGCGAGAAGCGCGCCTCGTGGCGCATCTCGACCGATCCGAAGCGCACCGCCGACGAATACGCGGTGTGGCTCACGCATCTGATGGCGCTGCAATCGATGACGCTCGCGCAGATCGAGGGCGTGGTCGTGTCCAACGTCGTGCCGCAGGCGATGTTCAATCTGCGCGATTTCTGCCGCCGCTATGCGAAGGCGGAACCCGTCATCGTCGGCGAGAAGGGCCTGAAATACGGGCTTGAGATCCGCATCGACCGGCCGGAGGAGGCGGGGGCCGACCGCATCGCCAACGCGGTGGGGGCGCGCACGCGCTACAAAATGCCGGGCGTCGTCGTCGATCTCGGCACCGCCACGACATTCGACGTGCTGGATGCGGCCGGCAATTACTGCGGCGGCACGATCAGCCCGGGCATCAATCTCGCTTTCGAGGCGCTTTACATGGGGGCGGCGAAATTGCCGCGCATCGAGATCCGCCGCCCGGCGCGCACCATCGGCACGTCGACCGTCACGGCGATGCAGTCCGGCATTTTCTGGGGCTATGTCGGGCTGATCGAGGGCATTGGTACACGCATCGCCGAGGAACTGGGCGGCACGCCGACCTTCATCGGCACGGGCGGCCTTATCTCCATCATCGCCGAGCACACCAAGCTTCTCGCCCATGTCGATCCCGATCTGACCTTGAAAGGTCTGGTCGATATCCACAGATTGAACCGATGAGCGTGGATAAAGGTCTCTATTTTTTGCCGCTTGGCGGCTCCGGCGAGATCGGGATGAATCTCAACCTCTACCGCTATGGCGGGAAGTGGTTGATGGTCGATCTCGGCGTCACCTTCGGCGACGACGCGATGCCGGGGATCGACGTCATCACGCCCGATCCCAGCTTCATCGCCGAAAACCGCGACGATCTGCTCGGCCTCGTGCTGACCCACGCGCATGAGGACCATCTGGGTGCGGTCCCGTATCTGTGGCCGCTGTTGCGCTGCCCGATCTACGCCACGGGTTTCACCGCGTCGTTCCTGAAGCGCAAATTGGCCGAAACCGATTTCGCCAACCAAGTGCCGATCCATGTGATCGAGCAGGGCGCGCGTCTGCAGATCGGCGATTTCGACGTCGAACTCATCCACATCACCCATTCCTGCCTGGAGCCGAACGCGCTGGCGATCCGCACGCCGGCGGGCACGGTGCTGCATACCGGCGATTGGAAGCTCGATGCCGAGCCGCTGATCGGCCCCGTCACCGACGCCGACGCCTATCGCCGCGTGGGCGACGAAGGCGTGTTGGCGCTGGTCGGCGATTCCACCAACGCGATCAAGGACGGCGAGTCAGGCTCCGAAGGTTCGGTCTACGACGAACTCGTGAAACAGATCGCCGCCGCCCCGCAGCGCGTGGCGATCGCGTGTTTCGCGTCGAACGTCGCGCGTGTGGAAAGTATCGCGCGCGCCGCGCGCGCGGCGGGGCGCGAAGTGGCGCTGGTCGGCCGTTCGCTGTGGCGCATCTACGAGAGTGCGCGCGAGAACGGCTATCTCGCCGATCTGCCGCCCTTCATGACCGAAACGGACGCGGGCTACGTGCCGCGCGACCGGATCGCGCTGATTTGCACGGGCTCGCAAGGCGAGCCGCGCGCCGCCTTGTCACGCATCGCGGCCGACGATCATCCGCATATCGTGCTGGAGGAGGACGACTGGGTCTTGTTCTCGTCGCGCACCATTCCCGGCAACGATCGCGCCGTGGGCCGGATGCAGAACCAATTGATGCGCCTGGGCGTGAAGGTCATCACCGATCGCGATGCGCCGATCCATGTCTCGGGCCATCCGTGCCGCGATGAATTGGCGGCGATGTATCAATGGATCCGTCCGCGCATCGCGATCCCCGTGCATGGCGAACATCTGCATATGACGGCGCATGCCGGCTTGGCGCGCGATTGCCAGGTGCCGTTCCAGATCGTGCCGGAGAACGGCCAGATCATCCGCCTGGATTTGCCCGGCGGGCCGGAGGTCGTCGATCATGTGCAATCGGGGCGCTGGGCGGTCGATGGCGGGCGCTTGCTGCCGGTCGATGGCGCCGTGGTGCGCGGCCGGGCGAAGCTGCTGTGGAACGGCGCCGTGGTCGCGACCGTCGTGGTCGATCGCAAGGGCCGTTTGATGGCCGATCCGCAAGTCTCGGCCCCCGGCCTGATCGATTCCGACGATCCGGGCGACGAATTGGCCGACGATTTGATCGAGGCGGTGCGCGGTGCGGTCGCCCGCGTGCCCGACAAGGCGCCGGAGGACGAGATCGCCGAAGCCGCACGCCGCGCGGTACGCAAGCTCGTCAACCAGCGTTTGGGCAAGAAGCCGGTCGCGCAGATCCACGTCGTGCGGGTCTAAGGAATTTCGTCATCCCGGGCGAGCGTTCGCGAGACCCGGGATCTCCAGACCCCGGCTCGGCGCCGACGCTTTCGCGTCGGCTTGGCCGGGGTGACGGAGAGTGCTATTTCCTTCCCCATGATCGGCCGTCTCAACCATGTCGCGATCGTCGTGCCGGATTTGGCCGCGGCATCGCGTACCTATCGCGAGACCTTGGGCGCCAAGGTCTCGGCCCCCGTCGATCTGCCCGCGCACGGCGTGACGACGGTGTTGGTCGAACTCGACAACACCAAGATCGAATTGCTGCATCCGCTGGGCGAGAAATCGCCGATCGCGAAGTTCCTCGCCGACCATCCCTCGGGCGGGATGCACCATGTCTGCTACGAGGTCGACGATATTCTGGCGGCGCGCGACCGCTTGAAGGCGCAGGGTGCGCGCGTGCTGGGCGACGGCGAGCCGAAGATCGGTGCGCACGACAAGCCCGTGCTGTTTTTGCACCCGAAGGATTTCGCCGGCACGCTGGTGGAGCTGGAACAAGCATGACGCCGTTCACCGCCATCGCGATGTATGTGGTGATCTGGTGGATCGTGCTGTTCGCCGTGCTTCCTTTCGGCGTGAAGCCGACCGAGGCGCCGGGCGGGAAGGGCCAGATGACCGGCGCCCCCGAAAAGCCGATGATGGGCAAGAAGGTGATCTGGACCAGCATCGTCGCGGCAGTCGTCTGGCTTATCATCTTCGCGATCGTGCATTCGGATCTGCTGCCGGTGCGCGACGCGCTTCAACTGCCGCCGAGATGATCCGATGAGCGGTTACTGCGATTTCGCCCCCGGCCACGCGCTGCACGGGCCCTATCACGACGGCGAGTACGGTTTCCCTCTGACCGGCGACGACGCGCTGTTCGAGCGTTTGCTGCTGGAGATCAACCAGGCCGGTTTGTCCTGGGAATTGATGCTGAAGAAGCGCGAAGGCTTCCGCGAAGCCTATGCCGGGTTCTCGGTCGCCAAGGTCGCGCGTTTCGGCGCCAAGGACGCGGCGCGCTTGCTGGCGGATGCCGGCATCGTGCGCAATCGCCTGAAGGTCGCCGCGGCGATCCACAACGCGAACGTGATCCTCGGCATCGCCAAGTCGCACGGGTCCTTCGCCGATTGGATTGCGGCGCATCATCCGCTGACCAAGAAGGAATGGTGCAAGGTCTTCGCGAAGACCTTCAAATTCACCGGCGGCGAAATCGTCGGCGAATTTCTGATGAGCATCGGCTATCTGCCGGGCGCACACCGCGACACGTGCCCCGCCTACAAACGTATTGCCAAGCGGAACCCGCCTTGGATGAAGGCGGCGAAGAAAGGTTTCGTTTACTGAGCCCCAGAAAACCGAAACCCGGCGGCCGCTTTTTAAGCGAACCCGCCGGGTTGGTATTGGCGTGAACTCCCCAAACTTGGGCCGTGCGTCCCCGTGCGGGGCGTGTTCTTATTTAAGGCGAGTATAGAGAGCCAAACGCGCCTGTCGAGCAATTTGTGAGAAGTTGCTTGTGTACATACGAAATGAAGTTTCAAGAATTTGTTGCGCTGCACAAAAGCCGGGCAGGCCTGTCGTAATTCTGCCGGATTATCATGAGATTGAAGGGCGCTAGGCGCAGGAGGCCTAAATGACCGCCAATTTCAGGTGGATCGCCGCAATCGGGCTCGCAATATCCGTCGCGGTGCCGGGGTTCGCTCGGGCGCAAAATCCGCCCGCGACTCCGACCAAGATCGAGGTGACGGGGGTGGATTGCCGCAGGTTATTCGTGACCCACCAGCCTTCGGCCGATGTCGCCTATAAGCCGGGGGTGGACGTCCATGGCAAGCCGGTCGCCCCGGCCGATTTGAACCCCGCGCCACAGATCAAAGTCCCGGAAACCGTGGCCTTCGACGTGGCGGTCGATCTGCGCCGTTTCGGCGTGCCGCAAACCTCGCCCTTGTTCCAGCCCTCGGTGAAGCTGGGCGAGGTGCGGGTCGACGTGTTGACCGGCAAGACCCTCTATAACGGCGAGGCGATCGGCAATCCGGAGATCGAAGCTTTGCGCGAAGCCTGCAAAGCCCAAGGCTTGGCGCCACGCTAAGATTCGCTTACGGTCGCGCCACTTTCCCGAACCGCCCTCCAGCCCCGAACGGTCCCATGCGCCTGTCGCGTTACTTTCTGCCCACGATCAAGGAAAACCCCTCCGAGGCGCAGATCGTCTCGCATCGCTTGATGCTGCGTGCGGGCATGGTCCGCCAATCGGCGGCGGGCATCTATTCCTGGCTGCCGCTGGGCTTCAAGGCGCTGAAGAAGATCGAGCAGATCGTGCGCGAGGAGCAGAACCGCTCGGGCGCCATCGAATTGCTGATGCCGACGATCCAATCGGCCGATCTGTGGCGCGAGAGCGGCCGCTACGACGATTACGGCAAGGAGATGCTGCGCATCGTCGACCGGCACGAGCGCGAAATGCTGTTCGGGCCGACGAACGAAGAGCTCATCACCGATATCTTCCGCACCTATGTGAAGAGCTACAAGGACCTGCCGCTGAACCTCTACCACATCCAGTGGAAGTTCCGCGACGAGGTGCGCCCGCGCTTCGGCGTGATGCGCGGCCGTGAATTCCTGATGAAGGACGCGTATTCCTTCGACATCGACGGGAAGGGCGCCCGCGCCGCCTACAACAAGATGTTCGTCGCCTATTTGCGCACCTTCGCGCGCATGGGCTTGAAGGCCATTCCGATGCGCGCCGATACCGGCCCCATCGGCGGCGATCTCAGCCATGAGTTCATCATCCTGGCCGATACGGGCGAGTCGGAAGTCTATTGCGACGCGTCGTGGATGGAAGCCGACGTGCTGAAGAAGGACGTCGATTTCTCGGCCGATCTGCAGCCGCTGGTCGACGAGTGGCTGTCGAAATACGCCGCGACCAGCGAGATGCACGATCCCGCGAAATGCCCGGTCCCGCCCGACCAATTGCGCAAGGCGCGCGGCATCGAAGTCGGCCACATCTTCTATTTCGGCACCAAATATTCGAAGCCGATGAACGCCCAGGTCGCGGGGCCCGACGGGGCACCGGTACTGGTCGAGATGGGCTCCTACGGCATCGGCGTGTCGCGCCTCGTGGGCGCGTTGATCGAAGCGAGCCACGACGAAGCGGGCATCGTATGGCCCGACGCCGTGGCGCCGTTCGACGTGGCGTTGGTCAATCTTCGCGTGGGCGACGCCAAATGCGACGCGGCGTGCGAAGACCTTTACGCCAAGCTCCAGAAGGCGGGCAAAGACGTGCTCTATGCCGATACGTCCGACAGTGCCGGCGCCAAATTCGCGACGATGGATCTGATTGGCTTGCCCTGGCAGCTGGTCGTGGGCCCGCGCGGCCTCGCCAACGGCAAGGTCGAATTGAAGCGCCGCCGCACGGGCGAGCGTATCGAATTGTCGGTCGAGGAGGCGTTGAACCGCCTGCTCGCGCCGGCGGCCTGAGCCCGCGCATGGCCTTCGGCGTGTTCGAGCGGATGGTGGCGATGCGCTATCTGCGCGCGCGCCGCCAGGAAGGTTTCATCTCCGTCATCGCGTGGTTCTCGCTGACCGGGATCGCGCTGGGTGTCGCCACGCTCATCATCGTCATGGGCGTGATGAATGGCTTTCGCGCCGAATTGCTCGGCCGCATCCTCGGCCTCAACGGCCATATGACCGTCTATGGCGCCGCCGAACCGCTGCGCGATTGGGATGCGGTCGCCCAGCGCATGCGTTCACTTCCCGATGTGGTCGACGCGACGGCGCTGGTCGAAGGCCAGGCGATGGCGACGGCGAACGGGGCGGCGAGCGGCGCGCTCGTGCGCGCAATGAAGCCCGAGGATATGGCGCGGCGCACGCTGATCGTCTCCAACGTCAAATCGGGCGACATCGCCGATTTCACGGGCGACGACGCGGCGATGATCGGCATTCGCATGGCCGGTCGCATGGGCTTGAAGGTCGGCGACCGGATCACGCTGATTTCGCCGCAAGGCAACGTCACCGCTTTCGGCACGATGCCGCGCTTGCGCGCCTTCAAAATCGCCGCGATCTACGAAGTCGGCATGTTCGAATACGACAACGCTTTCGTGTTCCTGCCGATGGAGGCGGGGCAGAATTTCTTCCGCACCGGCGAGGACGTGTCGGGCATCGAAGTTTTCGTGCGCGATCCGCAACGCGTGTGGCGCGCGCGCCAGGACGTGATCGCGGCGGCCCAGCAGCCGGTGCGCGTGCTCGATTGGCAGCAAGCCAATTCCAGCTTCTTCAACGCGGTGCAGGTCGAGCGGAACGTGATGTTCCTGATCCTGACGCTGATCATCCTGGTCGCCGCGTTCAACATCATCTCGTCCCTCATCATGCTGGTGAAGGACAAGTCGCGCGACATCGCGATCCTGCGCACGATGGGCGCTTCGCGCGGATCGGTTTTGCGCATCTTCTTCATGGCGGGTGCTTCGATCGGCGTGCTCGGCACCTTCGCGGGCCTGGGCTTGGGCATGTTGTTCAATCTCAACATCGAGCATATCCGCCAGTTCCTGCAATGGGTGACGGGCACGCAATTGTTCTCGGCCGAGGTCTATTTCCTCGCGACGATGCCGTCGAAGACCGACCCGAACGAAGTCATCCAGGTCGTGCTGATGGCGCTGGGCCTGTCGTTCCTGGCGACGATCTATCCCGCGTGGCGCGCGGCCCGTCTCGATCCGGTCGAGGCCCTGCGCTATGAGTGACGCGGCGCTCGAACTCAAAGCCCTGCATCGCCGCTTTTCGCAAGCGGGCGGCACGCTGCATGTCTTGCGCGGCGCCGAGCTTCGCTTGATGCCCGGCGAATGCGTGGCGCTGATCGGCCCGTCGGGGGCGGGCAAATCCACGCTGCTGCATTGCGCGGGGCTGTTGGAGAAGCCCGACGAAGGTGCGGTCCTGCTCGGCGGGCGCGATTGCGCGATGATGGACGAAGCGGAACGCACCAAGGCGCGGCTTTCCGATATCGGCTTCGTCTATCAGTTCCATCATCTGCTGCCGGAATTCACCGCGCTTGAAAACGTGATGATGCCGCAACTCGTCGCCGGCAAAACGAAAGTGCAGGCGGCATCGCGCGCCAAGGAACTGCTCGCGCGCGTGGGCTTGTCGGCGCGTGAGGATCATCGTCCCGCGCGTCTGTCGGGCGGCGAGCAGCAGCGCGTGGCGATCGTGCGCGCCGTCGCCAACGGGCCGCGCGTGTTGTTGGCCGACGAACCCACGGGGAATCTCGATCCGCGGACCGCCGAAGGCGTGTTTTCGGAGTTGTTGAATCTCGTGCGCACGACCGGGCTGGCGGCGTTGGTCGCGACGCATAATCCCGAACTCGCCGATCGGATGGATCGAAAGCTCACCTTACGCGACGGATTGCTCGCCGCCACTTGACGTAAGCGGAGCGGGGCGAAACACTAACGACATCTTCGCGACTCGGGAGTCGGTTTTGCGCCTAACCGCAATTCGCAATTTGGGAATCGTCGCCGTCACCGCCCTCGTTTTGGGGGCGTGCGGCTTGACGGGCCAATCTGCGTCGACCGGTTCGGCGGCGGGTCCGAACGACAAGAACGCGTCGCCCGGTCCCGGTTTCGTGCGCTTCACCGACGTGCCGATGCCGGCCAACGCGTCGGTCGATCTCAACAATCTGTTCGTCATGGGCAATGACGGCGCATGGTTCGGCCGAATCGTGCTGTCGCCGGGCAGTTCGGTCGCGGACATGTACGAATTCTACCGTCGCGAGATGCCGCGCTTCGGCTGGTCCGAGGTGTCGAATATCCGCTCGGCGAATTCGGTGCTCGTGTTCCAGCAGGGCGACCGCGTGGCGACGATCCAGATCAACCCGTCGGGCACGATCACGGCCGCCAGCAAGGTCGAATTCTCGATGACGCCGCGCACGGGTCAATTGCGGGTCATGTCGAACGGTCCGCAGCCGACGCAGCCGGCCCCGCTGCCGGCCAATCCGCGCCCGCAGGTCGATAGCGCGCCGCTGCGGTGATTTTCTGTTCCGGCGCGGATCTGCGCTACGAAGCCTCCCGACATCGTTTCGTTCCCGGCGAAGGTTTCGCGTTGGGCGAGGATTATCGTCTCGCGCATTTGCCGCTGGTCGACCCCGCCCATCCCAAGATTATCGCGTCGGTGCCGGGCAAGGATTACCAGCGCGGCTATTACGCCACGCCGCGCCATGCGCTCGCCGTGCATGTCGCGACGGAGACGTTGCTGGCGAGCGCCATCTATCGCGAACTCGACGCCGATCTGCGCGGCCGCGCGGTCGCGAAAAAAATCGCGTGGACGACGCAGGACAAGCGCCGCGACGTACTGCACGCGACCATCGCCGGGCCGGTCGATGGGCAAGGGGCGGACGGCTATCTGCGTGCGGGCAATGCGTGGCGCGCGCGCACCGGCAACGCGGCGATCAGGCTCGGCGGGCCGTTCGTCGGCAACCGCAATCACGGGCGCATCTATCTGCCCGTGTACCCCGAGAAGCGCGACGGTGCCGATATGTATGCCGATCTGCAAGGCGCGATCGGCGCACGCGCATCGGGCTTCTATGCGATCGGCTTGTGGCATCTTGCCGACGATCTCGACGCGGCCGAAGCGGCGTCGCTCGCCGCATGGCTCGATCGCTGGGGCGGGGAAACCGTCGCGATCCTCGACGATCCGCGCATCGGCGTTCTGACCACGTGCGACGACCAGGCGTTGCGCGATCCGGTGTGGCGTTGGTTAGCGGCGGGTTAACCCCGCGAATACCCCGAAAATTGTCGGAATAAATTTCGCACGCGATGCGACTTATCGGCGTGCGGATTAACCCGCGCTTAAAGACTCCGGCGCATTGATCGGCGCAAGAATTTCCGACCGCGCAGGAGTCCCCAATGCTCGCCAATCTCAAAATCGCCTACCGCCTGTTGATCGGTTTCGGTCTGCTGGTTCTGATGATCGCCGGCCTCAGCTACTACAACGTCGACGCATCCAGGGATACGATCGCGGCATTCGAACGCGTCGTGCGGATCAAGAACAACGAAACGCTGATCCAGCAATCGCTGCGCAGCATGCACGAAGGCCGCGCGCATATTTGGATCGGCGTGGCGACGAACGATCTGGCGCGCTGGGACAATGCGCAGGTATCGTTGAAGGCCGTCGCGGCGGGCTTCGAAAGCCTGGAGAAATCGACGGTCAATCCCGAGCGTCTGCGGCAAATTCGCGAACTTCGCGCCGCCGTGGATGCCTATATCGCGCGCGCGATGGCGCTGCGCGATCTGCGCGCGCGCAACGTGTCGGTCGAGGCGCCCGAATGGCGCGCGGCGATCGACGCGACGAACGCGGAGGCGGCGAAGATCTTCGGCATCGCCGATCCGTTGCAGAAGAATTTCTTCGACGTGGCGAATCAAGCGACGGATGAAGCTTCGTCCGATCTGCGCAACGGCATCATGGTGTCGCTGATCGCGGGCATCGCCGCCGTGATGATCGGCATCGGTCTGGCGTTGATCGCCGCGCGCAGCATCGCCGGCCCGATCAAGTCGATGACCGACGCGATGCTGAAACTCGCGGGCGGCGACAAGGCCGTCGCGATCCCGGGCGTGGGCCGCAAGGACGAGGTCGGCGAGATGGCCGGCGCCGTCCAGGTCTTCAAGGACAATATGATCAAGGCCGACGAACTGGCCGAAGCCCAGCGCCAGGAGCAGATCAAGAAGGAAGAACGTCAGCGCGTCGTCGACGGCTACATCAAGGATTTCGACAAGACCGTGACCGGCGTGTTGCAGGTCGTGGCGTCGGCCGCCGAGGAATTGCAGACGACTGCGCGTTCGATGTCGGCGACGGCGGCGGACACCAGCCGTCAATCGACGGCGGTTGCCGCGGCCTCCGAACAGGCATCGACCAACGTGCAGACGGTCGCGTCCGCGACGGAGGAAGTGTCCTCCTCGATCGCCGAGATCACGCGCCAGGTTTCGGAATCGACGCGCATCACCAGCCAAGCGGTGACCGAAACCGAACGCACGGACACGCAACTGCAAGGCCTCGCCGACGCCGCGCAAAGCATCGGCACGGTCGTGCAACTCATCAACGAGATCGCGTCGCAGACCAATCTCCTCGCCCTCAACGCCACGATCGAAGCGGCGCGCGCGGGCGAAGCGGGCAAGGGCTTCGCGGTCGTCGCGTCGGAAGTGAAGTCGCTCGCCAACCAGACCGCCAAGGCGACCGAGGAAATCAGCGCCAAGGTCAACGAGATGCAGAACGCGACCGGCCGTTCGGTCGATGCGGTCAAGGGCATCGGCAAGACGATCTCGCAGGTCAACGAGATCGCGGTCGCGATCGCGTCGGCGGTCGAGGAGCAGGGCGCCGCGACGCAGGAGATCGCGCGCAACGTCCAGCAGGCGGCGGCGGGCACGACGGAGGTGTCGAGCAACATCACTGGCGTCACCCAAGCCGCGACCCAAACCGGGGCCGCGTCCGAGCAGGTGCTGAGCGCTTCGGCCGAACTCGCCAAGAACGCCGAGCATTTGCGCGGCCAGGTCGACGGGTTCCTCGCCAAAATCCGCGCGGCCTGACGCAGTAATCCACAAGCGGCCGGAAGGCTGGAACGACTCGGGGCATGGACGCTAATTTGGCGTCCATGCCCCACGCCGATTTCGTCCATCTGCGCGCCCATTCGGCCTATTCGCTGTCCGAAGGCGCCATCAAGGTGAAGAAGCTGGTCGATCTCGCCAAGGGATCGGACATGCCGGCTTTGGGAATCGCCGATACCGGCAATCTTTTCGGCGGGCTCGAATTCTCCTACGCCGCGATCGATGCGGGTGTGCAGCCGATCATCGGCTGCGATCTGGGCGTGCGCCGCGAAGGCGAGGGCGGCGGCATGGCCGCGCGCTTGGGCAAGGCGCCGGAGCCCGATCGCCTGTTGCTGATCGCGCAGAACGAAACGGGCGGTTCCAATCTCGGCAAATTGTCGAGCCGCGCCTATCTCGACACGCCGCCGGGCGAAACGCCGCAAGTCACGCTGGCGCAAATCGCGGAGAAATCCGAAGGCTTGCTGTGCCTGACCGGCGGCGCGCGAGGCCCGGTCGGCCGCTTGCTGCTGGAAGGCCAGCGCGCGGCGGCGGAAGCCATCCTCGACAAATTGCAGGAAGCGTTTCCGGGCCGTTTGTATATCGAGATCCAGCGCCACGGTTTGCCGGAAGAAGCGAAGATCGAAGAAGCGCTGATCGAGCTTGCCTATGCGCGCGACCTGCCGCTGGTCGCGACCAACGGCGTGTATTTCGCGGGTACCGGCATGTACGAAGCGCACGACGCGCTGCTGTGCATCGCCGAGGGGCGCTTCGTCGCCGATCGCGAGCGCCGGCGCCTGACGCCCGAACATCGCTTCAAGACCGCCGCCGAAATGCGCGCGTTGTTCGCCGATCTGCCCGAGGCGATCGACAACACGCTGGTCGTCGCCAAGCGTTGCGCGTGGTGGTTCTCCGGCCGCAAGCCGATCCTGCCGCGCTCGTCGCGCGCCAAGGAGATTTCGGAGGCCGACGCGCTGCGCGCCCTCGCGCGCGAAGGTTTGGAGAAGCGCCTGATCGAAAACGTGTGGACGTCCGATATGGACGCCGCCAAGCGCGCGGAAATCGCCGAACCCTATCTCAAGCGGCTCGAATTCGAGTCCGACATCATCGTGCAGATGGGATTTCCGGGTTACTTCCTGATCGTCGCCGACTTCATCCAATGGGCGAAGGCGAAGGGCATTCCCGTCGGCCCGGGCCGCGGCTCGGGGGCGGGCTCCGTCGTCGCCTGGGCGCTGACGATCACCGATCTCGATCCCTTGCGCTTCGGTCTGCTGTTCGAACGCTTTTTGAATCCCGAACGCGTGTCGATGCCCGACTTCGACGTCGATTTCTGTCAGGATCGGCGCGACGAAGTCATCCGCTACGTGCAAAGCCTTTACGGCGAAGACCGCGTCGCGCAGATCATCACCTTCGGTAAGCTGCAAGCGCGCGCGGTGCTGCGCGACACGGGCCGCGTGCTCGGCATGCCTTACGGCCAGGTCGATCGCATCTGTAAACTCGTGCCGAATAACCCGGCGGCACCCGTCACGCTGCAACAGGCGATCGACGGCGAGCCCGCCTTGCGCGAGATGATCGCGGCCGACGAAGCGGTCGCGCGGCTCGTGGAGATCGCGAAGAATCTCGAAGGCCTCTATCGCCACGCCTCGACCCACGCCGCCGGCGTGGTGATCGGCGACCGGCCCCTCGACGAATTGGTGCCGCTCTATCGCGATCCGCGATCCTCGATGCCGGTCACGCAATTCAACATGAAGGACGTCGAGAAAGCCGGTCTGGTCAAATTCGACTTCCTCGGCTTGAAGACGCTGACCGTGATCGTGCGTGCGGTCGAGTTGATCGCGCGCAAGAACGTGACGGTCGATATCGACCATCTGCCGCTCGACGACCGGAAGTCCTATGAGCTTCTCTCGAAGGGCGACACGGTCGGCATCTTCCAGCTTGAAAGTACGGGCATGCGCGACGCAGTGCGCCGCCTGCGCCCCGACCGGATCGAGGACATCATCGCGCTCGTCGCGCTCTACCGCCCGGGCCCGATGGAGAACATCCCGAAATACATCGCGGTCAAGCAGGGGGCGGAGAAACCGGACTATCTTCATCCTAAGCTGGAAACGATCCTGAAGGAGACCTATGGGGTCATCATCTATCAGGAACAGGTGATGCAGATCGCGCAGGTGCTGTCCGGCTATTCGCTGGGCGGTGCCGATCTTTTGCGCCGCGCGATGGGCAAGAAGATCAAGGCGGAGATGGACGCCCAGCGGAAGATCTTCGTCGACGGGGCCGTCGCCAACGGCGTGGATGAAACGCAAGCCTCGTCGATCTTCGACCTCGTCGACAAGTTCGCGGGCTATGGCTTCAACAAAAGCCATGCGGCCGCGTATGCGATCGTCGCGTATCAAACGGCGTGGCTGAAGGCGAACCATCCGGTCGAGTTTTTCGCCGCGTCGATGACGCTCGATCTGTCGAACACCGACAAGCTCAATATGTTCCGGCAGGAGGTCGAGCGCCTCGGCTACAAAATCCTGCCGCCGGACGTGAACAAATCCGAAGCCGCGTTCACGGTCGAGTATCCGGAAGGTCCGACGGGCAAGGGGGCCGTGCGCTACGCGCTCGCCGCCGTGCGCAATGTCGGCCTCGCCGCGATGGAAGCGCTGGTCGCCGAGCGCAACGCGAACGGGCCGTTCAAATCGCTGTTCGACATGGCGCGGCGTATGGATGCGCGCCAGCTCAACAAGCGCCAGCTCGAAAACCTCGTGAAGGCGGGCGCGTTCGACAGCCTCGATCCGAACCGCGCGCGCGTGTTCGCCGCGATCGAAATGCTGCTGCGCACCGCACAAGCGACGGCGGAAGAACGCGAGACCAACCAGGTCAATCTGTTCGGCGGCGGGCCCGGCGGTCCGGCCGCCAACGATCCGCCCTTGCCCAAGGTCAAGGAATGGAGCCTGCACGAACGCTTGCAGGCGGAGTTCGAAAGCGTGGGCTTCTATCTCGCCGCCCATCCGCTCGACGCCTACGCGGTCGGGCTGAAGCGTTTGGGCGTCGTGCGCTCGGGCGAGATCGCGCGCAGCCTCGCCGCCGGCGGGTCGACGCGCGTGCGCTTGGCGGGCACGGTGCTGGGCCGCAAGGAACGCACCTCGGCCAAGGGCAACAAATTCGCCTTCGCCCAATTGTCCGACGCGGGCGGCACCTACGAGATCATGATCTTCTCGGAAGTGCTGGCGAAATCGCGCGAGCTTTTGGACAGCGGCAAACCGCTGCTCGTCTATGCCGATGCGCGGGTGGAGGAGGAGAACGTGCGCCTGCTGGCCAGCGACATCAAAGCGCTGGACCAGGAGGTCGCGAATTCGGCGGCGGGCTTGCGCATCGGCATCGGCGATGCGGGCGCGGTCGAGGAATTGCGCAAGGTGGTCGCCAACGCCAAAAAGGGCAAAGGCGCCATCCGCGTCCAGGTGCGCAGCGCCGAAGGGGCGGAGGTCGAAATCCGCTTGAAGGAAACCTTCGCGATCACGCCGGAGATTCGTCAGGCGCTGGGCCAGGTGCCCGGCATCCTGGAAGTCGCCGAGATTTGACGCGCGCCCGATAGTCGCTATTCTCCCCCGCCATGGCGGAGGAATTCACCCGCAGCTACAAGACCGGCGAAATCATCTTCACCCAAGGTGAAGATGGCCATTTCGCGTGTCTGCTGCGCGAAGGTTTGGTCGAGCTGTTCAGCGGCGAGGGTGCCGCCCGCGTGCCGATCGCGCAGGTGCAGCCCGGGCGCATCTTCGGCGAACTTTCGCTGGTCGATGGCGGCAAGCGCATGGCGACGGCGCGCGCGCTGATCCCCAGCAAGGTCTTCCTGCTCGACGAAAAGATCTTCCGCGGCAAGCTCGACGCTTTGCCGGAAAACGACCATCGCACTTTCGCGCGATTGATCGAATTCGTGCGCGATACGTTGCCCCACGGTCTCGCCAAGCCCGGCGAGAAGGGCGCGCCGGACGCCGCGACGATCGCCGAAATGACGGCGCTGATCGACGGCGCGGAGTTGACGCAGAACGTCTCGCGCGGCGGCGACGAATTCCTCGGTACGCTCGCCGATCTGCTGATTTTCTACGCCAAACGGCGTTTGCCGCCCGCGTAACTCAAATGCGCCTGAAATAGGCGCCGGTCAGTACCATGTCGATCGCCGCGCCGTCCGCCGACAGCGGCAGCCGAAGAACTTCCAGGTCTATCGCCCGCCCGCCGACCATGCCGCCGACGCGGTCATGCGCCGGCTCGCGCGTTTTGACGACGTCGAGATACGTTTGGATAAGCCGCTGCGCCAGTTCCTGATCAGGAATGTCATCGACATAGAGTCCGGTCGCGTCGTAGCCCGCATGCTCAACGATACGCGTGCCGATCAAGCGGTGGCGGAACCGGATCGGATCGCCGGGCTCGACATCGGCCAAAATCAGATGGCCCAACGCGAAGCGCATCTCCAGCGGATCGATATCCGCCCGTGCCGGCAGGCGGCCGAGTGTGCGGCGTTTCGCCTGCCAGTATTCCAGCAGGCGGCGCAGCTCCGGCCGTTCGGGGCGCAGTTGGGTGGATGCGGGGTTCATGCGGCGAACCATGCCAAGCCGGGCTGAATGGCGCCTGAAGCCGGATCGGGAAATCCGAGGTAATTAATTACCCATAGGCCGCGCTTGCAAAGCATGGAGGGGTGGGGTACATGCCTGCCCGCGTCACCGGGCATCCTGCCCGATTGGCGACAAACCCTCACGCGGGACTTTCCGTCTTCCGGCGCCATAGGCCGGAGGC
>VFQU01001031.1_pt1 | contig 18488 bp, 22 predicted proteins | sample 3512311 | NCBI WGS metagenome assembly VFQU01 (sample SAMN10412377, study PRJNA504923) | tailings metagenome | isolation source: Relicate 3 Philex TSF3 active mining site | place: Philippines: Tuba, Benguet | collected 2017-08-29
GGCGGCCCGCCGGCGAGACGCCATCGAAGGTGTCGCCCCAGGGGGTGACCTGCGACAGCTCGCGCCAGCTCAGCGTCATAGCGCGGGTCAGCTCGTCCTCGGCGAAGGCGAGAAGGTCGGGATCGCTCATCGAGGGGTGCGTCCTTCGACACGCCTCGCCGGGGCGAGGCTGCTCAGGATGACGAAGGATAGGGACATGCACGACGGGTCGTCATGCTGAGCAGCGGCCGCGAGGCCGCGTGTCGAAGCACGCACGCTGCTCACCCGGACGCCTTCCAGCTGTCGACATAGGCCGGGTTCTCGACCGAGGACGCGCCCTCGCCCACCTCCAACGGATCGCGGGTGTCGATCATGACGGCGTACTCGTCGGTGGCCGGCTTGGGCTGGCTGAGCATGTTCTTCAGCGCCTTGGGGTGCGGGCCGTGGGTGAAGCCGCTGGGGTGAAAGGTCATCATGCCGCTCTCGATGTGGTCGCGGCTGAAGAAGTCCCCGGCGTGGTAGAACAGCACCTCGTCGTAGTCGTCGTTGTTGTGGAAGAACGGGATCTTGATCGCGCCCGGGTCGGTCTCGAACGGCCGGGGCGTGAAGGTGCAGACGACGAACCGGTCGCTGAGGAAGGTGGTGTGGACGCTGGGCGGCAGGTGGTAGCGGTGGCTGACCACCGGCCGGATGTCGCGCACGTTCAGGCGCACCGGCGAAAGCTCGCCGTGCCAGCCGACGGCGTCCAGCGGATTGTAGCCATAGGTGGCGGTCGAGACCTGGCCGCGCTTCTTGATCCGCACCGGGAACTCGCCGGCGAGCGCCTGATGGTCGCGGAAGGCCTCGTCCATCACCGGGGTGTCGAGCATGGCCGGGTCGAAGATGGCGTGCGGTCCCAGCAGGCCCTTGTCCGGCAGGGTGTAGTGGGTGTTGGTCGCCTGGATGGTCAGCACCGCCGTCGCCTCGGACGGCGCCAGCCGCCACATCGTGCCGCGCGGCAGGTAGAGGTAATCCCCGGCGCCGTAGCCGATGCGGCCGAAGTCGCAGAAGAGATCGCCCGCGCCGGCGTGGATGAACAGCAGCTGGTCCCCGTCAGCGTTGCGCGCGAGCTCGGTCAGCGCCCCCTGCGGCTTCCAGAACCGCAGCTCGGTGGCGGCGTTGTGCAGCACCACCGGCGCCTCCCAGGGCGAGACCTGGGGCCGGTTGAGCCGGTTGAGGTCGAAGGCGCGCGGCCGCAGCGGCCCTTCGAAGCTGGACCAGCCAGTCGGTGGGCGAGGATGGTAGAGAAAGGCCGCCGGGCCGAAGAAGCCCTCCTTGGACATCTCCCGCTCATAGGTTCCGTCCGGCAGGTCGACATGCGCCTGGCGACTGTGCGCGCCCTGCGCGCCCCGGACCGGGATCCAGTTGCGTTTGCTCATCGGGGCTCTCCGGAGGGCGGATCAGCAAGCATGGGGTGGCCCTTTGGGAACCAGCCGGCGCGGACGATGAAGCGATGGAAGGCCGGTACGACCTGCTCGGGCGGATAGGTTGCGCGCCACCACTGGGCAGGGTCCCGGTGCGAATGAACGAACTCGAAGTCGAAGTGCCCTTCGACCTTCGCGGAAGGCGATATCTGCAAATGGGCGTCATATCCCATCGGCCGCCCACCCATGCTGACCGAAAGCCGCCCAATGCTCACCGCGGGATGCAGTGACCGATCAAGCCCGCGCGCCCGAATATCACGCACCAGTTCCAGCAGCGCATTGGGCTCGTAGTCGAAGCGCGCCTCGGCCTCCTCCCATGTGAGGGGGGGATAGTGCAGCTTCTTCGGCTTGATGAAGCGTGTCCGCACGAAGAAGGAGTCGTCGTTCCGCGGTCTCATGGCTCGTCCCTGTAGATGCTGACGACCGGCGCCTGGCCCTCTGCGGCGCGCGCGCGGTACATGCCGGAGGTGTTGAAGCTCCAGGCCAGCTGGCCGTCGGGCGTCAGGGCGATGACGCCGCCGTCGCCGCCCAGCACCGTCAACCGTTTCTGGATCACCTCGTCGGCGGCGGCCTGCAGGGTCATGCCCCGGTACTGGACCAGGGCGCAGATCTCGCGGGCGACGGTCAGGCGGATGAAATACTCGCCCGTGCCGGTGGCCGAGACGGCGCAGCTGTCGTTGCTGGCGTAGGTGCCGGCGCCGATGATGGGCGCATCGCCGATGCGGCCCCAGCGCTTGGCCGTCGTGCCGCCGGTCGAGGTGCCGGCCGCGACATCGCCGTTGGCGTCGAGCGCGACAACGCCGACGGTGCCGAACTTGCGCTCGTCCAGCAAGCCGGTGACGGCCTTTGACGGCGCGGGCGCGCCGGGCGGGCGGATTGGCACGGGCAGGCCGCGCCGCTCCAGCTCCGCCTCCAGCGCCCGCCAGCGGCGCTCGGTGAAGAACCAGGCGGGGTCGGCAAGCTCCAGCCCCTGTTCGCGGGCGAAGGCGTCGGCGCCGACGCCGCTGAGCATCACATGGGGCGAGCGCTCCATGACGGCGCGGGCCAGGGAGATGGGATTGCGGGCGCGGCTGACGCCGGCCACGGAGCCGGCCTTGAGCGTGCGGCCGTCCATGATCGCGGCATCCAGCTCGTTGCGGCCCTCGGCCGTGAAGACCGCCCCGCGTCCGGCATTGAACAGGGGGTCATCCTCGAGCACGCGGATCGTCGCCTCGACCGCGTCCAGCGCCGAGCCGCCGCGCTCCAGCACCCGCGCGCCGGCCGCCAGGGCCTTCTCCAGCCCGGCCCGGTAGGCGGCCTCGGTCTGGGCATCCATGTTCCCGCGCTCGATCACCCCGGCCCCGCCATGAATGACAATGGCCCACCGGGGCTTTGCGGCCTGTGCGGCGGCCGGCCCCGCGAGAAGCAGGGCCAGCGCGGCCGCAACGCCGAGAATGGCGGTCAGGAACGGGACGGCGGGCTTCAAGGCGACCTCCGGGAAACGATCAGGGCGCGCCGGGGCGGGTCCCGCGACGGCCGCCGCCGACCCTACTCCGGTTTGGCCCCGGCGCGAGGGGGGATCAGGTCTTAACGACGCCGCGGCGGATCTGGTCGAGCTCGATGCTCTCGAACAGGGCCTTGAAGTTGCCTTCGCCGAAGCCCTCGTTGCCCTTGCGCTGGATGATCTCGAAGAAGATCGGGCCGATGACGTTCTCGGTGAAGATCTGCAGCAGCAGGCCCTGGCCCTCGGTCGGGGCGCCGTCGAGGAGGATCTTGTCGGCCTGCAGCCGCTGGAGGTTCTCGCCGTGGCCCGGGACGCGGCCGTCGAGCAGCTCGTAGTAGCTGTCGGGCGTGTCCTGGAACCGCACGCCGCGCTCGCGCAGGGTCTCGACGGTGTGGAAGATGTCGTCCGTGCCGAAGGCCAGGTGCTGGATGCCCTCGCCCTTGTAGTCGCGCAGGAACTCCTCGATCTGGCTCTGCTCGTCCTGGCTCTCGTTGAGCGGGATGCGGATCTTGCCGTCAGGGCTGGTCATCGCCTTGGAGAACAGGCCGGTGACCTTGCCCTCGATGTCGAAGTAGCGGATTTCGCGGAAGTTGAAGACGCGCTCGTAGAAGTCGGCCCACTTGGCCATGTTGCCGCGGAAGACATTGTGCGTCAGGTGGTCGAGGTAGGTCAGGCCGACGCCGTTCGAGGCCTCGGCCTCGGCGGCCCCTTCGATCGGGGTGAAGTCGACATCGTAGATCTGCTGCGCGCCATAGCGGTCGACGAGATAGAGGTTGCTGCCGCCGATCCCCTCGATGGCCGGGATGTTCAGCTCCATCGGGCCGATACGACCGCCCTCGACCGGCTTGGCGCCGCGCTCGACGGCGAGGCGGAAGGCCCTGGCGGCGTCACGGACGCGGAAGGCCATGGCGTTGGCGGACGGGCCGTGCGCGCCACGGAACTCGGCGACCTGGCCGACCGGCTCCATGTTGAGGATGAAGTTGATGTCGCCCTGGCGGAAGTGCAGCACGTTCTTGCTGCGGTGACGGCCCACGGCGGTGAAGCCCATCATCTCCCAGGTCTTCTTCAGCGTCTCCGGATCCGGCGAGGTGAACTCGACGAACTCGAAGCCGTCGGTGCCCAGCGGATTTTCGAACAGGTCGGTGCTTTCGGGGGTGTCGAGCACGGCGGACATGGGCGCCTCCTTGGGAGTGGTGCGGTCGGGTGACCGGACGTCGAGCGATATAGTATCATTTGAAACGAGTTCGGCAAACAGCGCGGCGCCGATGAAACGCGCGGAACCGGCCGCCGCCCGGCCGGAAAACCGGCCAGGCGCAACGCGGTTCCACGCCTGCGCGCGTTTGGGGCCATAAGCGGTTTCCACTTGCCGGAAGCCGCTCTAGAAGGCGGCCATGAGCCAGCCAGATCTTCATCGCGACAACCCCAGCCAGGGCTTCATAGACTTGGTGGTCGGCCTGCCCCAGGGCGCCGGGCCGGAGGGGCTCACGCTGGGCGAGGTTCTCGACCGGATGGACGAGCGCGCCTTCGGGATCCTGATCCTGATCCTGGCCGTGCCCTGCCTGGTGCCGGCGCTCTACGGGGTGCCGCAGATCGTGGGCGTGCCCATCATCCTGCTGGCGGCGCAGATGATGGTCGGCCGCGAGGAGCCCTGGCTGCCGGCCAGCTGGCTGGCCAAGCGCATCTCGCTGGAGTGGCTGGAGCGGATGGCCGGGTTCGCCGACAAGAGCATGCGCTGGACCGAGCGGGTCTCCCGCCCCCGGCTGACCTTCCTGGCCACCGGCCTCGGCGAGAAGATCGCCGCGGCCTTCATGATCCTGGCCACCCTGACCATCGTGCTGCCGATGACCAACTCGGTCCCCTCGCTGGCGCTGACGCTGCTGGCGGTGGGCGTGATCCAGCGCGACGGGGCGTTCGTGGCGCTGGGATCAGCCGTCGCCACGGCCTGGGTCGGCTTCCTGGCCTCGGTGGTCATCGGCCTGGCGTTCGGCGCCACCTGGGCCGTGGCGCTGTATGAGCGGGTCGGCGGCGAGGCGGTGGTGAACTTCTTCCGGGGCCTGTTCTAGGCCGGGCGCACCCGCCGCGATGGCCGGTTCCCAGCGACAGGAACGCGCACTAGATTGACCCCCATGGCAACGCTTCTCCGGCTCGTCCTGCGCCACTGGCCGCTCACGGCCCTGGTCTCCTCGGCGCTGATGCTGGCCATCGCCCATGCTTTCGAAAAATTCGGCGGGCTGGCGCCCTGCACCCTCTGCCTGCGCCAGCGCGAGGTCTACTGGGCGGCGATGGCGGTTGCGGCGGTGGCTCTGGTGCTGCGCCGGACACCGCTGAACGCGCGGACCGCGGCGCTGATGAACCTCGCGCTCGGGCTGGTGTTTCTCTACGGCGCCGGCCTGGCGGCCTATCACGCCGGGGTGGAGTGGAAGTGGTGGCCGGGCCCCACCGCCTGCGCCTCGGGCGGCGGCGGCGGGACGACGACGACCGCCGACCTGCAGGCCATGCTGGGCGGCGCCAAGCAGAGCGCGCCTGCTTGCGACGAGGCCGCCTGGGTGTTCCTCGGCCTGTCGATGGCCGGATGGAACGTTCTCATTTCCCTGAAGCTCGCGGTTCTCAGCGTGATGGCCGCCCTGCGGGAGCGTCGCCCATGACCACCGCCGCCAAGCCCATCCCCGCCCGACCCGGCATCGGCGGCGCCCGCCGTCGGCTGGAGGAGATCCTGCGGGTCGACCACGCCGGCGAGCTGGGCGCGGTGCACATCTATCGTGGCCAGCGAGCGGTTCTGGGCCGGGCGCCGGGGCGCGAGCGGATCGCCGGGCAACTGGCCGAGATGGAGGGCCATGAGGCCGAGCACCTGGCCCGGTTCGACGCCCTGCTGAACGAGCGGCGTGTGCGACCGACGCTGATGGCGCCGCTGTGGCGGGTGGCGGGGTTGGCGCTTGGCGCCGGCACGGCCCTGCTGGGCGAGACGGCGGCGCCCGCCTGCACCGAGGCGGTGGAGACGGTGATCGAGCAGCACTATGCCGGTCAGATCGCCGAGATGGAGGGCCGCGACCCCGAACTGGCGGCCGAGCTGACGCAGTTTCGCGACGATGAGCTGGCCCACCGCGACATCGCCCTGGACGAGGGCGCACGCGAGGCGCCGGGATACCCGCTGCTGGCGGGGTTGATCCGGGCGGGCTGCCGGGCGGCGATCAAGATCAGCGAGAAGATCTGAGGCGGGGCCTACCCTGCCCTTCCGGCAAACAGGCGGCCTGATGGCGCCAACCGGGCAACTCGCGAGTTTCCTCATGGCGCGTCCGGACGGTGATCAGCCCTGAATGCGGCGCGCGACCGCGAGAGGAGCGCCCATGTCGGACCCGAACATCACGCCTGAGCCCTACGACGACCCCGCGCCGCAGCCCACGCCGGGCCCCGCGCCCGCGGAGGATCCGCCGCTGCCCGCGACCGATCCGGACCTGCCGGGCGAGCCGGGGCCCGCGCCGGCCACTGACCCGACGCCGCCGCCGGCGACGATGGAACATTGAGACGCCGCGCGGGCGTCAGCGCAGGGCCATCATCGACCAGATGCGCCGCAGGGCCCTGAGCTGCACGTCCGTAGATTCGCGCAGGTCATGACGCGCGACGAGCTCGAGTCCGACCTGATGGCCTCGCCGCCAAACCACCCGGGCATCCCAGGCCACGCCGTCCTTCAGCTGGACCAGATGCAGTTCGGCGGGCAGCAACTGGGGCGAGGGCGTCTCGACCAGGGCGCCGGTGTCGCTGAGATTCCGGATCACGCAATCGACCGTCATGCTGGCGTCCTCGGTCGCCATCTTGGCGGCCAGCAGGGCGCGGTGGCGGGCGCCGCGGCGGCGCTCGTGAGGGTCAAGCTCGGCGGGTTGGGACGGAAGCGCGTTCATGACTGAAATTTAAGGCGCCCGCCTTGCCAGTCCGTTGACGCCGAACACTGTCTCGCCAATCGCACAATTGGGGGCTATGCGAATTCGATCAACGTTATCGGAGCAGGCCTCGTGCTGTTCGGAAAAGGCCGCAAGCGTCGGGATGACTTCGAGCGCGAAGTCCTCCAGGAAATCGCCTATCTGACTGAATTGCATGGCGATTCTGCCATTCAGGTCGCCCACGAGAGGGCTGCCCGCCCTCGCCTGGGCGGCGAACGCAAGCGGGTGATCGTCGAAGCCGCGCGCCGAATGGCGGCCGCGAAGAGCGGCTGATCCGCCCAATGCGGGGCAGGCAATCGCCGCCGAAACATGTTCAGATTGTGGCGTTCTGTTTCAGGGCCGAAATTGTCGCTCCCGCTACGCCCCGGTATCGTGCGTCGCATTGTCGCATAACGCCGTCGTTCCGTTTCCGGGGCTCCCCATGTCGTCGCTTGGTTCGCTGCTGGCTTCCTCGCCGGAGCACTATCCCCATCGCCTGGATGCGGTGAACGAGGCGGTGCATTTCATCCGGCTGACGGCGGATCAGTACCGGGCGGCCAGCTTCCTGGATGACCGGGTGCTGTCGCCCGCGACGACAGGGACCTGGATCCGGCTGGAAGAAATCGAGGCGGCGTCGACGCACCTGCCCGAACAGCTGGGCTTCATCTTCCACCAGGGCCATGTCGGCTCGACGCTGCTGTCGCGGATGCTGGATGCGTCCGGCGCCTTCCATGGCGTGCGCGAGCCCAGCGCCCTGACCCTGCTGTCGCACATGGCCCAGCAACTGGACCGGCCCGAGAGCCTTTGGTCGGCCGAGACGTTCGAACGGCGGCTGGGGCTGTTCCTGCGGCTGTGGTCGCGTCCGGCGGCGGCGGGACAGATGGCCGTGGTCAAGGCCACCAGCTGGGCCAGCGAACTGGCCGAGGCGATCGTCTCGCGGCCCAGCCGCCCGCGTGCGGTCCTGCTGAAGGTTCCGGCGGAGTCCTACCTGGCGGGCGTCCTGGCCAGTCCTGGTGGCTTGTCGGACGTGCGAGGCTCTGCCGCGCAGGCGATGGCGCGGCTGCACGGCCGGCTCGGCGAGACGCCCTGGACGCTGCACGCGATGAGCCTGGGCGAGCGGGTGGCCATGGTCTGGGTCTGCGAGATGCTGGCGCTCGAGGCGGCCTGGCGCGCGGCCCCGGACCGGACGCTGTGGCTGAACTTCGAGGCCCTGCTGCGCGACCCGGCGAGCTGCCTGGGCGAGGTGGCCGCCCACCTGGGTCGCCCGCTGGACGCGAACGCCATCGCCGGGGTGATCAACGGGCCGACGATGAGCCGCTACTCCAAGCAGCCGGAGCACCCCTTCGACCCCGGCCTGCGCCGCAAGGTCCTGGCCCAGTCCCGCCTGGTCAACGCCGCCGAACTGGCCGCCGGCCAACGCTGGCTCGACGCAGCCGGCGCCCGCTATCCCCACATCGGCGCCCTGATCGAATGCGCCGCCCACCACCAGGCGGCCTGACCCCCTAGAGCTCCGGTCCGGGCTGGCCCTTGGGGCGGGCGACCGGAGGCGCGGTCGTCGGCGCAGCGGCGCCTGGAGGCGCCGCTTCGGCATCCTGCTGCGTTGGCGCGCTCGCCGCCTTTGGCGCCGGCTTGGGCTCGGAGGCGGCGGCGGGCTTGCGCGCCGGCGTGGCCGGCGAGCGCTCCTGTTTCGCGGCCGTCTTCGGGGGCGTCTTGGGGGGCGTCTTGGGGGGGATCGTCGGCTGCGTCGCCGCCGGGCCGAGGATACCGCGACTGTCGCCTTGTGTGGTTCCCTGATCAACCACGGCCGGCCCAGGGAGGGGCTCGGCGGGCTGCCCCGCTTCGGGCGGTGCGGCGCCACCGGCCTGACTGACTGGACGCGGCCAGAGCGCGAGGGCCACCACCGCGGCGATCGCGGCCACAGCGATGAACAGCAGCGTCGCGACGAGGACGCGCGCCCGCCCCGGGCCAGCCTGCCTGGCGGGCGGAGCCGCCCAGTTTCTCACAACGGCCATGGTGGTATTGTCCTGGTCGGGCGCCATGTCGGTCTCGATCGCGCCAATGACGCGCCGGATCAATGCAGCGGGTTCGGCGGTCTCGTGCACATGTCGGGTGAAGGCGGCCTGCGGAAGCGACAGCAGGCCATCGGTGGCGGCGATGACCAGAGCGCCTGCCGGCAGTGCGACTTCGCCCTGGTCAATCAGGGGAATCTTGCGGCCGATCAGGGCGGAGCGAAGGACGTGCCGGTCATCGCTGGCGAGCGCCTCGGCGGCCGTGATCTCGCCGTCCCGCGCCTGGCGATCCAGCAGAGGCGCCATGGAGTGATCGGCGTTGACCCGCTGCACCGCCCCGCCCGGCTGCGCGATCATGAGCAGGCTGTCGCCGACGCTGATCCAGACCAGGCGACGCTCCAGGCAGAGCGCGCCTATGAGCGTGCAGCCCATGCCGGTCAGCTCCGGTCGCGCCTTCGCGGTGGCCGCCAGGGCCGCATTCGCCGTCTCAAGCGCCTGTCGCAGCCGGTCGCCGGCGTGCGCGGCGCCGTTGGCCTGGAAGGCGTCACGGAAGGTCTCGACGGCCACCCTGCTGGCGACCTGTCCGCCGGCGTGGCCGCCCATGCCGTCGCAGACGACGACAAGGTAGCCCTCCTCGCCGTCCTGGCGGACGGCGCCGATCCAATGGTGGTCCTGCTGTTCATCCCGTCCGCCGATGATCTCGGCGGACGCGGGCTGCGCCTGGGCGATTCCGGCCGTCATCCGGGGACTCCAAGGCTCGCGGTCAATAGAATGAGAACGATGAGGCCCGCGGCGATCAGCGCGACCCCCATGGCGTTGCGACGGCTGCCCCGCTCTATCGGCGGCAGACGTACGGGGCCCATCCGGACGGGTCGGGGGGCGACCGGATCAGCGGGCAGCGCGCCGAGATCGCCGAAGAGCCGCTGTTCCATGGCGGCGATGGAAGCAGGACGCCTTGTGGCGCTCATCGCCATGCAGATCTCGAGCGCCTGCAGAAATCCCGGGCTCGCGCGATGCTCGGCGCGACGCAGGACGCCGTCGAGGGTCTGGCCGCCTTCCCGCTCGACCGCCGAGGGCGGCGCCTGTCCGGTCAGCGCGAACAGGGCCGCCGCAGCCAGGCTGTAGACGTCACAGCGACCGTCGAGCAGACGGCTGGTGTGCCTGCCCTTCTCCGGGGCCGAGTAGCCATCGTTGACGATGAAGTAGGTCGTCGCGCGAGGCGGCAGCGCGCCAAAGCGCGAGGCGCCGAAGTCGATGAGGACGGGATCGCTGTCGGCATTGCGGAACAGGATGTTGGTCGGCGAAATGTCGAGGTGATTGACGCGAACGGTCTCGGCGCTGCGCAGCGCCTGCAGCAGGGGCCTGAGCCAGGCCCTTACGGCCGCTTCGTCCTGTGCGCCGCCATCCTCGATCAAGCGCTCAAGTGTCGGCCCCGAGACCTCCTCCATCACCAGATAGCGCGTGCCGTTGGCGCTGAAGGTCTCCCAGGCGGAGATCACGGCCGGATGAACATGGCTCGTCAGGAAGGCGGCCTCGTTGTCAAAACGCGCCAGGCTCCAGTCGAAGGAGGACTTTCGCGAAGCCGAGATCACCGAGAGCTGGGTCTGGCCGCCGGATCGGCGCACAAAGCTGGCGGGCGCGCACTCCTTGATGGCGACGCGCGGTCCCGGCGAAGCGCCGCGACCGGCGTAGCCTGCCCGGGACCAGAGCACGCGCCGGCGCTCGGCCTCCTGGGTGCGCCGGCCAAGGCGCGCCACATCGGTGTCGAGGGCGCGGTACACCTTTCCGAAGCCGCCAGAGTTTATGAGGCCCTGTATCTGGTAGCCATTGACCCTCACGCCGGGGGCGAGGGGCTCCAGCTGGGCTGAGTTGCCGGACATCGGCCGCCTACCTCGATGCGGCCCGCGTCACGACCCGCGATCAGCCCAGTCCCAGTCGGGACCGCAGAACGGCACGAAGCGCAGCTCGGTGTCGCTGACCCTCAGCTCGGCGCCGGCCGCAAGCGGCATTGGAGCCAGCAGGGTGGCGCCGCCCACATAGACCAGGTTGGCGCCATCGCCGGGAGCCAGATGGAACTGGCGGCTCTTGGCGTCGTAGGCGACGCGAAAGTGGTTGTCCCCCGATATGCCGTCGTCGCCAAAGTCCAGCTGGATCCGGTTCGAGGCGGCCCTGCCGACCGAGTTCATGCCGTAGCCGATGGCCGCGGCCGCCCCCCGGCCGGGCCCGCCGATGACGACCAGCCAGCCGACGACCGGATCGATGGGCGCGTCGCCTTCGTCCTCATCCTCGCTGTGCGGCGCGACGATGCGGGTGGCTGACGAGGGACGACCGCCAAGGACCCGCGTCTTGGGGCTCTTGGGCTGCTTGCCGTCCTGAATGATGCGCGTGGCCATGACTACTTTCTCGCAATCGTTGTTGTTGGACGTCGATCAGCCCTGGACCGACACGCGCAGGCGCACGTCGGCCAGTTCCAGTTCGTCGCCGTCGACCAGGCGCTGAGGCTTGTGGGCCTCGATCTTCGCCCCGCCGACCTTGGTGCCATTGGCCGACTTGTTGTCCTCGATGGTGAAGTCCTGGCCGTCGAAGTCGATCAGCGCGTGGACCCGCGAGACGGCGTAGTCCTTGCGATCGTCGATGGCGGCGCGGACCTTGGACCGATCGGACCCGATGGCGGCGCCTCCCTGCACGTCATCGACCGTGAAGGTGAACTGCAAAGCCTCACCGGTGGGGCCGCGCCCGGTGAGCACGAGAATGGGCTGCAAGACTGGCGCGGGGGGCGGCGGAGGCGGGGCGGCGGCGGACGGCAGCACCTGGGTCTCGCCCTTGATCCGCGTTTCCCCCGATCCCGACGCCTGGGGCCGGAGGATCCAGACCCCGGCGCCCACCAGGGCCAGGGCGGCGAGGACCAGCGCGATCAGGAGCACAGGATTAGCCCGCAGGGATTCGATGAGCCCCCCCTCCGGGGCCTCTGGCGGCTTGGCGGCTTCGCTGCCTGCGCCAGCGCCCGAAACAGCCACAGGCCCGGAGGTTTGCGAAACCTGGGTTACAAACTTGACGCCATGCCGGTTGGCTTCGGCCACGAGTTCCTCGGTGGCGAGGGCGAAGCCAGTTCCGCGGCTGAGGTCGATGCCGTAGCCGCCCGGAAGCGGCACGTGGCCGCCATCGGCCACATTCAGACCGACCACGGCTCCGGCACAATCGACGAGCGGGCCGCCCGAAAAGCCGGGCTCGAGGTCGGCGTTGTGCTGCACCTGGCTGACTGGCGTCTGTGACAGCCCCTTGAACATGGGGCCGTCGAAGAGGCGTGTGACGGTGCCGCTGGGCGCCGAGGCCGTGGTCGCCAGGTCGCCGGTGGTGCGATTGTCGGCGGCAGCCGTGTAGCCGAGCGCGAAGACGGGCTCTGAAAGAACCGGAGGCTTGCGGTTCAGCTTCAAGGGCGGCGCCTCGAACCCGTCGACCTCGATGAAGGCGACATCGTGATCGAGACTGGTCTCGCGCTGGCTGGTCAGCATGCGCACCCGGATTCGCTCGGATTCGCCCGACCGGATGATGTCGACATAGGTCGCCCTCGCCAGCACGTGATAGCTAGTCACGACCACGGCGTTGTCCGCCCGTTCGCTGTTCCTGCCTTCGATGACGAAGCCGGTGCCCCATCCGAGCACGCCGCCCTTGGCATTGGTGGCGACGACGCGCACCACGCTGCGCTGGACTTCTGCGAGATTAGGCCGGCAGCCCGCAGCCGCTCCGGCCGAGCCCTGGGCCACACCGCCCGATACGCCGCCCAGCGACATGACGACCGACATCACGGCCGCGCCCACCAGTTTCCGCATTCTAGCCCCCCGGCGGCGTCACAGCCGCTCCCGTTATACGTCTGAAATAACTACACAATCTCGTACCGGCCGGACGGCGAAGCGCAGCCGCGCTTGCTGTCCGACGCCTTGCCCGTCGTCGCACTGACCGTCTTGCACTGGGTCGATGCCTGCACGTTCTGGCGCTTGACGCCCGTCTTGACGCCGCCCGAGGCTGAAACCTGTCCCGAAGACGCGGCCGCCTTCGGCCGCGCCGTCCGCGTCTTGCGCAGACTAGCCGACTTGACGGTCGGGTCGGCGAGATAGCGCATGGAGGCGTAGCCCACCCCGGCGTACTCGTCCGGATCGTCTTCCACGAAGCCTTGCGAGCCGATGAGAGCCCAGCCATCCGGCGTTACGGCCATCACCGCTACCGTCTCGCCAGGCGCGAAGGTCCCGACGATGTTTTCCTTCTGCTTCTGGTCCGGCGAGGAGCGCAGGTTCAGACCAGCAGTGGTGCGATACGGCTTGCCCACCACGCGCACGCCCTTGGGCGGAGCGCTGACCGACTGCAGCAGAACGAACTCGACCTTCTTGGATTCATCGGTCGGGTCGGACGTCTCGATGGTCACCGTCGCCCTTGAGTCCCTGGCGACATACTGGCGGCGCGTCTTGCCATCGGCTTCGAGGGCGTCTTCAGTCGTGTCAGACAGCCCCTTCCGGTCGCGTTCGGAGAAGGTATCGGCCACAGCGTTCCAGGCGATGTAGCAGCCCTTGCCGACCTTTCCGGTGGTGGCGCGCTTGGCGCCCACGCGATCCCTGATCCAGTTGCGCGTTCCGTCGATGACGTCGCCCGAGATTTCACAGAAAACCGATCCGACCGAGCGCCGCTCCTTGGCGACGACCCCCTGCACGGGCGCGAACGCGATCGCGCCAACGATCAGGACAGGCAGAAACCGCGCCCTCATTACCCCACGCACCCAGCCGATTTTGTTGAGAGAACCTTAATCGCCCAACGCGGGTACACAAGCCGAAATCGGTGACAGCTATTCAATCAGGCCGATAGCAACGAGTCTTTTCATCCCGCCGGAGCCCTGAACGTAAGCGGACGCGAATCCCAACGAGGCATTTCGGAACGAGAGGCTTTCCACTGTCACCAGTTCCTCGCCGGCGAGGAGGCGTCCCGGTCTCGAGCGCCAAGCCAGGCCACCGTCTCCATTGAGCTGCCCAAGGTAGGCGGGGCCATCGTCCGATCCTCCCACATAGAGCGACGGGCGACCGCGCCCCGCCGCCACCGCAAGCGCCCGCCCCGAACTGGCGTGCGCGCCGTCGTCAATGCGGCTCCAGATCTCGCGACCATCGCCGCTGAAGCGGACAAGGATGCGCTTGGGATTGTCCTGATCCGTCTCGGCCCGCGTGGTGCCGGCCACATAGATGTCTTCACCGGCTGTCGCCAACGCCCAGCCGGCGGTGATTCCCAGCCCGCTGACCTGTTTGCGCCAGACGCCTTCGCCGTCCGGGCGGATGCGCGCGACCCATAGCTGGCTGCCCGCCTTGCCGTCGCCGCGCAGTCGGCGCCCTAGGACCGCGATATCCCCGCCATCCATGAATGCGGCCTTCTGTACAGAGTCGGTTTGCTGGTCGATCAGCCTTATCTCGGATGCCGGCGCGCCCGATTCGTCGAGGAAGACGAGTTTGGCCATGCCCGAACCGTCGCCACCCTCAAGGCCCAGCGCCAGCCCGGAGGGCCCCCTCAGGAAGCAGGATACCGAGCCAGCGCCCAGCGCCTGGCGGGACACCATGGACCAGGCGCCGTCGAGTCGGATCAGCGCCGCTTCCGCACCGCCACCGAAGTCACCCCCGACAAGGGCCCCGCCATCCGGCATCGGCCATATCGCCTTGCCGGCCGAGCCGGCTTCTCCCGACGACCAGCGCGCCGCCACACGGCCATCGTCGCCCATCTTGATGGCCATCATCTCGATCTGCTCGCCGGAGCCGACTTGCTGGCCCGCCAGCACGGCGCCCTGCTCGGCCGCCGCGATGGCGGAGAACGGCATGCCTGCTACAGCGCCGATGTCAGCCACCCAGGATACCTTGAGCGGACGCGCCTTCGACTCAATCGCCGCCTTCTCGGTCCCCCCCCGCCCCACTGCCAGCACGGCCGCAACGCCCGCGAGAATGGTCGCGCCTCCAGCAATGGCCAGCACGCCTCTCCGGTCCAGAGTGCGGCGGCCGCCCTCAGCGACCACTGCCGGTGGCGCGAGCGCCTGCCGCCACTCGGCGATCGACCTGGGCCGATCATCAGCCCTCAGGGAGAGAGCGTGATCGAGCGCCTTCAGATAGGCCGGACGAGCCAGGGTTGCCGCCACGCTCGCCGCAGGCTCCATCTCGTCTCCGCCGGCGCGAGCGCTGGCTGGCACCGGGCCTTCCCCGGTGTGCGCGAAATAGGCGGTGGCCGCGAGGGCGTAGATGTCCGACCGCGCATCCTGCTGGGCCTTCATCGAGTACTGCTCTGGCGGAGAGTAGCCGTCCGCGACAATCGCCGCGGTAAAGCCCTTGCGCCGCTCGAGAGCGAGGTCGCGCGCCGCCCCGAAGTCGATCAGCACCGCCTCACCATTGTTGCGGACGATGATGTTGGAGGGCTTGATGTCGCGGTGGATGATGCCAATGCCATGGATGGCGTCGCAGCCGGCCAGCAGTTGATCAAACAGCGGCCAGAACTGCGCCTCGCTCAGGGGTCCATCGCGCTCGACGAGCGCTTCGAGCGTCTCGCCACGGACCATCTCCATTACGATGTAGGCAGTGCCATTCTCGCCTTCGATGAGGCGCAGCACCCTGACAATATTGGGATGGCTGAAGCGGGCGAGGCTCTGCGCTTCCTCGACGAAGCGCTCCAGTCCCCAGCCGAATACCTGCTCGGATGCGGCGTCGCGGGCCTGTACGCCACCGCCGCGCTTCCGCTTGGCGAATGCCTGCGGGAAGTACTCCTTGATGGCGACTTCACGTTCGAGCCGAATGTCTCGCGCCCGGTAGGTCACGCCGAAGCCGCCAGGCTCCCCCAGGACCCCCTCGATCTGATAGTCGGCCAATTTGGCGCCCGTCGGGAGCGCACCGCCCGCACCGCTCATCACCCACCCCACACCGCGTTCATCGAACTTAGTTAGGAACGGCGCGCATCTCTAGGCTTAATGATCGCTCGCCACGCATCGGGCGCAGAATCCGACCGGCGAGAATCACCGCTTGATTCATTTCGATGATTAGCTAATCATCACAATATGACCCAGGTCTTCAAGGCCCTCTCCGATCCGACCCGCCGGCGCGTGCTGCAGCTTCTGCAGGGCGGGCCGATGAGTGCGGGGGAGATCAGCGACCGGTTCGACGTCTCCAAGCCGACCATGTCGGCGCACTTCGCCGTGCTGAAGGAGGCGGATCTGGTCCATGCACAGAAGGCCGGAAAGTCGGTCATCTATCACCTGAAGCTGTCGGTGCTCGAAGAGGCGCTGCTGGGCTTTGTCAATTCATTCAGCGATGGCCGGGACGAGGCCGCGCGAACGTCGGAGGAACCCGGATGAACAAGCAGATTTCGCAAAGCCTCGTCTGGGCCGGCGGCGTGATCGGACTGGCGCTGGCAGCGACCGCCCTGCGGCAGAACGGCTGGATCGATGCCGAGATGGTCAACCGCATCGTCATGGGGTCGATCGGCCTGATGGTCGCCTGGTACGGCAACCGGCTGCCCAAGGTGTTCGCGCCCGACACCTGCGCGCGACAGGTGAACCGCGTAGCCGGCTGGTCGATGGCCATCAGCGGGCTGGTCTATGCCGGGCTCTGGGCCTTCGCTTCGCCGGGTCTGGCGCTGATCGGCGGTTGCGGCGCGGTGGCGGCGGGCATCGCGGTCACCCTCGGCTACTGCCTGAACCGGCGGACGTCGGCAAAGGCGGGCTGAACCGCCCTACGCCTCCAGTTCGATGTCCCAGTAGAGATAGTCGAGCCAGCTCTGGTGCAGGTAGCCGGGCGGAAACCGGCGGCCCCGGTCCTGGAGCTCGTGCATGCTGGGGCGGCGCGGCGCGCGGCGGGGGAGCATCTGCGCCTCCCGCGGCGTGCGGCCGCCCTTGGCCAGGTTGCAGGGCGCGCAGGCGGTGACGATGTTTTCCCAGGTCGTGCGGCCGCCGCGGGAGCGGGGCAGGACATGATCGAAGGTCAGGTCGTCGCCCGAACCGCAGTACTGGCAGAGGAAGGCGTCGCGCAGGAACAGGTTGAAGCGGGTGAAGGCCGGCGGCCGGTCCTGGGTGACATAGCTCTTGAGCGAGACGACGCTGGGCAGCCGCATCTCGAACGAGGGGCTGCGGATCATCTGGTCATAGGTCGACACGACATCGACCCGGTCGAGGAACACCGCCTTGACCACTTCCTGCCACGGCCAGACGGACAGGGGATAATAGCTGAGCGGCCGGTAGTCGGCGTTCAGCACCAGGGCGGGCCAGCCGGACGGCGGATGGGTGATCACCTGCATCGCCGCGCCCCCCGCGTATCGGTCAAGTTCGTCGGACTGAAGACCCGCCGCCTTTCCGCTCGTGGTCGAGAATCGCCATTCATCCCCGAGAGCCCCTGAAGGATGTCGGATTTTGGCGACAGGTCAAAGACAAGGATGCCGCCTCATCGGCGGAAAAGCCTTGCAGGCAAAGAAAAAGGGGCGCCGAAGCGCCCCTATCAAGTCCCTCTGTCCCGCCAGTGAGGATCGGCGGGGAAGCTTGGATCGAAAATTCAATCAGGCTCCGATGAACGCCGTGGCCCCGGCCAGGACCAGACCCAGGCTGACCAGGTAGACGGCGACGGAACGGTCGAAGAAGCGCTCGAAAGCAGTGATCTTGGCAGACATGACACACACCTTTTTGAGTTTGGGCCTCCTGATCGAGACCCCTGTCGTTGTTGAACCCCGGGGGAGCGGGGCCGTCCGATCTGGACAGTGCTAAGATAACGCTGATCTTAGCGGTGTCAAGATGATCTTTACGCCGTTCGGATAGAGGCGTATGGTGGCCCCAATGAGCACTGCCGCTGTTGCTGAATCCCGCCCCTACCACCACGGCGACCTGCGCCGTGCGCTGGTCGACGCCGCCACACGGATTCTCGAGCGCGAGGGTCCCGGGGCGCTGTCGCTGCGGGCAGTGGCGCGCGAGGCCGGCGTCAGCCCGGCCGCCCCGTACCATCACTTCAAGGACAAAGGCGAACTGCTGGACGCGGTGGCCCATGTCGGCTGGGAAGCGCTTGGCGTGGCCATGACCGAGGCCAAGGAAAAGGCGCAGGACCTGCCCTCACTGATCACCGAGATCGGCGTGTCCTACGTCCAGTTCTCCCAGAGCCACCCGGCGCTGTACCGGGTGATGTACGACTGCTCGCGCGACAAGGACTCGCTGCCCGAAGGCATCCAGGACAAGGAAGACAGCGCCTACTGCCTGGTGCGCAACACCTTCCGCACGGTGGCCGGCGGCGAGGTGCCGGAGGTCGATATCGAGCTGGCGACCATCGCCGCCTGGTGCGCCGCCCACGGCCTGGCCGAGATGAGCATGTTCAAGCAGTTCGCGCCCCTGAAGGAAGCCTTTGGCGGCGACGAAGGCTTCCTGCGCGCGGTGCTCAGCCATCTTGGCATGTTCGCGCCGGCGCCCGCTGCGGAGTCCTGAGGCTTACCCCTCTCCTGACGGAACACGGTGACCGTTCCGCCCGTTAGGCAGGCTCCCAACAGCCGCTGACGAGGCGCAATCGCCATGCAGATTTCCGAAGTGATGACCGCCAACCCGCAGGCCGCCAAACCGAGCGACACGGTCGCCGAGGTCGCCCGCCGCATGAACGACATCGAC
>VFQU01001032.1_pt1 | contig 18480 bp, 20 predicted proteins | sample 3512311 | NCBI WGS metagenome assembly VFQU01 (sample SAMN10412377, study PRJNA504923) | tailings metagenome | isolation source: Relicate 3 Philex TSF3 active mining site | place: Philippines: Tuba, Benguet | collected 2017-08-29
AGCCCTTGGTGCAGGTTTTCCGCTTCGGTTCACCCCCACAAGCGTGGGGACAATCTCTGTGCTGGCGGACACGGTGCCTTGAAACAGGCGGTTCACCCCCACAAGCGTGGGGACAATGTTTGAACGCCGGATTCGCAATGCAATGGAATCGGTTCACCCCCACAAGCGTGGGGACAATACTTAAAGAATAGTTGAATTGTCTAGGTTCTGACTAAGAGCAACCCTTCCATGTCTATAAGCCTTCGAGAAGGATTGCCGAGTAATCTAGCACGAAACCCTTGTTCAGTGTCAGCCGGAAAAATCATGACCGCTGAGCCAGTGCCTAACTTTTGACTGATTACCGTCCAGAGCTCCTCTCGAACAAGAGCCGAAATCTTACCCGTAAAAACCCCAGCTTTTATCTCAAATAACCAGCGGCTTAACTCACCCCGCAGACTAGGAGGTGCATTTTCAAGAATAAAAACAACCATTAACTTAAGTCCTCAGACCAGTCTTTACCCGCCTCGACTTTTTCTAGTTGGTCGTCCCAGAGAAAGCACATAGGTTCTGTGGTCTCATCATCCCCCTTAAACTCTAGAATCCTGTCTAGGTCGGCAATCAGCCGAGGTAAAAGTCGGGCTTCATAGAAGTGCTTGCGGCATTGGCACCGCACCATCTCATCAAGGTCAAAGTAAGATTCTGCTACAGCAGTAAAAGCCGCGGGAATCGAAGTTTCGGCTTTATATAAGTCAGCAACATCATAGACAAATGATAGGGGTTTACCGGTATGAATAAACCCTAAGGCACAGGAATATCCCACGGAGCTAAGAGCGGATTGGCAGACTGCGTAAAGACAAGAATTAGCGGTAGATAACGCTTGGTTAATTGGATCAGCATGATGCCAGCCATGCTGCTTATAGTTACGTCCTTTCCATTCCACACCTGTTTTCTTGCTCAATTGCTGATAAAGGGTTCGCATACGAACTCCTTCTAAGCCGCGAATTTGTTGTAAGGTAAGGTCTGAAGATATTTCCTCAGAAAAACGAAACTGATACATTCGCCTGACAACATTCAAATGTTTAAGGGGGTCAGCCCATAGGTGAGCTTGATGTAAAAGCCGTTGAGTATTACTAAAAGCACCTTGTCCAGCCGTATAAAAGCGAAATGCATCTTCACCCGTCCACTGTACTTCACAAGCATTATCTGTAAGGGTTTTAATGGCAGCGTGTGTAATTGTTGTCCCAGGCCCTAGCATTAAAGTTGTTAGCCCAGCACAAGGAATTGTAAAGCGATGGTTCTTCTGCACAATGGATATGGCCTGGTCTTCTTGTTCAACTCGACAGTGATCGAAATAAACAAAAGACATACGATCTCGGACTTTAGGTAAGGCGCGCCGACGTGTATGCATAGGTACTCAGCCTCTAAACTTCATGATTGAGAGAAGGCCACAGCCGTAGGATTTCCCACGGCCTACCCCCTGTTGAATGCCAGTTAGAAACATACTAGGCTCTGTTACTTTCAAAACACCTTGATAAAGCGCAGTGACTAACCGAACAGGTGCCTGTCCTTGTTGCTTAATCCCAAACACATTTGGAGACGGAATCACATCTACCCCAAGTAGCTGAAAGCCATATCGATTACCCTGCCGCTCTAGCCAAGCTAACTGGTCAGACTGTTGGTAAAAGCCAATAATCTTTGTGGTTTCTTTATCGCGCTTGCTGGGATTGGCCCGGAGCCGAAACTGAAAGATCCGATGGCTAAGGAACTGCTCCGCCGTCAAATTTACTTCCTTAAAATCAGAACTCTGTAAATAGCGATTAGGCAATCTCGACCAGTCCGGCTGTAGGTTCGACTGCACTAGCACCACATCACTATCAGGCTCTTGGCGAAAGAGAATATGCCAATCTTCGCGGGGCCTGGTTCTGTTTTCCTCATCAGGAAATGCTTGCATAATCCGCTGGTGGAGCTTGTGAGCATTGCTCAAATCTCGCAGCACTGCCATCTCACGAACATTCAGCACTAATCTAGACAGATACATAGCTCGGTACCTCTAGGTCATGAAATCTCGTTACCACACAGCGGCTCCCAAAAAGCCGTTTTTGCCAGTCCAGCGGCACATCCTGGCGCACGTCTAAACTATCGACCACTTCCAAAACATAGCGAAGTTGTTTAGGTCGCTTCCCTCGCTTCCATACTGTGTAGGTATAGTCTTTGAGTGCATCTTCAAGCGATGCGTCAACCACCCCAATCTGAACAGGCTGGCTAGGAACAAAGCTTTTACGCCCAAAGTAGAGCTGCCAACGGGGGGTTTCTAGTGCCGCATCCAAAGGTTCTAGCGTAGCCAAGTCGCCCTCTAGCCCTACTAGATAGTCGGCATCAGCCACGTAATAGCGTTGGCTGATGACAGTATCTCCCTTACTGCCACTAGACTTAATGCCGTCCATAACCGTGTGATAGTCACACTGCACTACCCCTTCTTGATTGATCCGTACCCCCATTTTGAGGCTTGCCAAATCATGCACGGGTTCCCAACGGGGGCGACCCAGAGCTGCACAGAGCAAGCCGATCACCGCCGATTTAGTCGGCTCACGGCGGCTATCTCGAATCGTGAAACGGCTGTGATCACCCCAACTCATCATGGGCGCGCGCATTCGTAATAACAGTGTGGGCATGGTTAGTTGCCTCCGGGGAATGCAGCGGCGATCGCATCTTTCAGCAATTCATCGATAGACGGTAACTCAAAGGTGGCTAGATGGTTCAACTGTTGAGCGAGTTGGGTTCGGGTGACAATTCCCTTAAACACAACTGAGTTTTCGCCATACATCCGACTCAGTTCGTGCCACTGGGCATCAAGGGCAAACACAGCATTTTCTAGCAGGCTTTTGCCACCCTTGGGTGCCACCGGATTTTCAAAGGCATCGACCAACGAAATTGGCTGTCCCTTACGCACCACGACCATGACCGCAGCAGGTAGGCTATGGGCCGCAAAGCCATTTTGGTGCCCTGTCGGAATCGCTTTGATAAAGGCTTCCGCAAAGGCTTGGGCGATCGCGTCTACTTTGACATCACTGCCCAGATTGGTCTGGAGTTGCTTAGTATCCAGGGTAGTGAAGCGATAGTAGGTAGAACTGTTGTAGCCCGTTTCACCCATGTGATCTGCCCCAGCATCATCACTACTCCCTAGGTCATCAACAGCGGTGAAAAAGTCGAATTCTTGCTGAAGTTTATTGACGCTGATAGCATGGGCCATTTGCACGGCAGCATCGACATTCACCGTCGGTAAAGATGCCATCATGCGACCAAATAGAGCCACGTCACCGGGTTTACCAGTGTCAACCAACGCTTTCTCAATCACCTTTGCAATATTGGGGTCTTTAGCTGGAAGTTTGGGTTCTTTTTCAGACAGCCCTGGTTCAATGATGCTCCAGTTTTTGATCAGGATATTGGCGATCGCAGCAATCTCGGTACGTCCCAAAAACAAAATCGTTTTTGACTCAATTTTGTCGGCTTCAAATTTTGCGCCCAATACTTCCAGCGCTAGCTTAGTTGCTGTCTCCGCCTGGGCTTCAGGAATGTCTGCGGCGACTAACAGTGCTTTGAGTTCCGGCATCCAGGAGCGCGATCGCTGGGCAAATTGTTCTGCGGCTATCTCAGAATGCTCTTGATAAAACAAGCGCACGGCCCGTTTTTGGCATTGGCTAGAAATTCGTGCCCGTGGATAGCCTCCGAATATGGTGGATTTAGGCATGCCATTTTCATCACGGTTGAGGTTGGCCGGGGGAAAGCTTTGCAGAACATGGATTTCGAGTTGCATGGTTTATGGCTCCGTTTGGATTAATTGAGATTGATTGAGATGGATAGGAAAGTGAACTACTGGTTTTCAGACGTGTCATCCACTGCGGACTCAGCTTCATTTGGTGGACTTGGTGGAGCACCCCAAAATGCTCTTGCCCACTGGTCTTGAATGTATTGATTGGGGTGCTCCCACTGGCGCAAATCGGCTAAGAGTTGGGGATAGTTGATGGCAATCTTCTTGCTTGCCATTTGCCGCACCAATGCTGTTAGGGGCGAATGGATATCGGTTAATGCCAGATCTAGCAAGGCTCGAAAGCGGCGATCGGCTCCTTCGGAATTGGTTGCTGTTGCTAAGCCACGGCAGCTATGCCCGAAATTTCCTATCTTTTGAGTGGATGGATAGTAGACCGATAGGCAAGCAACGGGAATCCAGATCTGTTCTTGTTCCCACTCTGATGTATTACCGAGATAGGGCAACACAACGGGATAAACCTTGCGAATATGCGATGGTTCACCCGATAGGGCACGTTTGAAATCTGCCTTTGCGCCGTTATCGTTTTTGATGCGATCGCTTACTGATTGGAGAAATCGACTTTCGTACTCCAATCGATTGCGCGGTGTGCTTTGAGTTGTTGTCATTGAGGGTTCTCTTACTTAGAAACTTTTTCTTTTTTCTTCGCTGCTGTTTTAGCTTTCTTGGCCTCCTTCTCCTCTGGGCTAGCCCGCAAATCTGCCAGTTTCCATTCCAGAGCGCGTAAGGCTTTCGCTCGTGCTTCGTAGTTGTGGATAGGGGCGATCGACTCGGTAAACGCATCCCTCGCGGCTTTCTGTACCGTCTGTGTCCACGCTGGCAGTTGGTTATTACCGTAGGTGATGCCGTTGCCATCTACGGTTTTGTCTAGCGGTAATGCTTGCAAAAGTTCTGTAAAAGCACGATCGAGGGTTGCCCAGTACCGAGATTCACCATCTAAACTGGCGGCAAAACTACCGGCTTCGTTGTTGTTGAGCGCTTCGGCTAAAGCGTGGTAGGGACTGCCTCGAAACGATTTAAAGACATCTCGATGATCTTCAGCAATGGCGATCGCAGTTTTGAGTGACGCTCCTAACTGCTTATCCGTAATGTAGACAGTGGGAGCCGAAAACTTCGCAACACTACACACTAACGGCTTAGCTTTGTCAGCACACATGCCAAATACTTGAAGGCAAACAACATCTTCCACCAATCCTTCTGCACGTAATGTGGCTAACCAATCAATGATTCGAGGACGATGTTTTTTCTCTGCGGACTGCAAAAAGCTATGGGCATCTCTCCACAATTGGCGCGCTGGAGAAAATCGCACGGGCTTATCTTCATGAAAAGCAATACCACACTCCCACTGCTGGGGAGAAATCTTATCTGGTAGGGAGTTCCCCATTGTGATTGCCAACTGACTCATTCCATCGTCATTAGGCACTAAATTTAATCGTCGCCAGGGGTAGGTTAGATAGTGGATATAACCATTGGGAATTGATTTTGCCGGTTTCCCCGCGTAGCTGGTTTCCCATGTGGGAAGGTCTTCACCTGATATAACACTAGGTATTTCTCCTTCAGGGAAATATTGCATCAAGTTCAGTAGTAACGTGTTTTTAAGAGTTGCCCCGACAACCAGAACATTTGCATTGTTGATGGTAGGTGTATTAACCGCTGAGCGATTCCCTGCGCTTTGTGGTGGATAGAATGCTCTCAGGCTGGTGATATCAACCGATTGCAGGCGTACCATCAAACGGGCTGCCTCTGGCGGTGAAACACGATACCCACTCCACTCGTGCTCATGCGAGAACACTTTAGAGGTACTCATCGTGTGAATTGCGTAGATAGGTACAGCTTTATCCTCAGTTAATGCCCTGTCCTGCATAAACGGGTAGTCAGGATGGAATAAATCAAATCGATCGCGCCATTTATTCAGATAGGCGATCGCTTTCTTTCCGTTATCCTGCTGAATCTCCTCCCAATGATCGACATTCTTGGGCCCCTGATAGGCCCGATGCAAAATTGCTAGCAAAAAGCGGTAAATTGCCAACGTTGTGGGGGGATTATCTGCCTGGATTTCTTTCAACGTCTCCCAAGTTGTGAACAGCTCTGTCAGCGATATATCCTGCCGCTGCCAATTTTGGTTCACTACTGGAATCCACGGTTGATCGATTAAACTAAACGTCTTCATTCTGTCTTTCCTTCAGAGTTTTTCGATATTTATCAACCTGCGTTTTCAATCACCACTCCCCTTAGTGGATCTAACTCAATCTCCCATTTGTCTACCTGGGCTTTGCCTTGGGCATTCACCACCACATAGCGGCAGTAGCGCAGCAGTGCCGAAGTCCACGTTGAGGGATTCGTTTGTGCCGTCAATGCTGGCACCAAACCCCGTTTGCCAATGCGGGTACTATGCCCTAGCAACCCTCGGATAGTGGCTAGATCGGGCGATCGCTCCAAATCAACCTTCTGCTCTGTTCCGGGTAGCACCAGACCATTGGGGGTTTGTTGCAAAAAGATTGTGGTTACGGTGGGCTCGCCCAATCGAGTCACTTTGGCGATCGCGTTGTCATCATCGGTGTCTCCGTTGCGCGTGAAGTCTGCTGGTTGACTTTCTGTTAAAGCAGGTGGCAACTTGACCGCATTGGCCTGGGTTATTTTCTTGCTCGTTTCACCTACCTGGTAATCAACCAGGGAGCTTTCCCAATCTTGCTGATGCGCAGGTTCTAAGCTCTCAGGAATGGGGGCATCCAGGTGGTAGACCGACTCAATTAACACATCGGTTTCTGCGGGCAATTGAACTGAAGTTTTATCTTGCAGTGCCAGCCACGACCGCAGCAAAATGTGACGGTTGTAAATGATACCTGTTTCGGCAAACTGCGCTTTTCCTGCTTGATCAATCGTGGGTGAAACAACCCATAGGGTTGGAGTGTTGACCTTGGCAGGGCGATTGTCTCTGGTATGCCGATGCAACCGACCCGATCGCTGCAAAAGCAAATCGATTGGAGCTAAATCGCTGATCATCAAATCAAAATCTACGTCTAAGCTCTGTTCAATTACCTGAGTTGCAACTAACACATAGCGTTTGGGACGGTTCTGGCTATTTTTGCCAAACATCTCCAGACATTTTTTCTCAAGCCGTTCGCGATCGACAAACAGAAATCGTCCGTGAAATAATCCCAGTTCCCCCTCTTCAAACTGTGACTGTAAGTGCTGAAAGACTTCCTGTGCCCGTCCTACCGTCGAGCAAATCACCGCCGCGCAGCCACCGTCTGTCAATTTTTCTCGCAATGCTATTACCCATTCGGGGGTATCGTCTACCCAGTGCAGATTGAGCGATCGCGTTACATGCTTAGACGCTGCAAATGATTTGACCTCAACCACTCCACCAGAGAATGCTGTGATCCGTGGATAGCTTGCTTGTGGTAGGTCTACCTCGGTTTGACCGCACCCCTTGGCATAGGCATTCACCAGCAGGCGGCGCGTACTCATGGGCAACGTTGCCGATAGTGCAATCACGGGCGAACCCAGCACTGCCAGCCATTCTAGAAACCGCTCCAGTAAGGTGCTGGTATACAGGTCATAGGCATGGATTTCATCTAAGATCACCGTCCGCCCTGCCAGGCCAAACAAGCGGACAAACTGATGTTTTGAACGTACGACCCCCATCAACCCCTGGTCTACCGTTCCCACACCGTAAGGGCTTAGCAGCGATCGCTTTCGTGCGGTATGCCATTCTCCGGCACCTACGCGACCTCCCGAATTTTGTTCATCGTTGTCATAGACCTGATCGAGCCGACAAACCGTTTGCTGATACTCCCTACTCAGGGCTGAGGCTGAGTGGCTCAAGGTCAGGTTTATCGTTTCTTGTGGGTAGCGTTGACGTAAGAATTCCTGCGCCCGTTGCCACATAGCATTGCTCGTGGCCTGGGTTGGCAACCCGATGTAAAATCCGCCTGCAGAGGATTGGTGTTGTAGGTAATCAGCTAAATACAATGCCGCCTCAGTTTTACCTTCCCCCATTGAAGCTTCCACTAAAACCAGACAAGGGGGTGTCAGACCAGGGGCAAGAGCGATCGCAGCATCCTGCAACGGACGTGGAGTAGTGATTTTGGGAAATAGCTCTGTGAACTGTAATGGTTTTCCCATTGAGACTTTCGTCCAGCCAATTGCTTTCAACGCATTTTCAGCCTTGGTTGCTAATCCTGCTGCATAAACATCAAAGGGTTCATTGTTGGCATAGGGAAAGCCAGTTTTCTCATCTGGATTTGAGGCCACCCAGTCTGAAACAGTTGTTAGTCCTGCCAAAATCATGGCAGCGGCATTGTCACACTGGCTTGGTAAGTCCACTGTAGTTAAGCCAACAAATTCTTGTAACTGCTCAAAAATGGTCTGGCTAAACCGCTGAAGTTGCCAATCACTGCCTGGATTAGTGCCACACAACCCATCATTCAAAGCATCAATTTCAGCTTGGGATGGGAAAAAGCCATGATGTCCTCCTACAACCATTGCTAATCGTCTAGCTAGTTGATGTGCTTTGCGTGAGGTGAGATGGCTTCCTAACCCGGCATCGCATAGAAACTGTGGCATGGTCTTCGCTGTAACCAGTCCGTGGGGCGTTTTTACATCGGGGAGCTTTGTCCACAAATCATAAAAATGCTCACCTACTAATGCTTTACCAACCTCGCTCACCTGAAACTGAAAGGCTGGGCTAACTTTACCCAAGTCATGGCATCCGGCTAAAAAGCCACAGCACCTTACCAAAGATTCGCCTGTTAGCCCCAGTCCACGTTGGAGAGTGGCGATCGCCACAGGGCTGAGGTAACACCTCAAAATTTCCATAGCAACTGCTGCGGTGTCAGCGAGGTGGCAAATTACGGGATGGTAATCTGGTTGTCCATCCTCCCGCATTTTTCCTTGTCCTGTCTTTGCCCAAAATCTTGGAGAGTTCATAATCTTTATCCATAGTTAAGTTTCATGCTGTTTATTTCTGTCAGAACCATTTGCCTTAACTCTTCTGGTTCTCTAACAACTGCCCCCTTGCCATAGCCCATGACCCAACGCTTTAAATCATTGAGGCCTGGGACAAGCATACGTAAAGTCAGAGCACCATCAGGATGCTCCTCTATAACTTGAGTTGGATGCCAACGCCGTTCGCGAATATATGGAGCCGTGGCAGGATCAAACCAGATGGCTATAGATTTTTGTTCTGTACCCACTTCATGTTGAAAAATCATGTGTAAATGAGCTTTGGCATCAAAACTAGGGTCAGGAGTAAATTTCTCTTGAGTGACCTGAATTTCTTGAATGCGGTCAACTCTAAACCACCGAATCTCTTGCCGCTTATGGCAATAACCAATTACATAGGGATTGGTTCCTCTATAAAGATGCAGTACATAAGGGTCTAACTTACGCTCAGAAACTGAATTACGCCCTGCCGTATAATAGGTCATTAATACTGTGTGATGATTCTGACACGCATTCTCTAAGTGATGCCAAACGTTTGGATCAAGGTTTGTTTGTACACCAGAATCGAATAAGATACGGTCTTCAGAAATCTTTTGTAGGTCTACCCAAGTTTTTTCAGGTAGGCGCTCAGATAAACGTGCAATGGCAGAGTGCAAGTCACTGGCATAAACTGACCCAGCATAACTCTCCAGCATCCGCGCTCCGAGAGTTAAAGCAAAGAGCTCCCCTTGCGTTATTGGAATAGTTGGCAGCCGCCATGATGCATCAGTGTAATGGTACCCGTCCTTTTTATTGAAAGCTAAGGGAGCGTTAAACCTGTCTCTCAAGAAAGCCAAATCATACCGAATCGTCCGCTCACTCATTTCTACACTGGCTGCCAGGGTAGATAATGTATGGCGCTCCTTAGAGCGAATAAGCGCATCTAGCTGAAGCAATCGTTCTAAATGGCGAGACACAACTGACCTTAAAAACTCTAGCCTTATGATTACAGTTAAACCCGGCAAAAAACTTGCCAGGTTAAAAAATGTACCTTCAGAGCATCAGATTTTAGTTACACTGCTTTCCATTACCCTGCCTTTATGTCCAGGAAAGACAAGCTCATCCGGCTTGGGTATTGGTTGGTCTTTGCCCCAGAATGTTACCTTCAAATCGGATTGCCGATACCGCTTGTCCAGTGCTTTATGAATCGTGGGCATCAACAGTAGCCAATTAACTTCGCCAGTCTTGGTTTACTTCACGACAGGGCACTTTCCATCAAAGCCATTCCGTGCGCTGCTTGGCTGATGGGCTTCCCTAACTGCTTCATAATCGCCACGGCTTTGGCTTTATTGTTCGAGGGTAAATGTTTGTCTTGGTTTTTGAGGTAAGGTCAAACTTTTAGTGACAAACTTCAGCGGTTGCAAACTTGAATGGAAAAGTTCTCTATGCTCTTGCTGCTCCATCCCCGACCGTCCAAAAATTGACATTCGATAGCCCAAAATCAGCAAATCTTACCCATTCGGGACTTGAGCCGATTTAGTCAGAGATAAATTAACCATGCAGCGATTTTTCCCAGGCCTGGTTAATCAAAAACATCATCATTAACTTTGTACCCAGACGGCAAAGTCACAACCTCAGTCCCTTCAGCCACGACTACATCAAACCCTCTACGCTTCAACATAGCTGCGGCTTTATGCAAATCCTCATACTCCAGGCCTGCAGCTACCCGCTCTCCCTCAATGGCCCGGTCTATCGTCAAACTTAATAGGTTCAGGTTTCCGACATGGGTGAATAGCTGCTTCACCGTTTCTTGAAGTTGGTCGGGGTCGATCAATTCGGGATGACTGGATTGAATTTGTTGGGCTTTATCTTCAATGATTCCCAATAGGCATTGCGCTACACGCCTTACTTGAGAATGGGATGCGAAATGGTCACGGCATAACTGAGCCTTTGTAATTCCAAGTTTTGACCGGACTTTTTCATCAATTTTTGTCCTAAGATTGTCCTGAAATTGTTTCCGTTGTCCGGGCCAATCATCCTTGGCACTCCATTCAGATAATGTTTTGAACGATACGCCAGATTCGACTGCCAGGCCCCGCAGGCCAATCCTGGGGCCATGGACATAGCGATTGCGACATTCTTCTCGTGACCAGCCTTTATCTGCCATTAGAGTCTATCGGTGTGGGTTTTCAGTAAATTCAACAAAATCTTATGACTTCATGATAAATCAGACTTCATTGAAAGTTCATCGAATTCAGTAAACCACTACTCCGCTTTACTGACCCGCCAAAGGTATTGTGTGCCTTGCTTTTCTAATCGGGTAAAGATAAAGCCATAGCGGGAAAATTCAGGCCCTTGGACAATCTTCCCCAGGCCCAGAATCGTAGCCAGATCAGGACTGGGTAGTAGCCAGCCGTGGGCCGCCGCCTTATCCAATGCCTCTAATCGCTCTACCAATAACGCTGTTTCACTTTGCCGGGGAGTCATAGACAGAATTTCAGCCACCAACTCTAAAGACTCATTCAAGGTATTCGAACTCAGAGCAGTGGGAGAAGATTTAACCAGGCCTGGGGATGATTCAGTTAATTCAGTGAGCTCGGTTAACGTGCCGCCTTGGGCAAGGGTATTATCGGCTTGATCTAGCTTTGCCATATCTTGAGGTGTGACATAGGCTGTCCGGCCAATCCGTCTCGGCTCAATCCCTAACTTGGCAAACCGACCATAGAGGGCCGGACGCTTTAGGTTGTAGCGTTCTACTAACAGTGATACCGGAATGAGATCAACATCAGACATGGGCTTACTTTTCATTGAATTTGATGAATCTTCAATGAATGTTCATCGAATTCAGTAACTTTATGCCAGAACGCGCAGGGTGATTGGGACATCAAAACTGGTGCGATTCAATATCTCTACCTTGGCCTGGAGTGCCTTAACCTGGGGCCTGGTTAACATCATTGGCTCGCCATACCGCACCCGGATCACCTGGCTATCCAAGTCATAGACATCACTGACCCGGCCTGGATGCTCTAACACCACTCGCACCGGCATTGCCTCTTGAATCAGTTTTAATGCTTCACCTTCCAGGCCCTGCCCCAAGGTCTGACCGTGTTGGGTTGCCTCAATGGCCTGGTCAACATTGGTTTTAAGAATGGTGCTATCACCAGGCCCCCGCCAGACTTCGATCAGCTTTTTAACCTGGGGCAAAAGCTCATTGGGGACTCGGAGCATCGTTGAGGTTGCACTTTTTCCAGACATCTTGACTCCTTGGGTGATTCACCACGATTTACATCAGAAAACCTGATCAGTCGGGCATTTTCGTATCATTCCGAACCATTGGGTGATAGCGCCAGCTTATCAATGCTCCTAAATCACCCCAGTCCCATCTCATCCCGACGACAGAATAAACGTTAGACTGATCTACATGAACTAATCGATATTTCTTCATCTAACTTTCTTCTATTTTATCTGGTTCACATGAAACAAGACCGTCATGGCCAGGCCAAGGTATTAAGCCGGGAAGAAATTGAGGCATTATTTTTGGCGTTGGAGTCGGAGCGGGATAAAGCCTTGTTTGGGGTCTGCCTCTACACGGGTTGTCGCATCAGTGAGGCCTGTTCTCTGCTGAGTGAGGATGTTTATCACGGGCCTGGGCAGTTGCTACCAGCGCTGACGATTCGCAAAGCCAGTACAAAGGGGAAAGTGGCCACCCGACAAATCCCGATTCATCCCCAGCTCCAGGCCTATTTGTTGAACTATGTCCCAGGCCCCGTTTACCTATTCCCCGGCCGGCATCGTCACCATGGCCCTCTCAATCCCAGAAGTGCTGATGCCATTTTGAGGATAGCCATCCAAAGGGCGGGCCTGGTGGGGGTCTCTACCCACAGTTTTAGACGGACAGCACTCACTCAACTCTCAGTGGCGGGTGTGCCATTACGGGTGATTCAGGAAATCAGTGGGCATCGTTCCCTGGCTGTTTTGCAAAAGTATTTAGAGGTGGGGCCTGGGCAAGTAGAAACTGCCATTAGTCAGTTGGCCTGGTGAAGCTGAAAACCGCGCACTTGGCGATCACAGTGGCCTGCAAGAATACAGGTTGAGATTAACTGATTGCCCGAATCCATGAAAATTATTGACAAACTAATTAATGGGAAATTCCTTTATTGGTCAGTTACTACTGGATTGATAGAATTTGGGTGGGATGAGAATAAAGCGGCAAAAACTTTTAGCGAGCGTAAGGTCAGCTTTGAGTTTGCCAGTAGTATTTTCTTTAACGATGGATTTGTAGATGTCCCAGACCCATGCAAAAGAGAAAAAAGATGGCGGCGGTTTGTCAGTGGGCAAGGCCGGCTATTTTTCATTGTTTGGACGCTTCGGATTTGGAAAAGGGAAATCAGGATCATCTCTGTCCGAAAAGCAAACAGCAGAGAAAAAAGAAAATACGGTACGTTACCGCCCTGATTACAGTAAGCCCACACCCCCGATTAATTGGGATGCCCTGGATGCAATGACTGAGGACGACATACAGGCCATTATTGACGCTGATCCTGACTGTGCTGAACCCACTGATGAGGAATGGGAAAAAGCTATTAGGGATGTCCGAGTTTAGCGTTAACTGGGCCATATCTGGGTAATTCCCCACGTCCAGGCCTGGCTCTTAACCTGGATGCAGCCTCTCCCCATTTTGCTGGGATTGGCCTGTTTGAGTTGTTTTAATAAAACCTATACCAACAAGACCATTGCCAAAAGATTTCTTTTTTTGTATTGGGATCGGAGCGGGTAAATTTTGTGCAAGCTGGTGGGAACCCTGATTTAACTAGCCCAAGAGTATCTACTCGGTAATTTAGAAGTCGCGTTGCATCTTCTTTGGTTGGCCCTTCACCAAAAATATACGTTTGACCCCAGGCCAGTCCTGGGAAGGTAAAGAAGGCAATAGCAAAGGTCAAGAGGAATTTCATACATTTACAATCGCTAAACAATCCAGCCCTATCCTATCTTTTGGGCTGATGTGGGGAATTACCCAGATCATCAAATTTGCCCACATCCTGCGACATTGGTTGATTGAGACTCAAATTGTCGAGAATAAAGGTAGTTCCCTATGTCCCCAGTCAAGTTTGAGTGGGATGAAACCAAAGCCAAAAGCAATTTACTCAAGCATAGACTATCCTTTGAGGATGCCACTGCTGTTTTTTTCCAGGAGGATGCGATTGATGTCTCCGATAACCGATATGGCGAACAACGCTGGCAGCGATTCCTCTACCAAAATGGCGAACTTATCTGCATCGTCTGGACAAGGCGTGGTGCAGTCGTCCAAATCATTTCTGTCCGTAGAGCGAATCAACGAGAACGGAATAAACTTAGTCAGAGTCACGGTTGATCCACACGCCCCAGCACCCAATACCTCAGACTGGGACAGAGTTAAATCCATGACCGAAGAAGAATTACAAGCGGTGATTGATTCTGATCCCGATTGCGCTGAATTACCCGATGAGGCCTGGGAAACGGCTGAATTTGTCCCCGCATTTACACCCATTCAAACTTTGAAACGCTGACCAGGCCCATCCGGCGAATTTCCCATTTAACTAGCGGCCTGGGATTGCAGATCATTTAGCAGCCCCCGCAACTAAAACTCGCCGCCCATATTCTAAAAGGCATAAGGCATCTGCCACGCCATCATGGGGTTTGCGACAATGGGGGCCTGGGAGTAAGGACACATTGGGAAATGCCCGTCTGCAATAATCAACCGCTGCATCCTTATCCTTGGCTGTCCCGGCTAAAACAACCTTTTTCCAGGCCTGGGGAGTAACCAATTTAACCCGAATGGATAAAGCCTCTGCCATGCCCAAAATGGCTCCAAACCCATTCCCAAACTTGAATGTGCTGCTTACACCTTGGCCGGGCATACTGTGAACTTTCTCGACAATCACCAGGCCTGGGGATGAGTCTTTTAGCCATTGGGAGATAAGCACTAGGTCTAAATCTTTCCCAGCAATAGGGAGAGGTCTAGCTGTGACTTCCCCGCCGTGGAGGATTGCCAGGCCACCAGATAGGCCTGGATCAACTGCGACTAGATTCACTTTTTGCCTCCCGTAGATATTTCTCGATTTCTGCCGCCCGTAGTCCCGTAACACAACCGCTATCAGTTTCCAGGAGTTGAATCCCCTCTCGGTTGGGTTCAGTTTTGACCTCATACCAGGCCGGTTTCTTGAAGTGAAGCGGGGTTCGGAGTAGCAATCGCTGGCCGGGTTTATAGGTCATGGTTTCCCCCTTGGTTGGTTGGCATGGTGGGATAGTGTTTTCGGCTGCTCTGGGAGTTCGATAAACGTGGCATTGTTTTCTTGCCAATCCAAGCTGCTTCGCATCCCATCAAGTAACCCCCGATGCCAGGATTTTAGGTAAGGTTCGAGATCGTCCGACTTTGCCATTGCTTCTGGGGTAATGCCATAGGCATCCATGAAGGCCTGTTGCAGTTCCTCAAACGAATAAGTTTGCTGTAAAGCCTCTTGCCCTTATCAATGTCTTTGCAACACACACACCGAAATAACTTATTTGCAAAGTCCTGACCTTTGCTAAATGCTTCCACTAAAACTACTGTCATGGCCATTGCTCATTGCCTCCTATACGTTGTTTTCAAATAGCGGTGAATCTTGCTCCTCTAAATGGTTCTCAACTGCTTGTAACCACTGGTCAACAAGCAAATTGGCTTCCTTTGACCAGGCCCGATTGAGTAAAACTTCAATCCATTGCGGAGGAGCGGGTTGAGTAAAAGTCCGTTTCATCAGAACTCTCCTCCCAATAGCGGCATCTCGTTAGATTTCCCTGTAATCTCCTGATAGATGGATGTAATCTCGGCTTGGTAATGCTCAATCCAGTAAGGGCCTGTGACCGCCTCAATCGGGTATTTCTTAGCCTTGCTATACCCCATCGGTTCGGTGTAGTAGTAGCTCACTTTATCCCCGACATTGCCCAGGCCCCGAGACACCAGAGTTGTTTCACCATTGCGAATTTTCCTGGTGATTGTTAACTCGTGAATTGGATAATTACTGGAGCCTAGACGCTCTAAGGTGTCCTGGTAATAGCCATCGGCACAGTCTGGGGAGTTGAGAAAATACTGTTTCAAAAACTCCACTGGAAACTCATTGGCCAGTGGGTAACGGTCACGCTTGCGGAATAAACCCTTTACAGTCGTTTTGCCGCTGGGATAGACAATTACATAGCTTTTAGCTTTGGGTAGGTAGAGACCACAATCACTAAACTCAAGCTCAATGTTGATCCCATCAGGTAAAGAACTCTGTACTGCTTCTGTAATGACCTGGGGCCGGGTAGAACGGAACATCACCCCATCGGTATCAGACTCGATTAAAACGCCGCCCTCTTCCTCAATGATGCTTTCCATCAGCTTGAGGATTTTGCGCCCGTAACCTGTCACCAGGGCAGAGCATTCATAATCGTTAAACCCATAGCCGCCTGTTCCAAAGAACCCATAGGAGCCGTTAATTAGAATCTTGAGTGCATTTTGCTCATGGTCGGCTTGAATGTTGCCTTGCTTGGCCTGGGACTTAAGCTCTAGCCGTTGCTTGACCATGTAGTTGAGAACATCTAAAAATTTGCTCTCAGTATCCTTCCGGCTGCACAACCCATAGCGCAACATCAGAGATGGGTAGAGGCTTGAGACATCAATCTTGGCTACATCTCGGAATAAACCCTTATCCCAGCAGGTAATTGAGGCTCCCTTATATTGCACAGGTTCATCAGCTTCAGGCTTAATCCCTGGCAGTAGGTATTGATGAATTTTTTGAGCTTTGAGAGCGGGTGATGCTGTAGCCAAATCTTGAAGATTCAGGCCTGGGACATACCGCCCCTGTTGAACTACCACGGGTAGCAGGAAATTACCTAAGAGCTTCGTATCCTCCAGGTCATAGATAAGGTATTCCTTGATAGTCTCCAGGTCGCTGCTCTCCCAGGCCTGTTTTATCTCCTGATGCCCTAGCTCTAGCCGCCGATCTGTCCGTAGCCCCAGAGTAATGACTGAATCCTTGAGACCATAGCCGGTGAGCTTGGCTGCGCTCTTATCCCAGATAGCGACTTGATGATAGGTATCCAGAATCTGGGTTTTGCCATAGGTGATCGGGATAAAGGTGATGGGTTTACCGTTGACGCTACTGGCTGAAATGCTCTTAGATTTATCCCCCACCTTGAATGGATGCTTTAGCCCTAACGCCTCGCACCGTTTCATAATGAACGGCAAATCAAAGCTGAAGAGGTTGTGACCGATCAAACAATCGGGCTTGAGGCCACTCAATATCTCCAAGAATTGGCGCAACATAGCCGCCTCATCCTGACTCGATAAAATCGAAGGCTTTTCCAGGCCTGGCATGGCATCAGGCAATAACCCAATCATCACCACCCGACTGTTAGCCGCATTTAACCCTGTGGTCTCGATGTCTAAGTAGAGCTTAGTCAGTTGCTCCCACGGTTTAACCTTGCGCTTTGGTTCCCAGGCCTGGGGCTGTCGCTCTGGTTTCCAGTCCAAATCCAGTTTTGACTCATCTACATCAATTTTCCCGGCCTGGTGAATGATGGCATTGCGGGGAGAACAACCTTGTGACACTTCAGATTCCACTGTCACCTGTGCAACTTTTTCAGCATCCAGGCCTGGGACTGTTACCTCAGTTTCAATCACAGAATCACTATATTCTGGTAACACGGTAACAAAAGCCTCAAATGTCTCTCCCTGTATGGGTTTGAGTTTGTTACCACTCTCGGTAACACTCGGTAACTCTGGTAACAACTTTGCTGATGCCTGGGAATTGAACTCGGATTTTTGAGATGGTGTTTCCGAGTTTGTTACCACTGTTACCAGGTTGTTACCGAGTGTGGTAACAGATTCAAAGCCTTTACTGGTAGGGTTTTGAGGTGGGTTTGTTACCGTGTTACCACTATTTAAGTAATCTGTGATTTTGATTTGATACTTCGAGTCATTGGGAGAGCATTGATTATCAGTTGCATAGCCAAGTGTCACAACCTTGGCCATGAACTCCCTGGCCTGGGAGGCTGTTGGTTTATCCTTGCTGCTATGCGAATGGATGGTCATCCGAGCATTTATCCACCCACAGCCCTTAAACCGCCGCACAAACGCCAGAATCTTAGCGGTTTCCGGGTTGTCACAGATGCCAAATTGGGTATAGAGCAACCGGGTTTCACGGCATAGCCATTCCGTAAACTCAATCGCATTGGTTAGGGTCTGTACTGAGATTTCATCAGCCGGTCGCTGACCGTTCATGACGGCTGTAATGAGATGGGAGAGCAATGCGATTCGTGCCGCCCGCTCCTTAGCCTTGGGATAGGTAGCCCGCAATAATCCCGATGGTTCCTTCAAAATCTTTTGTTCAATGCGATAATGCCAGTCATTCCAGACATCAATCGCATTACTGGCCAAGGTATAGGTATGGGAACTCAGGTATCCCAGGCCCCGGTAGAGCTTCCCTAAAATCCCATCAATCTCATACTCACCACCTGTTTTAGAAATACCTGGTGAGATGGTCAATGGGAGATGAACCCAGCCAAACCGACTCCATAGTCCATCTTCTGAAGTCTGGTCATCTTCCATGATTTTTTTGATAACACTGGGCTGGATGCTTCCCAAGATGGGCAAATTGGTATGTTTCCGATAAACCCGCCCTGTCGTTTTTCGAGACAGTAGACCTCTTGCACGAATAGAATGAGGATCATGATTTCATCAAGAGGAAATGCGA
>VFQU01001034.1_pt1 | contig 18453 bp, 18 predicted proteins | sample 3512311 | NCBI WGS metagenome assembly VFQU01 (sample SAMN10412377, study PRJNA504923) | tailings metagenome | isolation source: Relicate 3 Philex TSF3 active mining site | place: Philippines: Tuba, Benguet | collected 2017-08-29
CTGGAAGATCGAGAGCATGCTCAATAGCGTGCTCGACCAGACCGTCCGGCCCTGGCCGGAAGTGGTCGGTCTGGTCGGCGAGGCGCAGGCCGTGCTGCCGCAACTCCTGGCCGCGTTGCGCGGCGAGGCTGCGGGCCGTGCCGATATCGAAGGCATCAAGCAGGCGGCAGACCGCCTCGGTGGCGGCGAACGGGTGGCCTACGTGCGGCCGGTGGTCGAGGCAGCCGCGCCTGCCGCAGTGGCGGTGCAGGAGGAAGCACAGGCCGAGGTGCCGGCGGCAGTCGACGAGGCGGCCGAACTCGCGGTGGAGGCAGCACAGGCTGCGCCCGCAGCCGTCGAGACCCTCGACCTGTCCGTCGCCCAGCCCGAAGCGGAGGCTGCGGAAGCGCTGGCGGGGACGCCTTTCGCGATCGACAACGTGCTCTTCGACATTCTCAAGACCGAGGTGGCGGGGCATCTGGAGACGCTGGACGGCTACCTGGCGAGCGCGCGCGCCGGCGAGCCTGAGATCACCGACGGCGTCCTGCGGGCAGTCCACACGATGAGCGGCGCCTTCGCGATGACCGAGGTCCCGCACATCGGCGAGGTGGTCGGGCCGCTGGAGTCCTACTTCAAGCGCCTGCTGGCACGTGGCGGCGCCCCCTCCGCCGAGGGCCTGGGCCTCGTCGGCCAGGCCGCCGAGGCGATCCGCGAGCTGATGCTCGGCCTCGACGCCTCCCAACCCAGGGCGCCGGCGTTCCCGGAGCTCGCCGAGCAGCTGCAGGCGCTGCGCGACACCCTGCCTGAACCGACCGGGCCGCTGCTGCCCATGCATGCCGATGTGGCCGAAGTCGCACACGCACAGCGCGTGGACGAAGGCCGCATCGAGGCCGAGCGCGCTGCCGCGGCCCGGCTGGAAGCCGAACGCCTCGAAGCCGAACGCCTCGAAGCCGAACGCCTCGAAGCCGAGCGTCTCGAAGCCGAACGCCTCGAAGCCGAACGCCTCGAAGCCGAACGCCTCGAAGCCGAGCGCCTCGAAGCCGAGCGCCTCGAAGCCGAGCATCTGGAAGCCGAGCGCAAGGCGGAGGCTGCAGCACAGGCGCGCGCCGCTGCCGAGGCGGCGGCCGCCACTGCGGCTGCGCTGCAGGCGGCGAACCGGGCTGCGCCGGCCACCGCGTCGGCTGACGCTGATGCCGACCCGGATGCGCCGCTCAACACGACCGACCTCGACGAAGAACTGCTCGACATCTTCCTCGAGGAGAGTACCGACATCCTCGACCATTCCGATGGCCTGCTGGCGCGCCTGCGCGCCGAACCTGGTGATCGCGAACTGGTGGTCGGGTTGCAGCGCGATCTGCACACCCTCAAGGGCGGCGCGCGCATGGCCGGCATCATGCCGATCGGCGATCTCGGCCACATCATGGAATCGCTGCTGGAGGCTGTGGCAGAAGGACGTCGCGAACTCGCCGGCGACGGACTCGAGGTGCTCGAGCGCGCGTTCGACCGCCTGCACCGGATGGTGATCCGGGTGGGCGAACGTCGGGCGCTGGCCACGCCGTCGGCGCTCATCCACCAGCTCGAGGCGCTGGTTCGGGGCGAACCGTTGCCCGAGCAGCCGAGCGAGGAGACGGTCGCCCCGACGGTGGCCGCGTTCCCCGCGCAGCCGTCGGCGCCGGTCGCCGCGCCCGCGCCCGCCGTCGAGACCGCGTTCGACGAGGAGGAAACGGTCGTTCGCGCGCCGCAGGAGATGATCCGCATCCGTGCGGACCTGCTGGATCGCCTGGTCAACTACGCCGGCGAAGTCGCGATCTACCGAGCCCGCCTCGAACAGCAGGTCGGCGCCTTCCGCGGCAGCCTTTTCGAGATGGACCAGACCACCAGCCGACTGCGCGAGCAGCTGCGCCGGCTGGAGATCGAGACCGAAGCGCAGATCGTCGCGCGCTACCAGCGCGAGGGCGACGACGGCGAACAGGAATTCGATCCGCTGGAGCTCGATCGTTTCTCCAACCTGCAGCAGCTCTCGCGCGCGCTGGCGGAGTCCGCGGCCGACCTGACGAGCCTGCAGGCGACGCTGGAGGAGCTCACCCGCCAGTACGACACGCTGCTGCTGCAGCAGTCGCGGGTCAGCTCCGACCTCCAGGAAGGCCTCATGCGCACGCGCATGGTGCCGTTCGAGTCGCTGGTGCCTCGACTGCGCAGGATCATCCGCCAGACGTCGGCGGAGCTCGGCAAGAAGGCGCAGCTGCGGGTCGAGGGTGCGCAAGGCGAGATGGACCGCAACGTCCTCGACCGCATGACCGCCCCGCTCGAGCACATGCTGAGGAACGCGCTCGCGCACGGACTCGAGACGCCCGAGGGGCGACGCGCAGCCGGCAAGCCCGAGGAGGGCACGGTCAGGCTGGTGGTCGGCCGAGAGGGATCCGAAGTGGTCATCCGCGTCGGCGACGACGGCCGCGGGCTCGATCGCAATGCGATCCGTCGCAAGGCGATCGAGCGCGGCCTGATGGATGCGGACGCCCAGCTCTCCGACCGCGATCTCTACGCCTTCATCCTCCAGACCGGCTTCTCCACCGCGGAGACGGTCAGCAAGATCGCCGGTCGTGGCGTCGGGATGGACGTGGTGAGCTCGGAGATCCGCCAGCTCGGCGGATCACTCCACATCGAGTCCGAGCTGGGCCGCGGCACCGAGTTCGTGGTCCGCCTGCCGTTCACCCTCGCGGTGACCCAGGCGGTGTTCGTCAAGCTCGGGGAAACCCAGTACGCGGTGCCGATGGCATCGGTGCAGGGCGTGGCCCGTATCGCCCCGACCGAACTCGAAGCGCAGCTTGCATCCGGCGACGCCCACTTCGAGTACGCCGGCGAGCGCTATGCGATCTACGATCTCGGCCGCCTGCTCGGGCATGCCCACGTGCGCGCGACGGAGAGCCTGCAGGTACCGCTGCTGCTCGCCCGCTCGGGCGATCTGCGCGCCGCCATCACCGTCGACGCGGTCATCGGCGGCCGTGAGATCGTGGTCAAGCCCACCGGTCCGCAGGTGGCGTCGATTCCCGGCATCTTCGGCGCCACGGTGATGGGCGACGGCAGCGTGGTCGTCATCCTCGACGTCGCCCCGCTGGTTCGCCGTGCGGCTGCGCTGCACCTCACCGGCGAGGCTCCGCCGCCGGTCGCCGAAATGCCCGAGGCCCGTCGCATCCCGCTGGTCATGGTGGTCGACGACTCGATCACCATGCGCAAGGTCACCGGTCGCGTGCTCGAGCGCTCGGGTTACGAGGTGGCCGCGGCCAAGGACGGCGTCGACGCGATCGAGAAGATGCAGGAACGGGTCCCCGACGTGATGCTGCTGGACATCGAGATGCCGCGCATGGACGGTTACGAGCTGGCCACCCACATGCGAAACGACAGCCGCCTGCGCGGCGTGCCGATCATCATGATCACCTCGCGAACCGGCGAGAAGCACCGCCAGCGGGCATTCGAGATCGGCGTGGACCGCTACCTTGGCAAGCCCTACCAGGAGGCCGAGTTGCTGCGCAATGTCGAGGAAATCCTGAAGGTGGGTCGTGGCTGATCCCGGCGTGGCGGGCCCCCGCGTCGCCCTGCTGGGGCGCGACGACGCCGTTCGCGCGCAGCTCAGGCAGGCATTGCAGGAGCTCGGGGCGAGCCTGGTCTTCGAGGGCGAACTGCGTGGCGCCGAGCCCGAAGGCGTGCGGGCGAGCGGTGCCGAGGTGGTGCTCCTGAACCTCGACGCCGACGGCGGCGACGCGCTGGAGCGGCTGGATCCGCTGCTGCTCGACCCGATCGTGCGCGTCGTGTTCAACGAGGCCGAGACGACCGCGTCCCTCTCCGGGTGGGACCTCGCCCGTTGGGCGCGCCACCTGGCCGCCAAGGTGCTCGGGCACGACCAGACCATCCCGCCACCCCCGGCCGGCGCCGAACCCCTGCCGTCACCGGGCGACATCTTTCCCTACCCGGGAGCGCCGGCATCGCCGGAGTCGCTCGCGGTGCCCCTGAGCATGGACAGCCTGCGGGCCGAGGCCAACGCCACGCTGGCGGCGGTGCCCGACGTGCAGGTGCCCGCGCCCAGCCAGCCCGCACCCGCGGCCGACGAGCCGCTTCACAGCGAGGCCGACGCACTCGCCATCGACGCGTCGGTGATCGCCGATGCGCTGGCTTCCGACGGACACGACGGGTCGCTCGAGGTCTCGCGCAGCTCGGTGCCCGACGTCGACAGCTCCGGGGACGACGACACGCTGCGCCTCGAGCCGTCGACGGAGGAGGCGCCGGCCGCCGACCCGGCGCCGGGCGACCAGGCGTTCGACTTCGCCCTGGAACTCGAGCTCGAACCCATGGCCGATGCCGGGAGCGACGGCCTGGCCGGCCCGGCGACGCCGTCCGCGGTGGAACCCGCAACCCCGGCGCCGGCAGGGCCCGTTGCGACGGGCTCGGCAAGCGACGACTTCGAGATCCGCTTCGACGACGACGACACGATGCAGGACCCGCAGTCCGCTTCCCTGGAGGCCGAGCTGCAGGCGCTCGCCGATCTGCCTTCGCTCGACGACAGCGATCCGATGGTGTTCGGCGAAACGTTGCCGGACGCGGCAACCTCGGAGCTCGGCATCCGCCTGGCGACCACCGCCGAGGACACCGGCGGGGATCTCGAGATCGACGATGCGGTCGCCGCTCTGGCGGCCCAGCTGGACGCGATGGACGTCCCGAGGCGTCAGGTCGAGCAATTGCCCGACCCCGACGCGCTGTTCAACGTCGACGACCGCAGGAAGACCGAGCGCGAGGCACCGTCGCGTGGCGGCGAGCCCGCGCCGGCCCCGACTGCCCGTTCGGCCGGGTCGCCGGCGGACCTTTCGCTGGAGCGCGAGGACAACTTCGATCCGGATTCGCGACGCGGCAAGCGGGTCGACGCGCCGGTGATCGACATCAGCGGCCTGGCGCTCGAGCCCCTGCCGGATCCCGGCCTGCTGGTCCCTCCGACGCGACCGAAGAAGGTCGAGGAAGAGCCCTACCTCCCGCGTCCGGGCATCGACCTGATGCTGGCGCCCAAGGGCGACGGGCCGCTCGAGGGCGGCGAGGTCGCCCCCACCCCGCCGGCCTTCAAGTCCGTCAAGGCGGACATCGGCGAGGGCTACGACCTGTCGGGCCTGGCGCTGGAGCCGCTCGAGAGCGAGGTCGAGGAGGCGCTGCCAGCCAAGCCGTCGCCGAACATCCCGCGCGTACTGGTCCTGGGCGCGTCGATCGGCGGGCCGGACGCCCTGCGCATCTTCCTTGCCGGGTTGCCGGCAGGATTCCCCGCGCTGTTCGTGCTCGCCCAGCATCTCGAGAGCGGGTTCTTCGACCGCCTGGCCCAGCAGCTGCAGAAGGTCTCGAAGTTGCCCGTGAGGGTCGCCACCGGCGCGATCCGCGTCGCCGCCGGCGAAGTGCTCGTGGTGCCCTCGGGGGAGCGCGTGGTGGTCGCGCCGGACGGAGCGGTCCATCTCGAGCCCTACGCCGAGGCACCGCACTATCGCCCGTGCATCGACGACGTGATGCGCGACGTTGCCGACCGCTTCGGCACCCGTGCCACCGCGATCATCTTCAGCGGCATGGCGGGTGATGCGGTCGAGGGGGCGGTCTACCTGACCTCGAAGGGCGGCGAGGTGTGGGCACAGGACCCCGCGTCCTGCGTCGTGAGCTCCATGGTCGACGGCGCCCAGGCGCGCGGGGTGGTCGAGTTCATCGGCACGCCGCGCGAGCTCGCCGAGCGCTGCGTGGCGCGCTTCGGTCGCGGCAACTGATCAGGAGTACCCATGCAGCCGGCAACCTCCAGCGACATCCGCGGCGTCCTCATCGCGGTCACCAACGGCAGATTGCTCCTGCCCAACGCCACCATCGCCGAGGTGATCACCTACTCCGATCCCGAGCCGGTGGAGGATGCGCCCGACTGGCTGCTCGGGCGGGTGCGCTGGCGCGGCTGGAAGATCCCGCTGATCTCGTTCGCCCGGTTCGCCGGCCTGTCGGCGACCGAAGGCGAGCGTGGTTCGAAGGTCGTGGTGCTCAAGGCCCTGTCCGGACACCCTCGACTGCCCTACCTGGGACTGCTCACCCAGGGCTTCCCGCGCCTCACGACCGTGACCCCCGCCGGCCTTCGGATCGACGCGGGCGACGGCGACGCGCTGCCCGACGGAACCCTGTCGCACGTGCGGCTGCGCGAGGACACCGCCTTCATCCCCGACCTCGGCGGGGTGGAGCAGCGCGTGGTCGACGCCCTCGGCCTGGCGCCGCAGGCGGCCTGATTCGCGTTGCTGCGCGGTCGCGACCTCAGCCGAGGTCGCCGTAACGCGCCTGCAGCACGGCCAGGGCAGCGAGACCGGCGGTCTCGGTGCGCAGCACGCGCGGGCCCAGCCGAAGCCCGAGGAAGCCGGCCGCGCGCAGGCGCGCACGCTCGGCGTCGCTGAATCCTCCTTCGGGTCCGATCGCGACCACGGCACCCGCCGGAATCGCCGCCGGCAGGTCGCCGGGCGACCGTTCCGCGTGCGGGTCGAGGAACAGGCGCAGCACTCCGGCCGCGCGGCCGACCGCGAGCCAGGCGTCGAGCCGGCGGGGCTCGGCCAGCGACGGCAGGCGCGCCCGGCCGGACTGTTCGCAGGCGCTGGCCACCACCGCGTGCCAGTGCCCCATGCGCCTGGCCAGCCGATCGGCGTCGAGCCTGACCTCGGTGCGTTCGGTGAGGAGCGGCTCGATGCCGGCGACGCCCAGTTCGGTCGCCTTCTGCAGGATGAGGTCCATCCTTTCGCCGCGCGCCACGCCCTGCGCCAGCACGGCAGGGAACGGCGACTCGGCCTGCACCGGCGTCGCCGAGGAAATCGCTACCTCGGCGCCGCCGCGCCCGACCCCGACGAGAGTCCCCGCGTAGTCCGATCCGTCTCCGTTGAACAGCACCACCGGCGTCCCGATCGCTGCGCGCAGCACCTTGACCAGATGGCCGGTCGGCCCCGCGGGGAGAGCGACACCGATGTCGGGCGCAAGCGGCAGGTCGACGTGCAGTCGGATGGTTCTCATCGCACGGCGGCCTCGATCGCGCTCGCGGTGACGTCTGCGAGCAGTTCCAGGGCCGCGTCGTCGATGCAGTAGGGCGGCATCCAGTAGAGCACGTCGCCCAGGGGACGCAGCAGTACGCCCCTGTCCAGGGCGTGCAGGTAGGCCCGCTGGCCGCGTCGCTCCGCGGGCGGGAACGGCCGGCGGCCGGGACCGTCGGCTGCCAGTTCGATCGCCAGGATCATCCCGCACTGCCGCACGTCCGCCACGTTCGGGTGCCCGAGGAAGCGCGCGGCGTGCGACGCCATCGCCGAGGCGCGTACGCGGTTGCGGGCGATGACGTCGTCCTCCTCGAAGATCGCCAGGCTGCGCAGGGCCGCCGCGCAGGCGATCGGGTTGCCGCTGTAGCTGTGCGAGTGGAGGAAGGCGCGTTCCCGCGATGCGTCGAGGAAGGCTTCGTAGATGCCCTGCGTCGCCAGCACCGCGGACAGCGGCATGAAGCCGCCGGTGATGCCCTTCGACAGGCACATCAGGTCGGGCGAGATCCCGGCCTGCTCGCAGGCGAACAGGCTGCCGGTCCGGCCGAAGCCGACCGCGATCTCGTCGGCGACAAGGTGCACGCCGTGGCGGTCGCAGAGCTGCCGTGCCCGCCTGAGGTACCCGGGGTGGTGCATGCGCATGCCGCCGGCGCACTGCACCAGCGGTTCGACGATCAGCGCGGAGATCTGCTCGCCTTCGCGCGCGAACAGCGCCGCCAGCGCGTCCGCTGCGCGTTCGGCCCGGTGCGCTGCGGTCTCGCCCGGTTCGCAGAGGAAGGCATCCGGGCTCGGCACGAACCGCGGGGACATCATGAGCGGTGCATAGGTGCGCCGGTAGAGCGGAATGTCGGTCACCCCCAGGGCACCGAGCGTCTCGCCGTGGTAGCCGTTCTCGAGGGCGACGAAACGGTCGCGATGCGGGTCACCCCGGTTGCGGTGGGCGTGGAAGCTCATCTTCAGGGCGACCTCCACGGCCGACGACCCGTTGTCGGCGTAGAAGACGCGGCTCAATCCGGGGGGCGCAGCGGCGACCAGGCGCTCGGCAAGCTCGATCGCCGGCGCATGCCCGAAGCCGGCGAGGATGACCTGTTCCAGGGTGATCGCCTGTCGCGCGATCGCCGAAGCGATCCGCGGCTCGGCGTGACCGAACAGGTTGGTCCACCAGCTGCTGACCGCATCGAGGATGCGCCGGCCACCCTCGGCCACCAGCCATGCGCCTTCTCCGCGCTCGACGTGGACCAGCGGCGCGCCGTCGTGGTGATCCTGCATCTGCGTGCACGGGTGCCACAGCACCGCCAGGTCTCGCGTGCGCCAGTCGGTGCGCTCCATCGCTTTGCTATCCTCCTGCCCGAGCCGCCGGACCTGACACGATGATCGAACGCCCGCAGCGACCTGTCCATGCCCGCGGCTTCACGCTGATCGAGGTGCTGGTCGTGGTCACCATCCTCGCGATCCTTGCCGCGGTGGTCGTGCCGCGCTTCCTCGACCGCCCCGACGAGGCGCGCGCCGCACGTGCCCGGCAGGACATCCAGGCCCTGGTGACGGGCCTCAACCTGTATCGCCTCGACAACTTCGTCTACCCGAGCACCGACCAGGGGCTGCAGGCGTTGGTGCAGAAGCCGGCTGGCGCCCCCGAGGCGCCCAACTGGAGGCCCGGCGGCTACATCGACCGGTTGCCGCAGGACCCCTGGAAGCGCGAATACCTGTATCTCAATCCAGGCCGCCGCGGCGACATCGACGTCTACACGCTGGGCGCCGACGGGCAGCCGGGAGGCGAGGGACCCAATGCGGACATCGGCAGTTGGGGTGACTGAGTCGCCCGGCGGAGCGCGGCGGTCGGAGGCCGCTGCCCGCGTCCCGCAGGTCCGTCATGCCGTGCACCGTTGAGCGCGGCGACGCTGGGCGCGCCGACGCGCCGACCGCCGGGCGCCCGGTGGGATCAGTGAGACTGGCGGAACCCGTTCCCCGCGTCGTGGCCGGTTTCAGCCTCGTCGAAATGCTCGTGGTGGTGGTGGTGATCGGGGTCGTGGTGACCGCGGCCACGCTCGCCTTCAGTGGCGGTGATCGCGAACTCGAGCAGGCGGCGCGCCGCGCCGAGATCCGCGTCCGGCTGGCCTGCGAGCGTGCCATCGCCACCGGCACCGACTTCGGCTTCGCGCTGGTCGAGGACCGGCTGCGCTTCGGGCGGATCGTTGCGGGCCGCTGGGATCCCGTGGGTGCAGGTCCGTCGGAGGAGCTGCGCGAGCGCGGCCTGGGGGACGGTGTGGCGGTCGTCGCCTTCCGCGACGGGCTGCCGCTGTCCGCGGTCGACCCCACCCAGCCCCAGTTCGCCTGTTTCGCCAGCGGCGAACTGACCCCGTTCCGGCTGGAGCTGCAGCATCCGGGCGCAGCGCTTCCGTGGCGGGTCGAGGGCCGCATCGACGGCCGCCTGGAGGTGGCGCGTGCGGATCCGCGCTGAGCGACGCCGGCCCCCGGCCGCGGTCGCGGGCGATGCCGGCGGCTTCACCTTGCTCGAAGTGCTGGTGGCGCTGCTGGTGCTCGCCATCGCACTGGTGGCGCTGGTGCGGACGGCTGCCCTGGAGGCGCGCGCGCTGGCGCAGGTGCGTGATGCCACGCTGGCGCAGTGGGTGGCAGCCAACGTGCTCGCCGAAGTGCGGTTGTCCGAGGCCAGGCCGGCGCCCGGTCGCCGGCGCGGTGACGCCGAGATGGGCGGGCGGCGTTGGCGCTGGGTGCTCGATGTCGCCACGACCGAGGAGCCGAGCATCCAGCGACTCGACGTCGCCGTGTTCGTCGACGATGCCGCGGCCGAGGCGCGCGACGAAGCCCAGGCGCGGCTGACCGGATTCGCCTGGCAATGACCGGCTGGCCGCTTCCGCTGCGACGGCTGGGCCGCGGCTTCACGCTGGTCGAGGTGATGGTCGCCGTCGCGCTGTTCGCGCTGGCGGCCGCCCTGGCGCTGGGCGGAATGAACGCCATCAGTCGCGCCCGAGGCCAACTGAAGGTCGAGGCCGATCGCCTGGCGGCGCTCCAGTTGGCCATCGGCATGGCCGAACGTGACGTTCGCAGCGCGGCCCTGCGCGAGGTGCGCGAGGGCTACGGCCAGGTGGCGCCGGCGCTGCTCGGAACCCGCGCCGGGCTCGAGCTGAGCCGGTATGCGCCGAGCGGTCTGCAGCGCGAGGGGCGCGCCGACATCGAGCGGATCGCCTACCGGCTGCAGGAAGGGCAGTGGCTGCGCGTGCGCCAGCCGGTGCTGGATCGCCTGCCGGCATCGGCCGCGCAGATCGATCCGCTGCTCGACGGCGTGGAGTCGGTCGAATGGCGCTACCTCGGCCGCGCCGGCGCCGCACCGCTGGACGTCTGGCCACCGCCGCGCGCCGCCGACGCACTGCCCCGCGCCGTGGAGCTGCGATTGACGCTGCGCGACCAGGGCGAGATCCGGCGGGTGTTCGAGCTGCCTTCGGGGGGCGCGCCGTGAGCGGTCCGTCGCGCACGGGCGCCTGCCGGCGCAGCCAACGCGGCGTGGCGCTGCTGTCGGCCGTGCTGGTGGTCGCCCTCGCCGTGCTGCTGGTCGCCGGACTGCTCGACAGCGGGGAGGCCAGCCGGGCGCGCAGCCGGAACGCGCTGCGGGCCGAGCAGACCTGGCAATTGCTCTTGGGTCTCGAAGGCTGGGCGGCCGCCGCGCTGCGCCGGGACGAGGCCGAGGCCGCGGGCGTCGACGGCCCGGGAGAGGCGTGGCTCATGCCGCTCCCGCCTATCCGCATCCCCGGAGGCGAGATCCGCGGCCGACTTCGCGACGCCAGCGGCTGTTTCAATCTGAATCGCCTGCACGTCGCCGGCACGGACGATCCGCAGGCCCTGGCTGCGTTCGAGCGACTGCTGGCTGCGCTGAGGCTCGATCCGGCCCTGGCTCAACGGCTCGCCGACTGGCTGGATGCCGACGCGATCCCGCGCAGCGGGGGTGCCGAGGATACGGTCTACGCGCAGCGCCGTCCGCCCTACCGCACTGCGGCCGGCCCGCTGGCGGACGTCTCCGAGCTGCGATTGATCGCCGGTGTCGACGATGCCGTGTACGAGCGGCTGGCACCGCATGTCTGCGCCCGGCCTGCGCCGACCCAGGGAAACCTCAACTTCGCATCGCGGCCTCTTTGGATCAGCCTCGACCCGCGGATCACCGAGGCGATGGCCGAGCGCCTGTGGCGTGAGGGCCGGGCCCGCTACCGCTCGCTCGAGGAAGTCCGCGACGCGCTGCGCGAGGAGGGCGTCGAACCGGTCGACCTGACGGCGTGGTCCACCGCCAGCCGGTTCCTGGTGCTCGATGCCGAGATCGAGGTCGACGGCATCGCCTACGCCTACGCCAGCCTGGTCGAGCGCGATCCCCGCGGCATCCGCGTGCGCGCCCGCACCCGCGGCACGCTCCGGTGAGCGCGTCGAGCCGAACTGGCCGCGGGCAGCCTGCCACCGTACGCGGCCGGCGGAACGGGCGACCGTCGCCGGTGTAGCGACCGGGCAGGCCGGGGCAGGCTGGTAGAATCGCGGGTTTCCGATCGCCGAGTGCGCATGTCGCAGCGCGTCCTGATCCGCTTCCACGCCGATGGCGACAGCGAATGGCTGGCGCTCGGGCGCGACGGTGCCCCGCAGTCGCCGGTGCGCCAGGGCCTGCCGGCGGCGGCCGACGATGTCACGCTCGTGCTGCCGTCCGAGGACGTCCTGCTGCTGGCGGTTCCGCGACTGGCGGGCCGCGGCAGCCAGCTTGCGCAGGCGCTGACCTTCGCGGTCGAGGACCAGCTTGCCGGCGCGGTCGAAATGCAGCACGTGGCCTTCGCCGAGGGGCGGAACGATCCGGTGGTGCCGGCCGCGGTGGTCGCCCGGCAGCGGATCGACGAACGCCTGGCGCGGCTCGCCGACGCCGGGCTGGCGGCCGATCGCGCCCATGCGCTCGGCCAGTGCCTGCCTTTCGAGGTCGACCGCTTGACCATGTTCTGCGAGGCCCGTGGCTGCGTGCTCCGGTCCGGCCCGGAGACGGCGCTGCCGTTCCAGATGCCGTCGCTGCCGGAGATCCTCGCGTTGCTCGCCGATGCCGGCGAGTCGCGCCGGCGGGCCAGGGTCCTGCTCGCCGAAGGCGCGCCGGCACCGCCTGCGGTCGACGGCTGGCAGATCGAGGTCGAGCCCATCGGCGCCGGATCGGCGTGGATCGCGGGCCGCGTGCGCGAGGCGGCCGGTCCGGATCTGCTGCAGGGCGCCTACCGCGCGAGAAGTCGCGCCGGCCGTGGCCAGCAATGGCGATGGGCGTCGGGGCTCGCCGCGGCGGCCGCGCTGCTCGCAATCGTCCAGCTGGCGTTCGAGCGCAGCGCGCTCGAGGCGCATGCCGAGGCGCGGCAGGCCGAGATGGCGGCGGTGCTGCGCCAGGCACTACCCGAGGTGCAGCGCGTGGTCGACCCGGTGGCGCAGCTCGGCGCCGCGCTCGATCGGACGGCCGGCGCTGCGCCGGGCGGGGCGCTGCCACTGCTGGGCAGGATCGCCCCCCACGTCTCCGGCAGCGGCCGCTACACCATCGAGGGGCTCGACTACCGGGCCGGCGTGCTCGAGCTGACGGTGAGCGCGCCCGACGTGGCGGCGCTCGACGCGCTGCGCGAGCTGCTGGCCGCGCTGCCCGCGCTGCAGGTCGAGCTGACCTCGGCGCTGCCGGGCAGCAACGGTGTCGAAGGTCGACTGCGAATCCGCGAGGGCGCGGCATGACGGCCTGGTGGGCCGGACTGTCGGCGCGCGATCGCCGCACGCTCTCGATCGGCGGCGCGATCGCGCTGGCCCTGCTCGCCTATGCGCTGGTCTGGCTGCCGCTGGAGCGCGACCGCGACCTGTGGCGCGGTCGCGCCGCGGCCGCCGATGCCGGATTGCTGTGGATGCAGGCGGCGGCCGAGCGCCTGCGCGCTGCCGGCCCGGCGATGACGACGGCGCCGGTGCGCGATGGTCGCTCGCTGCTGGCGGTCGTCGATGCCGGCGTGCGCGAGGCCGGCCTCGGCAATGCGCTGGTACGCGTCGAGCCGGTCGGTCCCGGCCAGGTGCGCATGTACTTCGAGCAGGCCGGTTTCGATGCGCTGATGGACTGGCTGCAGGCGATCGGCACCAGCCACGGCGTGCGCGTGGTCGAGCTGTCCGTGCAGCGCGCGGCCGGCGTCGGGCTGGTGGACGCGCGGCTGGCGCTCGAGACGTCCGGGCCCTGAGGCAGGGCGGCTGCGCGATGAATTCAAACGGAGTGCGGAATCGTCCATGAAGATCCTCAAGTGGCTGCTGGTGCTTTTCGTGCTCGGCCTGCTGCTGGTCGGCGGGTTGGTCGCGCTGATGCCGGCGAAGTTCGTCGTCGACCGCTTCGCCGACCGGCTCGGGCCGATCCGTCTGGAGGGCGTGAGCGGGACCATCTGGCGCGGCCAGGCGGCGTCGCTGGGCTATGCGGACCAGCGGCTGGGGGCGCTGCGCTGGTCGATTCATCCGATGGCGCTGCTGTCGCAGCGACTCGACGTCGACCTGGTGCTCGAAGGCGGCGAATTCGCCGGCGAGACCTTCGCCAGCCTCGGCGCCGGCAGCCTCCGGCTCGAGCGCGCGCGGCTGGCGATGGACGCGCGGATGCTGCAGCCGGCGCTCGACATTCCCGCACTCGAACTGCGCGGAAAGGTCGACCTCGCCATCGCCGAGGCCGAACTGGTCGCCGGCCTGCCGCGCAAGCTCAAGGGCGAGGCGCACTGGCGCAACGCCGCCGTCGCCGGCTCGGCCGAGGCGCTGCTGGGCGACCTGCGCGCGGAGTTCCTGACCGCGACCGACGGCGCGATCATCGGCACGGTCGAGGATCTCGGCGGGCCGCTGATGCTCGACGGGCAATTCCGCGCCGCGCTCGCCGGCTACGAGGCGAGCGCGGTGCTGGGCGCGCGCGACGGCAATCCGCAGGTGGTCGAGGCGCTGCGCTACGTCGGTGAACCGCAGCCCGACGGCACCTCGCTGCTGGTGATCGGCGGCCGCTTCCTGCCGCTGCCTTGAGCATGGCCGCACCGACGCCGGCCTTCCTCGACGACGCCCTGGCGGTCGCGCTGCGCGCCGCCGACGCCGCCTGCGCCATCGCCGGACGCTGGTATGCGCTGGGCGTCACCGCGAGCTTCAAGGCCGACGCCACGCCGGTGACCCGGGCCGACGTCGAATGCGAGCGCGAGATCCGCGCGATCCTGCATGCCGCCTTCCCCGACCACGCCATCCACGGAGAAGAGGAGGGCGTGCAGGGCGAGGGCGAGTATCTGTGGCTGGTCGATCCGATCGACGGCACCAAGGCCTTCGTCCGCGGCTACCCGATGTTCTCCACCCAGATCGCGCTGATGTACCGCGGCGAGCTGGTGCTGGGAGTGAGCGCCGCCGGCGCCTACGGCGAGACGATGTGGGCGCGGCGCGGCGGCGGCGCCTTCCTGCGCGACGCCGACGGCCTGGTGCGGCCGGCGCGGATCGCCGCGCTGCCCGATCCGCCGATGCGCGCGATCTCCACCGGCAACCTCAAGACGCTGGCGCGCGGGCCGCGCTGGGCGGCGCTGGGCGAGGTCATCGGCGAAGTCGGGCGGATCCGCGGCTACGGCGATTTCCTGCACTACCACCTGCTGGCGCGCGGCGGCATCGACGCGGTGATCGAGTCCGACGTCAATCTCCTCGACGTCGCCGCGCTGGCGGTGATCGTGCGCGAGGCGGGCGGCGTGTTCACCGATCTCGACGGCGCCGCGCTCGACCTCGACACCCGCAGCGTGCTGGCGGCCGGACCGGAATTCCACGCGCGGCTGCTGCCGCGATTCGAGGGTTGGCGCGATGCCTGAGCTGCCGAAGATCCACCGCCTCGAAGAGCTCGACTTCGGCGGCCGCTTCAAGGTCGAGCGGCTCGACCTCGAATTCTCCAACGGCGAGCAGCGCCAGTACGAGCGCATGAAGGCCCGCGGCCACGGCGCCGTGATCGTCGCGCCGCTGCTCGATGCCGACACCCTGCTGCTGATCCGCGAGTACGCCTGCGGCATGCACCGCTACGAGCTGGGCCTGGTCAAGGGCCGCATCGACCGCGGCGAGAGCGTGCTCGAAGCGGCCCAGCGCGAGCTGAAGGAGGAGGCCGGCTTCGGCGCGCACAGGCTCACCGTGCTGCGCGCGATGACCCTCGCGCCGACCTACATGAGCCACCAGACCTGGCTGGTGCTGGCCGAGGACCTGTATCCGGAGCGCCTGCCCGGCGACGAGCCCGAGCAGCTCGAGGTCGTGCCGTGGAAGCTCGACGACCTGCACGCGCTGATGCTGCGCGAGGACTGCTCGGAGGGCCGCTCGCTGGCGGCGATGTTCATCACCCGCGAGTACGTCAGGGGGCGCGCATGAGGCCCAGCGCCGAGATCGAGGCCGCGATCGCGCTGGTGCGCACCGCGGGCGAGGCGATCCTCGCCGTGTACGCGAGCGAGTTCGCCGTCGAGCACAAGGACGACCGCAGTCCGCTCACCGCTGCCGACCGCGCCGCGCACGCCGTGCTCGATCGCGGCCTCGCCGACCTGCCCTCGGCGCTGCCGGTGCTGTCGGAGGAGTCTGCCCACATCCCCTGGGAGGTCCGTGCCGGCTGGCATCGCTACTGGCTGGTCGATCCACTCGACGGCACGCGCGAGTTCGTCAAGCGCAACGGCGAGTTCACCGTCAACGTCGCCCTGGTCGAAGACGGCGTGCCGGTGGCAGGCATCGTGCAGGCGCCGGTGACCGGCGAGCTGTGGTGGGCCGAGCGCGGCGTCGGCGCGTTCCGTCGCGAGGCCGACGGCAGCGACTCGCGGCTGGCCTCCACGCGTCCGGCCCCGACCGAACTGCGCGTCGCCGCCAGCCGCTCGCACCTGGACGAGCGCACCCGGGCGCTGCTCGGGCGGCTGGGTCCGCACCAGACCTTCGGCTTGGGTTCCTCGCTGAAGTTCTGCCGCCTCGCCGAAGGGCGGGCCGACGTCTATCCGCGCTTCGGTCCGACCAGCGAGTGGGACACCGCCGCGGCGCAGTGCGTGCTGGAATGCGCCGGCGGCGCGGTGATCGACGCCGACGGGAACCCGCTGCGCTGCAACCGCGGGCCGTCGCTGCTCAACGGCGACTTCCTCGCGCTGGGCGACCCCGATCTGCCCTGGCGGACCTGGCTGGCGTGAGTGCAGGCGTGCCTGGGGGGCAGGGCATAGACGCGCTGCTCGCGGTGATGGCGCGACTGCGCGATCCGCAGACCGGCTGCCCCTGGGATGTCGCGCAGGATTTCGCGACGATCGCGCCCTACACCATCGAAGAGGCCTACGAGGTCGCCGATGCGATCGATCGCGGTGATCTCGCCGCGCTGCGCGACGAACTCGGCGATCTGCTGCTGCAGGTGGTGTTCCACGCACGGATGGCCGAAGAGGCCGGGCACTTCGACTTCGCCGCGGTCGTCGCGGCGATCTGCGACAAGATGATCCGCCGCCATCCGCACGTCTTCGCCGGCGCCAGCGTCGCCGACGCCGAGGCGCAGACTCGCGAGTGGGAGGCGCACAAGCGCGCCGAGCGGGAGGCGGCCGGCGGCGACCGCAGCGCGCTGGCCGGCATCGCCCGCGGACTGCCGGAATGGCAGCGCGCGATCAAGCTGCAGAAGCGCGCGGCGACGCTGGGCTTCGACTGGCCGGGGCCGGCGCCGGTGATCGACAAACTGCACGAGGAGATCGAGGAGGTGCGCGCCGAATTCGCCGCGCTCGCCGAGCATCCCGAGGACCCCGCGGTGCGCGACCGGCTGGAGGACGAGATCGGCGACCTGCTGTTCGTCGCCGCCAACCTGGCCCGCCACGGCAGGGTCGACCCCGGCACGGCGATGCGCCGCGCCAACGCCAAGTTCGAGCGTCGCTTCCGCCGGATGGAGCAGCTCGCCGCAGCCGACGGCATCGACCTTTCCACGCTGCCGCTCGACGCGCAGGACCGCTACTGGGATCGCGCAAAGGCCGAGGAGCGAGACCCGGCCGCCTCCTGAGGCGCACGGCGCTACCATCGGCGAGGCGGCGCGGGTGTCGGGCTCGCTGAACCCCGGCTGGCGCAGGCGCGAACCTTCACGTGCCGTCGTGCCCTCTCTGGGTAGCGTCGTCACGTCCACCGAGGTCCGTCCATGCATCGTCGCCACGCCCTGCACCTGCTCTCAGGCATCGCCGCCCTTCCCCTGTTGCTGCGCGCGCCTTCGCTGCGCGCCGAGGAGACTCTCGTGACCGTCGATCTCGCCGAAAGGATCGTTCCGCTGAACAAGCCGCACCGCGAGTGGAAGGGCGTCGTCTCCGACGCCGCCTATCTCGTCCTGTTCGAGGAGGGCACCGAGCGCCCCGGCAGCAGTCCGTTGGACAAGCTCTATGCCGACGGCACCTACGTCTGTGCGGCCTGCCACCTGCCGCTGTTCGACAGCAGCCACAAGTTCGACAGCGGCACCGGCTGGCCGAGCTTCTTCACCCACATCCCCGGCCGGATCGGCACCAAGCGCGACTTCAAGCTGATCTGGCCGCGCACCGAGTACCACTGCATCCGCTGCGGCGGCCACCAGGGCCACGTGTTCGACGACGGCCCGCAGCCGACCGGCCAGCGCTGGTGCAACAACGGCGTGGCGCTGCGCTTCGTGCCGCGCGCCGAGCCGCTGCCGGCGCTGCGCGGATGAGCGCCTTGCTGCGCTGGATCGCTGCGATCGCGCTCGCCGCCGCTGCGTGCGCGCCGGCCGTCGCCCGGGAGACGGTCGACGTTGCCCTGACGCGCGTCGCCCACGCGACCTTCGCCGGCGGCTGCTTCTGGTGCATGGAACCGCCGTTCGACAAGCTCGACGGCGTGCTTTCCACGACCTCCGGCTACGCCGGTGGCGCGGAGAAGCGTCCGACCTACGAGCAGGTGTCGAGCGGACGCACCGGGCACACCGAAGTCGTGCAGGTCGCCTTCGATCCTGGCAAGGTCAGCTACGAGAAGCTGCTGGAGGTCTACTGGCGAAACGTCGATCCGTTCGCGGTGAATCGCCAGTTCTGCGACGCCGGCCCGCAGTACCGCAGCGCGATCTTCACCCACGATGCCGCACAGCAGGCCGCCGCCGAAGCTTCGCTCGCCGCCATCGCCGCGCGTTTCCCCGGCCAGCGCATCGCGACCACCGTGCAGCCGCTCGCTGGCACGTTCTTCCCGGCCGAGGACTACCACCAGGACTATTACCTCAAGAATCCGATCCGCTACCGCTACTACCGCAACGGCTGCGGCCGCGACCGCCGGCTCGAGGCGATCTGGGGCAAGCCGGAGTAGGCGGTCGGTGGATGACCAAGAGCCAAAGGTCAAAGGTCGAAGGTCGAAGGTCGAAGGTCGAAGGTCAAAGGTCAAAGGTCAAAGGTCAAAGGTCAAAGGTCAAAGGTCAAAGGTC
>VFQU01001036.1_pt1 | contig 18439 bp, 33 predicted proteins | sample 3512311 | NCBI WGS metagenome assembly VFQU01 (sample SAMN10412377, study PRJNA504923) | tailings metagenome | isolation source: Relicate 3 Philex TSF3 active mining site | place: Philippines: Tuba, Benguet | collected 2017-08-29
TATAATCGGAAGCGGAACCAATGAAATCACTTCCTGTTATGGTAGTTTTGGTTCCAGGAAAACCAAGCTCAGGATAAAAATCCGCAAAATCTGCATTACTTTGCTGATAAAGATACAAAAGTAAAAACGTAGGTGTGGTATCATCGCTTTTAGATTTTTTACAATTCGAAAAAACGACGAGAAAAAGGAAGATCGTTAGCATAAGTTTGGTGATTTTCATACAACCTCGATGTCCATATCCCGAAAGAGACATATACAAAAATCTTAAACAAGAACAATATATTTACAACATATAATTTGCGGAGATAAACTAAGATTATGAATGCGAAGAAAGAAATATTGCCAACTAACTACGAATAAATACTTAGTTTTTGAGAAAATTCCGTAGAACTACGGAAACCTACCAAAATAAGTGCAAAAAGGTGAACAAAAAAAAGATTTTTTTCGAGCTAACAGGAAACAGGTTGTGGCAAAAGGGGGATCATGATAAGGAAAAAGGTGCGCTGCCCACGAGCCACACCATACTCTATGTCTCATTAGTTTAGAAATCTAAACTACCGTTTCTAATTGTTACATGCCGATCTTACCCAAAAAATATGGTAAGATCAATAGATCCAAATTTAATTAACGAACATCTAGGACTTCTGCTCAAACGTGATGGGTATAGGGTAACTCAGTTTCTTCAATGGAACCAGGGACGACCGATCACATCGAAACGCATCCTCCTCTATTTGCAGGAGAGACGCAACAGAGGTATTTTTCTAAGCACAATCAAATCGGACAAAAACTCAATTCTTAGAGGCATCCGAAAGAGTACAATTGGTAACCCACAATTCCGTGGATTCATTGATGAGCTTCGCAGAGAGCTAAACGATGCACTTCCTATCCGTTTAAACGCTACAAGGGTCTCAGAATCAGACCTAGTCACTCTGGATGAGATGAAACGAATATGTCAGTTCGCACCAGATAGATGGAAGACAATCGCAAAGTTCTTCTGGACGACCGGTTGCCGTGTGGGAGACCTCTGTTCAATCAAATTAAGAGACTGTAGACAATTAGATGATAGCCTGATTGAAATCAGAATATTAGGAAAAGGAAATCGAACTCGCTACATAGCAATTCCAATTGAACTCTTTCAAGAAATTAGACATACGTTTGGCGGTATAGTTTTTTTATTCGAAACAGAATGGCATAACCAAATGACGACCTCACGGGTGGGAAAGATCGTCACTAAAATCGGGAATAAACTTTTAGGAAGAAGAATCTATCCTCATCTATTTCGCCATACATTTATTACTGCACAAGTTAAATCCGGTCACGACATCGGAGCTATTGCTGAGTTTGTCGGGAACTCTCCCGAAATCTTAGCAAGAGTTTATCTACACTCAAGCCTAGATCGATCTGTAATTTCCAGTTATTATAATCAACTCGTCGCATGAAAAACAAAAAGAATCCTAAAGAGAAAAAAAATGAAAAACAAAAAGAAAATATTAACTGCCAAGACTGCGGAGCTTCAAACGTGAAGCTTTATCAATTTGGACTCTGTAAGGACTGTTTGTTGGATCGATTTAAAGAGATAAGAATCGAATTTAGAAAAATAGGACTTGCCTTATGATTGAACCAATTCGGAAGGAATTGCAAAAGACAATTCCAGCTAAATACTATGATAGTTTTTTCAAATCGATAGATGTTGTGAAGATGAACGAAAGCCGAATTATTTTAGGAGTCAGCGGTTCGTCTGCATTAACCTGCAAACAGCATATAGAAAATAAATATTTTAAAGAACTGAATCAAGCTGTCGCCAACTCAGTAGGCAAAAGAAAAGTAGAATTGATCGTATTGGGAAATATAGATACGACAAAAAAACAAAAGGAATCGGATAAAATAGACTATGATGGCGATGTTTATAAACTAGAATCCTATATAAAAGAAAATATTGAGATTCGATTCAATGAAGTTTCTAAGGTCTTAGAGCATAAACCAGTAAGCTCTAAAAACTATATTCTTTGGAGTGATAGAGCATTTAATGATCTATGGATTCGAATACGAAAACAAAAAGAATATAAAAACGCAAGTAAAGACAGTTTACTGTCTATATTAGGTTCTTCTGTTATTCCTGGTTACCATCCGATTCAAGATTATTTCAACAATATAGAGCCTTGGGATAAAAAAACAGATTGGATCGGTAGAGTTTGTTCGTGTGTAAAAGTATCAAATGAAATGGATTTTCGAAGATATTTTGAGAAGTGGTGCATTCGAGTATTATACTCACAGGTCAGAGAACCTGGCTTTATCAATGAGCATTGCTTCACTATTCAATCAAAGCAGGGATGGTATAAAAGCACATTCATCAATGGTCTGATTCCGAAAGACCTAACACAGTATTATAGCTCACGTATTCCCGCTGATTTTAAATCAAAAGATGCCGCAGTTGCAGCATCGATGCTCTTGCTTTGGAACTTCGATGAAATCGATAAGATAACAAACAAGAGAGATGCCGCAGAAGTCCGAGATTTTTTTTCTATGAAAGGAATTTTCGACAGAGCGGCTTACGGCAAAAACCATGAACATTTCGATAGAATGTGCAGTTATACTGCAACTTGCAACAATGTTAATTTTTTAGTCGATCCTACGGGAAACAGACGTTATATTGTTTTCTCTTTACTCAAACCGATTGATATAGATCGATTTCAGAAAATACCTATAGAGAAGTTTTGGGCGCAGGTTTACAGTTTAGCGAAAAGCATCCGCTCAAATCAAATACATTGGAATTCAGAAGAGCAACGACAAATAGACGAAAACAATCATCAATATAAATACTCAGACAGTGAATATGAGATCATTCTAAAATACTTTCGACCAATTGAAGAAAACCAGTATGTAGAAAAGAACGATAAGCACAAGTGGATGAGCTCTACTGACATTTTTCTATTCATTAGCGAAAAACATCCGAGTTTCAAAATGAATTCTACATGGATCGGCAGAGGCTTATCCAATATGAATTTTTTTCACAAACGAACAGCGAATAGCCGTCAATTTTTGGTACATCAACTTAAATGACGCTATGACACTAATGACACTATTTTGATAAAAACTCCCAGGACGGTAAAAAATGGATAAAGTAACAGAAAGCAAGATGGTGATAAAGTTTTCGAACTACTACTATAAACTAGGAACTCATGGAAAGAAGTTACCAGACAGACAAGCATTGCTTCTGCAAGTATTGACAGTGAATTTAGAAGACTTATCAAAAAATTTTATCGAATACGATACATCCTTTCCTGGTGGTAACTATAAGTTACCTAAGAAAGGGAAATACCTATTACTAATTTTTGTGAAATTCCCTAGCTACTTAGGTGAATCATTTATGACCCTTAGGCGATACACAACAAAGAAAGATGCGTTTTACCGGAAATATACAGGTGAGTGGTTTGATATTATTATGGGGAAAGAATAAAATGACAGACCCAACTTTATCACCTGATGCAAGAAAACTCTACAAAGAGCTTAGATCGACAATTGCAGAGAACGGATATCTTGAATCCAAGCTTTCTCCAATTGAAAAGAAAATCGGCTTACTTTTAGAAGAAATAGAAAGGAACGAAAAATACGTAGATACCTTGGAAATGGGTAACCCTACACTAGGGGAATACACTGCTATCGTAAGTAAGACGATAGAACGCAACAAACTATTGTCTACTCGCTTATCCGTTCTCACTACAATTCTGTTTTGCGTAAAAGACTTGAATGATGCCTATAAGGAGAAAGAGCAATGAATTTTTATATCATAGCCTTTTCATTTCTCATTACATACATTCCGTTTGCATTCTGGTTAGGTTGGAAAATGACATACTGGGCATCCTTCCCTGTTCTTTGTTATATCTTTACAACTGCAATCGTAACAGAGTTAATTCTACTTCTTTACAAGCACTATAAGCAAAGAGGCTAAACAATGGATCGATATAACAACTTAGTTCAAAAGTATAAATTACCTAAGACTTGTAAATATTGCGATTCGAAAGGAACTGAATATTACGGAGATAAGCTGGTCTGTGATGACCACTATAACAAACTAATATCCAAGGACTGGAACTACATTTATAACATATTGCCGTACGGCGATCTTCTCAAAAACAACACGCAATCATTGGAGGTAAAATGATTATGAATTTCACAGAGATAGCAAAAGAGGTTTCAAGAAAAGGAATTCAAGCGAATTCTAATTTAGATCAGTTCGAAGAGAATCTAAGGCTAGCGGGATTCGATTTCGATCAAACAGAAAGGATTTACATCCTAAGAGCTTTAGTCTGGCAAGATTGGTGCTATACGAACGGACTCTCCAGTGAGCTAATGGAGCTTGAAGCAACGTTCCCTCTACCTAATCGAGAATTAGGTCTCTCGATGAGCGAAGAACTCAAAACTCGTGTAGAGTCAGGAAACGGGGGAAAGGTTGTCCCCTACCCAGCTCTTCAAGAGAGCATACAAAACGATTCTGAAAGCATTGGAAAGCCTTCTGCAAGTGTTTCCAGTGGAGGAACAGATGTCAGCTCTTAGAGCAAGTAACCCAGGACAAGCGTATAAGGAAATGGAAAACCTGAAACCCCTTTGGAAAAAGGAACTTGAGAAAGTAAATGGTGAGATGGAGGTAGTCGACAAGGAATTGTCGTCTACCATCACAAACCTTAACTACATTAACGATAAAAAAGAAAAACTCCAAAAAAGGAAAGAGCTGATTCTACAAAAAGCCGCAGAGCAGGATTTATTTCAATGAGCGAACAAAGAATAGATTTCACAGTAGAGGAATGTCTCTTAATGAGAACATCCGCTAAACGAACAGTCGAAAGAATGGATGAAATGATTAAAGAGCTGGAAGCGAAAGAACAGACTGCAAAGGTCTCTGCAGAGATCCAAGTCATGCGAGGTTCACAAAGTATGTTTGAGTCTATTTATGAGAAAATAAGTGCCGTGTTTCCAGAAAGAAAACAAGGAAGGTGAAAGAGAAAATTCAAAAAGCTCATTGACTAAAACGTAACTACTCCCCCCGAAATAGCATCATGCGAAAAGAAAAAGTCGGGGAGCACACCCTCACAAAGCAACCACTTAATTCATACAAAGAAACCGTCGCTCATGTATTCGATCTTTCCAGACTCTACTGGAAGGATTTATTAGAATATAAAAACGTCACATTCAAGGTGAACGGAATGCTTGTAAAAGATCTTACTCCTTTGCAATGGTTCCGCTATGTTCAAAGTTTACCCTATGTAAAAGACCCGAAAAGAATTGAACACGTTACACGACCAGGGATTAGCTTGGAGCTTGCGGGAACAGGACATCCGCTAGATTGCGATGATAAATCGATTCTCTCCTTCTCTTACTTCATTCTTCAAAATGAAATCAAGGGCTATGATTATCAAAAGAGAGCTGCAGTCACAGGAAGAGAAGACAAACCCAAGCACATCTATGCAGAGTTCAAAGAGAATAGAGATTCAAAGATTTGGATTCCATACGATTGCACCTACCCTCACAACGTTTTTGCTAAAACATTATACATTCCAGGCTTCAAAAGAGTGTTTTACGAAGAAAATCACAAGGTGAAGTAAATAACATTCAATAAATAAGATTCAAAAACATATAAAGTATTCATAATGAATAACATTTATTATGTGTAATACTTGTTTCAATCTTAAATAAATTTCTGTTTACAGAATCTAATACAAAGTGTTCGGTTCTGCTAAGCGAAAATTGAATGTCTAGTTTAGAACTTTATCGATTGGAGGGGGACGAACTCGAAACCCCTCCGACGATCAAAAACACTTTAGTCAGGTATTACTCTCCGTTATACGGAAAAGAAATAGAAGCCCCCCTTCTATCTAATGAGCCTATTTTTCTCGACGGTGATGACGACGATGAATATCTCTTATTAGGTGAAGACGAAGATACTGGATACTTAGTCTACGGTTTCGAAGATGATGAAACCGGTGATGCCGTTCTTATCTATGGTGATGAAGACGGGAATGTTCTTGAATATTCCGTTCTCGATGGATTCAAAATGAAAGGCTTCGGGAAAGGCTTTAAGATCAAAGCTCCGAAGATCAAACTCAAAGCACCAAAGCTAAAACTTCCTAAACTCAAAATGAAGATGAAGATGCCTAAGCTTAACACTAAAGGTCTCTCAAAAAGCTTCAGCTCAGCAACCAAAGGAATTTCCAAGAGTGTAACCTCTGTAACAAAAGGACTCTCCAAAGCTGGTCAATCCGTAGCGAAAGGCGTAGGTGACCATTTCAAAACAATGGGACGAAACCTTTCTGAAATCGCAGAAGGTGCGGGGAACCTTGTTTCTCAAGTAGCGCAAGGAGCTGGTGGACTTCTTTCTAACATGATGCCTGGTGGCGGAGGAATGGAAGAAGGCTACTCGGAAGAAGAAGAGGAAGAAGAGTATTACGACGAAGAATATCCTACAGAGGAAGAACTCTACGAAGAAGAGCAATATTACGACGAAGAATATCCAGAAGATTATTCAGAAGAGCCAACTTATATAGAAGAATACGAGGAAGAAGAAATGTACGGAGAAGCTCCAGCAGGAGAAGCCCTTGGATTCATAGAATTCTTGCCAATGGCAATGAATACAATTTCACAGGTTTCAAATATTCAGAAACAACAGTTAGCCGCAAAATCGGCGAAGAAAAAACAAAACCAACAGCAACTTTTAAAATTACTCAATATTAATAAACAAGCACCAGTGAAGGTCACAAAGCCAACAGCAAGAAAACCTTCAGTGATTAAGATTCCAAGACCCGTCGCTCCTGCAGTTACTCAACGTAGCTACGAAGCAAAAGGCGGAGATCAAAGTAAACCAGACAATACTAAAATGTATTTAGCATTAGGCGGCTTTGCCGTCGTGGGAATCGGTGCAGTCTTTCTTTTAAACAATAACAAGAAAAAAAGGTAAGGAAGCGAAAATGAAAAAACCAAAACTCCCCAAGAAGCCGAAGCAACCGAAAGCATCCGCATCGGCAGAAACTTGGAAACGATATGAAACGAAAGTGGTGAAATGGAACCAAGCGTGTGCAAAGAAACTTGCACCGTACAACAAAGCCATTGCCGTTCGTGATGGCGTGAAAAAGAAGGTCGAGAAGATTCTCGAAAAGGCAGCGTAACATGAAAGTACCAAAGTTTACATTTGGAAACTTGTTAGTGATGGGAGCTGCCAGCTTTACCGGATACGTTGCGAATAGATTTCTCTCTACGATGAAATATTCTCAAACGTTGGTAAATGGACAACCAGAAATGGGAGGGGCTATCATCTCCTCAGCACTTTCCGGTGGTGCCGCACTCGCAACAGTTGCCACCCATGGGAAAAAACTCAAAGAATTCGATCACGTGAAAATGGCAGCTACTCTCGGTTCCGTTGCCGCATCAATTCACTTAGGAACAAGAGTTCCATTGGTTGCAAATGCTCTTCCGGAAGGAATCAGAACAGCGTTAGCTGGTGAAGACGACACTTACGAAGAAATGTCAGGTGAAGAGTTCGAAAACAAAGTGAACCAAGAGGTTGACCTTCGAATTCAGCAAGCCGTAGCCGACGGAAAAATCTTTACTCCGAATCAATTGCCTCCAAGTGCCTTCGAAGTAAGTGGAGATGGAATGGATGGAGACGACGTCTACGACATCGATGGTGAAGACGACTACGATGATGAAATCGGCGGTGATGATGTTTACGAGATAGGTGCGGACTCCGTATTCGGAGACGACGAATAAAGTCTTTATTAGTCATTCAAATTTTAACAAGCAATAAGCGAAAACAGGAAAAGCGAAAATGAGCACACAAGCAGCACAAGGCGGACAAACACAACAACGTAGACCAGTCCGCGCAAAACAAAGACCAGGAAATGGAAATGGATTCCAGAAAGTCGAATCAGAAATCAAACGCCTACAACGTCTAGGTGGAATTCCTATCGAAATCCAATCCGTTGCAAAGCTAGTAACCGGAGAAAAAAATTACAAATTCTTTGCCGGTGACGAAGACCGTAAAGGATACGGACATCTTGCATCCTATGCACTCGGCGGAAAAAACCCGATCGAATCTCAGACAGGTAAGCTTGTTGGTTTCCAAGTCGCTTTACATGGACCAGAATTTGCAGCTTTGAATTTAGCAGGCAATGGGAACTATGCAGTTCTTGACGGAGCGAACAAACTCATTGAGTTACTACGCTACAAGATCACAAAGAACAAAACACTTCTCAGAGAAGGTTCTTTCAAGTCGATCATTGAACCTCTGCCAAGAATTCTACGACCGTTTCAAATTGGAACTGGAACAACAAACGGACACGTATCTGTAGCGGCTGTTCAAGCTCAAACAGGTAATATCGAAGAAAAGACTTCTCATCAAAGAGTTGTGTATCAGCCGATCGATTTCAAAGACAATGACTCTTTGATCTTTGAAGTAATGCTTCCGTCAGGTGGAACAGGCGTAGACATTGCGTTAAACGACCATCTTTTGGTTATCAATGCACTTGGTGCTGAGTTCCCGAAAGGAACCAGATAAGAACTACCAGAATCATTAGCCGGTGCATTTAGCACCGGTTTTTTACTCAAGGAATAAGCGAAAATGAAAATCCAATTTGAAGGAAAAGAATATACCGTGATGTCCGGTATGTGCGAAGAATTACCAGCAAACGGCGGTAAAAACTTCGAGAAAGCAATCACTATTGAAAACAACACTAATGAAGTGGGTAAAATAGTAGGAGCCTACGTTGTTTATAAAAGAGCCGAAATTGCAGATGTTGCTTTAGAAATAAAGACTTCTAATACAAAACAGAACCCGCCGATTTCGGGAGACTTGGCTTTAGCCGTTATTGGAAGTCGTGAGGGAGCAAACAAAGTTGTTTTCAAGTTTCCAGGAACAGGAATTGCCGTAGAAAAAAATATTGCAATAGAGGTTTATCTCAAGACATGGGGCGTAGCTCTAGTTAATCGTGATGTTATGGTTGGGCTTCTGATGGAAGAAGTTCCAGAAGCTGATTTAAAGCAAACTAGTCCAAAGAAGAAGTAAGATGAGAAGAATCTCACTTCCATTTACATTTACACAAGACTATAGGGCGGCTTCGGAAGAACCGCCGCCGCTTTATACCGAATCATTCTCAATCGGTAAAGTCGACATAGCTAAATCAAAACGATTAACGATTAAAAATATTTTAATTCAAAACTATATTTTTAAATCGACACAAGCTCTTTCTAATCCGGTAAAGCTTGCATTACTTCTTTCCAATAACATTGAAAAGAAGCTAAATGATGACTTTATAAAGCTTGTGGATTTCGGAATTGGGTATTTCGATCCAGAGGACACAGTTGCCCCTGGCGAGCCGTTCCCAAGAATCGCTACGCAAGATATAATCACATCATTTCCAACAATCGTGTGTTATGAGGATATTCATGAATATGAGACCTACATCGATGAAAATGATTTTGAAAATCCTCAATATTTAAGCGCATCAGCTTACAAGCTCTTAGACGAAAACAGCTTAATCGATCAATACCTGATAAGCACTACAAACATAAGCAATTCAGAGGAAATCGAAATCCATAACCCTCAAGGGAGAAAGTATTTATATATCATTCCATTCACTCCATGTGTGCAAAGAACTAGAGTTGCAAACTCTGGACTGATTAACTTCACATTAATTTCACACGAAGACGAGGACTAATATGTTAGTTTTCCAAATCGGAGATAGACCACAACATCCAGACTTAGAAGATTTTTTTAATGTTATCACTACGTTTGAGGAATTCGATGAAGAATTCAAAAACGTCTTTGCTCTTATAGAGGAAGGAGATTTCATCGAACTTTCCAATCATCTAAACGAAATCGTTAATGATACGAATGATCGATTAGAGATGTTAGAAGATCGTTTCAACAAGCTGGCACATGGCGAAGCACCTGCACAAGACACAAGAAACGGACATAGAAAATATCTTTGGGAATTCTTCGATTTAATATCTGCAGACTCAATCGAAGGCTATAAGCAACAAATGACTTTCTTCTCCAATGCGCTTGGAGGAAAAATCGATGCCATCGATGTCGAGTCATCGACTGGGATTACAATATCTCTTTCGAATCCACAACGCCCTAGGATCGTACAAAACAAACCACTCTGGGCAAACATTGCAGGAAAACCCGCTAAATACGATCCAATCGCTCACGTTCATCCTATATCTGACGTAACAGGACTGAATACCGTTCTGAACCAAAAAGCAGATCTAGACATAAATGGAAAAGTTCCAGTTTCACAGACTTACAGCTCTGCAAACTTTGCAATCATAGTAAATAATATCTCCGAACGAAATGCACTCATTCCCACCTTCACAGGCGTTGTGAAAATATTTGTTAGAGATGCTTCAGGTGATCCAACTGTTTCCCTGGGCAGTGCCGAATATTTATGGGATCATCCAAACACAGCATGGATCAAAACGGGTGAAACCGAATCGTTAGATATCATCCAATCTTGGGCGAACGTTACAGGCAAGCCGACTGAATTCACTCCTGCAGCTCACACGCATACTAAAACTGAGGTTGGTCTGGGAAATGTAAATAATACATCCGATGCCGACAAACCGATTTCAACTGCAACTCAAACAGCGCTTAACGGCAAACGAAACTCTGGTAACGTTCCAGCCAGTGAAGTTACCGAAGACGGCGATAGATATTTTGTTTCATTTAATGAAAAACGATTATGGAACAATCAGCCGGCTGCAGGCGGATCAGTTTCAGGTAATGTAAGTGCATCAAGTTTATTTGCTCAAAACAGGACAGCGAAATTCACGCTAATTGGAAATACTACGATCACTAGTCTCGGTGGCGGCTCGGAAATGAATGTATATGTTATACATTTCACGCAAGATGCAACAGGAGGACGAACAATCACCTTACCATCGAATGTAAAGATTCCCTCCGGAGAGAGCATAGACACAGGTGCAAATAAGAAATCTGTTCTTACACTATTATACGATGGAACAGATTATCTAGGATCATGGAAAAAAGGATGGGTTTAAGATGTTAGCCGCAATGGTTTTTACTGCATCCGCTATCGTAAGTTATTCTAACGTTAGTTATGAAACTCTAGTACCTGCACAATGGGTATATTCATCAGCAACGTCTGGAGTAAATTTTCAGACTCTGGAATATACAGGAGGTGCACACTATGTACAATCGATTGGTGCATATCAGTTATTTGATCCAACCCCGAATGAATGGTTTACAGGAGCTAGATGGTTAAATAATCCGTGGCCGGGATTCATTCAGAATTATGCACGCCTTTGGCAAAATGAATCTTGGAATCCTTCCGGAAATACTGGCGCCAAAACTCTATCTGAATGGAATGCTCTGCAGGCGGACGTAGCCGCAGGAACAAAAAGAAATTTGGTAGGGACACCGGTTTACTAAGATGGAGATAGGACTTCGTGAAATTATAATGTTTGGAATTGGAGTTGTGACTTATTTTGTAAGAAGTGAAAACAACAAATCAATTCTTAAATTAGAAAAAGACCTGAATGAAAAAATTCAGTCAAATAAAGACCTTATAACCAACGTTAAAAACGAGCATGACAGAAATAACGATAAGGTGATGACGGAACTTGTAGTCATAAAAGGAAACCTAGAAAGAACGGAAAGATCAATGAAACAATTTTCTGATGAGTCCTCTGCTTCACGAGACCTTATGATTAAAATGTATGATCAGATTATGCAATTAGGCTCTAAACGAATTCCGACCAGAGGAAAAAAATGAGTAGTCAGTTTATTCCTGAACAACCTACCCCAAATCAATGGCTTCCAGGCTGGGACGTTCTATACGATCCGAGAGAAACTAATTTCCCACGGTATTGCATCGATTACTCTGTATCTGATTCCAAGAATGTTGTAATACCGAAAGAACTTGAGAACTTTAACGGGTTTCAACATAATACAGAGAAGCATAGAATCTCTTTCCTAGTTACTAAAGGAACAACTTTTAGAAAAAGTTATTCCAACCAACTCTTCACAACCGACCCAAAAACAAAAGACTTTAGAGAAATCCTTTTAGATGAAAACTCGAAGTTAAACAAGCTTAAAGAATATGTGTTCGATCCAGGAGGAATGGTCGATCCGGTTCGAACTATTGCAGATATAACAGGAGCAAAGAAAGAAACAGTCGAATCTTTTATAACACTGGCTAAGTGGACTGCAATTGGCGGTGGTGCCTATTACATTTACAGAAAGGTCAATGGAAAGAAAAAATGAGCCTAGAAACCGAGAGGATTTCCTCTCCTTCCAGGTTAAGCGGAAGACTGCAGGTATTCTATAACGATTTAAAAAAAATAGTTCCGGAAGCAGTTCTTTTCGAAACATACCGAACGAGAGAGAGGCAAACGTTTCTTTATAATCAAGGACGGACTACTGCAGGGAATATTGTAACCTACGCAAAAGCAGGCGGATCACCACATAACTATGGATTAGCTTTCGATATATCGAATGTAAATTTCACGGAACGAGAAAAAGTAATTCGAGAACTACTAGCAAAGAATACAGATATTAGATGGGGTGCTGACTTCTATGTCATCGATCCGAAAACAAAGAAGAAAGTAAAATTTCCAGACCATCCACACTTTGAAATCAGAAATTGGAAATTGCGAGCTCACGGAACATCTATTGTTGGTTCTGTGGTACTCTTAGGATTTATTTTATATAAATTAAGGAAGCGAAAAAAATGAACGGAAGATTCTACATTTACGTACAAAAAGGGATAAAGTATAAGTATCCTGCCATTTCAGGTCTTCTCTATAACACAGTAGAAGGAAGATTTTCCTTTCCTGTGACTTTAGATTCTGACAACAAAGCCATCGGCGAAACTGCAGGGAAAGCAATTCGTGATTTCAATATTCTGAATCCAGGCGTCACGATTTTAAAAACCTCAACTCAAAGAACGAGTTCTAGCACTACTACTCAATCTACAACAACGCAGAACCCACCTACTCCAGCTCCACCTCCGAATAAGACAAATCAGGAGACTCCAACAGAATCAAGCAGTGGCATAGTAATGTTCGTTTTGGTCGCCGCCGGCGGTTATCTCGCCTACAAGGCTTTGAATTAAGGAGTAAATTATGATCATCAAAATTCTAAATTTACTTCTTCCTATCATTAACGGATTTTTTGATTTCGAAAAGATTTCAAAAAAACAAAACTACTGGAACGATTCGAAACTTGCAAATAGCAGAACAAAGAAGATCGGTTCCGGACGTGCTCAGCAAATCGTCTCTCAAATTCCTGTATCTGCAGAGATTAATTTTTCTAAACCTCTAGGAGATATTGAACATCGAGTCACATCACCTTACGGATGGAGAAAATTAAATATCGATGGTAAGCAATCGAAACAATTTCACATAGGCGTCGATATAGGTGGAGAGAACGAAGTCATTGCAATTGAAGATTGTTTAGTACAAAGAGTTCTCGGAAAAGACTCCCAGCACCCTGTTCGATTTAAAAAGGAAAAAGGAACCTGGATCGATTTGATAAAGTCAGAAAAAATTCCTGCAGGCAGAGCCTGGACTCCTTACATCATACTAGTAGGAACGAATACAAAAGCAATATACAAATACAAACACGTTCACTCGAACAAACGTCCAGGCAGTGCTGTCCTCTCCGGAGAGAAGCTTGGTATTTCTGGAAACTTAGGATACTCGATGGGAGCGCACCTGCACTTAGAAATTTATCCATTCGATGAACGAACAAATTCAAATCCAAAACCCGTCGATCCGATTAAGTGGCTTAAAGAACAAGGATTGGAGGTATAATCTATGTTTGATTTAATTTCTGCAGCTATTCCATCTATTATTTCAAGTTTCTTTTACATCATTTGTGTAATAGTAATCAGCCAAGCGGTCTTTCGATTCGCTCCAATCAAAGTAATTCATAGCTATAAGAAGGTGACAGTCTTTATCATTGCAACGATCATAGCACTGCCGTTTAACATAATATATTGGATTACCTTTCCAGAATTATTTAAGTATTGTGTATCATTTGAATTTCTGGAATTACCATATTGTACCGATCTTCCAGGATGGACTTTAGCCGCTTATCAATCCTGCAGGCTTTTCATTTCTTATCTTATCGCAATCATTGCTTATGATAAGATCGTAAAGCGAATCTTTGAAGATAACGGATTTCAACATAAGTTTTTTGACGGAGATTCAGATGAAACGAACATTCTTTAGTTTAATGATCCTTACACTTGGAATTCGAGTTCTAAGTTGCGTCTCAGTGGCTCAAAATCCATCTTCTAAGCCACTTACAGACCTTCTCCGGAAGGAGGCGGCTGTCAAGACTGCAGCTGGTGATTTATCGACCGCAAATCTCTTGAATGCTTCTGCAGATACTATCGAACATTCAGACGAGAACGCAAGAAAGGCGATCACGGAAACTACGAATACTAGAATAGAAAATGCTTCTCTGCAGAGAGAAGCTGGTTGGGCGGACGGCATAGGAGACATTGGAAAGTGGATCATCTATATTATTATAGGATCGATCCTGATTCTTTTATTAATTGTTTACCTGCGTTCTGGAACAGGAAGCCCAATCTTAAACTCTCTTAAAATTCCTATTTAAAAAGGGATCCAAATTAATTAAGGAATAGAATACTTTTCTTCTATTCCTTAATCTTTGAAATCTTCATCTCTTTTTAAATTATTTTTATAATCAGATCTAATTTCCTGTTTAAGCTTATTTAACTTTATCCATAATTCTTCTTTATCTTCAAGCTTCATCAGCTTATTCAAAACAACACTTAATACATCAGAGTCGGAAGGATTCCATCCATTCACATCTTTAAACTCTTGTTTGTTCTTTTCCCATACAGCAACTAAATTATGTTCTCTTAAACGTGCTTGAATCTTTAGAGTATTTCGCATAATACCTTTTCGGGACGAAGTTTTCACTTGACAAGCTGTTTCTTTTTTATCGATAAACATAGTCAGTACGAGGTGGGAACGAACTTTATACGAAGTTTTCACCTTGTATATGCGAAAACTGAAGCGAAAAGGAACGATTTCTATGTCTATAGACCCAATAGAGGCTTTCCGTATTATGAAAAGTACATACGGATCACGCCATAAAAAATTTCCAGACAGCGAATACACCTTACAACTTTTCACAGAGAAAGGAAATTTCAAAATGAAAGGTGAAGATATTCCAACCAATTTCGAAACTCTCTTTGTAAAACTACAACGTCCCCATTTTATTAACTTCGAACTCTTTAAAGACGGTGAATTAATATCAGGTGGCAAATTAAAAGAATTTGCAGAAGAAGAGAAAAAAGAAACTCACACACAACAACCGCAAATGCAAAATGGAATGTTTAGTCCATTTGATACGATGAAACAAATGTTTGAGTTAAACTCGACTTATTCTAAATCATTGGAAGACGTGAACATTAAATACTCTAAAAAGTTTCAAGAGTATGATGCCGAAGTAGATCAGCGAATCGAAAAGCAAAAACAAAACTTAAATGAGAAGATCGAAGCGGTAGAGTATGCTACTAAACGACGACTAGAAGTCAAAGAAATGGAATTCGACTTAGAACGAAAAAAGTGGGATTTAGAGAAAGAACAGATTCTTGCCCGACGCACTAGGCGAGAAGATAAAGTGAACGGCTGGACAATCCTTATGAAGATGGGAGAGAGCTTAATGACTGCAGTCAGCGACAATCCTGAAGGAGCTGTCAATGTAGGAGTTCACCTTATCAAAACAGCCGGTGCGGCTTGGCGTGGCGAACCAATAGAAATTCCACTCAATGAAGCGGGAAGTTAAGATTCGAATCGTAAAAGCTCTCTTTAAAGAGATTTTTAAAGAAGTGACTCCAGTGCTTTTGAAATCTATATCATCTCCTGAAATAAAGAAAGAGATCGAGAAGCTTCAAAAGCACGTAGAGTATAAGAAAAAACAAGAACGCATACAATCGGAAATGTTTCCGAATGCGGTCGATGCAGAATACAAGGTAATTGAAAATGAGCACAAATGAAAAAATCACAGTAGAAGAAAAAGTAGACCGCCTAATCACGATTATGGAGCGTCTTTACAATTTTGCGGCTAGCAAGATGGCAGGAAGCGCAATGTTTAACAAAGACCTTCAGGCTGTAAAATCAGAGCTGAAAGAACTCAAAGGAAAGTAAGTGCTATTCCTTCTTGGTTTAGGAGTCGGGTTTCTTTTGGGAACCCGCTTTGGTATCTGGCTTATCTATAGGAGTCAAACATGAGATTCATTCCAGAGTGGCTACTATCTTTAGGAGAAATCTTCGCTCTTGTCAGTGTAGCTTGCATAGAAGTAATTATTCCAAATCTTTGCATGATTGCAGTCATCATACTTTTGTTAATGAAACTAGTAAGGTCGATTTATGTATAATAGCTTAGCGGCGATTTTAGATGAAGATCAAAACAGGAAGATTCAATTTATGAAAGAAACAATTTCCAGACATGAAAGAATCGATAGATACCAACGTGAACTAGAAGACATCAAAGAGTTCACAAAACATCGCCAGTATGATGAAAACGGTAGATCATGGGTAGAGTTACACGACCAGAGATGCCACGTTACTAGATTTCCGCTTACTCAAGAAGCAACACTAGGGTTTCTTTTAGTCGCAAAAAAAGAGTTAGAAGACGCTATTGAAAATGAAATGAAACTCCTTGCGAGAGAGATGTTCAGAATTGAAATCAAAGAATGAAATACTTTCTTTGTAGATATAAAGATCAAGACGGAAACACTCATCTTCTTAAGTGGTTTAAGAAACCACCAGATAAGCATCATTTCAAACTAGGAATATATGATCTTTCTCTAATGATGTGCGCTGAAATTACAACAGAAAGACCAAAATCACCTAACGCTTAATTCAAAAAGTCATTTTCCTGTACTGGGAACGACTTCGAAAAAACCACATTTTTCCCCTGACCCTTCGGGGAGTCCCTTTTTAGGAATACTAAATTCTGACAGCCGCTTCCAGAGTCCGAATTTCCGTCTGGGAGGTTTTTTCGAAAATAGTGTCATTAGTGTCATAGCGTCACTTCTTGAAAATTAAGAAAAATTAAGGGAAATTCTTGTTGACATAATATTTATTTTTTAGCATAGTTTATATAGTCACCAAGCTATGGAACTAAGGGGGTGGGGGATGTTGGCGGTACAAAAGAAAAGTGTAACTTTCGAATGCGAAGTAGATTTGATATCTGCTGCAGAAACATATGCGGCAAATAATGAAATGGATAAATCAAAAGTTATCCGACTCGCATTAAGAAAGTTTTTAAACGTATCGCCGGTTGAAAAAAAACGATCGGCAAGAAAAGCAACTTAGAAGAAAAGAACGGGGGGAGATGTCCTTCTGGGAAAGCCTGACCTTAGCGGCAGAGTTCCCACGAGCCACTCCCCTCCACCCTAACTCGGGCGGGGCGCCTCTCGACCACCTAACATAAATTACTCTAATCTATGAATATGTTCTAAAATTAACTTCTTTTCGTCTTCGAACATCTGATTGAATTCCAATCCAATCTCATAGTATTCCCCGTCCTTGAATTCCTCCAGGCGGACTACCCTAGCTTTGGGGTACAATACGTACTTTACGTCGGGGAAATGCAGTTCTAATTCCAATCGGGTGCCCAAAGGCATCGGCTCTTTCGTATGGAACAAAAGCCCTCCCTCGGATATGTCTTGGGTTTCTCCTTCCCCCTTGTCCTTAGGAAGAAAAAGCTGATTGGATCCCCCCTGAATCACTCGATAAGTCAGGTGGATTTTTTCGGAAATGCGTTTATATACCCTTCTCTCTTGCGACATGGAACCCAACTAACCTCTTTTTACGAAAGAGAGCAAGCCCATTTTTTACCGGGAGGGACTGGTTCTATTTGGTCAGTTCTGGCTTGAGAATACGGAATTCCTGTAGGCAGGCAATCCCGCTTTTTTCTCGAAATGTCTTCACCAAGGTAGATTCAACAGAGAGTTTTTTGGATCTGGACTCGAACTTTTCTTCCACAAAAGGATCCGGGCAAACATCACTCAAAAGTAGAATCGAGTCGAATTCGGACCAACTTTTCCATTTATAAGCATGATCATTTCGAACAGCGCCTTGTTTATATGTTTTCAATTTCATTGCCAAATCGAAATCGGAAGCGAGCAGTCGCCCTTTGGTTTCGTATTTTTTCAAATCATGAAATGCATTGATTAGAATATAACGTTTATCATCCTCCAATTCCGCCGCAATTTCTCTTGCCGGCTGAAAATCGGAAGCATTCATTCCTCGATAACAAAACGGTTTCGTTTGAAAAAAGGATCCCGCCAAAAGCCCTTGGGTATAAAATAGATTCCAACCCACTAACCCTATCACCGTCGCAAGACCCGCATAAGCTGCGATTCGATTCTTTTGAGACTCG
>VFQU01001038.1_pt1 | contig 18401 bp, 12 predicted proteins | sample 3512311 | NCBI WGS metagenome assembly VFQU01 (sample SAMN10412377, study PRJNA504923) | tailings metagenome | isolation source: Relicate 3 Philex TSF3 active mining site | place: Philippines: Tuba, Benguet | collected 2017-08-29
CCATTGGAAACTGCCGCTGCCGGCGACATCGGCGAAGCCGGCGACGTAGTCCTGCAGCGGGTAGTCGGCATAGGTGCGGTCGCCTCCGAAGCGCGGCCAGCTCAGCGTCGAGCTGCCGTCCGGCGCGGTGATCGTCGCGGCCAGGTCGAGCGACCACGGCGCCAGGCCGTTCTCCTCGTCGGCGACGACGGCAGTCCAGCGCGCGGTGAAGCCGACGCCGCTGATCGGTACGGCCGCATCGAAGGCGATCATCTGCACGACCGGCCCGGCGCCGACGTCGAAGTCGGCGCCGGGCACGCTGGCGACGAGCTGTTCGGCGGCGTGCGCATGGCCGGCGGCGAGCAAGGTCAGCGCGACGGCCAGCCGCAGCGGTGTGGACGCGCCGCGCAGGCGCCGTGGCGAGGTGAGCGCGATCATGCCCGGCATGCTACCGGCGGCTTCGCGCCGTGTCATGCCGCAGCGGCCGCGCAGTCGCGGCGCGTCGCGTCGCTCGCCGAGGGCTTTCGTCCGTCCGCTGGAGCGATGCGACCTGACGCAGGTCACGGCCGCCTGCGGCTCGTCGTGTGCCGGAGGAAGGCAGGTCGCTGCGAAACCGTCCCCGGCGCGATCCACGAAGCGGTCATCCCATCGTCGATCGTGCGGGTTCTGCGCTGTACATCGATACCTGTGACGGGCCGCATTCCCGAAGCGGGCGCGCGAGCGTCACTCGCGCCGTTCCATTGAGGAACCGGCAGGAGCCGTTCTTCGACCTACCGTTAGTACCACCACGTCGTGACCTCGTCGAACCACAGCCGCCAGCTCGGCGCGCGCACGCGCTCGAACACCTGCAGGATCGCGAAGCCGCCGAGCGTCTCGTCGATATGCGCGCCGGGATCCTGCATCGCGTGATTGGCGTAGACCGTCGAGCCGTCCGGATCGGTGATCTGGTAGGCGATGCCGCGGGCATTGCTGGCGAGGATGCGCATGCGATACCAGGTACGGTCCCGCAATGGCCGCGAGCAGGTCTCCGGAAACAGCGCATTGCCGCCGCGCCAGAAGCTCTCGACCTGGGCCGTGGGTGCCAGCCGGCAGCCGTCGGCACGGGCGCTGACGTTGCCGATGACGATGCCGCGGCCGGACAGGTCGCCCTCGTAGACCGGCGTGACCGGATCGTCGTGCGCCCAGCGGCCTTTCAGCACGATCGCAATATGCGCGGCGGGGTTCTGCGCGAAGTAGCCGTCGGAATAGAACAGGAAGCTCAGCGCCTGGCCGTGCATGCCGGGCGGCTGCGGCGCATCGGCGACGCCGAACGCGAGCGCCGCGGTGCCGTACGGGTTGCCGGGCACGGTGCGGGCGATCGTCGGCAGCAGCGAGGGCAGCGGCGTATGCACGACTTCGGGCCGGCCGGAGGCGTCGTAGCCGAGCGCGAGCCGGCCCCAGACGGTCTCGCCGATCCGCGCCGCGGCGGCCGCCGGCGCGGCGCTGCCGAGCAGCGCGGCGAGCGCGAGCGGCCCGATCGACGCCAGCGCTGCGACCCGGCCGGCGGCAGGCGCCGGCCGCTCCGCTCGACATGTCGGTATCGGTGCGGCGCTCGGCGCGTCGGCACGGAGGTCGTGCCTGCTTCTGCGCTCGCGAACGCTCATGCCGAGGCGGCGTTGCCGTCGCCGTCGGCCTTCATCTCGGCGGCGAGCAGGCCGCGCGCGGCCTGCCAGTCGCGCTTGACGGTGCGCTCGTTGAGGTCCTCGAGCGTGGCGATCTCCGGAAACGTCAGCCCTGCGAAGAAATGCAGATGAACCACGCGCGCGGCGCGCGCGTCGACCGCCTCGAGCGTCGTCAGCGCGCGATCGAGCGCAAGCACTTCCAGCGCCTCGTCGGCGGCGTCGGGCAGGCGCTCGTCGAGCGTCACGAACAATGCCTGGCCGCCGCGCTTCTCGGCGCCGATGCGGCGTGCGTCGTCGACCAGCACCTGGCGCATCGCGCGCGCGGCCAGCGCCATGAAATGGCCGCGGCTGCCGGTCTCGAGCCGCTCGGCGTGGATCAGCTTCAGATAGGTCTCGTGGACCAGGACCGTGGTCGACACCAGCGATCCGGCACGTCCGCGTAGCTGGCGCCGCGCGCAGTGGCGCAGCTCCTCGTAGAGCCGCGCGAACAGCTGCCCGGAGGCCTCGGCGTCGCCGCGACCGGCGGCGATCAGCAGTTGGGTGCAGCCTTCGTCCATCGAACCGTGTTCGCCCGCGTCGCGTGCGGCCGAGCATGGCCGCAGCGGCCTCGCGCCGTCAATCGCGGGCCAGGTCGCGCAGCAGCTCCGGATCCGGCGCGGCGACACCGGCCAGCGCCTCGTGGCCGCGGCGGCGGAACGCGGCGGCCTCCTGCGCATGGCCCTGCGCCCGCGCGACCCGGCCAAGCACCGCGTAGGCCGCCGCGCGCCGGTTCGGATCGGCGCCGGCGAAACCGGCCAGCACCTGTTCGGCCAGCGCCCGCGCCTCGTCGACGCGGCCGAGCGCGGCCAGTGCGTCGGCTTCGATCCCCTGGATCTGCAGCGCGCGCGGTTCGGTCGCGGCGCCGATCTGGACGAACTGCGCCTGCGCGGCCTTGGCGACCTCGAGTGCCTCGGCCGGCCGGCCGGCCCGCAGCAGCACCTCGGCCAGGGTCTGGTTGACGGCGCCGATCTCGCGGCCGGGCTTCAGGATCGCGACGGCGATATCGACCGCGCGCCGCGCCTGGCGCTCGGCTTCGGCGAAGTCGCCGCGACGCAGCGCCAGCTGGGCGAGCGTATGGGTGTTGTTGACGATCGCCGGATGGCGTTCGCCGAATATCGCCAGCTGCACCGCGAGCGCATCGGTCAGGAGGCGCTGCGCCTCCTCGTAGCGGCCCTGCCGCATCAGCACCGAGCCGAGATTGGTCGCGGTCGCCGCAGCCGCGGAGGTTTCGCCCTGGCCGATGCGGCGCTGGATGTCCAGCGATTCGCGCATGTGCGTCTCGGCCGCCGTGAAGTCGAACCGCGTCGCGGCCAGGATCGCCAGTGAATTGAGCGTATTGGCGACGTCGCCGTGATCGTCGCCGAGCGTCGCGCGCTGGATCGCCAGCGCCTCCTCGAACGCGGCCTGCGCCTGGTCGAGCCGGCCCTGCTGGCGCAGTGCGGCGCCGAGGACCTGCAGCGATTCGGCGACGGCCGGATGACGGTCGCCGAGCCGGCGGCGGCGCGCCTCGAGCGTCTTGCGCGCTTCGGCCTCGCCCTCGGCCGGCTGCGAACGGCTCAGCAGCAGGACGGAGTAGTCGTTGCGAATCTGCGAAACGCGCGTGTCGTCCTCGCCGAGCGCGGCGGTCGCCAGCGCGATCGCCTCGCCGAATGCGGCCGCGGCCTCGTCGAAGCGGCCGAGCCGGGTCAGCAGCAGCGCGTGGGCGTGATGATCGCGCGCGCGGTCGACGCGGCCTTCCGCGCCGCGCCCGTCGTCGATCGTCAGCGCCGCGCGTACGTCCGCGATGCCGTCGAGAAACGCGCCCTGCTTCTCGCGCAGCAGGGCGCGCTCGGTCAGCGCGCGCGCGCGCAACGCGGGCTCGACGTCGGCGCCGAGCACCGCGTCGAGCAGCGCGGCCGCGGCGTCCAGCCGGCCGCGCTCGCGCTCGACGATCGCCAGCTCCAGCGTCGCCGGCCAGTAGGTCGGCAGCCGCTGTGCGGCATCGCCTTCGCGCGCGTCGGCGAGCAGGCCGGCGGCCTGGGGAAACTGGCCGAGCTGGCGGTACAGCGCGGCCAGCGTCAGCAGCATCTCGCCGCGCAGCTGCGGCTGGTCGCCCAGATCGTTGCGGATGCGCATCGCGCCGCGATCGAGCAGCTCGCGCGCGGTGACCCGGTCGCCGGCCGCGCTGTCGGGCGCCGAGGCGTCGAACACGCCGGTCAGGAACGATTGCGCGGCACGCGCCAGGCGCGCCTCGCCCTCGGCGCGGTGCGCCTGCCAGACCGCGAGCGCGGTGCCGCCGAGCAGGCCGGCGACCGCGAGCAGGCCGAGCGCGACCGCGGCGCGATGGCGGCCGATGAAGCGGCGCGCGCGATAGGCCGCGCTGTCGGGCCGCGCCAGGATCGGCTGCCCGTCCTGCCAGCGCGCGAGGTCGTCGGACAGCGCCTCGACGCTGGCGTAGCGACGCGCCGGCTCCGGGTCGGTCGCGCGTGCGACGATGATGCCCAGATCGCCACGCAGTGCGCGCGGCGCGATGCCGGGCGGACCGGCGTCGCCGGCCTGCAGGCGCGCGGTCGCCAGCCGCAGCGCCGGCCGCGTCGAGGACGCGAACGCGTGATGGCGGCCGCCGGCGAGCAGCTCGAACAGCAGCACGCCGAGCTGGTAGACGTCGGCCGCGGTCGTGACGAGGCCGCCGGCGACCTGCTCGGGCGCGGCGTACGCGGTCGACAGAAACCGCACGCCGGTCGCCGTGCGGTCGCCGCCGGTGTCCTCGAGCACCTTGGCGATGCCGAAATCGAGCAGCTTCGGATGGCCGTCGGCGTCGACCAGGACGTTGCCGGGCTTGATGTCGCGGTGGACGATCAGCTGCCGATGAGCGTGCGCGACCGCCGCGCAGATCGCGCGGAACAGCGCGACGTGCTCGGCGACGCCGGCGCCGGTGCGCGCGCTCCAGACCGCCAGCGGCTCGCCGTTGACGTATTCCATGACCAGATACGGACGGCCGTCGGCGGCGACGCCGCCGTCGAGCAGGCGCGCGATGTGCGGATGGTCCAGCCGGGACAGGATCTGCCGCTCGCGGCGGAAGCGCGCCAGCACGGCATCGCTGTCCATGCCGCGCCGGATCAGCTTCAGCGCGCCCTGCTGGACGTAGCCGTCGCCGTCGCGCTCGGCCAGATGCACCGTGCCCATGCCGCCGCTGCCGAGCGGACGCACGATGCGCCAGCTGCCGATCGCGGTATCCGGCGGCAAGACGCCGCCGTCTTCCACGTCCCCGTCGGCGAGCCTGGCCGCGACGTCGGCGGCGCAGCGGTCGAGCACGCCGCCGGTCTGCTCGCCGAGCAGGCCCCGGGCCTCCTCGGCCAGCGCCGGATCCTCGGCGGTGACCGCACCGATCTTCGCCTCGCGCTCGGCCGGATCGGCATCGAGCGCGCTGCGGACCAGGGCGTACAGGCGGCGCTTGCGGTCGAGGTCCATGGCGGTCGCGGCGGTCGGTTCGCCACAGCGTCGCATGCGCGCGCGCCGCCGCACAGGGGGTCAGTGGTCGGCGGTCACGCTGCCGAAGTGGTCGGCGAAGATGCGGTCGGTCGCGACGTAGCGTGCAGCGACCATGTCGTAGTCCAGGCCGCTCCACTGCCGGTTGCCGACGACCACGACGCGGTTCGATGCGTCGATCAGCAGATCGCCGCCGCCGGTCGACAGATAGCTGCCGCCGCTGCCGGGCACGTCGAGCGCGACCAGGGCGTGCGCGCGGTTGCCGAGGCGGCTGAACTGGACCACGGACGCGATCGGGTGGCCGTCGCCGAACAGGTCGGCGCGGGCATTGAGGCCGACCACCAGGTCGCCGGTGCGCGGCCGCTCGGCCAGCGCGAACGGACGGTTGGTGCCGCTGAGCACCAGGCGGCTCAGCTTGCCGTTGACGCCGAAGCGGGTATCGAAGCTGCCGAACGACTCGAGCGCGACCAGGAACATCTGCTCCTGCGTCGGCGAGGCGCTGTCGTCGACCGCGTAGCCGGCGACGACGAAGCCGCCGTCGCCGCGGCGGATCACGCGCGTGGCGTGGTCGGCGCGGCTGCTGCCGAGGTCGAAGTACAGCCGCGAGAAGCCCGAACCTCCGAACTGCGAGCTTTGCGCGCCGCTGATGCCGTCGAGGCTGGCGATGAAGCCGTCGGTGTCGGACGGCGCATTGATCATCAGGTCGCCGACCATGACCAGGCGCACCTGGCCTGCCGCCGGGGAGTACGCCAGCAGGTCGGTGACGGTGTCGCGACGGTTGCCGCCGAAGTCGTAGTTGCGGTGGTAGCGGCCGGCATCGGCGAAACCCGAATCGATGGCGCCCGTGGCGGCGCTGAGCTTGGTCACGCAGGCCGCGTCGTTGTACGAGGTGCCCGATCCGGATCCGCAGCTGCCGCCGACGTACAGACTCGAGAACGCGTAGATGATCCGCGCCGGCACGTCGTCGTGATGCGGGGTGCCGCTGCCGAGATCGAACGAGATCGACTTGAAGCCGTTGTTGCCGAAACCCTGGCAAGGATCGCCGTCGACGTCGACGCAGAACACGCCGAAGTCGAGGTCGCCGGCCTGCGGATGGGTGTAGCGGCCGGTGAAGTAGAGCGTCTGGAACGGCCCCTGCGTCACGTCCTCGATCAGGTCCATCGGCATCGCCACGGTGCGTCCGCCGCCGTTGTAGGCGGTGTCGAGATTGCCGTCCGGCAGCAGCTTGGCGATCGCCGCGCGCGGCGCTTCGTTGATGCCGGTGCCGTGCACGCCGACGACCCAGTAGCCGCCGCCGTCGGCCGGAAACACCCGCTTGGCCACGTCGGCCTCGCTGAAGCTGTCGTTGAAGTCGATCGTCTGCAAGCCGTCGCCGGAGAACGTCGCATCCGCGCTGAGGTCGCTCGGCAGCGTGCCGGCCGGCGCCGTCGGCACCTCGTCGAACGGATCGGCCGGTCCGGCTGTCGCGGCGGACGCCGCCAGCGCGGCGACGCAGGCCAGGCCGGCGCGGAACAGGGAGGTCTTCATCGTGTTTCCTCGAACGTGCAGGGGTGAAGACGGAAGCACGCAGTCCGGGCGGCGATCGGGACATGTGCCGTGTCCGATCCGGCGCCGGTTTCTCGTACCTCGGTATGAAGCCCACCCTCGAAAGCGGGCATGCCGTCGCAGAACCCCAAGGAGCCGCGCCCATGAATCTCCCCCCCGCCTTTGTCCGTTCATTCGGCCTGCGTGCCGCCGTCGCCGTCGCCGTCGCAGCGGTCGTGCCGGTCTCGATCGCCGGTCCCGGCGGCGATCCGTTCGCGCTGCCGTCGATCCCGGACGGCGTCGAAGCGGCCGAGGAACCGGCTGCCTATACGCACTATCCGTTCGCGCCGGACGCGCGTTTCGGCGGCACCGATCGCAACGGCGGCCTCGGCCTGATCCGCGGCGGACTGCTCGGCGGCGGCGCCGTGGCGGTGCGTTCGGTGACGCTCGAGAACGGCGACGTCGTCACCGCCGGCCTGGTCACCACCGGCGGTACCTACAACGTCGTCCTGAACCGCCAGACCGCCGGCGGCGCCGGCGTCAACTGGCCGGCGACCGGCACGATCTATACGGTCCATGCCGACACCAGCGGCCGCAGCTACGACGAGGTCAACGATCTGAAGCTGTTCGACGGCCGCCTCTACGTGATGGCGACGCGCCTCTGGACGTCCACCGACACCGACGTCGACGTGATCGTCTTCGATCTCGACGGCAACCGGATCACCCGCTACGCGGCGATGGGAACGACCGCGACCGAGCGCGGCGGCGGCCTGGCGTTCTATCAGCAGTTGACGACCCCGATCGTCAACTACGTGATCATGGTCGGCGAGCAGACGGTCTCCGGCCGGACCCAGCCGGTGTTCACGCGCGCCAGCTGGACCAGCTCGACGACGCTGGTACGCGACCCGGCGGTCGGACTGAAGGTGATCGACATCCCCAACGACTTCTGCGCCACCTCGGCACGCCCGTGTTCGATGAGCGTGGCCGGCGTCGCCACCACCGGCAGTCCGTTCCTGTCGACCGCGCCGCAACGGATCTACATCGGCGGATAGATCCGCTGGGACGGTTCGGACTGGGATTTCGCGGCGATGCGCGTGACGCGCGCCGGCGATCTGGTCGCCGACTTCGGCACCGGCGGCATCCGCCGCTTCTCGATCGACGCCGACGCCACCCGCACCGACCAGCTGACCGGCATCGCCGCACGCCGGCAGGGCGGCTTCACCGACTACTACGACGAGATCTTCATGGCCGGCAGCGTCTCGCAGCGTTGCAACGACGGCATCGGCATCGTCAAGCTGGCCGACGCCGGCGGCGCGGTGACGACCTTCGGCGGCAACGGCACCGGTGCAATGGTGATCGGCGGCAGCAACGGCGGCAGCGGCAGCATACCGGTGTGCATCATCGGCGCCGGCGACGACCTGCCGAGCGGCGGCGTCGGCATCACCGGCGAGCACCTGGTGATCGCCGGTCAGCGGCAGTGGCGCACGACCGGCACCAACCAGCTGCGCGGCGACGTGCTGTTCGCGGCGGTCCGCGCCAACGGCGGCGCACTGGCCGACCTGCGCTCGCATCGCGCGATCTCGCCTTACTCGGGCGTGCGGGAGGACAGCATCGTCTACGGACTCAGCATCGACTCGGGCGGACGCGTCGTCGTGGCCGGCAACATGCAGATCGGCGACGGACGCCTGGCGTTTCTGTCGGGCCGTTTCATCGGCGACCGCATCTTCGGCCACGACTTCGAGGCGAACTGAGGACGGGTGCGTCGAGGCATCACGCTGCGTCGCCCGTTGGGTACGTCGCGCTGCGGCGTGACGGCATGCTCGGCACGCTGGTGCGCGAACCCGGCACCGGTACTTCCCGCCGCCGCTCTCGCGGCGGCGGGAAATGCTGTTCACCCATCTGCGGGAATCGGCCTGCGGTCGATCTCGTTTGCTTCGAACGCTCTCGCTTTCGTTGTGGCGGTGACGGTGGCTTTCCGCCTTTGCCGTTGGTGCGCCTAAAACGAGTCGAGCATCGCAGGCGGTTCGGGTGACTTTTTCCAAGAAAGAGTCACCGGCTCGCGGCACGAGCGGAAGCGCTTGCTCCGAATCCTTGCGCTCGAGTTTCCTGAAGATGCCCGGCAGACCAAGTCAAGGTCGGCATAGACATGGAAGCTCAAGTGCTTCGGATCGCTCGAAGGCCAAAGCCCGGCATGGAGCAGGAGTCCAGAAACCGAGTGCCCCACAGGCGGGAGAAGAACAAAAAACGCCGGGGCCGACGCTACTCAGCCGTCGGCCGTCAGCCGCAAGCGCTCGCGCATGTAGCTGCCGTCGGCCTGCGGTAAGAAGATCGTGCAGGCTTCGGCGGCGCGCTGATAGACGTGGACCGACACGGCCAGATCGGCCGAACGGTTCGCGATGACGTGGTACTCGGCCGGCGGCACGACGCCGCCGACGGCGCCCGGTGTGCCGGTCAGAACCGGTGACGGCGCGAACCAGGCGCGCTCGCCCTCGCTGCGGATCGGCGTGTAGTCGGTGATCGCCAGCCGGCCGCGCCAGACCGCGACCACGCCCCAGAGACCGTCGTGATCGTGCAGCGGCGTGTCCTGGCCGGGCGCCCAGGTCATCGCGACGACGCAGTAGCCGCGCGTCGCGCTGCGATACAGCTCGCGCCGCGCGTAGTGGTCCGGATGCGGCTCGGCGACGGCATCCGGCAGCTCCAGGGCGTCCGCGGCCTGCAGTGCGTTCAGCACTTCGCCGATCGCCGCGACCGTGCGCATCGCATCGCCGCCGGCGGCGTCGATCGCCGCGTCGATGCGGTCGGTCAGGCGGTCGCGGCCGGGAAAGTCGCCGTGCGGCAGGGCTGAGCGGTCCATCGCCGCAGTGTAGACCCTGCTCGGCGCGGCCGCGCTGCGTCCTGGCGTCGCAGCGTGGCGCAATGTCCGCCGCGACGGCGTTCTCTCGTACACCTGCCGATACCCCACGATCCGGAGCCGTCCCATGACCTGCCATCCGCTGCGCGCCGCGCTCGCGCTCGCCCTGTCCTTCGCCGCTCACGAGGCGTCCGCCGATCTGGTGATCTACGACGATGCGCTGCGCAATGGCTTCGTCGATCTGTCCTGGCCGGGGCCGCTGCCGAATCCCGACATGAACTACTGCGCGAACTTCCACGTGCATCAGGGCGCCTGCACGATCTTCTACAAGGCGCACGACTGGAACGGCCTGTCATTCGGCCGGCCCGGACAGCCGCTGACGACGGCCCAGTATCCGCAGCTGACGGCCTGGATCCGCGGCGACGCCGGCGGAGAACGCCTGACCGTCCATCTGCAACTGGCCGGCAGCGTCGTCGCGTCGGCGCCGCTGGAAGCCTTCGTCGCCGGCGGCACGATCGGCAACGGCGCATATCAGGCGGTGGTGATGCCGTTCGCGGCGCCGCCGCTCGGCTATGCCGGTGCGTTCGACCGCATCGATCTGCAGGATGCGAGCGGCATCGGCGATGGCGATGCGCAGTGGGTCTTCATCGACGAGATCCGGCTGACCGTCGCGGGCGACGCGATCTTCGTGAACGGCTTCGAGCCCTGATCGTCCCACCGGCGGCCGGTCTTCGCGGGCACCGGCGCCGGCAGGGCCGCGCCGAGGCCGGCCGATACGCTGCGCATCGTCCCGGCACGGCGCTGCGCCGTGCCGAGGCGCGCCGCTCAAAGCCCGCCGAGCTGACGAGCCAGCTTTTCGGCCGGCACGCGGTTGATCGCCTCGGGCAGCAGGCTCGCGCGCAGCACCGGCAGTGCCTGCGTCAGCAACTGGCGCGCCTGGTCCGGACGGCCCTGGCGCAGACGCAGATTGGCCATCTCGGCGCGCGCGACGGCCAGATCGATCGGCAGCGTCTGGCCGTCGGAGAACGCGGCGATCGCGGTGTCCAGATCGCGCTCGGCCTGTGCGTAATCGCCGCGCTGGATTGCGAACGCGGCGCTGGCGCGATGCAGATGCGCGAACACCGGATGAGTCGGCGGCAGCAGCGCGCCGAAGCGCTGGCTTGCTTCCTCGAGCCAGGCCAGGCCCTCCTCGGGCGTCCGCATGCGCGTGGCGAGCATCGCCAGCTGCAGCGTCAGCAGCGCGTACTCGGCCGAGTCCACGCCGTCCAGGCGCGCCGCGCGCGCGCGCAGGTCCTCCAGGCGCCGGCGTGCTTCGGCGTGGCGGCCGGCGATGCCGATCGTGCGGGCCTCGGAGCGCTCGATGCGGCGTCGCACGTCGGAGTCGGCCTCGACGCCGCCGGCGTCGAGTTTTTCGCGTGCGGCCGCAAACGCGGCCAGCGCACCCGGATAGTCGCCGGCGTTCTCGAGCAGGCCGCCGCGATTGCCGAGGCCGATCGCGACGTCGGCCGGTCCGAGATCGATCTGGGCGGTCAGCGCCTCGGACCGCGCCAGCATTCGCACGGCCTCCTGATAGCGGCCGAGGTCGTTGAGCACCAGGGCCAGGTCGTTGGCGAGCAGCATCATGCGTGCGCCGCCCGGGCCGATCACGCGCTCCTGTACCGCCATCGCCTCGCGCAGCCGGCTCTCGGCCTCGTCGAGCCGGCCGCAGGCGCTCAGCGCCGAGGCTTCGGCGCGCATCAGCAGCACGCGATCGGGCGAATCGGCGGCGCGCTCGGCGCCCTGCCGCCAGCCTTCGGCGATCACCTCGAGCGCTTCGTCGCACTCGCTGCGCGCGCCGAGCAGCGAGGCCAGCGTCGCCGAGGCCTGGATCAGCGCATCGGCGTCGTGCACGTCGCGCGCCTTGGCCAGCGCCAGCGCCTCGCGCAGCAGCGCCACGGCGCGGTCGTTGTCGCCGCTGCGATGCCGTGCCATCGCCAGCGTCTGCAGGCTGTGCATGCGCTCGAGCGGATCGTCCGGTGCGTACTGCGCGCGCCAGGCGGCGGCCCGCTCGGCCGCGGCCAGTGCGCCGGCGCCGTCGAAGCGCTGGCCGAGCAGGCTGGCCAGCTCGTCGTAGTCCTCGGCCAGGCGCAGGGCCTCGACGCCGTCGCGCGGCACCACGCCCTCGACGCCGTGCTGCATCAGGTCGAACGCGGTCGAGACCTCGCCGAGCTGGTTGTAGAGCCCGGACAACAGCCGCTGCATCGACTGGCGCAGCTCGGTAGGGGCGCCTTCGCGGTCGAGCTGGGCGCGTGCCGCGTCGAGCAGGTCGCGCACGCTGACCTGCTGGCTCAGCGCGTGGTCGGGCGAGGCCGCCGTGAAGGCGGCGGTCAGAAACTCCAGCGACGCGCGTGCAGTCGCCGCGTCGCGCACTGAAGCGGCCAATGCCCGCTGCGCAGCGGCCTCGGCCTCGCGTGCGCGCTGGCGCTCGCGCTCGAGGCCGACCACGAACGCGGCCAGTGTGACCAGCGCGGCCAGCGCGAGCGTCACCGCGAGCCGATGGCGCGCGACGAATTTCGCAAACCGGCGCCGCCGCGTCAGCGCCGCCGCGCGCACCGGACGGCCCTCCCGGTAGCGGTCGATGTCCTCGCGCAACTGGGCGGCGCCGGCGTAGCGGTCCTCCGGCCGTTCGGCGCAGGCCTTGGCGATCACGCCGGCCAGCTCGACGTCGAGCGGCAGCGGCGGCACGCTCGGCTCGCCCTCGCCGCGCACCTCGCGCTGGCCGGTCAGCATCTCGCGCAGCAGCACGCCGAGGCTGTAGATGTCGCTGGCGGTCGTGATCGGCGCGCCGGCGCGCTGCTCGGGGCTGGCATAGCCCTGACTGAACACGCGCGTGGAGGTCTCGCGCCGCGCCGAGTCGCCGCTTTCGACCAGGCGCGCGATGCCGAAATCGAGCAGCTTGACCACGCCCTGATGGGTCACGGCGACATTGGCCGGCTTCAGGTCGCGGTGGATCACCAGGCGCTGATGCGCGTGCTCGACCGCGTCGAGCATCGCGCGGAACAGCAGCAGGCGCGCATCCAGCGTCGGCGCTGCGCGGCGCACGTATTCGAGCAGGCCGACACCGTCGACGTACTCGATCGCCAGCCACGGCTGGCCGGCGGTGCTCTCGCCGCCGTCGAGCAGGCGTGCGATGTGCGGATGGTCGAGCGTGGCCAGGATGCGCCGCTCCTGACGCAGGCGGCGCACGCCGTCCTCGGTCGGAAAGCCGCGCAGCAGCTTGATCGCGACCTGCTGGCTGAAGCTGCCGTCGTCGCGCTCGGCCAGGAACACCGTGCCCATGCCGCCAGCGCCGATCTCGCGCAGCAGGCGCCAGGCGCCGAGCCGGCCGTCGCCGGCGCGGCGCAGACGCACCGCACCGGCCGCGATCGTCGCTTCGATCGCGTCGTCCTCGGCATCGGCGGCGAGCAGACGGCGCAACTGTTCGCGCTCGTCGGCGTTCAGCGACAGCGCGTCCATCGCCTCGTCGCGCGCCTCGGGCGCGAGCAGGCGCAGCCGCTCGAAATGCGACGCGTAGCGGTCGAGCGGCGAGGACGTCATGCGTCGAGCGCTGTGCGCAGCCAGGCCCGCGCCAGCCTCAGATCGCGATCGACGGTGCCTTCGGACACCTCCAGCGCGGCGGCGACCTCGGCGCGGCTGAGGCCGCCGAAATAGACCAGTTCGACGATCTGCGCGCGGCGCGGATCGGTCTCCGACAGCTTGCGCAGCGCGGTGTCGATGCGCATCAGCTCGGCGTCGTTCTCGGGATGGGCGATGTCGCGGGCCGCCTCGAGCTCGACGCGTTCGGCATCACCGCCGCGCTTGTCGGCCTGGCGCCGCCGCGCCGCGTCGACCAGCACCTGGCGCGTAGCCTGGGCCGCGACGTGGAAGAAATGGCGCCGGTTCTCCCAGTCGGCGTCGGTGCCGAGCAGGCGGATCAGCGCTTCGTGGGCGATGTCGGTCGCACTCAGCGTCGCCTGCGGCATGCGCCGCATCGACTGCGCGGCGATCGCGCGCACGTTGGCGTAGACGCGCTGCATCAGCAGCTCGCGGGCGCCGTCGTCGCCGCCGCGCCACGCCGCGATCAGCCGGGTGACGTCGTGTTCGCCGGGGTCGGCCATCAGCGCTCGGAGATCGCGAAAGTCGGGAGCGGCGCAGTCTAGCAGGCGCCCGTGCGGCCGAATCGTGCGTCGATCGACCGCTGCGATGTGCGCCGGATCACGCCGACTGCGTCGGCCGCGTCACGCAAAACGCAGCATCGCGATCGGCACGGCGAGGCCGGCACCTGCGCAGGCGCACCGAGCCGCGCCGCGCATCCGGATGCCGCCGGGTCGCCGTCGAGCAGGGCCGCCGACGCGCCGAGCCGGCCGACCCGGTGTTCGAACGCGGCGGCCGGCCGACGCGCCTGCGTGGCCCGATCGCGAACATTGCAGGCCGGATCGGCGCGGCCGGTACGCGAAACGGGCGATGCCCTCATCGCGCCGATACAGGCACCCCAGGCATCGCGCGACGCGGTCCATATCTCGGCGGGGTCCGGTGGATCGGCAGATCGCTGCACGGCTCACGCAGCCGCGCGAACGGGCGGATCAGTGGATCGGGCGCTACCGGTCTGGCGCGACGTCGTCGCGGCAGCCGTTGCGCCGCCGCCCGGAAAGCCCTGCGCAGACGCCGGACCGGCGACCGCCGCGGCGCGTGCGGATGCGAGCACGGCGCCGTCGCGGTCGGCGCCGCCTCGGAACGGTAAAGCCGACGCAGGAAGGATGCGGCTGCGTCGTGGATCGCGCCTCGATCGAGGCGCCGTCCCTCAGATGCTCGCCGGCGCCTCGGCCAGGTGATCGAGCAGCAGCACCAGGCTGCGCAGATCCTGCGCGTTGTGGTCGAGCACGCGGCCGAGCGGTGTCGCGCTGATGCCGCGCAGATAGCTCAGCCAGGCTGCCGGCGCTTCGGCGCCGGGCAGGTCGTCCTCGCGCACGACGCCGAGCGCCTGCCGCTCGATCGTCGCCAGCCGGCAGTTCTCCCAGCGGCCGCGATAGCGCCGCCGCGTCGGATACAGGAGGTCGCAATGGCCGCGTCCTTCGATCGGACACGGCAGGCGGTTGAGCCGGAAGCGTCCTTTCAGCAGCGGGGCGTCGTAGGAGCGGCCGTTGTACGAGACCAGGATCGCCGAGGGCGGCAGCCAGTCGGCGAACGCGGCCAGCATCGCCGGCTCGCCGGCCAGCGCGGTCAGATAGAACTGGCGCATCCGCAGCACGCCGTCGTGCCAGCGCGCCGCGCCGATCATGAAGGCGCGCGTGCCGACGCCGCCGGCCAGACCGGTGGTCTCGGTGTCGAACCAGACCAGGCGCTCGCGCGCGACCTCGCCGTCGTCGCCCCACGGCAGCCGCACGGTCGGCGCGGCCGGCCAGGCCTGGTCCGCGGCGACGCCCTGCACGCCGGGCGCGAGTGTCCGCCCGGCCGGCGGCGCGAGGCTGGCGCGGCTGCGCCGATGGCGGCCGGCGAGCAGCGCACGCAGACGGTCCGCGGTCGCCGCCTGCGCGCCGCCGGCCGGCCGTGCCGGCACGGCCGCGCCGGCCTGCGCAGCCAATGCGCGCAGGCGCTCGGCCAGGGTGCTCACGGCGCGAGCAGCCGCAGCACGGTCGCGGCCAGCGCGCGCGGCGTCGGCCCGGCGTCCGGCGCCGCCAGCACCGGCCCGACGCAGGCCGGGCAGCCGGTCGTGCAGGCGCAGTCGGCGACCAGCGCCTGCGCATCGGCGAGGATCGCCGCGGCCTGCGCGTACAGCGGCTCGCTGAGGCCGATGCCGCCGGGATGGTTGTCGTAGAGATAGACCGTCGGGTTGAACGAGGCCTCGGCCGGATCGGTACCGGCAGCGGCGCGCCACTGCGCGCGGCCGCCGCCGTCGCGGCCGGCGAACCAGGCCGCGTCGCCGGAGCCGACCGACTGGCGCAGATCGCGCGCCTCGGCCATCACGCGCAGCGAGGCCACCGTGTGCAGCGCGTACGCGGCGCCGAGAAAGCCGTCCAGCGCCTGCTGCCGCGACGGCAGCACCGCGGCCAGCTCGGCCTGGGTCAGCTGCCACCAGACCGCGGTCGTCTGCAGCTCCTGGTCGGGCAGGTTGACCGGTCCGTAGCCGATGTTCTCGTGCGAGTAGAAGCGGATCTTCTTGTAGCCGGCGACGTGGCGCACGACGTGCACCTCGCCGTGATGGCAGGTGCCGGCGCCGGCGCGCCGGCCGTCGAATCGATCGAGCACCTTGAGATTGGTGTGGTCGATCGCGTCGGTGTAGTAGTCGACCTCGGTGCGGCGCACGAACGCCTTGCGTCCGTCCCAATCGAGCCGCTCGACCTGATAGGGCTGCGACTGGATCAGATGGATCGCGCCCTCGTACAGCGTCAGCGCGGCGGCGCTGTAGTCGACCTCGGCCAGGATCGTCTGGCGGCCGTCGGTGCGGTCGACGACGACGAAGTTGCCGTCGGCGACCGCGCGCAGGCTGACCGCCTGTGCCGGATAGCTGTCGGCGATCCAGTCGTAGCGGTCCGCTTCGCGGTGCAGCACGCCCGATTCGGCGAGCACCTCCAGGAACGGATCGGCGGTCTCGCCGCCGAAGCGCTCGCCGGCGCCGAACGGCAGCTCGAACGCCGCGCAGCGGATGTGATCGAGCAGGATCAGCAGCTGGTCCGGCGCGATCCGCGCGGTCTCCGGCGGCGCCTGCTCGAAGAATTCGGGATGGCGCACCACGTACTGGTCGAGCGCCTGGCTCGACGCGACCAGCACGCCGAGCGAGGGCTGCTGGCGGCGGCCGGCACGGCCCAGGCGCTGCCAGGTCGCCGCGATCGATCCCGGATAGCCGTTGAGGATCGCGACGTCGAGCGCGCCGATGTCGACGCCGAGCTCGAGCGCCGAGGTGCTGACGACGCCGTCGATCGCGCCGGCGCGCAGCGCGCGCTCGGTCGCGCGGCGCTCGGTCGGCAGATAGCCGCCGCGATACGCGCGGATCCGCTCGGGCTTGCGCGGGTCGTGGTCGAACACGTCCTTGAGGTACTTGGTCAGCACCTCGACCATCAGCCGCGACGACGCGAACACGATCGTCTTGAGCCGCGCGCGGATCGCATGGCGCGCCAGACGCGTGGACTGCGAGCGCGCCGAGGCGCGGATGCCGAGGTCCGGATTGACGACCGGCGGATTCCACAGCACCACGTGGCGCTCGCCGCGGCCGGCGCCGCTCTCGGTGATCGCGTGCACCGGCACGCCGAGCAGGGCCTCGGCGTGCTCGCGCGGGTTGCCGATCGTCGCCGAGCACGCGATGAAGCGCGGCGCGACGCCGTAGAACGCGCAGATCCGGTGCAGCCTTCGCAGCACGTTGGCGACGTGCGAGCCGAACACGCCGCGATAGGTGTGCACCTCGTCGATCACGACGTAGCGCAGCGACTCGAAGAACTGCGCCCACTTGGTGTGATGCGGCAGGATCGCCTGGTGCAGCATGTCCGGATTGCTGACGACGACGTCGCCGTGCAGGCGGATCGCCTGGCGCGCATCGCTCGGGGTGTCGCCGTCGAACGTGAACGTACGCACGCCCAGATCGCCGGCGCGGTTGAGCTCGAGCAGCTCGGCGACCTGGTCCTGCGCCAGCGCCTTGGTCGGGAACAGGTACAGCGCCTTGCCCTCGCGCCGGCGCACGGTCTCCAGCACCGGCAGGTGATAGCACAGCGATTTGCCCGAGGCGGTCGGCGTGACGACGACGACGTGCTCGCCGCGCGCGAGTGCGTCCCAGCTTTCGCGCTGGTGGCTGTAGAGCCGCTCGATGCCGCGTGCGGCCAATGCGCGGCGCACGCCGTCGCCGAGATCGTCCGGAAACGCGGCGTAGTGCGCCGCGCGCGCCGGCAGCGTGAACGCGCCGGTGATGCGGTCGCCGTAGCGCTCGCGCAGCCGTTCGGCCAGAGAGGTGGCGGAACGGACCCCCAGGTCCGCCCGCTGGGCAGTGCGCACGGCGCGTTCGGGAAGCATGCGGGCGGCCTTCGGCGAAAACCCTGGCTTATCGCCGGCCGGCGTCTCACCGGATGAGACGCCACGGTCCGCCGCCGGGCCGGTTTGACGTAGGCACAAGGCGTCGGACCGGTGCGCGCGGCCGGGCTGCCGGGGCAGGGATGGCGCCCGCCGACGAAGTGAAACCCACCGACCGGCCGCAACCGAACCCGCCCGCCGCCTCAGCGGGCGGAAAGCCGGCAGACAGGCTGCCCACCGACATGAAGCGGATCGATTGAGCCGACACCTGAACGCCGTCAGCGGGGCCGGCGTCCTCGGAAGAGAAGAACAGCCGACCTCAGATCCCCGCCGCCTCCAGCCGCCCGCGCAGCGCAGCCAGTTCCGCGCGCAAATCTTCCACCTCGCCCTCCAGCTGCGCGACGCGTTCGGCCAGACCGCCCCGCGCAGGCCCCGACGCATCGGTCGCCGCCGTCGCCGCGTAGGCGTCCGCGTCAACCGGTCCGCACAGCAGATGCATGTAGCGGTCCTCGCGCTGGCCCGATGCGCGGCCGAGGTTCACGACCAGCGCCGGTTCGCGCTGCGCCAGGCGGTCGAGCGTGTCGCGCACGTCCTCGACGCTCGGAAACTCGGCCAGGCGTTCGCTGCGCGTCAGCAGTTCGTTGAGGGTCTGCGGGCCGCGCAGCAGCAACAGGCAGAGCACCGCGCGCTGACGGGTGGTGACGTTGAAGCCGGCGTCGAAGCGGTGCTCGTAACGCGACACGCGCTGCGAGGACGGCGCGACGCGTGCCAGGCCGCGCGTCTCCAGGTTGCGCAGGGCGTGCCCGATGGCCCCCGGCTCGAGCTGCAGCACCGGCTCGCGGCTGGTCTTCTGATTGCATGCGGCG
>VFQU01001039.1_pt1 | contig 18387 bp, 17 predicted proteins | sample 3512311 | NCBI WGS metagenome assembly VFQU01 (sample SAMN10412377, study PRJNA504923) | tailings metagenome | isolation source: Relicate 3 Philex TSF3 active mining site | place: Philippines: Tuba, Benguet | collected 2017-08-29
GGCACGCGGCGGCCGCGGTTGACGGGGTGGTTGGGGTAACCCTCTTTGAGGGAGCCGTAGACGAATAGCAGGGGCATGGGAACCGGCGCAGATGAAAAGCGCCGGTTGTACCCGGGAAATCCGCGCCGAGGCGCGCTGGCTCAAGCAGCCAGTTCGACGGGCCCGCTGGCGGCCGCGTCCACGGGCGCGCGGCCCTGCACGCGCTGCAGCGTGTCGTTCAGCGTGACGAGCAGGTTTTCGAATGCGGCTTGTGCGAGTTCGCGGTAGCGCTGCGAGCCGCGCAGGTAGTCGGCAAGTTCGGCAGACGCTTCCCAGCGGGTGAGCACATCGTCGAAGCCCTGCATGCGTTCTTCCATGAGGTACTGCACGCGGTCGACGCAGGCGCGCAGGGCGTCGTCTTCGCGGCCGAGGCGGGTGAGGAACGCGGGGCCGCGGTGGGCTTGCGTGGCGTGTTGTGCGCTGCTGGCCACCTGGGCCAGGCCGCGCTCCACCTGCTCGATGGCCTGCTGCAGGCGCGCGGCGATTTCGCGCTGGCGCACGCCGCTGCGGCCAGTGCCCGTGGGCGGCGCCACGCAGGGCAGCGGTGGCAGGTGCAGCACGTGCTGCTGCAGCATGTCGCGCAGCGGCAGTTGCTCGAAGCCGGCGATGGACGCACCGCCTTCGGTGCAGTTGAAGAGTTGCAGCGCGGGGTTGGCCGCGCGGTAGGTGGCGGCCAGGCTCTGGAACTGGTGGTGGAACAGGAAGTAGTCGGGCGCGGTCTGCACGGTGCCCCCGTGGTAGCCGGGCAGTTCGCGCAGCACCTGGGGTGCGGGCGCGTCGCGGCCGGCACCGGCGGCGTAGCGTTGGCCGTCGGCGGCGAAGGCCAGATCCTGCCCCACGAGCGCAATGGGCGAGCAGCCCCAGTGGTGGGCCAGGCGCAGGCAGGTGATGGCCACCGAGCCAGCGCTGAGCGCGGGCCAGGGCGAGCTCATGGCGCGCGCGAGCAGCTGGTCCAGCGGGCCACCGGCGTCGAAGTAGTAGGTGCGGGCCTGCGCGAAGCGGCGCAGCACATTGGCGTGGGCCGAGTTGCTGGCGATCAGGTCGGGCAGCCAGGCGTCGGGGATGTCGCCGATGAAATCGCGCGGGGCGCTGGCGTGGTCGTGCGAATCGAGCACGACGGCGAAGTCGGGGCGGATGCCTTCGCGGTGCAAGCGCTTCAGGGTCTGCAGCGGTGCAATGAGCAGCGCACGGCCCTGGGCGGCCTTGAGCGCAGCGATGTTCTTCGACAGCGAGGGGCCGGGCGAGACCACGATGGCCGGGCGGCCGGCAAAGCGCTGGCCGAGGGCGTTGATGTCGGGCGCGGTGGCGGCGGCGGGCAGGTTGTCCAGGCCCTGGCGCAGCCACATGGCGGCGTGTTTGCCCCAGGTGATCCAGCTCATGCGCAGGTTCTGCACGGCGGTGCCCACGAAGGCGTCCATGCGCTGCACGGCCTCGGGCTCGAGCAGGCCGTCGGCCACATCAAGGCTGACATGGCGCTTGGGCAGCAGGCGCTTGAAGCTGTTGAAGTGCGTGGCGATGGCTTGTTCGTCGTCGATGCGCACGCAGCCGGGCGGCAGCGGTGTGTCGGTGGCCGGCCCGGCGAGCAGGCTGCGGCGCTGGCCACGCGCTTCGATGGCGGCGGCGAGTTCGGGGGGCATGCGCCCGTGCACCAGCAGCACGTCGCATTCGAAGTTCCAGCGCAGCGGCAGCAGGTGGTCGAGCACGGCGTGCCAGCCTGCTTCGTCCAGCGCTTCGCCGCGGCCGACAGCCTGCTCGAAGCCCTGCTGCGCCCACAGCTTCACCACCTCCTCGCAGGTGGCGAGCACCTGCAGGCCGTGGAACAGGGCTTCGGCGCCTTCGACCGAACCGGCGCGGCCGAAGCGGGTCTGCAGCTGGCGCGTGTCGCCATTGCGCAGGGTGGACCAGTGCATGCGCAGCTTGTCGACAGCGATCCGCGCGGCGGCGTTGTCGCCTTCGCCGATGGCCTGCACCGCGGTGGCCGCGGTGGTGGCCACACGCGTCATGTGGGCGATGAGCTGCGCGTCGGCGGCGCTGGCGGGAGTGGTCATGGGATCAGTGCTCGCGCAGCTTGGTGCGCAGGCGCGCGATGGACTGGCTGTGCAGCTGGCACACGCGCGATTCGGTGACGCCAAGCACGGCAGCAATTTCCTTGAGGTTCATGTCGTGCTCGTAGTACATGCTCATGATGTGCTGTTCGCGCTCGGGCAGCGTGGTGATGGCGCCCACCAGGGCCATGCGCATGCGCTGGTCCTGCAGCATGGACGACGGGTCGGCCTCGTGGTCGCCCATGTGGCGGTCCAGGAAGCTGTCTTCGTCGTCGCCACCGCCGCTGATGTCTTCCAGGTACACGAGCTGGGTGCCGCGCACCTTGGCCAGCAGCGACTGGTAGTCGGCCAGCGTGAGGCCCATCTCGGCCGCGATCTCGCTTTCCTTGGGCGCGCGGTGCAGCTTCTGCTGCAGGCGGTGCACGGCGTGTTCGATGTCTTTCTGGCTCTTGCGCGAACCGCGGCTCATCCAGTCGCCGTCGCGCAGCTCGTCGATCATCGCGCCGCGAATGCGCTGGCTGGCGAAGGTTTCGAACTGCACGCCCTGCGAGGGTTCGTAGCGCGCAATGGCTTCGGTGAGGCCGATCATGCCGACCTGGATCAGGTCGTCGATCTCGACGCTGGGGGGCAGCTTGGCGATCATGTGGTGCGCCAGGCGGCGCACCAGCGGGCTGTATTTCTTCAGCTGGTCGTCGCGTTCGAGCGTGCCTTTGGCGGTGTACATCGTCAGCTCCAGAAGGGGGAGGCGGCCCCGGCCATCAGGCCGCGGGCGGGTGAGCGATTGGGCGAATAGGGGGCCGTGTCGGTGCGCACCAGCGCGCCATCGGGCACGCGCTGCGCCCAGGCGTCCTGGGTCCACACGGGCGCGCGCAGGCTCAGGTGGCGCTGGGCGGTGTCGATCACGTTGGCCAGCACCTGGGCGGGCGCGTCCAGCGGGGCAAGCACCGGGCACAGGCCGGTGCCGTGCAACCACTTGAGTGCGCCGTAGGCGTCGATGCTGGCCTGGGCCTGCTGCAGCACGGGCACGAGCACGCGCGCGCTCACGCCGGCCAGCAGGCTGGCCAGCGCCTGTGCGGGCGCGTAGAGCAGCAGCACCACGCCGGCCGCGAAGGGCGCGAACAGGCGCGACAGCGCGGTGTCGGCTCCGCCGGCGGCGGCCGTGGCGACAAGCGATTGCAGGCCTTGCGCGCCGGGCATCACGAGCCAGTCGCCGCCGTCGCTGCGGGTGGCGCCGAGGTTGGCCACGCTGCCGTCGTTGAGCGCGTGCACCAGGCCACCGCTGTCGCCGCGCTCGGTGGCGCAGGCGTCGATCACGACCACGCGCTGGCCGGTGTCGGCCAGGGCCATGGCCATGCGGCACAGCCATTCGAAGCCGTGCGAGGGCTGGGCCGGGCTGGCCAGGGGCATGAGGGCCGGGCTGCCGTCGCGCGCCTGAAGATCCAGGCGCAGGCCGGCGGCCTGGTCGAAGCCGTACTCAAACATGCAGGCCACCGAGGTCGAGGCCACGGCCGCTGGACTGGGCGAAGTAGAAACCCATGTCGGCGCTGGCGGGGTCGAAGGCGGATTTGCCGGCCGAGCCCATGCTGAGCTTGACGAGCGCGGTGGCGTCGGCGTGGTGCCAGTCTTCGGGCACGCGCTGGCCGTTGGCCACGCCGCGCAGCGTCACGTGGTGGCGCATCAGCGCGTCGATGGCGGGGCCGAGCTTCACGGCTTCGTCCACCTTGGAGAGCACCACACCGTGCAGCTTGTCGGCCTTGAAGGCAGAGAGTGTTTCGTCGATGGTGTCGCCCTGCGAGCCGGCGTTGAGCACCAGCACCTTCTTGAGCGAAGGCATCTCCAGCACGTCGAGCATGTCCTGCACGCGCTGGTCGCGCTGGCCGAGGCCGGCGGTGTCGATGATGACCAGGCGCTTGCCGGCCAGCAGGCCGAGCATGTCTTTCAGCGCGGCGCGGTCGTGCGCCAGATGCGCCACCACGCCGAGCATGCGGCCGAAGGCGCGCAGCTGTTCGTAGCCCGAGACGCGGTAGCTGTCGAGCGTGACCAGGCCCACGCTGCCGGGGCCGAACTGCTTGACGCACTGCGCCGCGAGCTTGGCGGCGGTGGTGGTCTTGCCCACACCGGTGGCGCCCACCAGGGCAACCACGCCGCCCTCTTCGGCCAGGCTGGCGCCGGGCTGGGCGGTGCGCAGGTTGCGCTGGATCGCGTCCATCAGCCAGCGCAGCGAGTCGCCGGCACCGGCGTCGGCCGGCAGGCGTTCGAGCAGGGCACGCGCCAACGCGGGCGAGTAGCCGGCGCGGATGAGCTTGTGCATCAGGCTCGACTGGATCGGGTTGCCCTTGCTGGAGCCGAGCCAGGCCAGGGTGTTGAAGCGCTCTTCGATCATGTCCTTGAGCGCGCCCAGCTCGACGGCCATGCGCTGGTCGTCCTGCTTGGCAAAGCGCGCGGGCGGCTCGGAATCCTGGAACGCGTTTTCGCGGGTGCGGATGACCGGCTGACGCGGCGTGGGCATGGTGGCCGGGCGCGGGTCGTTCATGCGCTGCACCGGCACGATGATGGGGTCGTCGTTCTGGGCCTGCTGCGCGGCGGCGGCCTGGGGTTCGGCACCGCCCAGGGTTTCGCGGCGCTTGCGCAGCATGCGTTCGCGCACGTAGTCCTGGAACGACAGCGTGCTCATGGCCATGGCTTCGGTGTCGTTGGCCACCGAGCTCTGCGTGTTGGCGAACGGCTCCTTGCGCACGGCGCTGGCAGCCGGTGCGGCCGTGGCAGCGGGCGCGGCCTGCGCGATGCTGGCGATGCTTTCCTCGGCCGCGGCCATGACCTCGAAACCCTCCGGGGTCTGGCGGGTGGAGAGGATCACGGCGCTGTCGCCGATCTGGCGGCGCGCCTTGGCCATGGCCTCGCGCGAGGTGGGGGCGATGAAGCGTTGGATGTTCATGAGCTCAGTCCCAGGTGAAAGCAGTCAGGTGTCAGGCGGCCAATTGACCAAGAATCGGGCCGATGCGGATGAGGTGGGTCTCGGGAATCTCGCTGTGCGCCAGCACCTGCAGGCGCGGTGCGGCACGGCGAAGCAGGCGCGCCATGGCGCTGCGGATGGCGTCGGGCACCAGCAGGCAGGCGGGCACGCCCTTTTCTTCCTGCAGGTTGGCAATGTCGGTGGCGGATTTGCTGAGCATCTCGGCCACGCCGGGGTCCAGCGCGCCAGCGTTCTGGCCGGTCAGGGCCTGCATCAGCAGCCGCTCCAGGCCGGGCTCGATGGCGATGACTTCGAGCTCTTTCACCGGGCCGTAGATCTGCTGCACGATGGCCGGGGCCAGCGCCGTGCGCACGCGGCGCGCCAGCTCGTAGGGTTCGGTGGTGTGAGCCGCGTGCTCGGCGATCGATTCGATGATGGTGCGGATGTCGCGCACATGCACGCCCTCTTCGAGCAGCAACTGGAGCACCTTCTGGAAGGTGGCGACGGAAACCATCTTGGGCACGACTTCTTCGATCAGCTTGGGGGCCAGGCGGGTCACGTGTTCGACCAGTTCCTGGGTCTCCGTCCGGCTCAGCAACTTGGCCGCCTGGACTTGCATCAAGTGTGAAAGATGGGTCGCGAGCACGGTCTCGGAATCAACCACGGTGAAACCCGCCATTTGCGCGGTTTCCTTCTGGCGCTCCTCGATCCAGTGCGCGGGCAGGCCGAAGGCCGGGTCGGTGGTGGGGGTGCCGATGAGGGGCGTGCCGGTGCCACCGGGGTCGATGGCCAGCCACTGGCCGGGGAACACCTCGCCCTCGCCCACCACCACACCGCGCAGGGTGATGCGGTAGGCGCTGGGGCGCAGCTCCAGGTTGTCGCGCACGTGCACCGGCGGCGGCAGGAAGCCCACGTCCTGCGCGAACTTCTTGCGCACGCCCTTGATGCGGGTGAGCAGGTCGCCCTGGCGGTTCTTGTCGACCAGCGCGATCAGGCGGTAGCCGAGTTCCAGGCCCAGCAGGTCCACCGGCTGCAGGTCGTCCCAGGTGGCTTCGCCGTCGTTGGCGGGGCCGGCCGGCGCTTCGCTGGCCGCGGCCTTGGGCGCCAGTTCCTGCTGGCGCCGCCACCAGGCCAGGCCGCCCAGCAGGGCCGCGAACATCAGGAAGAAGATGTGCGGCATGCCGGGGATGACGCCGAGCAGGAACAGCACACCGGCCGCCACGGCCAGCACGCGCCAGGAAAGGAACATCTGGCGCGCCACCAGGCTGCCCACGTCCTCGTCCTTGCCCACGCGCGAGACCACCATGGCCGAGGCCACCGAGATCAGCAGGCCGGGAATCTGCGCCACCAGCGCGTCGCCCACGGCCAGCAGGATGTAGTTGTCGGCCGCCTGGCCCGCCGACAGGCCGTGCTGCAGCATGCCGATGGCGAAGCCGCCGATGATGTTGATGATCAGGATCAGGATGCCGGCGACCGCGTCGCCGCGCACGAACTTGGAGGCACCGTCCATGGAGCCGAAGAACTCGGCTTCTTCGCCCACCTCGGCGCGGCGGCGCTTGGCCTCCTTCTCGTCGATCAGGCCGGCGCCCAGGTCGGCGTCGATCGCCATCTGCTTGCCGGGCATGGCGTCCAGGGTGAAGCGGGCCGACACCTCGGCAATGCGCTCGGCGCCCTTGGTGATCACCACGAAGTTGATCACCACCAGGATGATGAACACGATCAGACCGACCGCGAAGTTGCCGCCGATGAGGAAGTGGCCGAAGGCCTCGATCACCTCGCCGGCCGCGCCCGGGCCGGTGTGGCCTTCGAGCAGCACCACGCGGGTGGAGGCCACGTTGAGCGACAGGCGCAGCAGCGTGGTGAGCAGCAGCACCGTGGGGAAGACGGAGAAATCCAGCGGGCGCTTCATGTGCGCGGCCACCATCATCACCACCAGCGCGAGCGCGATGTTGAGCGTGAAGAAGGTGTCCAGCAGCCAGGGCGGCAGCGGCAGCACCATCATGGCGAGCACCGTCATCACGAGCATGGGCGCGGCAAGCGCCCCGGCCACGGCGCCATTGCGCTTGAGCCATTGCTGCACGGAGTTCATTCGTCAGCCTCCTTGGGCTTTTTCTTGAAGTGGGGGTCGAGTTCGGGCGGCACCTGCGGCTGCGGGTCGGCGGGCATCACGCCCTCGCCACGCAACGCGGCCTTGAGCTGGTAGACCCAGGCCAGCACCTGGGCCACCGCGGTGTAGAGCGCACCGGGGATTTCCTGGTCGATCTCGGCATTGGCGTAGAGCGCGCGCGCCAGCATGGGCGACTGCAGCACCGGCACGTTGTTGGCCTTGGCCACCTCGCGGATCTTGAGCGCGATCAGGTCGCTGCCCTTGGCGATCACGCGCGGCGCGGCCATGGTGGCTTCGTCGTAGCGCAGCGCCACGGCGTAGTGGGTCGGGTTCATCACCACCAGGTCGGCCTTGGGCACGGCGCCGATGCTGTTGCGCTGCGCCAGTTCGCGCTGGCGCTGGCGGCGCTTGCCCTTCACGTGCGGGTCGCCTTCGGCTTCCTTGTGCTCGCGCTTCACCTCGTCGTGCGACATGCGCAGCTTGTGCTTGTGCAGCGCGCGCTGCACGGGCAGATCGATGGCGGCCACCAGGCCCACCACCAGCATGAGCAGGCCCACACCCACCATGAGCCACTGCGCAAGCTGGCCGATACCGGCTTCGAGCGGGCGCATGAGCAACGTGGCGAAGGGGTGCGCGTGCGACTGGATGAACTGGGTGGCCACCAGCAGCAGCACGGCGATGATGACCATGAGCTTGCCAGTCTCCACCAGCTGCTGGCGCGAGAACAGGCGCTTGATGCCGGCCAGCGGGCTCAGGCTGGACAGCTTGGGTTCGATGGGCTTGGTGCTGAAGGCAAACGAGCCGGACGCCACGATGGCAGCGATCACCAGCGTGAGCACCAGCAGGCCCAGCGGCAGCACGAGGATGAGGCCGTGGCTGGCGCCGTCGACCAGGCGCTGCAGCATGAGTTCGGGCGTGCGCGCGCTGGCGTTGTCAAAGCGCATCTGCATGGCCATGGCCTCGCGCAGGCGCCCGAAACCCAGGGGCGCCAGCACAGCCAGCGCGGCCATGCCGCCACCGAGCACGGCAAGGTGGGTGAGTTCTTTGGAACGCGGTACCTGGCCGTCGTCACGCGCCTTTTTCAGGCGCTGTGGCGTGGCTGGCAGGTTCTTGTCTTGGCTGGACGAATCCATCGATCAGGCTCGGGTAAGTGAGCCTGATTGTGGAAAGCGGTCGGGAAAACTAAAGGGCGATAAGGCGCGGTGAAACCGCGCTTTTCCCGGGGATCAGAAACCGAGCGAGGCGAGCAGGTCGTCCACCTGCTTCTGGTCCGTCACCACATCGGTGCGGCCATCGGCATTCACCACCGGGCCGGCCAGTTCGAAGGCCTTGTCCTGCCCCGGCTGGCCGGTGGGCGCCGACTCGAGCAGCAGCGAGAGCAGTTGCTCTTCGATGGCGCCGGCCAGGTCGACCACGCGCTTGATCACCTGGCCGGTGAGGTCGTGGAAATCCTGCGCCATCATGATTTCGGTCAGGCGCTGGTCGGTCTTCTCGGCCAGTGCCACCACGTCGTTCGACCACTCCAGCAGCTCCGGCATGGCCTTGGCCAGTGCGGGCACACGCTTGATGGTGTCGGCGAGTTCGCGGCCGCGCTGGGCCAGCTGTTCCTGCTCGCGCTTGCCCTCTTCCACCTGGCTGAGCACCTTCTCGGCGGCCTCACCGGTGAGGCGCGCGATGTAGGACAGGCGGCTCTGCGCGTCGGGCAGTTGCTCCACCGAACCCTGCAGCTTGTCGGCGTAGCCGAGTTCCTTCAGCGCGTCGTGCAGCTGGCGCGTGATGCCGCCGAGTTTGCGGAACATGTCCGGACTGCTGCTGCCCTGCGTGTCGTTGTTGTCGGTCATGGCGGGGCTCCCGGGCTCAGAGACCGAGCTTTTTGAAGATGTTCGCGAGCTTCTCTTCCAGCGTGGCCTTGGTGAAAGGCTTGACGATGTAGCCGGCGGCGCCGTTCTGCGCGGCCAGCACGATGTCTTCCTTGCGCGCCTCGGCCGTGACCATCAACACCGGCAGGTGCTTGAGCTTCTCGTCCGCCTTGATCGCGGCGAGCAGCTCGAAGCCGTTCATGTTCGGCATGTTGATGTCGGTAACGACGAAGTTGAATGCGCCGGCCTTGAGCTTGCCCAGCGCGATCGCACCGTCCTCGGCCTCGTCGGCGTCGGCGTGGCCGATCTCCTTGAGCAGGTTGCGCACGATGCGGCGCATGGTGGAGAAATCGTCAACGATCAGGAATTTCATCGGGGTGGACATGGCGGTCTCCACGGAACTGTGGCGATGGACAACACACTGGGGGTCAGCGCGTGTTCCCTTCGCTGGGTTTCGTCAGGTTGGCGGAAATCTGTAGGGGCGGCACCACCGTGGGCGGCAGAACCGCTGCGGGAGAAGGCGCCGGTGTGGTCGGCATCACGGCCGGCGGCGCCTCCGCGGCCGGGGTGTCGGCGATGGCAGGCGCACCGGGTGCGCCAGGCACTGGCGCGGCCGGCAGCGCGGGCGGGAACATGCGGTCCTCGTACTCGCGCGTCATGATCACGATGCTGATGCGCCGGTTCGAGGGGTCGGTGGGCTTGTCGGGCAGCAGCGGCACGCTGGCGGCCAGGCCTTCCACACGGCGCAGCTTGTCGTCGGGCAGGCCACCGGCCACGAGCTCGCGGCGCGAGGCGTTGGCGCGGTCGGCCGAGAGCTCCCAGTTGCTGTAGCCACGCTGGCCGCTGCCGTAGGGCGTGGCGTCGGTGTGGCCGGCCAGGGCGATGCGGTTCTCCACATCGCCCAGCGCGTGGCCCAGCGTGCGCAGGATCTCCTGCATGTAGGGCTTCACCAGCGGGCTGCCGGTGTCGAACATCGGCCGGTTCTGGTCGTCCACGATCAGGATGTGCAGCCCGTCGGGCGTCTTGATCATGCGGATCTGCGAGCGGTGCTCGCCCAGCTTCTCGTTGCTGTCGATCAGCGTGTTGATCTTGCGTTCGAGCGCGTCGATGCGCTCCTGGTCCTTGCGGGCCAGCTCGGCGCGCGCCATCTGGGCACCGAGTTCCTTGGTGGTGCGGGTGGTCTCGCCCGAGTCGCGCTGGCCCACGGCCTGCGACAGGTCGCGCCCGCCGCCGGTGATGATGCTGTTGCTGTTGCCGGCCCCGCTGCCGCCCATGAGCGACACCTTCACCGGGTTCTGGAAGTAGCTCGCGATGCCTTCGAGCTCGCCCTTGGCGGTGGAGCCCAGCAGCCACATCAGCAGGAAGAAGGCCATCATGGCCGTCACGAAGTCGGCGTAGGCGATCTTCCACGCGCCGCCATGCGCCGCGTGGCCGGCCTTCTTGACCCGCTTGACGATGATCGGCTGAAGCTTCTTCCCGTCGCCGGCCATGGCTTATGCCTTCTTGCCTTTGACGTGGTTCTCGAGCTCCGAGAACGTGGGGCGCACGTCACTGAACAGCACCTTGCGGCCGAACTCAACCGAGGTGGCGGGTGCGTAGCCCTGCATGCTGGCCAGCAGCGTGGTCTTGATGCACTGGAATTCCTTGCTGCTCTCTTCCACCTTCTGGTCCATCAGGCCGCCCAGGGGTTCGAACACGCCATAGGCCAGCAGGATGCCGAGGAAGGTGCCGACCAGGGCCGAGCCGATCATGGCGCCGAGGATGGCGGGCGGCTGGCCCACCGAGCCCATGGTGTTCACCACACCGAGCACGGCGGCCACGATGCCGAAGGCCGGCAGGCCACCGGCCAGGCGGCCGATCGCTGCCACGGGCGCGTGCGCTTCCTGGTGGTGGGTCTCGATCTCGCTGTCCATCAGCGTCTCGATCTCGTGCGCATTGAGGTTGCCCGAGACCATCATGCGCAGGTAGTCGGTGATGAACTCGACCACGTGGTGATCGGAAGAGATCGTGGGGTACTTCTTGAACACCGGCGACTGGTCGGGGTTCTCCACGTCCTGTTCGATGGCCATCAGGCCTTCCTTGCGCGCCTTCTGCAGCAGGTCGTACAGCAAGGCCAGGAGCTGCATGTAGCGCTCCTTGGTGAAACGGCTGCCCTTGAAGCAACCCGCCAGGCCTTTGAAGGCGGCCTTGACCACCTTCATCTGGTTGTTGATCAGGAAGGCACCGAGCGCGGCCCCCAGGATGGTGGTCATCTCGAAGGGCAGCGCCTTGAGCACCACGCCGATGTTGCCCCCGTGGGCGATATACACCCCGAAGATGCAGGCCATCGAGACCACGAAGCCGATGATGACGAACATGTTGTTGGTCGAATGAGGGGCGCGCGCGCGGCACGCACTTGCCGGAATGGGATTGAAGAACTTATCGACCGACTCTAGGAGGGATGAAGACCGCCGGAAACGAAAAAAGGGCCTTCGGAAAGGCCCTTTTCAAGCTTTGACGGCGGCGGCCGATCAGTGCAGGCGAAGGCTGTTGGCGCTGGCGCCCTTGCCGGCACGCGCCGGGGGCTGGCACAGGCCGCAGACGAAATGGCGGGCGTTCTCGTAGGGCTCGGTGACGAAGTGGCCACTGCAGCAGGAGCACTTGGTGAGCGTGAGCATGCCGTTGTCGACGAACTTCACCAGGCGCCAGGCGCGGGTGATGGACAGCAGCGGCTCGATGGCGCTGGCGCTCATCTGCTCGCTGTAGAGGCGGAAGGCCTTGATGACGGCGTCGATCTCCTCCAGCGCGCTGGACTTGGAGAGGTATTCGTGGATATTGAGGAACAGCGAAGCGTGGATGTTGGGCTGCCAGGTCAGGAACCAATCCGTGGAGAACGGCAGCTGGCCCTTGGAGGGGCTCTTGCCCGCGACTTCCTTGTAGAGACGCAGCAGGCGCTCGTAGGACAGGCTGGTTTCGTACTCGAGCACCTGCAGGCGTGCGCCGAGCTGGATCAGGGCCACCGCACGTTCGATGTCGCGCGATTCGTTGAGGATGCTTTTGCCTGCGGCCATGTTCGTGCTCCTGCGGGGTTGGGCTCAGTGAGCGGTGGCGGACACGGACTCGGCGTACTTGCCGGCCATCAGGATGCTGGCGTGCAGCTGGGTCGTGGTGCTGTTCTCGACCTTCTTCACGTTGTGGCTGGTCAGCAGGTTCCACACCAGGTCGTCGTCCACACGGAAGCGGCACAGCAGCATGTTGCTGGAGGCGATCTTGAGCAGCTGCGCGGTGGAGAGCATGCCGAGCAGGTCGGCGGCTTCTTCCGTCAGGCCCAGGCGGAACAGGGCTTCGGCGCGGTCCTTGCGAATCAGGTTCTGCGCCAGCATCAGGTACGTCAGGTTGGCTTCGCGGATCTCGGCCAGAAGTTGTTCGCTGTCCATCTATCGCTCCTTGACGGTTTCGTCAGTTGGGGGTTTCGCTGCCGGCTGGCTTTGCTGGACCCGATGTGATGAATTGTGTCGAGCGGTTAAGAAACTTGAATCGGTAAATCGCTGTGCAACGTGTCGGGAGAACCGGTAGGGGGTGTCAGTGACTTACCTACATCTTTGGTTCTCATTGCGGCCTGTTCGCGCGTGAGCGGAGACCTCGGTGGTCTGAACGGTTCCAGGTGCGCCACAACGCACGGGGCGGGCCACATAGCGCAGTACTGGGGGGCGAGTGGCCTGCTTATCGAGCGATCAACGCACGGACAGGCCTAAAGAAACCGCAGCCACCACCGAAATTGGACTCAACGGACTTCGAAAGGGGTTCGTCGTCCGGCCAGCCAGGGCCTGCGTGACGGTGATGACCAAGAGGCAGCACCGAAGCAAGGGTCCAAAGCTCCGGTCAAGCCGCCGGTGGCATCGCCGGCAACTGATTGGCAGCAATGCCGGATTACCAAGTCCTATCTCTTTCAGGAGTTCTTCATGACCACCATCAACACGAACGTGATGTCGATGAATGCCCAGCGAAACCTCATGGCTTCGCAGGGTTCGCTTGCCACCTCCATGCAACGCCTGTCTTCGGGCCTGCGTGTCAACAGCGCCAAGGATGACGCCGCCGGTCTCGCGATCGCCGAGCGCATGAACGCGCAAGTCAAGGGCCTGACGGTTGCGGCCCGCAACGCCAACGACGGCGTGTCCCTGGCGCAGACCGCCGAAGGCGCGCTGGGCAAAGTGGGCGACATGCTGCAGCGCATGCGTGAACTGGCTGTGCAGTCGGCCAACGCCACCAACAGCGCCGATGACCGCAAGGCCCTGCAGGCCGAGGTGTCGCAGCTGACCGACGAAATCGACCGCGTGGCCAAGCAGACCTCGTTCAACGGCAAGAAAGTGCTCGACGGCTCGTTCGTTGGCGCCACGTTCCAGGTTGGCGCGAACGCCGGCGACAACATCACGGTGGGCTCGCTGGCCGACACCACCGCCGAGAACCTGAGCACGATCGCCTACGCCGAAGGCACGGTGTCGGGCATCGACACCTCGGCTTCCGGTTTCGCCACCGGCTACGCCAGCGAGCTGAGCGGCCTGTCGATCACCGTGGGCAGCGCCAGCTTCGACCTCGGCACCCTGGCCGAAGCGTCGTCGGCCACCGAGCGCATGGGCCAGGCCATCGAAGCCATCAACCGCAAGACGGCCGACACCGGCGTGAGCGCCTACCTGGTGACCAACGACGACGGCACCTTCAACCTGGAGATCGTGTCCTCCAAGCTCGACGCCAACGGCGACGCCGAGTCGGTGACCTTCTCCGGCTTTGCCGTGTCGTCCACCGGCTTCGACGGCCCGACCGTGGCCGCCGCCACCGACGACCTGACCGGCATCGACTCGATCGACATCACGACCGAGAAGGGCGCCTACCTCGCGCTGAAGAAGATCGACGACGCACTCGACCAGGTCAACGGCGCGCGCGCCACCCTGGGTGCCGTGCAGAGCCGCTTCGAAAACGCCGTGGCCAACATCCAGATCGGCGTGGAGAACATCTCCGCCTCGCGCGGCCGCATCATGGATGCCGACTTCGCCAAGGAAACGGCGAGCCTGTCGCGTGCCCAGATCCTGCAGCAGGCCGGCACCGCCATGGTGGCGCAGGCCAACCAGGCACCGCAGGGCGTGCTCTCGCTGCTGCGCTGATCGCGCCAGCGCGAAACCACGCAACACACCACGCCATCCGGCGTGGTGGCCCCGGGCGGCGGTGGCGGTGAAAACCGCCACCGCCGCCCTGTTTGGTGGGTTTGATCGGTGGAATTGGGCGGCGTAGCGCTTGCTTTTTCGGGCGATGGGGGTTGCCCGAATCTCAAGAATACGTCAGGGCTACCGAAATCAAACCCAATGGACGTCTGGACAGCATCCACCTCCAGCGGGTGAACACGGCGATACGGTCATAGCCCTGAAGCAATGCCGGATCGCTTTTCATTCATCCATAGGAGTGAGTCATGACCACCATCAACACCAACGTGATGTCGTTGAACGCCCAGCGAAACCTCATGGCTTCGCAGGGTTCGCTTGCCACCTCCATGCAGCGCCTGTCCTCGGGTCTGCGTGTCAACAGCGCCAAGGACGACGCCGCCGGCCTGGCGATCGCCGAGCGAATGAACGCCCAGGTCAAGGGCCTGAGCGTGGCCGCCCGCAACGCCAACGACGGCATCTCGCTGGCGCAGACCGCCGAAGGCGCGCTGGGCAAAGTGGGCGACATGCTGCAGCGCATGCGTGAACTGGCTGTGCAGTCGGCCAACGCCACCAACAGCGCCGATGACCGCAAGGCCCTGCAGGCCGAGGTGTCGCAGCTGACCGACGAAATCGACCGCGTGGCCAAGCAGACCTCGTTCAACGGCAAGAAAGTGCTCGACGGCTCGTTCGTCGGCGCAACCTTCCAGGTTGGCGCGAACGCCGGCGACAACATCACCGTGGGTTCGCTGGCCGACACGCGTGCCGACCAGCTGAGCAACATCGCCTACCAGGAAGGCACGGCCTCCGGCATCGACACCACCGCCACCGGCTTCGCCGCCGCCTACAACACCGCACTCAGCGGCCTGTCGATCGCCGTCGGCAGCGCCACCTTCGAGCTCGGCGACATCGCCGCGGCCACGTCGGGCGCCCAGCGCCTGGGGCAGGTGGTCGAAGCCATCAACCGCAATGCCAGCGACTCTGGCGTGAGTGCCTACCTGGTCGAGCAGGACGATGGCACGTTCCACCTGGAAGTGATTTCCTCCCGGCTGCAGGCCGACGGGACGCCCGAGGCTGTGGTTTTCTCCTCCGGCTTCACCGCGACCAACACCGGCTTCGACGGCCCCACCATGGCCGACGCCGCCAACGACCTGACCGGCATCGACAGCATCGACGTGTCCACCGACAAGGGTGCGTACATCGCGATGAAGAAGATCGACAGCGCACTCGACCAGATCAACGGCGCGCGCGCCACGCTGGGCGCGGTTCAGAGCCGCTTCGAAAATGCCGTTGCCAACATCAGCATCGGCGTGGAAAACCTCTCGGCTTCGCGCGGTCGCATCATGGACGCCGACTTCGCCAAGGAAACGGCCAACCTGTCGCGTGCCCAGATCCTGCAGCAGGCCGGCACCGCCATGGTGGCGCAGGCCAACCAGGTGCCCCAGGGGGTGCTCTCGCTGCTGCGTTGACAGCGGAAAACCTGCCCGGGCCGCGCGATCGGGCGCGGCCGGCCGGGAGCGGCGGCGGCGGCGAAAGCCACCCCGCCGCTTCGGTCCTTGGGCGATGAGCACAGCGCATGCAATGCGTGCGCTGTGCTCATCCTGAGACGAAAGGAACATCATGCCGATCACCTCGCCCGGCCTGGCCAGTGGCCTCGACATCCAGGGCATCGTGTCCAAGCTCGTGGAGCTGGAGCGGCGCCCGCTCGTGCCGCTGCAGCAGGCGGCCGCGTCCTTTTCGAGCAAGCTGTCCATCTACGGCACCATCAAGTCCATGGTGTCGGCCCTGGGCGACGCGGCCAACAAGCTGACCGGCACCGCGGCCTGGAACGGCGTGAAGGCCACCACCACATCCGACGCCGTGGGCATCAGCGCCCGCGCAGGCACAACACCCACCTCGATGTCCATTGAGGTGCAGAGCCTGGCCCGTGCGCAGTCCAACGCGTCGGCCGCCGTGCCCAATGGCAGCACCATGGGCAGCGGCACGTTGAGCATCCAGACGGGCAGCTGGGCCAGCGGCAGCTTCGAGGCCGGCACGGCTTCGGCGGTGAACGTCACGGTGGCCGCCACCGACACCCTCAGCGACATCGCCACCAAGATCAACAACGCCGGCGGCGGCGTGAACGCCACCGTGCTGCGCGATGCCTCCGGCGAGCGCCTGCTGGTGCGCTCGTCCACCACCGGCGAGGCCAACGGCTTCCAGATCACCGCGACCGACGACGACGGCAACAACACCGACGCCGCCGGCCTTTCGCGCCTGGCCTATGGTGGCACCAGCGGCGCCATGCACGGCATGTCGCTCAGCCAGGCCGGCGCCAACGCGCAGGCCACGGTGAACAACGTGCCGATCAGCTCGGCCACCAACACCGTCACCGACGCCCTGCCCGGCATCACGCTCAACCTGAACAAGGTGACCACCGGCCCGGTGGAAGTGGGCGTGATGCAGGACAAGGACAGCATCCGCAAGAACCTGCAGGCTTTCGTGGACAGCTACAACGCGATCAACAACATGTTGAGCACGGCGACCAAGTACGACCCGGACACCAAGGTGGCCGGCTCGCTGCAGGGCGACAGCACCGCCGTCGGCCTGCACAACTCGCTGCGCAACATGATGCGTTCCATCACCCCGGGTGGCGACTTCCAGCGCCTGAGCGACGTGGGCATCGAGATGAAAAGCGGTGGCGTGCTCGCCATCGACAACACCAAGCTGGACCGCGCGATGGAGAACCCCGCCGCGCTGCAGCGCCTGTTCGCCAACACCAGCACCATCGCCACCGAACAGGGCTTCGGCCTGAAGGTGAAGGCGTTTGCCGACGGCCTGAACGCCACCAACGGCCTGGTGACCACCCGAACCGACAGCCTGCGCGGCGCCATCACGCGCAACGGCAAGGAGCAGGACAAGGTGAACGAGCGCGCCGTGCGCGCCGAAGCGCGCTACCTGGCGCAGTACAACGCCATGGACGCGGCGGTGGGCCAGCTCAACGGCCTCAATGCGTTCGTGAGCCAGCAGGTCACGCTCTGGAATAACCAGAAAGGATGAAGCCCGCGGCCACTACAGTCGGCGGCGGGGCTGCCGATACAACAAGGCATCAGCAGAACGCAGGAACCGATGCCATGTTCACCCCCGTCAGCACCCGTGCAGCTTCCGCCTACAAGCGCGTCTCGGTCGAGACCGGCGTTGACAGCGCCGACTCGCACCGCCTGATCGGCATGCTCTATGACGGCGCCCTGCAGAACATGCACCTCGCCAGCGGTGCCATGCAGCGCGGTGACACGGCCGCCAAGGCCGCTGCGCTGAGCAAGGCCATGCGCATCATCGACGAAGGCCTCAAGGCCTGCCTGAACCCCGCCGGGGGCGATCTCAGCGTGCGCCTGCAGGCCGTCTACGAATACAGCATCAAGCGACTCACCCTGGCCAACCTGCGCAACGACACCGCGGCCGTGGCCGAGGTCATCGGCCTGATCGAACCGCTGGCCGAATCCTGGAAGAGCATCCGTGCCCAGGCACTCCAGGGAGCCTGACCATGCAACACCAGCTCATCGACTACTACAAGGCCATCGAGCGCACCAGCGAGCAGATGCTCGCCGCCGCGCAGGCCGAAAACTGGGACCAGGTGGTTCGCCTGGAGGGCGCCTGCGCGGTGCTGATCGCCCAGCTGCGCTTCAAATCGCGCGACGCCGACCTCGCACCGGAAGAGCGCAAGGAAAAGGCGCAGATCATGCAGCGCATCCTGCGCACCGACGCCGAGATCCGTTGCCTGGCCGAGCCCTGGCTCAGCGACCTGGCCCAGATCCTGGACCGGCCCAGCCCCACGCCGACGCACTGAGCGCGGCGCGCGCCCCGACGAACAACGGCCCCCAGGGGCCGTTGTGCTTTGTGCGGACCGACATCACACGCGCAGCGCGCCGCGAAAGCCCCGAACCGCGTAGTACGACGCGGCGCCGTTGTGGTACGTGAACACCCGGCCGTAGCGGCGGTCGCCGAACAGCGCGCCGCCGAATTGCCGAACCTCGGCCGGCGTCTTCAGCCAGCTTGAGGTCTTGGTGTCGAAGGTGCCGAGCACCTGCAGCGCGAGGTACTCGGCTTCGGTCAGCAAGTCGATCCCCATGGCCTCGGCCATCTCCATGGCGCTGCCTTGCGGCTTGTGTTCCTTGCGGCTGTCGAGCGCCTCGCGGTCGTAGCAGAGGCTGCGCCGCCCGGTGGGCGTTTCCGC
>VFQU01001040.1_pt1 | contig 18354 bp, 16 predicted proteins | sample 3512311 | NCBI WGS metagenome assembly VFQU01 (sample SAMN10412377, study PRJNA504923) | tailings metagenome | isolation source: Relicate 3 Philex TSF3 active mining site | place: Philippines: Tuba, Benguet | collected 2017-08-29
CCAGAACGTCGATCCGATCCTCGGGCCCGAGATGCGCTCGACCGGCGAAGTGATGGGGGTGGGCCGCAACTTCGGCGCCGCCTTCGCCCGCGCCCAGGAGGCCGCCAGCATCCGCCAGCCGCCGGTCGGCAAGGCCTTCGTCTCGGTGCGCGATCCGGACAAGAAGCGCCTGCTGCCGGTCGCCAAGGTGCTGCTCGAACGTGGCTTCAGCCTGGTCGCGACGTCGGGCACGGCGAGCTTCCTCGCCGACCACGGCCTGCCCTGCGAGCGCATCAACAAGGTGATCGAGGGTCGACCGCACGTGGTCGACCTGATCAAGAACGGCGAGATCACCTACATCGTCAACACCACCGAAGGCCGCCAGGCGATCGCCGACTCGTTCTCGATCCGTCGCGAGGCGCTGCAGCACCGGGTGACCTACTCGACGACGATCTCCGGCGCCCGCGCGCTGCTGCATTCGCTGGACTACCGCGATACCGGCGACGTCCACTCGCTGCAGGTGCTGCACGCCGAGGTCCTAGCCCGGACATTTCATGAGGTCGCGTGAAAACGCCCGGACTTCGTTGCTGCGCTTCGTCGAATGAGATGAATCTCGAAATGACGAACTGGCCCCTGCGTTTTCCCGCTGGCACGATGCTGACTTGGTCTTTGCGGCCATCGCTGCGTTGCGACTCGCCGCAATGGGCCCACCATTCCGACTCGTCGCGCCTTGCGCTGGCCGCAAATCCACTGCGTGATCATTCGCGCCCCCTCAAGAAAAGTCCGGGCTAGCGGCGGCGCGCTGACGAAGAGTCCTTAGGGTTCCGACCGCCGCCGGTCCGGACGGGCCGGCGGCCGCGGCCAGCATGTCGCCTACGAGCCCGGCGTCGCCGCGGCGGCGTCCTTCGCCGGCTCCCACTTGAATCCGGAGCGCTGGGCCAGTTCGTCGACCTGCATCAGCTCGGCGTAGCGACGGCCGCGGATGATCCAGGTCGGATAGTTCTCGATCCCGGCGTTGACGCAGGCCATGGCCATCGGTCCACCGCGTCCGCCCGGACTGCACTCGACGTAGGGCAAGTCATCCGCCGCGCCACCGAACAGCGCCTTCTGCTGGCTGCAGGTCGGGCACCACGAAGCGCCGTAGAACTGCGCGCCGGTCTGTTTCAGGTGGCGCGCCAGGGCCTGCAGCTCGGGCTGGGGGCGCGGCGAGAACAGGCCGCTGTAGTAGGCCTGCGACACGCCGATGATGCCGAGCAGCAGCGCCGCCTGGCCCATCGACCAGTTCAGCCACGGGGCGCCCGGCGCCGACGTCGGTCGCTTGACGTTCACCCAGGCGAACAGCGCGACGAAGACGGCCAGCGAGGCCAGGCACCAGGCGCAGACCGCGTCGAGCTGGACGATGCCGATCGTCGTCAGGTACAGACTGAACCCCAGTCCCAGCGCAGCCAGCGTCCACAGCCGCCGCCAGCGGCGCAGGCGGGTGGCCGGCATCAGCGCGACCGCGAGGACCAGGGCGTAGGTCAGCAGTCCCCACAGCGCCAGCGGCACGCCGAACAGCCGCGACCAGTGGCTCTGCTGGATCAGGTCGCAGCTCGACCCGGTGCTGCACAGCGCCGGCGTGCTGCCGGACAGGGCGACCACGCTGAGGTAGCCGGTGATGACGAGGCCGATGGCCGCGAGCGCGGCGCTGACCCTGTCGGGGCCGGCGTGGCGGACATCGACGCTGCCGCGCGCCGTGGCGGCGGGGGAGGCGGGCTTGCTGCGCTTTCTGGACATTGCGGGTCTCGATGCGGAGACCGCGGAGGATAGGGCAAATCGATGCGGATCTTCGATGGAGCGTCGTGCCGGGACACCGATCGGGCGCTCGGAGACTTCCGCGGTCGCCCGAGCGGTCGGTGTCCTGCGCCGCGAACGAAGAGGGCGCCCCGCAGGGCGCCCTCTCGGCATCGGATCACGACAGCCGGTCAGGCCTCGTCGCGCCAGCGCCGCAGGCGGATCGCCAGGAAGATCATCCCCGCGCCGAGGACTGCGCCGATCCACAGGCTGGGGCTCGCCGCCGCGGCGTAGAAGTTGCCGAGCGTCAGCACGCCGACCAGATCGGCGGGCGAGTTGATGTTGTCCATCCGGTCCCACTGCGCCTGGCTCAGCCAGGTGCCGGGCACCACGCTCAGCAGCGCGCGGGCGACGACGTTCTTCCAGTACCACGAGTCCGGCGTGCCGATGCTCTGCATCAGGTCGAACCAGCTCACCATGATGCCGCTGGCGATCGGCACGCCCACCGCCCACAGGAAGGGCTTGGTGCGTGCCCAGGCCGAGCACAGCATCAGCCAGCCGACCGTCGGCAGCGCCCACAGAGCGGACAGCGGCAGGCAGGCCAGCGCGACCAGCGCGCTCTTCAGCGGGTGGGCGTGGATGAACACGATGCCGAAGAAGTTCTGCCCGTGGAAGGCGAAGAACAGGGCGACCACGACCAGCATGACGACGGCGGTGATCACGCCCATCACCAGTCCGATCGCCGGGGCGACGAGCAGCGCGCTGACCAGCTTGCTCAGCACCGTGTCGCGGTCGGAGATCGGCAGCGACTTCCAGAACAGCACGCTGCGGTCACGGCGGTCGTCGTACAGCGCGCCCAGGCAGTAGAAGAACACCACCACCGCGCTGACCAGGCTGACCATGCCGGCGATCATCAGCACCGTGGCGTCGATGCCGGCGACGGTCGCGGCCAGCACGTCGGGCGGCATGTTGGTCAGCACCGAGTCGAGCTTGAGCAGGCCGATCTGGATGTTGGCGCGCCCGGCCGCGGCCAGCGCGACCGCCATCGCCATCATGTTGAGCAGCAGGAACAGTCCGCCGGCGACGATCGGCGCCCAGAAGAAGCCGCCCTTGTTCTCCCAGAACTCGCGGCGCAGCAGCCAGCCGAAAGTCTTCATGCGTAGGCTCCCTTCATGGTGGCGACGAACAGGTCGGCGACGCCCGGGGTGCGGACTTCGCCGAGGGCCGCGAGCTGGGCGTGCGGAACGCCGTCGAACAGGAATACCGACTTGCCGAAGACCTGGCGCTCGTCCAGCGGCCTGAGCGCGCGCGCCGCCTCGGCGCGGTCCGGGCCGACCATCACCTCGGCGAAGCGCTCGGCCATCGCCTCCATCGTGGTCGACAGCGAGATCTTGCCGTCCTTGATGAACAGCAGGTCGGTGAGGATGTGTTCGACCTCCTCGACCTGGTGGGTGGTGATCAGAATGGTCTTCTCGTGATCGAAGTAGTCGTTGAGCAGGTTCTGGTAGAACTGCTTGCGGTAGAGGATGTCGAGGCCCAGGGTGGGCTCGTCGAGCACCAGCAGCTTGGCGTCGATGGCCATGACGATGGCCAGGTGCAGCTGCACCACCATGCCCTTGGACATCTCCTTGACCTTCATCCGCGGGCTCAGCTTGGTGTGCGCCAGCGCGGCCTCGGCCTTGCGGCGGTCGAAGCGCGGGTGAACGCCGGCGACGAAGTCGATCACCTCGCTGACCCGGATCCAGCGCGGCAGCACGGCGACGTCGGCGATGAAGCAGACGTCCTGCATCAGCGCATCGCGCTGGGTGGCGGGGTCGAGCCCCAGCACCTTGAGCTCGCCGTCGTAGGGCGACAGGCCGAGGATGGCCTTGAGCGCCGTCGTCTTGCCGGCGCCGTTGGGGCCGATCAGGCCGACGATGCGGCCGCGCTCGACGCTGAAGTCGGCGCGGTCCAGCGCCGGTTTGCCCTTGTAGGCGCGGGTCAGCCCGCGTGCCTCGATCACTGCGCTCATTGCGTTCCCCCGGGGTGTTTCGTGCCGATTGCCGCCATCAGTCGCTCGAGGCTCAGGCCCAGCCGCTGGATGCGCTGGACCACCGCGGGCCACTCCTCGGTGAGGAAGCGCTCGCGCTCGCTGGCCAGCAGTTTCTCGGGGGCGCCGTCGGTGACGTACATGCCAAGTCCTCTGCGTTTTTCCACCAGCGCTTCGTCGGCCAGTTCCTGGTAGGCGCGCGAGACGGTGATGGGGTTGAGTTGGAAGTCGGCGGCGACCTGCCGGACCGAGGGCAGCGCATCGCCCGGCTTGAGCACACCGTCGAGCATCATGGCCACGACCTTTTCCTTGAGCTGCAGGTAGATCGGCGAGGTGTCGCTCCAGTGCGTGCTCATGCGCCGGGCTCCGTGGTTCGCGCCGGGTTGGCGCCGAAGGAGAAGTAGGGCATCGCCACGCGACGGCGCTCGGCCAGGCGGCGCCGGTCGCCGGCGTCGCGCTCGACCGCCTCGGCGATCGCGCCGGCCGAATACAGCGCGATGGCGATCGCCAGGCGCGCTTCGGTGTCTTCGATCGGAAGCCTCGCGGCGAGCCGGCTGGCGGCGTCGACCAGGGCGACGCGCGTGCGCGCCTCGGTCTGCGCGGGCGATTCGATCGGGGCGGAGACGTGCAGCAGCGCGAACAGGGCCGCGGCCGTCAGGACCAGCGCAGTCAGCGAGTTCTTCAGCGGGTACCACATGCGACCTCCGGTGGCGGATGTCTGGATCGGTGTTGTAGGTAACTATAACACCAAAGAACCCAAGGTCAACTGCGTCGTGGCGATTCACCTCGGGCAGACAGCCGGCGTTTAGGATGGCGCGTCTCCCTGAGGATCCGCCCCCATGACTCGCCTGCTGCCGGCCCTGCTGCTGTCCGTTTCCGCGCTCCTCGCCGCCCCGACGGCCTCCGCCGCCTGTGCCGGGGCGCTCGACGTGAGCTACCGCAGGCTGGCGTCGGAGGAGTCGGTGCGTCTGTGCGAGGCCTACGCCGGCAAGGTGCTGCTGATCGTCAACACCGCCAGCAAGTGCGGCTTCACCCCGCAGTACGAGGGCCTCGAGGCGCTGCACGCGCGGCTGGCCGAGCGCGGCTTCGCCGTGCTGGGCTTTCCCAGCAACGACTTCATGGGCCAGGAGCCGGGCAGCGAGGAGGAGATCGCCGAGTTCTGCACGCTGACCTACGGCGTGAAGTTCCCGATGTTCGAGAAGGTGGTGGTCACGGGCGACGAGGCCACGCCGCTGTACCGCGCGCTGCGCCAGGCCACCGGCGAAGCGCCGGGCTGGAACTTCCACAAGTACCTGGTCGACCGCGAGGGCAAGGTGGTGGCGAGCTTCGGCAGCCGCACCAAGCCCGACGACGCCAAGCTGCTCGAGCAGATCGAATCGCTGCTGGCAGCGCCCGCTGCGGCCGGCGGGGGCTGACGCTCAAAGCCGCTTCTTGACCATCCGGATCAATCCGCCGATCAGCGGCAGGTGCTCGTACAGGCCGTCGGCGGCGTTCCAGTAGTCCTGGTGATAGGCGACCCGGCCGTCGGCGGCGAAGCGCAGGTGGCTCATGCCGACGGTCCACGTGTCGACGCCGCGGCGGAAGCGCCTGAAGCGGATCATCATCTTCCAGCGCACGAGATACTCGCCCTGCGACGTGCGCGTGGTGTCCTCGATGGTGACGCGGCAGTCTTCGACCGCCGCTGCGCTCTCGCGCAGGTAGTGGGCCAGTTCGCGGCTGCCGCGGATGGTCTTCAACGTATCGTTGAACCAGACGTCGTCGGCATAGGTGGCGGGCAGCAGCCGGTCGATCCGGTCGGCGGCGAAACTGGAGAAGAACGCCGCGAAGCGCTCCAGCGCGGCGCGCTCGGCGTCCGATCCGGCAGCCGGTGTGTCCGGATGCGCGCGACGGGCGTCGTCGAGGGCGGTGAGGGTGTCCATCGGCGGTCCTTGGGCTTGGCGAGCGGCGTCGGCAGGATCGGCCACCCGGGATCAGGAGGAAGTGAGGATGACGGACGCAGAGCGTAGCGCGACCTGGCTGGGCTGGGCCGGGGTACTGCCGTTCGCGGCGCTGGCCGCGGCGACGTACTGGCCGCAGGCGCCGATCTGGGCCAGCGGCGCCTTCGTCGGCTATTCGGCGGTGATCCTGTCCTTCCTCGGCGGCATCCGCTGGGGCCGGGCGATGGCGGCCGCATCGGCCGATGCGCGCGAGTTCGCCCGGGCAGTGATGCCGAGCCTGCTGGCCTGGCCCTGCCTGATGCTGCCGCTCGACACCGCCGTGCCGGCGCTGGCCCTGGGCTTCATCGTCGTCGCCATGATCGACACCCGCGGCGAGACGCTGCCGGCGCCGGCCTGGTTCCCGCGCCTGCGCCTCGGGCTGACACTCGCGGTCGTGGCCTGCCACGCGGTGGTGTGGCTCGTTCTGCCGAACTGAGCGCGGGGTCGGGAACCTCCGCCCGCTTTCCCGGTCTGAGCGGCCGCGTTGCGCGGGTCCGGGGCCGGCCCCACAATACGCGGCCCTTCGCGGCCGGGGCGGATTCCGCCGGCCGCAACAATTCCCTCACGGAGCGTCTAGATGAAGCTTTCCCTGCGTCACACCCTGCTCGCCGTTGCCACCGCGGGCGCCCTGTTCGGTTCCAGTCTCGCCTTCGCGCAGGAGCTGAAGACCGAGAAGGACAAGGTCAGCTACATGGTCGGCATGCAGATCGGCGGCTCGCTGACGCAGATCAAGGACGAGATCGACATGGCCGTGGTCATCAAGGCCATGCAGTCGGCGCTGGCCGGTGAAGAGCCCAAGCTGTCGCAGGAGGAGGCGATGCAGGTGCAGCAGGCCTTCGCCCAGCGCCTGCAGGCCAAGCGCGAGGCCGAGATGCAGGCCATCGCCACGAAGAACAAGGAAGAGGGCGAGGCGTTCCTCGCCAAGAACAAGTCCGCCGACGGCGTGCAGTCGACGGCCTCCGGCCTGCAGTACAAGGTCGTGACCACCGGTGCGGGCCCGAAGCCGGCCGCCACCGACACCGTGAAGGTCCACTACGTCGGCACGCTGCTCGACGGCACCGAGTTCGACAGTTCCGTTGCTCGCGGCGAGCCGGCGCAGTTCGCCCTCAATGCGGTCATCCCCGGCTGGACCGAGGCGCTGCAGCTGATGCCGGTCGGCAGCAAGTACACGCTGTGGATCCCGTCCGAGCTGGCCTACGGCGACCGCGGCACGCCGGGTCCGATCGGCCCGAACGCGACGCTGAAGTTCGAGGTCGAGCTGCTCGAGATCGTCAAGCAGTAAGCCCTCCGCGCGGCGTTCGTCGCGCAGCCACGGACGGCCGGCGCCCGCGCGTCGGCCGTTCGCATTTGCGGCCGGGTTGACGGAAGATCAGCCGGCCATCGATGACCACGCGCATGACCGACGACTTCGAATCCCGACTGGTCGACCTCGAGACGCGCCTGGCCTTCCAGGAGCAGGCGCTGCTCGACCTCAACGACGCGCTGACCGCCACGCGCGGCGAGACGGCGCGCACCGCCGACCTGCTCGCCCGCGCCCTGGCCGACCTGCGCCAGCTGCGCCTGCTGCTGCACGCGGATCCGGGCGACGAGACGCCGCCGCCGCACTACTGACCGCGGGGCGTCGCACCGATGCACCGCCGAACCACCGTCCACGGAGTCCGCACGACGTGAGCCTCTCCCTCCGCGACCAGTTGGCCCAGCTCGGCTTCAAGCAGAGCAAACCCGAGCCGAAGGACGCCGCGCGCAAGCCCGGCGCCGGCGCGCGCGCCGAGCAGGCGGGCCGGCGCGGCGAGCGTCGCGGCGGGCCGGCGGGGAAGGGCCCTGCCGAGCAGAATGCCGGCGGCAGGCCCGCACGGTCGGGCAAGCCCGCCGGCGCGCGTCCGCCGCGCGCCGAAATGGATCTCGGCAAGGCCTACGCGCTGCGCGCGCAGAAGGAAAAGGAAGAGCGCATCGCCGCCGAGCGCGAGCGCCAGGAAGCCGCGCGGCTGCGCCGCGAGGCGCGCGCCGCGCTGGCCGCCTTCCTCGCCGGCAAGACGCTCAACGTCGCCGACGCCGAGATCGCCCGGCACTTCGAGTACGGCGGCAAGATCAAGCGCATCTACGTCACCGCCGAGCAGCTGCGTGCGCTCAATGCCGGCGAGCTGGGCGTGCTGCAGAACGACGGCCGCTACCTGCTGGTCGATGCCGCCACGCTCGCCGAGGCGGAGCGGATCTTCGCGCCGGCCGTCGCGCTCAAGGTCGATCCGAACGCGCCGGCCGGGGACGATCCCTACGCCGACCCGAAGTACCAGGTGCCCGACGACCTGGTCTGGTAAGCCGCGGCGGATGCGCGGCCCGGCGACGCCTCCGTTGGCCACGGCGAGTCCTTCCGACGGCGCGCTGGAGGCGCGCAGCGACTACCTGCCCTGGCTCGACGGCCTGCGCGCCGTCGCGGTGCTGGCGGTGGTGCTCTACCACCTCGACCCGACCTGGCTGGCGGGAGGCTTCACCGGTGTCGACGTGTTCTTCGTCATCTCCGGCTTCGTCGTCTGCGCGGCGTCGGCGCGCGCGCCCTCGACCGACCTGGGGGGCTTCACGGCCTGGTTCTACGCCCGCCGACTGCGTCGGCTGGCGCCGGCGCTGGTCGCCTGCCTGCTCGTCACCGGTCTCGCCAGCGCGCTGCTCGTTCCCCCGGCCTGGCTGAGCGAAAGCGCGCACCGCGCCGGCTTCGCCGCGTTCTTCGGCCTGGGCAACGTGGTGCTGGCCTCCGCCAGCGGCGACTACTTCGCGCCGACTGCGGAGTTCAATCCCTACACGCACACCTGGTCGCTGGCGGTGGAGGAGCAGTTCTACCTGCTGTTCCCGCTGCTGTTCTGGCCCTGGCTGCGCGCGCGCGGGCGCTGGGCGATCGCGCTGTTCGCGCTGGCGCTAGGCGGCTCGCTCGGCCTGGCCCTGCACTGGGCGCATGTGGGCGACACCGCGGCGGCGTTCTATCTGCTGCCGGCGCGCGGCTGGGAGCTCGCGGCCGGCGTGCTGCTGTACTTCGCGCTGGCTCGCCGCGCGGCCGACGCCCGGCCGTGGCGATTCGCCGCGCTGGTCGCCTGGCTCTCGCTGGCAGCGCTGCTGTGGGCGCTGCTGCACGCGCGGCCCGGGCAGGTGCCGTGGCCGGACGCGCTGCCGGCGGTGCTGGGCACGCTCGGGCTGATCGCGGCCTTCCGGCTCGGTGCGGGTGGAGCGCTGCGCGCGCTGCTCGCGTCGGCGCCGATGCAGGCCATCGGCCGCGGCTCGTACTCGCTGTATCTGTGGCATTGGCCGGTGTTCGTGCTGATGCGCTGGACCACCGGCCTCGACACGCTGGCGCTGAAGCTCGCCGGGCTCGGCCTCGCGGCGGCCCTGGCGGCGGCGTCCTATCGCTGGATCGAGCGGCCGCTGCGCCATGCGCCAGCCATCGCGCGGCTGCCGCGGGTGCGCGTAGTGGCGCTCGGCGTCGTGTTCCTGGCGGGCGGGGCAGCCGGCTTCTACGCCGTCCACAAGGCGCGGCCCTGGCTGTCGCTGACCGCGGTCGTGCGCGCCGAAGCCGACTGGCTGCCCGAGCATTTCTCCGATCCGGCCCGCCCGGATTGCGAGGTCGATCGCGTGGTAGTCCAGCGCGACCCGTATCGTGCGTGGCGGTTCGAGGCGTCGGGCTGCACCGCGCCGGCGCCCCGGCATCGGCTGTTCGTGCTCGGCGATTCGCACGCGCTGGCCTACACCGCGCTGTTCAAGCAGTTGGTCGCCGACGGCCGTGCCGACGTGCGGATCCTGCAGCGCGAAGGCTGTCCCTTCGTCGACCTGCTCGGCCACCGCGACGTCGATGATCCGGCCTGCGCCGCGGGCCTGTCGGCGGCGCTCGATGCCGTTGTGGCGGAGGCCGGACGCGGCGACGTCCTGTTCCTGCCGTCGCTGCGCGTGCCGCGGCTGTCGGAACAGTGGCGCACCGTCGATCGCGCCGCGGCGCAGGCCAGCGTGGACGACCGGCAGGCGCGATCAGTGCGCGCGCGCGCCGAGGCGGCGGCGGTGGCGCGGCTGGCGGAGTTCGCGCAGCGCGGCGTGCGCATCGTGTTCGAGGCGCCCAAGCCGGTGCTGCCGGCGCCGCCGTTCCGCTGCGTCGACGCCTTCAATCGCGGCAATCCGGTCTGTGCCGGCGGTCTTTCGATCGAACGCGGCGCGATGGACGCGCTGCGCGCGCCGGCGCTGGCGAGCCTGCAGCGCATCGCCGCAGGACTGCCCGGCGCAGGCGTCTGGGATCCGCTGCCGCTGCTCTGCGATGCCGATGCCTGCCGGGCGATGCGCGACGGCCGGCCGCTGTTCGTCGACGGCGACCACCTCAGCGGGCACGCCAATCGGCTGCTGCGCGCCGACTTCGAGCGTGCGGTGCTGAAGGTCGGCTCGCCGCGCTGAGTCTCTGGTCGCGGCGGCGGCTGCGCGCGATGATGTCGGGGGTCCTCGGCGGGAGTCTTCCAATGCGCGCCACCGCGTTGCTCGGGTGCCTGCTGATGGTCGGCGCGGCTGCCGGCCAGGCGCCGCGCTTTCCCGCCGGCTCGGTCTGGCACCAGGACGTCTCGGCCGCGCCGCTGCACCCGCAATCGGCGCAGATGCTCGCCGCACTCTCCGGGCTGGGTGGCTGGGGCAACAGCAACCGCTTCCAGATCGACTTCTCGCTGCATTTCCGGCGGATCGCGCCGGGTGAGCCGGTGACCCTGCTGCCGCTGGTGCGCAACCTGCAGACCGACGAGTACTACCTGCCCGACTGCGAACCGCTGGGCAGCCTCGTGCCGGTGACCACCGACATGGCCTTCGAGGGCCAGGGCGGACAGAGCTGCCCGAACGGCAGCAGCGACTGCCACCTGCTGGTCGAGCGCGGCGGCCTGCTCTACGAGGTGTTCGCCGGCAACATCGGGGGCGGTCAGCTCGATGCCACCTGCCTCGCGGTCTGGGATCTCGCCCGCGTCTATCCGCCGGAGGGCCGGGGCGAGCACTGCACCAGCGCCGACGCCGCCGGCTTCCCGATCGCCGCGCTGTTGCCCGATCCCGACGACGTCGCGGCGGCGGCGGCGATCGAGGGCGATCTCGGACATGCGATCCGCTTCATTCTTCCCAATGCGCGCATGGCGACCGACGCCAGCCTCGGCGGCGTCGCCGGTCGGCTCTATGTGCGCCCGGCCAGCCATGCGGGAGGCCCCAGCGGGCCGATCACGACGGTGCCCTACGGCGTGCGCATGCGTCTGCGCGCCGACTTTCCGCTCGCCGGCTACAACGCCGCGGCGCGAGCGATCCTGCGCACCATGCAGCGCTACGGCATCGTCCTCGCCGACGGCGGCAACATCGCCCTGACCTTCGCCAGCGACCGCCACAGCGAGGTGAGCTGGACCAGCCTGGGCATCGGCCCGCACGTGTTCTGGAACGGCAGCGCCGGCAACCGCACGCCGGTGCAGGTCGGCGATTTCCGGATCATCGACACCGGTGCGCGGATCGGCGAGACCTACGACTGCGTGCGCAGCAGCGTGGAGCCCGGCACGCGGGTGTTCGCGGATGGTTTCGAGCCCGGCTGATCCTGCGGAGGGGTAGGCGAGGGCCGCTCGATCGGCTAGCTTTCGCGCTCCGCCAATGTCTCGCGCACCGAATGTCCCGGCACCCCGATTTCCTGCGTTTCGCCACTGCCTTCCGCGAAGGTCGCCACGAAGAGGCGCTGTCGCTCGTCGACGGTCTGCTGTCCCGCTTCCCCGACCAGGCCGCGCTGCACTGGCATCGCGCGAACTGCCTCGAGGCGCTGCAGCGCTTCGACGAGATCGCGCCGGCGATCGAGCGGGTGCTCGCCGGACAGCCCGATTTCGTTCCTGCCATCGTCAAGCGCGTGCAGTACGCCGGCTTCCCGGAGGGGGTTGACGACCACTGGGACGAGCACCTGTCCGACGCCGAACGCGAGCGCCGCGCTGCCGCCGTCGAGGCCCGCGCGCTTCAGCGCTCGCGCTGGGCAGAGTCCGAGCTGCGCCGCGCGCTGGCGCTGCAGGGCGACAACGTCGATGCGCTGGCGGCGCTCTCCGCGGTGCTGCACGGCCGGTACGACGAGGCAGCGGTGGTCGAGAGCGAGGCCCTGCTCGGCCGGGCGATCGAACTCGCCCCGCAGCGCGTCGACCTGCTGGAGACCCGGGCACAGTGGCGGCGAGCGGCCGCGGCGCGCTGGGACGACGATCCCGACGACGACGACACCATCCGTACGTGGAGCGGGCAGCGCTATCGGCGCAGCGTGCTCGAAGCGGCGCTCGCCGACCATGCGGCCTGCCACGCCCTCGAGGGCGGACATCGGCACGCCGTCCGCATGGGCACGCTGCTGCACGACCTCGGTCGCTTCGACGAGGCGCTGGCGCGTTTCGACGAGGCGCTGGCCGCGCTGCCGGCGGACGATCCCATGCGCACGTTCATCGTCGAGACGCGCGCGCGCTCCGAGAACGGCGGCGCCGGCGAGCGCGAGCAGATGGCGCGCCTGCTCGAGGATGCCCTGCGCGGCGACGGCAAGGACCGAACCCTCGGCGACGACCACGCGACGCAGGCGCTTCTGGGCGCGGCGCAGGCGATCCGTGCGGGTCGGTCGGTGCAGGATGCACTCGAGGCGCGCATCAGCGACGATCCGGACACGCAGTTGGCGACCAGCATCGCCCAGCAGATCCTCAATCTGGCCTGTGAACCGCCGCCCGGTCTCGTGGCCGTCGATTTCGCCGACTACCCCGGCTACCAGCGCAGGTTCATCGCCCGCGCATCGAAGGCGCTCGAGCGGGTGGGGCTGATCCGCGTCTGCGATGCCGAGGCGGAAGGACTGTTCGACATGCTCGGACAGCACGTGCTGATCCGCTTCCACCGCGACGACGAGGGCGCCATCGGCGTGGCGAGTTTCGCGGTGAAGCCCAAGTGGCCGGGATGGATCGGCTTCCTGCTGCTCCTGGCAACCGGCAAGTGGAAGGCCACCACGATGGTGGAATGCGTCACCCAGTTCAAGGACGGCACCCACCTGTCGACCCAGCACGAGAGCCTGTCACCGTTCCGGTTCGACGGGACGATCCGCATCGAGCGCCTGCCGCAGGGCACGCCGATCGCCGAGCTGGTCGAGCGCCATCGGGCGCGGGTGGCCGACCATCGTGCCCGGCATCCCGGGGCGGTCGCGTTGCGGGCGACCGACCTCGCCGGCATGGAGCGGCGCTGGCGTGCCACGCAGCGGGTCAAGCGCGCCTATCGGACGGCAGTGGGCTACGTCACCGACGACGAACTGCGCGGCATGCTGGGCGGGCACTACGACCGTTTCGCCGCCAAGGTGCGCGAGCGCCTGGCGCTGCTCGCGCAGGATCTGCCGGCGGAGGCCTGAGGCCCGGCAAGCGGCGGCCGCCGGCGCGGACGTGCGATGGCGCCGACCCCGCCCGGCGGGCCCGGATACGGTGCCGCCGGGCGGTCCGACGGCGAAGCGCGCTCCGCGCTGCCGTGGCATGGCGTGGTGGAGCCCTGCGCGAGCGGCGCAGGCTCAGCTCGACGGGCGCGGCGCCGGCGTCGGCATGAAGCCGGTGGCTTCGCTCACTCCGGGTCGTAGTCGAGGTTGGGCGCCAGCCAGCGCTCTGCCTCGGCGAGCCGCCAGCCCTTGCGCGCGGCGTAGTCCTCGACCTGCTCCTTGCCCAGTCGTCCGACCACGAAGTACTGGCTGTCCGGATGCGAGAAATACAGGCCGCTGACCGCCGCGGCCGGCGTCATGGCGTAGCTCTCGGTCAGCGCCATGCCGGTGTGCTTCTGCGCTTCGAGCAGACCGAACAGCGTGCCTTTCTCGGTGTGGTCGGGGCAGGCCGGATAGCCGGGCGCGGGGCGGATGCCGCGATAGCGCTCGGCGATCAGCGATTCGTTGTCCAGCGCCTCGTCGGCGGCGTAGCCCCACAGCTCGGTGCGAACCTTCTGGTGCATGCGCTCGGCCAGCGCCTCGGCGAGGCGGTCGGCCAGCGCCTTGAGCAGGATGCTGCGGTAGTCGTCGTGTTCGGCCTCGAAGCGCGCCACGTGCGCATCGATGCCCAGGCCCGCGGTGACGGCGAAGCCGCCGATCCAGTCCTGGCGGCCGCTGCCGGCCGGGGCGATGAAATCGGCCAGGCAGAAGTCGGGCCGTTCGACCGGCTTGTCGGCCTGCTGGCGCAGGAAATGGAGCAGGGTGCCGCGATCGCCGCCGGCCGGTCCGCCGTGGGCGAACACGCGCACGTCGTCGCCTTCGGACTGCGCCGGCCACAGGCCGACCACCGCGCGCGCGGTCAGCCACCTTTCGGCGATGAGCGTATCGAGCATCGAACGCGCATCTCGATACAGCTCGCGGGCCTGGGCGCCGACCACCGGGTCCTCGAGGATGGCGGGGTAGCGGCCGGCCAGCTCCCAGGTCTGGAAGAACGGCGTCCAGTCGATCACGTCGGCCAGGTCGGCGAGCGGATAGTCGCCGAACACGGTCAGGCCCGGGCGCAGCGGCGCGGGCGGCGCGTAGCTCGACCAGTCGGCGCGGAAGGCCTGCGCCCGCGCCTTGGCCAGCGGGACGAGGCGCTTGCCCGGGCCGCGATCGCGATGGCGGGCGCGGATGTCGGCGTAGTCGGACTCGTTGGCGGCGACGAAGGCGGCGCGCAGGTCGCGGCTGATCAGCGACTGCGCCACGCCGACCGCGCGCGAGGCGTCCTTCACCCACACGGTCGGCGACGCATAGTGCGGCGAGATCTTGAGCGCCGTGTGGGCGCGCGAGGTCGTCGCGCCGCCGATCAGCAGCGGCAGCGCGAAGCCCTGCCGGCCCATCTCGCGGGCGATGTGCGCCATTTCCTCCAGCGAGGGCGTGATCAGGCCGGACAGGCCGATCATGTCGGCATCGTGGGCGCGCGCGGCGTCGAGGATGGTCTGCGCCGGCACCATCACGCCGAGGTCGAAGACCTCGAAGTTGTTGCAGCGCAGGACCACGCCGACGATGTTCTTGCCGATGTCGTGGACGTCGCCCTTGACCGTCGCCATGACGATGCGGCCGTTGCTGCGCCCGGCGTCGCCGGTGCGCGCCTTCTCGGCCTCGATGTGCGGCAGCAGCACGGCCACCGCCTTCTTCATCACCCGCGCCGACTTCACCACCTGCGGCAGGAACATCTTGCCGGCGCCGAACAGGTCGCCGACCACGTTCATGCCGGCCATCAGCGGGCCCTCGATGACGTCGAGCGGCCGCGCGGCCTGCAGCCGCGCCTCCTCGACGTCGGCCTCGACGAACTCGTCGATGCCGTGGACCAGCGCGTGCGACAGCCGCTGCGCGACGGGCAGCGCGCGCCAGGCCAGCTTGTCGCCGTTCGCCTTGCCTTCCGCCCTGGCGCCGCCGCGGAACTGCTCGGCGACCTCCAGCAGGCGCTCGGTGGCGTCGTCGCGGCGGGCCAGCACGACGTCCTCGACGCGCTCGCGCAGCTCGGCGGGCACGTCGTCGTACAGCGTCAGCGCGCCGGCGTTGACGATGCCCATGTCCATGCCGGCGTGGATGGCGTGGTAGAGGAACACCGAGTGGATCGCCTCGCGCACCGGATTGTTGCCGCGGAACGAGAAGCTGACGTTGGACACGCCGCCGGAGACGTGCGCCAGCGGGAAGCGCCGCCTGAGCTCGCGCGCGGCCTCGATGAAGTCGAGCGCGTAGCGGGCGTGCTCCTCGATGCCGGTGGCGATGGCGAAGATGTTGGGATCGAAGACGATGTCCTCGGGCGCGAAGCCGACCTCCTCGACCAGCAGGCGGTAGGAACGCGCGCAGATCTCGACCTTGCGCGCCAGCGTGTCGGCCTGGCCGGTCTCGTCGAAAGCCATCACCACCACGGCGGCGCCGTAGCGCAGGATGCGCCGCGCCTGCTCTAGGAACGGGCCTTCGCCCTCCTTGAGCGAGATCGAGTTGACCAGGCCCTTGCCCTGCAGGCACTTGAGGCCGGCCTCGATCACCGTCCATTTCGACGAGTCGATCATCACCGGCACGCGGGCGATGTCGGGCTCGGCGGCGATCAGGTTGAGGTAGCGCACCATCGCCGCCTCGGAGTCGAGCAGGCCCTCGTCCATGTTGACGTCGACGACCTGGGCGCCGCTCTCGACCTGCTGGCGGGCGACGTCGACCGCGGCCTCGTAGCGCTCGTCCTTGATGAGCTTGCGGAACTGCGCCGAGCCGGTGACGTTGGTGCGTTCGCCGACGTTGACGAAGTTGGTGTCGGGCGTGATGACGAAGGGCTCGAGTCCCGCCAGCCGCGTGTGCGGCGCCGGCGCGGCGGCGGCGCGCGGCGGCAGCCCCTCGACCGCGGTGGCAATCGCCGCGATGTGGGCCGGCGTGGTGCCGCAGCAGCCGCCGACGATGTTGACGAGGCCGGCTTCGGCGAAGTCGCGCAGGATCGTCGCCATGTCCTCGGGCGACTCGTCGTAGCCGCCGAAGGCATTGGGCAGGCCGGCGTTGGGATGCACGCTGACCGCGCAGTCGGCGACCTGTGCCAGCATGTCGACGTGGGCGCGCAGCTCGCGCGCGCCGAGCGCGCAGTTGAGGCCGATCGACAGCGGTCGGGCGTGGCGCAGCGAGTACCAGAAGGCCTCGGCGGTCTGCCCGGACAGCGTGCGTCCGGACAGGTCGGTGATGGTGCCGGAGATCATCACCGGCAGCCGCGCGCCGCGCTCGATGAAGACGTCCTCGATGGCGAACAGCGCGGCCTTGGCGTTGAGGGTGTCGAACACCGTCTCGACCATCAGGGCGTCGCTGCCGCCGTCGATCAGGCCGCGCACGGCCACCGCGTAGTCGGCCGCCAGCGCGTCGAACGAGGTGTTGCGGAAGCCCGGGTTGTTGACGTCGGGCGAGATCGACGCGGTGCGGCTGGTCGGCCCGAGCACGCCGACGGCGAAGCGCGGGCGGTCGGGCGTCTCCAGCGTCTTGGCGTCGCAGGCCTCGCGCACCAGCCGCGCGGCCTCGCGGTTGAGCTCGTAGACGAGTGCTTCGGTGCCGTAGTCGGACTGGCTGACCGCGGTCGAGTTGAAGGTGTTGGTCTCGATCAGGTCGGCGCCGGCGTCCAGGTAGGCGCGGTGGATGCCCTGGATGAGATCGGGGCGGGTGAGGGTGAGCAGGTCGTTGTTGCCCTTGAGGTCACGGCCGTGGTCGTGGCCGGCATGGCCGCAGCCGCAGGCGAAGCGCTCGCCGCGGTAACCGGCCTCGTCGAGGCCGTGCTGCTGGATCATCGTGCCCATCGCGCCGTCGAGCACCAGGATGCGGCGGGCGAGCTGGGCACGCAGCGATTCGGCGCGCGCGGCGTCGTGCCAGGGGAGTTGCTTGCTCATTGTGCCAATCCTCGGGTCGCGCGGCCCGGCTTGCGCGCGAGCAGGGCGACGACCTCGAAATGCGGCGGCCGCTTCTCGCGGGCGATGGTGTCGCAGCTGAGCACCTCGAGCCCGGCCTTGTCGGCGTAGCGGCGCAGGCTGCGCGGCGCGAAGCCGAGGTTGACGTGGCCGAACGGCGCGACTGCGGCCTGGTGGTCGTGGCGATTCAGGCTGGTGGCGAGCAGGCGCCCGCCGGGACGCAGCACGCGGGCGGCTTCCTCGACCGCCTTGCCGGGGCGCTCGCTGTAGGTGAGCGCGTGCATCATCAGCACCAGGTCGAAGCTGGCATCGGCGGCGTCGAGCGCGTGCATGTCCTGCTGGGCGACCTCGACCTGCGGCAGGCCGCGCAGGCGCTCGCGCGCCGCGGCGACGACCTTCGCGCTGGAATCGACGCACAGGTAGCGCCGCGCCCGCGGCGCCAGCAGCTCGGCCATCACGCCGTCGCCCGAGGCGATGTCGAGCACGTCGCCCGGATCGAGCAGCTGCAGCGCGGCGCGCGCCATCGCCTCCCAGGTGCGGCCCGGCGAGTAATGGCGCTCCATGTCGCCGGCCACCGAGTCGGCCCAGTTCTGGTCGGACGCGCGCGCGGCAAGCACCGTCGGCAGGCGCTCGGCGTCCTGGCGCAGCAGCGGGTCGTCGGCGCCCTCCGACAGCGAGCGCCAGAGCACGCGCTGCTGCTCGCTGAGCTGTTCGGCCTCGAAGCGATAATAGGCCGACACGCCGGAGCGGCGGTCGCGGACCAGGCCGGCCTCGCGCAGGCGGGCCAGATGGGTGGACACGCGCGGCTGGGCGAGCTGGGTGATCGCCGAGAGCTCGGCGACGGTCAGCTCCTCGCGATCGAGCAGGGCGAGCAGACGCACCCGCGTGGGGTCGGCGAGCACCCGCAGGCAATCCGACCAGGCGGTCAGGTCCAAGCTTTCATCCTTTCATCGCGATTCAACGATGGAAGCCTGAACGATGCGGCTCGGGGCGTCAACCCAATGCCGCTGCGCCTGCGGTCCACGTTCACCCGTGGAGCGCAGCTTGCTGCGCTGGTCGAACCGACCCATCCGGAGCCGCCCTCCATGCTCTCTTCGCGCTGCGCCTGTAAAATCGCGGTTTTCCCATCGACACAGGACCCAGCCCGTGGATTTTTCCTTCACCGAAGAGCAGCGGATGATCCAGGACGTGGCGCGGCGCATCGCCCAGGAGAAGATCGCGCCCAGCGCCGAGCACCACGAT